>Ga0209916_1000620_pt1 | contig 49937 bp, 36 predicted proteins | sample ThiBio_1000_plan_FD_183956 | JGI IMG/M metagenome (GOLD analysis project Ga0209916, IMG submission 183956) | Wastewater bioreactor microbial communities from Cape Town, South Africa - Thiocy_solids_2 (SPAdes) | ecosystem: Engineered > Bioreactor > Thiocyanate-remediating > Anaerobic-Aerobic ... | reverse complement strand
GAGAGCCGCGAGCACGCGCCGGAAGCGGCCGTCATCTGAACGCAGGCCACGCGCTGCCCATGCTGCCCCGCCGCCGCCACGAATTGCCGCCCACCGCCGGCCTGCCGCTGCAGCTGGCCGACCTGCGTCCCGGTGCGCCGACGCTGGCCGCCGACGTCGCCGCGCTGCTGGGCTTGCCGCCGCTGGCACTGACCTGCTCCGGCACCGCCGCACTTCTGCTTGCGCTGGCCACGCTGCGGGAACTGCAGCCGCAACGCCGTCGCGTGGTGGTGCCGGCCTTCACCTGTCCGCTGGTGGCGATCGCCGTGCGGCAGGCAGGACTGGAACTGCAATTGTGCGATCTCGCGCCCGGCCACCATGACCTGGACCCGGCCGCGCTGCGTGCCGCCTGCGACGAACGCACGCTGGCGATCGTGCCGACCCATCTCGCCGGCCGCGTCGCCGACGTCGACGCCGCGCTCGCCGTCGCGCACGAGGTCGGCGCCTACGTGATCGAGGACGCCGCGCAGGCGCTGGGTGCGCGCCGGGCGGGCGGCGCCAGCGTGGGCCTGGCCGGTGACGTGGGCTTCTTCAGCCTGGCCGCCGGCAAGGGTCTGTCGATCTACGAAGGCGGCCTGCTTGTCGCGCGCGATCCCGTGCTGCGCGAGCGGCTGGCCGATGCGGCGGCGCGCGTGCCGCGGCAGTCCGGCTGGGAATGGCGCCGGTGTTTCGAACTGTTCGGCTACGCCGCGCTGTACCGGCCATGGGGATTGCGGCTGGCCTATGGCAATCCCTTGCGCCGCGCGCTGCGTCGCGGTGACGAGATCGCCGCGGTGGGCGACGATTTCCCGCCGACGATCCCGCTGCATCGCGTCGGCCGCTGGCGGCAGGCGGTGGGGGCGCATGCCGCTGCGCGCCTGCCGGCGTTCCTGGCGCACACCGCCGCGCAGGCGCAACGCCGGCTGTCGCGACTGCGCGAAATACCCGGCGTGCAGGTGCTGGATGACCCGCCGCACGCCCGCGGCACCTGGCCGTTCTTCCTGCTGCTGCTGCCCGACCAGCGCCGCCGCGACGCCGCGCTGGCGCAACTGTGGCAAAGCGGCCTCGGCGTCAGCCGCCTGTTCATCCACGCCCTGCCCGACTACCCCTACCTCGCCGGCGTGGTTCCCGCCGCCGACGTGCCGCACGCGCGCGACTTCGCCGCGCGCAGCCTCACCGTCGGCAACAGCCCGTGGACGACGGACGCGGATATCGAGGCGATCTGCCGCGTGCTGGAAGCGGTGCTGCGCTGACTCAACCAGTGCGCGCCGCGATCGCGGCCAGCAGCTCCAGGTTCAGCGCGTGCTGCTGCGCCTGCCAGTCGGCAAGGCGGGCGATGTCGACTGCCGGCTGCGCGTCCATCGCGGAGAGCTTGCGCTTCCACCAGCTGCGATAGTGGTAGTGCGAGATCTCGCCGTTGATGTCGCTGCCGACCAGGCCGCGACGCAGGCTGCCGACCAGCGCCAGCGCGTGGTCGAGCTGCAGCCGGCCCTGGTCCCAGTTCGTGCGCGCCACCTCGGGCGCGAACACGTCCTTGTCGATCGATAGGTAGCTCGGCGCCGTCTGCGTGCGCTGGAACTCGACAAACGCATCGACCATCGCCGCGGGCGTGTCGAAGCCATGGAACGCATGCGCCAGCCCGAGCCGCCGCGACCAGCCGGTATCCACGCCGATGCTCCAGTAGCTCAGCCTGCCGCGCCGCAATGGCGTCAGGTAGTTCTCCCACGCATGCCCGGCGCCGATGTCGGTGGAGGTGATGCCGAGCACGTGCACGTGGCTCACCTGCGGCAGCAGCGCCACGCGGCGCACCCACGAACCGCAATGGACGCCGAACGGGAAGCGCATGTTGTCCGGGTGGTTGTCCAGCACCACCACCTGGAACGGCGCGTTGCCGCGCAGGCGCGCGATCAGCGGCCAGCTCAGGTGGTGGAAGTCGCCGCTGCCGGTGAACACGGTGCCGTGGCTCGTCGGCAGCAGCTCGTCGAGCACGCGCGCGAAGCGCCGCATCGTCGCCAGCGAACAGCCGAAGCGGATCGCCTCCTGCCAGCGTTCCAGCGGCAGCACCAGCCGGTCGCGCAGGGGGCCGACGGAGTGGTCGATGTCCAGCACGATCGGCTGGTTCGAAAGCTCACTCATCGGCGCTCGCCTCCCGCCACTGGCGGTCGCTTTCGAAATGACCGCCGAGGCGACGCAGCAAGGCGCGCAGCAGCGGGTTGCGCGCGTACACCGCGTGGCGGGTGAAGCTCATCCGCGCGCCGAGAAAGGCTTTCACTTCCGGATCGGTCCAGCCGGCCACGTAATGCGTCAGCCCGCGCCGGCGCGCGTGCTCGAGGTTGTGCATCCAGCTGACGAAGTACAGGTTGTGCTCGCGCGCCTGCGGATAGGCAAAACCGACGTACTTGTCGATCAGCTTGCCGGCGTGTTCGTAGCAGAGGTTCCAGCCGATCATCGCGCCCCCGTGACGGTAGACGAACACCACGCCGCCGCTGGCGGCATCCTGCAGCAGGGTGCGGAAGAAGGCCGCGGTGGGCCGGTCGAAGTGGATCGTGCTTTGCGCGTAGACGTTGTCGAACAGCGCGTGGAACGCCGCCAGCGTCGCCTCGTCGCGAAAGCGCGCGTCGCCGGTCGGCACCGCCTCGACCTCCAGCGCGGCCCGCGCACGCAGCTTGCGCCGGATGTTCTTCCGCCGGCCGTGCGACAGGCGGGCCAGGTACTCGTCCTCCGAGTCGAAGTCGATCGGCACCCAGGCCAGCGCCTGGCCCTCCAGCAGCACGAAACCCGCGGCCGCGCAGGCGCCGGCGAAGGCGTGCGCATACGCGTTGTCGGCGTCGCCGAGCAAGGGCGAGTCGTGCGCGATGTCCTTCACGATCAGCAGCCGGCACTGGCGCCCGAAGGCGGCCTTCAGGCCCTGCGCCAGCGCTGCGGGCGCGACCCCCGGCGGCAACGGCGCGTACTCGGTCACGGTGCTGCCGGCGAAGCGCGTGCGCCAGCGCAGCAGCGCCCGCCAGTGGCGGTACAGCGGCAGTGCGGCCACGCGGCGGCGCAGCGCGTCGTCGGCGGTGGTCAGCAGGTCGAACGGCGCCACGAAGGCCGGCATGCCCTGCGGCGAGCGGTCCACCGCGAAACCGGCCGGCGGTTCGGCCGTGAACGCCGCCAGCAGCGCGTCCGGCTCCAGTTGCGCAATGAAAGGCATGAGTAAGCGAGCGTGCCTAGACTGGGGCCGTCAGCTTGCGTCAGCCACCTTGCGCCAGCCTTCCATTGCCGCCTGCCACCCGGGACATGCCATGAATGCCACCACCCAGCAGCAAGTGTTCGAGATCATCGCCAAACAGGCCAAGACCGACGTCGCCAACGTGAAACCCGACTCCACCCTGAAGGACCTGGGCATCGCCTCGCTGGAGGCGATCGAGTTGATCTTCGACATCGAGGAGCACTTCAACATCAACTTCCCCGACCAGCAGGGCGCCGACTTCGACCGCGACACCGCGCAGAGCCTGGTCGACGCGGTGGACAAGGCGCTGGCCGACAAGGCCGCCGCCGGCGAAGGAGCCGCCTGATGCAAGGGCTGCCGCTGCGCCGGGTGGTGATCACCGGCATGGGCGCGATCAGCCCGCTGGGCGTGGGCGCCGCGGCGCTGTGGCAGGGCCTGCGCGAGGGCCGCAGCGCGATCGGCCCGCTGCGCCACCCGGACGCCGCGCGCCTGCGCGTGAAGGTCGCCGCCCAGGTGCCGGCCAGCTTCGATCCGGCGGCCAATCTCGACGAGCGCATCCTGCCCACGCTCGACCGCACCTCGGAATTCGCGCTGCACGCCGCGCGCGAGGCAGTGGCGCAATCCGGGCTGGAGTTCGCCAATCGCGGGCTCGGCCTGCGCGCCGCGGTGGTCGTCGGCACCGGCGTCGGCGGCGAGACCACCCAGGACGAGCAGAGCCGGCGCCTGTACGGCGAAAATGCCCAGCGCGCGCACCCGCTCACCATCGTGCGGCTGATGACCAACGCCTCCGCCAGCCAGATCAGCATCGCCTGGGGCCTGCGCGGCCCCACCTTCGCCGTGGCCAGTGCCTGCGCCTCGGCCAACCACGCCATCATCCAGGCCGCGCAGATGATCCGTTTCGGCATGGCCGACGCCGCCGTCACCGGTGGCACCGAGGCCTGCCTCACCTACGGCGCGCTGCGCGCATGGGAAGCGATGCGCGTGCTGGCCGACGACACCTGCCGCCCGTTCAGCGCCAACCGGCGCGGCCTGGTGCTGGGCGAGGGCGCCGCCATCTTCGTGCTGGAATCGCTGGAACACGCGCGCTCGCGCGGCGCCACCATCCTCGCGGAACTGGCCGGCAGCGGCATGACCGCCGACGCCAGCGACATCGTGATGCCCAGCGCCGAAGGCGCCGCCGCCGCGATGCGCCAGGCGCTGGACGACGCCGGCCTCGCGCCGCAGGACGTCGACTACATCAACGCCCACGGCACCGGCACCCAGGCCAACGACGTCACCGAGACCAAGGCGATCCGCCTCGCCTTCGGCGAACACGCCGACCGCCTCGCGGTGTCCTCCACCAAGTCCATGCACGGCCACGCGCTGGGCGCCTCCGGCGCACTGGAACTGATCGCCGCCATCGGCGCGCTGCGCGATGGCGTGGTGCCGCCCACCGCGAACCTGGACCAGGTCGATCCGGCCTGCGATCTCGACTATGTGCCGAACGTGGCGCGCGAGATGCCGGTGCGGGCGGTGCTCAGCAATTCGTTCGCATTCGGGGGGTTGAACGCGGTGTTGGCGTTGAAGCGGGCGCCCTGAGCGGGGCGCCTCAAACAAGCTTGCCTCTCGCTCGTCATTCCTGCGAGACGCTTTTCAACAGCCGAAGGCTGGTCAGGCAGGAATCGCACTTCAGCCCTCGCGCAAGACGACGCATGCCTTGTAGGAGCGCGCTTGCGCGCGATGCTCTTGTTCGGTGCACCGGTACTTCAGAGCAAGAGCTTTCGTCTGCCTGCGGCAGCCGAGTTACTTTCTCTTTGCGTGGCCAAAGAGAAAGTAACCAAAGAGAAAGGCCACCCCGCTTGGCGCTTGCCGGACTCCTGTCCGGCAAGTCCGTGAGCCGGGGCCGGGCTTTTCGACAGCACATCCATGTGCTGGCGAAAAGGCATCGGCTCCTGCCGATGCCCGCTGCGCGGCCTGTCGACCCCGACTCACCGCCGCACAGGGGCCCCGGTAGAGCAGCGGGCCATCCTGGCCCGCACTTTCAGGAAAAGCCGCAGCAAAGCCAAAGCACCGCGCGTTGTGTGTCATGTTCCTTCACGAGGACAAGAGTTGCGGAGCCAACTACTGATCGATCGCTAGCGACCCGAAACGGGACATTCGATCCTACTCAGCGCTCTGGGACACAGCATCGCTAGTGGAGGCATGAGGAACATATGCCACTGCAAATTCCACCGTCACGCACGATAGATCGAACGAGCTGCCCCCGAGGTTTGGTCAGTGGTGAGTTGGAGGAATTTCGGGATCCTTAAGCGTCAGTGTCATGACTGGCTCCTCGAAGGCAGCACGGCCCCAACGAGTGAGCACGTCGTGCAGGGCTTCCGATAGCAACGACTGAGGCAGCTCGCGGATGCGGTCGTAGCGCGTGTCCCAGCCCTGCGCGATGGCCCGCTCGCCGTTGCCGCGTAGCAAGTTGATGATGCGGGCTTCGATCTGTGCGCGGCCAGGCCGGTAGCGCGCCTGATAGTCCAAAGTTTCACGCATCGTCTTATGCGCCAGGTAATAGCACTGTGCGATCGACAGGTGTTCGAGCTGCGTCCGAAATAAGCCGCGAGCGGCGTCCATGCTCGGCACCGGCAAGTTGCGATCGGTCACTAGGTGTTCAAGGTATGCCACCAACTCCTCAACTCCAAGATCGCGGGCGAGGGCCGGGGCATGGTCGCGCCATGCCTCCGGCCATTTCGCGCGAGGCAGATCGCGGATCGCTCGCTGCAACGCGAGAGTGTTTGGGGAGATGCGCCACACCACGCGCGTGAGGTACGCGCTCAATCGACCGTCTTCTTCGACCTTCACGACCCCGGCGGGTGTCGATGCATCCATGGAAAGCACCCCCTTGTTCATCAGACCAAACAAGGTGCCGATAAACTTGTTAGTAGGCTCGAAGTTCTGGCCAGAGTTGGCCAGCGGCGCCACTGTCCAGCGCACGTGATCGAGCGAACTGGCGCGCAGCAGTGCGACCAAAGTTGTTGCCTCGAGCAAGCTCAGGTCCTCGGGGCGTACGCGAGTAGATTCCGGTTGCGGGTAACGTGCGAGAGCCGCTGCCAGCCTCCCCTCAGGCGTATCCGGGATATCGGCAAGCTCCTTCATTTCACGCGCGATCTGCGAGTCAGCGCGCGACATTGACAGAGTGGCAAGGTGGGAAAGCACCGCCTTGCCCCCGTCGACTTTCGCTAGGTCCGCACCCCATTGCTCTAACAACGCTTGCCCAGTGGCGGTCGGTGTCGCACGCAACCAGTTCAGCGCCCCAGTGAATAGGGCCACCGGGTCCTCTAGGCTCTCGACGCCGACATTGAGCGATTCAAAGGGTGTCGGGTAACGATCGTCTTCGGCTGGCGAGATCGCGGCTGCACGTTCGGCGAGCTCGGCCAGGACTGCCCCGGCCCCGACTGGATCCTTGGCGTGAGTCGCATGCGCCTCGTAGATGGCCAGGCCGATCCACCAAGGCAGCCCGTCCGCGCGGGTTGCGCACAGGAGTTCCACTTGCTCGGGCTCAGGATCGCCGTGAAGCGCCGCGTCCGCAGCCAATAACAAGCGCCAGTGTTCGCGGACGGCACCGGCCAATCGTGCTTCGACCTCGCGCCAGCGCTGGGTGAAGTCGAAGCCGAAGTGCCCGAACCGCAGCACTCCATCTAGACTGGGCGTGGCGATACAGGGGCTCCAACTATCAAGGTCCTCGCCACATTCGCCGTGCGTGTCCCAAGCCCGCGCTACTAGAGTCGTCGCGGCATCACGCAACCGATCTCCTTGATCCGTCTCCAGTGCTACCTGCAGAAGAAACTTCGGCGCCACCGTCGGGTCGCGGCCATCGGCGACGTACGGGACTGCAGGCATAAACGCCGCGAGCTGATCCAAGACGGTCTCGTAGGCATCAGTCTCGTCGACACGCGCGCGATGCAACGACAACATCGCCCGCATCTCCGCTAGGGAAGCGGCGTTGCGATCGCCGGCCTGCGTGTCATTGCTCACTAGCTGTTCGAGCGCCTCAATCACGCGTTCGGCGTCGCCCCAGCGCGCCAGTTGCATCGCATAGACATAGGCTTCATGGAACACATCTTCGTGGCGTGCGCTCGGAAGCGTGCGCATCAGATCGTCCAAAATCCCAGGGTCGAGTTCGCCGGCGACGCGTTGCTCTCTCGCCACAATCGCGTGCGGCCAGGCCCAATTGGGATACAGCGCGCGCGCTCGTACAGCCTGCGGGCCCGACTTCTCGTCGTAGGTCCCGAGAATCTGAAACAGCGCATTAAAGGCAAGCGATGGCGGGGATTCAGGGGCGAGCGCTGCGGCGAGAAGCGCCTCGACGCGCGCCCGGCGTTCGGCTGCGCGCTGCGTTGCTTCGGCGTCCCCGAATCCCCCGCGCATCCTCCGGCCCCAAGTGCCGCCCAACACCCACGCGAGCACGGCCTTGGCCTCTGGATGTGTCCCTACGTTTGCCTCGCTCAGCAACGCTTCGGCGTCATCGTCATCGCCTTGCATACCAAGGCAGAAGCCGTGCTTGGCACGCTCGACCGGATTGGAATCGGCCGCCGCCGCATAATTCAAAGCCGCGGAAGCGTAATCCTCCAAAAGCAACGCGCGATCGGCTCCGCTCCAATGCGCCCCTGGGGCAGCATTGGCTGAGCGTGCGGACAGCACCTCGCCAAGCGTGGGTGGCGGACTAGATTGTTGCGGGTGTTTTGGCATCGGGGGCTCGCATGTACTACATGGTCCTGCATCAGCTGGAGGACAGGGACCACAATCGTTCGCGAGCCATACACTCGCGCGCCCAAAGAGTCGCCGCTGAGTAGGCTTCTCCCCGCAAATGCGCTTTGCGAACGATCCACCTACTAGTGCGATCAATTAACTCACTTCCAATACGATAGCGCCGAATCTGCTGCGCGGGCCGTCCGTTCTTGCCGATAGAGGACGTTCCCTTTGCCGCCACGCCCCGCTCTCGCAACCGCGCAGCGGTTGCGCACCGAGTGCGGGCCAGGATGGCGCGCTGCTCTACCCGGGGCCCCTGTGCGGCGGTGAGTTGGGGTCGACAGGCCGCGCAGCGGGCATCGGCATGGATGCCGATGCCTTTTCGCCAGCACATGGATGTGCTGTCGAAAAGCCCGGCCCCGGCTCACGGACTTGCCGCCCATGGATGGGCGGCAAGCGCCAAGCGGGGTGGCCTTTCTCTTTGGTTACTTTCTCTTTGGCCACGCAAAGAGAAAGTAACTCGGCTGCCGAAGGCAGACGAAAGCTCTTGCTCTGCAAGCCCAAGCATCCGACCAAGCAAAGGCATCGCGCGCAAGCGCGCTCCTACAAGGCATGCGCCGTCTTGCGCGACGAGTGAAGTGTGATGCCTGCCTTCGCAGGCATGACGGATGTGAGGGTGCGATGTTTGCCTTCGCCGGCACGACGGGGCGAGGGAGAAAGTCGCGGGCATGAGAAGGCCCGGCAGTCGCCTGCCGGACCTTCGGTCCACACCGCGCGTATCAGCCCTTCTTGGCCTTCGTCAGCAGCTGATCGAGCAAGCTGATCGCCAGATCAATCTCCTCGTGCGTGATGTCCAGCGACGGCGCAAACGTGATCACGTTCTTGTACCAGCCGCCCACGTCGAGCACGAGGCCGATCTTCTTGCCGTTGTGTTCCAGGTCGCCGGCGAGGCCGATGTCGACCATCCTGTCGAGCAGCGCCTTGTTCGGGGTGAAGCCGTCGTCGGTGCAGATCTCGGCGCGCAGCGCCAACCCCAGGCCATCGACGTCGCCGATTTCCTTGTGCTTCTTCTGCAGCTCGCGCAGGCCGTCGAGGAAGTGCGCGCCTTTCTTCGGCACGCTGGTCTCGTAGTCCAGCTCGTAGCCCATCTTGATGACTTCGAGGCCGAGCGAGGTGCCGAGCGGGTTGGAGTTGAAGGTGGAGTGGGTGGAGCCGGGCGGGAAGATGGTGGGGTTGATCAGTTCCTCGCGCGCCCACAGGCCGGACAGCGGGTTGAGGCCGTTGGTGAGCGCCTTGCCGAACACCACGATGTCGGGCGTCACGCCGAAGTGCTCGATCGACCACAGCTTGCCGGTGCGCCAGAAGCCCATCTGGATTTCGTCGGACACCAGCAGGATGCCGTACTGGTCGAGCACCTTCTTCAGGCCCTTGAAGAAGCCCATCGGCGGGACGACGTAGCCGCCGGTGCCCTGGATCGGCTCGACGTAGAACGCGGCGTATTCGCACTGGTTGGTCTTCGGGTCCCACACGCCGTTGTATTCGGTCTCGAACAGGCGCGCGAACTGGTTCACGCAGCTGTCGGAATATTCTTCGGCCGTCATGCCCTTGGGGCGGCGGAACGGGTACGGGAACGGCAGGAACATCGCGCGCTCGCCGAAGTGGCCGAAGCGGCGGCGGTAGCGGTAGCTGGAGGTGATCGACGAGGCGCCCAGGGTGCGGCCGTGGTAGCCGCCCTCGAAGGCGAACATCAGGCTCTTGCCGTTGCGCGCGTTGCGCACGATCTTCAGCGAATCCTCGATCGCCTGCGCGCCGCCGACGTTGAAATGCACGCGCCCGTCCAGGCCGAACTTCTTCTTCGCGTCCAGCGCCACCGCCTTGGCCAGCTCGATGCGGCTCTGGTGCAGGTACTGGCTGGCCACCTGCGGCAGCAGGTCGATCTGCTGCTTCAGCACGTTGTTGAGGCGCTTGTTGCCGTAGCCGAAGTTGACCGCCGAGTACCACATCTGCAGGTCGAGGAACGGCACGCCGGCCGTGTCGAACATGTAGCTGCCTTCGCAGGTACGGAAGATTTTCGGCGGGTCGACGTAATGCACGGTGTCGCCAAACGAGCTGTATTTCGCCTCGTCGGCCAGCAACTGGGCGTCATCGATCACCACGGAAGTGTTCTTTTCGAAAGCATTCATGGGAAGTCCGGTATCGGGGGGAGCAAGGGGGAGAGTGCAGGCCGGCGCAACTCAGGCTGCCGACAGCGCCACCGCACGTGAGCGTTCAAGCAGGCTGCCGTCGAGCAGCTGGGGCAGGAATTCGAGCGCATCCTCGAAGCCGGTGATCGGCACATAGGGAATGCCGGCGGCGCGGCAGTGCTCGATCAGCCGGTGCTTGGCGAACACGAAATCGACGCGATCCGCAGCGCAGAAATCCGAGGCGCCGTCACCGATCAGCAGTGTCCTCGCGCCGCCTTCGCGAGCCTGTGTCACGCAGGCGCACTTGCAGGTGCCGCTGCGGCAGCCATCCGCCTGGAACGGGGAGGTCAGTTGCCACTGCCTTGGCGGCTCCGCTGGCGCCAGATGGTTCGCCGCCAGCGGCAGGTCATCGAGGCCGTAACGGGCAAGAATGCGGTGGATCGCATAGTCCAGGCCATCGCTGACCACCCGCAGCGGCACGCCCAGTTCGCGCACCTTCGCCACGAAGCCCGGGAAGGCGTGGTCGATCCAGATCTCGGCCAGATGCGCGTCGAGTTCATCGCGCGTCATCTGCAACAGGTCGACCTGCCCGGCCATGCATTCGCGCGAACCGATGCGTCCGGCGCGCCACTCCTGCTCCAGCACCTCCCAGCCGGGGCGGCCGAAACGGTCGAGCAGCGAGTCGATCACGTCCTCGACGGAAATGGTGCCGTCGAAATCACACAGGATGGTCCAGCCAGACACGGGCATCACGAACTCACATGGGCAGCAATGGTGCCCAGCTTAGAAAGGCTGCCTTTCCAGCTCCTTTCCGGTCGCGGGTGCCCGCGTGGCATGTCTCTAAGCAAACCGAAAGCCGGCTTGCGTAACTTCGGGCGGCACAGACCAGCACACCTGTCTGGTCGGAGAGAAACGCATGCGCGCCCTGCCATCGTTGCTGTTCTGCCTTGCCCTGCTTGCCTCGGGCCGCGCCTCGGCGTCCGGTGGCCCGCTGGGCATCGATCATCGCATCCACTATGACAACAGCGGCATCTGGAAGCGCTCCAACCAGAACGTGCTGATCTACGGCACGATTACCACGGTGGTCGGCGGTGCGCTGGTGTTCGGCGACCAGGACAAACTGGGCGACACTTTCTGGCGTTCGGTGGATGCGCTCGCGGTGACCAGCATCGGCACAACCGGACTCAAGTACGCCTTCCAGCGCGAACGCCCCTCGCAGACCAGTGATCCGGATCGCTTCTTCGCCGGCACCCACGCACAGAGCTTCCCCAGTGGCGAGGTGGCCGCCATCTCGGCGGCGGTGACGCCGTTCATGGTGAATTACGGCCATGATCACCCGGCGGTGTACGCGCTCGCCCTGCTGCCGGTCTACGACGCCATCGCCCGGGTGAAGACCCGCGGCCACTGGCAGAGCGACGTGCTGGTCGGCGCCGCACTGGGTACCGGCGTGGGGCTGTGGGCCTCGCATCGAAACTCTCCCCTGATCATCGGCTGGCTGCCGGGCGGCTTCCAGGTCGGCTTCATCCATCATTTCAAATGATGCGGGGCAAGCACTCCGCCACGCGTCATTCCGCTGCGAGCGCGCGCCGCGCCATGGTGCCGCCTCGCCATGGCCGCTGGGTCAGCCTGATGCTCGCCATGGCGGCGGGCCTGTCCGGTTGCGCCACCTACGCCGACTTGCCACTGGGCAGCGGCGCCGGGGCGGACAGCGTGGCGCAACTCACCGCGCCGACCTCGGCCATGCCGTTGCCCGCACTGGCGACACACCGCTTCGACCCCGGCGACGGCCTCGACGTGACCGAGGTGGCGATGCTGGCGGTGGCCAACAGCCCGCAGTTGCGCGTCAAGCGCGACGAGCTGGGCATTGCGCAGGCGCAGGCCTTCGCGGCCGGCCTGCTGCCCGATCCGCAACTGGCGTTGTCGGCGGATTTTCCACGCCAGTCCGGTGCCGGCCTCAGCACGGCCTACAGCCTGGGCCTGAGCGAAGACATCACGGCCTTGCTGACCCGTTCCTCGCGCCTGGCCACGGCACGCGGCCAGGCCAGCCAGGTCAATCTCGACCTGTTGTGGGCCGAGTGGCAGACCGTGGCGCAGGCGCGGCTGCTGTTCGACCAGGTAGTGAATCTGCGCGCGCAGCAGGCGCGACTCGAGCACGAGCAGGCGGCGCTTGCCACGGTCAGCGGCTACATCCGCAGCGCGCTGCAAGCGGGCAACCTCACCTACGACAGCGCCAGCGCCGGCCTGAATGCCGAAGCCGATGTGCACAAACGGCTGGCCGATACCGCGATCGCGCTGCATCAGGCCCAAAGCGATCTGCACCAGTTGCTGGGACTGGCACCGACGGCCACGCTCGACCTGGTCGGCCCGCCTTATTTCAGCCAGCCCACGCCGGCGCAAGTGCAGGCCGCGCTTGACGACCTGCCGCGTCGGCGGCCGGACCTGCTGGCGCTGCAGGCTGGCTACCAGTCGCAGCAGGCCAAGCTGCGCAGCGCGATCCTGGCCCAGTTCCCGGCACTGAATATCGGCTTCAACACCGCACGCGACACCAGCGCGGTCTACACCAACGGGCTCAGCATCGGCATCACCCTGCCGCTGTTCGATCGCAACCGCGGCAACATCGCGATCGAGCGGGCCACGCGCCAGCAGTTGCATGACGACTATGCGGCGCGGGTACTGGGCACGCGCGGTGACATGCAGCGGATCACCCGTGACCTGGCCACGCTCGATCAGCAACTGGCCACGCTCGGCGCGCATGCGCGGCAACTGGATCAGGCGCGCGCATCCGCCGAGCGTGCCTGGCAGGCCGGCATGCTGGACTGGCCCACGTATCTGGCGATACGCGGCAACGCCCTGGGCGCCGATCTCGACCTGCGCCAGGTGCAACTGGAGCGCGCCAAACAGTCGATCGCGCTGGAAGCGCTGCTGGGCAACACCGATCTGGCCGCCACCCATCCCGCCTCCACGCAAGCATCCCCGCCATGAATCGTTTCCTCATCCTTTCCCTGCCGTGCATGATCCTGCTGGGCGGCCTGTTGCTCGGCTGCAGCAAGGCCGCGCCCGATGAAGACGAAGCGGCGGCGCCGGCGGGCGAAGTCGTGGTGACCACCGCCACGCCGACGCAACAGACCTTCCACGACAGCATCGACGCCTGGGGCAGCGCGGCGGGTGATCCGCAACATGCGCGCTCGATCAGTCTCGCCCACGGTGGCCAGGTCACCGCGCTGCAGGTGGCTGCGGGCCAGCCCGTCAAGCGCGGCCAGCCACTGCTGACGATCGCCCCGGATCCGGCGGCGCGCAGCGCCTACCAGCAGGCGCAGACCGCCCTGACCCTCGCCACGGGCGAGCTCAAGCGCACCGAACAACTGGCGTCGCAGCGGCTGGCCACGCAATCGCAATTGGCCACGGCGCGCAAGGCGCTGGCCGATGCGCAGTCGGCGCTGGACGCCCAACGGGCGCTGGGCGGCGGCGCGGCCAGCGAAACCGTCGATGCGCCGGCCGATGGGCTGGTCACCAGCTTGCAGGTCGGCCTCGGCGAACGGGTGGCGGCGAACGCGCCCTTGCTCAGCTTCACGCCCACCCAGGCCCTGCTCGCCGTGCTCGGCGTGCAGCCGGACGATGGCGCGCGGCTGCGCCCGGGGATGCCGGTGCAGTTGCAGCCGGTTTATGGCTCGCGCGAAACCTTTGTCGGCACGCTGCGCATGGTTGGCCAGTCGATCGATCCGCAGACCCACCTGCTCAACGCCCAGGTCGAATTGCCGGCCGCCGCCAGCGCCAGCCTGGTCGCGGGCGCGCCCCTGGATGCGCAGATCCACGCCGCGGATTTCACCGCATGGGCGGTGCCGCGCGGCGCCGTGTTGCACGACGAGCATGGCGACTATCTGTTTCAGGTCGAACACGGCCACGCCAAGCGGATCAAGGTGACCCTGCGCAGCGGGCAAGGCGACCCGGTGGGCGTGGACGGGCCGCTGGATGCGAAGGCCAGGGTCGTCGTGCTGGGCGTGTATGAACTCAACGACGGCGATGCGGTGCGGGAGGCGGCCAAGTGAGTCTCACCGCATGGATGCAACGGCATCGGCGCTCGCTGTTGTTCCTGGCCCTGATGCTGACGCTCGGCGGCATCGCCAGCGCCTTCCTGATGCCGGTGGCGCTGTTTCCGAACGTGGCGTTTCCGCGCGTGCAGCTGACCCTGGACGCGGGCGATCGCCCGGCCGACCAGATGGCGATCGAGGTGACCACGCCGGTCGAGGAAGCGGTGCGCCGGGTGCGCGGCGTGCGCGACGTGCGTTCCACCACCAGCCGTGGCAGCGCGGATATCGCGATCAGCTTCGACTGGGGCGCCGACATGGCCGCCGCCTTGCAGGAGGTCAACGGCGCGGCAAGCCAGGTGCTGCCGCAGCTGCCGGCCGGCACGCAGGTCTCTTCCCGCCGGATGGATCCGACCACGTTCCCGGTGCTGGCCTACAGCCTGCGCTCGCACACGCTGTCGCCCTCGGCCTTGCACGACCTGGCGGAATACCAGTTGCGCCCGCTGCTCAGCGGCATCAACGGCGTGGCCCACGTCGACGTGCAGGGCGGCGAAGTGGCCGAGTTCCACGCCGATGTCGATCCGGGCAAGCTGCGCGCGCTGGATCTGAGCCTGGCCGAGGTGTCGGCGGCGGTCAGCCATGCCGCGACGATCCAGGCGATGGGCCGGGTCTCCGATCACTACAAGCTGTACCTGCTGCTGGCCGACAACCAGCCGAAGACCGTCGATACGCTGCGCAACATCGTGTTGCGCGCGGGCCCGAACGGCATCGTGCGACTGGCCGACGTGGCTCGCGTCAGCCTGAGCCATGTGCCGCAGTGGATCCGGGTCAATGCCGACGGCCAGGACGCGGTGCTGCTGCAGGTCTACCAGCAGCCGGCGGGCAACAGCGTGCAGATCGCCGCCGAGGTGAAGCAGCGCCTGGCCGATTTCGCGCCGCAGATGCCGGCGGGGGTGAAGGTGGCCAACTGGTACGACCAGACCCAACTGGTCACCGGCGCGGCCAGCAGCGTGCGCGACGCGATCCTGATCGGCATCGTGCTGGCCGGCCTGGTGCTGTTCGTGTTCCTGCGCAATACGCGGGTGATCCTGATCGCGCTGATCGTGGTGCCGGCCGTGCTGGCGATCACCGTGCTGCTGCTGCGCGTGCTCGGCATGAGTTTCAACATGATGACGCTGGGCGGCATGGCGGCCGCGGTCGGACTGATCATCGACGACGTGATCGTGATGCTCGAACACATCATGCGCCGGCTGCACCAGGACGAAGGCGACGTGCATGAACGCATTGCCGGCGCCGCGTGGGAGTTCACCCGCCCGCTGACCGGGTCCAGCGCCGCCACCGTGGTGATCTTCCTGCCCTTGGCGTTCCTGTCCGGCGTCACCGGTGCGTTCTTCAAGGCGCTGTCGCTGACCATGGCCAGCGCGCTGATCATTTCCTACCTGCTGACCTGGGTGGCCGTGCCGTTGCTGGCCGAGCGCTTCCTCGACCAGCGTCACCTGGCGGAGCACCCGCCATCGCGTTTCACCACGCGGATGATGGACGGCTATCACCACGTGCTGGATCGCTGGCTGAAACGGCCATTGCTGATGCTGCTGCTGATCGTGCCGCTGGTGCTGGTGGGCGGTTTCGCCTACACCCGGGTGAACACCGGCTTCATGCCGAAGATGGACGAAGGCGGTTTCATCCTCGATTACCTGTCCAAGCCCGGCACCTCGCTGGAGGAAACCAATCGCCTGCTCAACCAGGTGGAGACGATCATCCGCGCCAATCCCTACGTCGACACCTATTCGCGGCGCACCGGCCTGCAACTGGGCGGCGGTCTCACCGAGGCGAACCAGGGCGACTTCTTCGTGCGCCTGAAAAGCGGCTCGCGGCCCTCGACCGAGGAGGTGATGACCCAGGTGCGCACCGCCGTGGAAAAACAGGTGCCGGGACTGGACATCGATCTGGCGCAATTGATGGAAGACCTGATCGGTGACCTGGTGGCAGTGCCGCAACCGATCGAGGTGCAACTCTACAGCGACGACCCGACCCAGCTCGACGCCACCGCTGGCAAGGTTGCCGCTGCGATCGGCAAGATCAACGGCGTGGTCGGCGTGCTGGACGGCATCAACCCGGCGGGCGATGCGCTGACCGTGCAGGTCGACCCGGCCAAGGCCGCGTTGCAGGGGCTGGATCCCACCGCGGTCACCGACCAGGTCGCCGCCGCGATCGACGGCACCGTCGCCACGCAATTGCCGGTCGATGGCAAGGTGGTCGGCGTGCGGGTGCGTTTGCCGGATGGGGCGCGCCAGCGGCTCGACCAGGTTGCCTCACTGCCGATCCGCGCCGCGGACGGCCATCTGTTTCCACTGGCGCAGGTGGCGACGCTCAAGCAGGTGCAGGGCCAACCGGAAATCACCCGCGACAATCTCAAGCGCATGGTGGCGGTGACCGGACGCATCAGCGGGCGCAGCCTCGGCGCGGTGATCGGCGACGTGAAGAAGGCGCTGGCGCAACCCGGACTGCTGCCGAAGGGCATGTTCTACCAGCTCGGCGGCGTCTATCAGCAGCAGCAACAGGCCTTCCGCGGCCTGACCATCGTGATGCTGGCGGCGATCGCGCTGGTGTTCACCCTGCTGCTGTTCCTGTACGAAAGCTTCCGCGTGGCGCTGGCGATCCTGGCAATGCCGTTGCTGGCCTTGCCCGGGGTGTTCGCGGGACTGTGGCTGAGCGGCATCGAGCTGAACATTTCCTCGATGATGGGCATGACGATGATCGTCGGCATCGTCACCGAGGTGGCGATCTTCTACTTCTCCGAACTCAAGGATGCCGAGGAGAGCATCGCCCTGCACGGTGCCCTGCACGAAGCCGGCAAGCACCGCACCCGCCCGATCCTGATGTCCACCCTCGCCGCGATCCTGACCCTGCTGCCGCTGGCGCTGGCCATCGGCCAGGGCTCGCAGATGCAGCAGCCGCTGGCGGTGGCGATCATCTCCGGCATGTTGCTGCAGTTGCCGCTGGTGCTGCTGGTGATGCCGGTGCTGTACGCGCTGCTGCGTCGCCACGACACACCGCCCGCTGCAAACGGACCTGCGCCCGCAGGCTGATGTTCTCCGTCCCCACGCCAAGGTGACTGCCATGCAAACGCAAAGACTGCTTCGCTCCCTCGTGCCGGCCGCGCTGGCCTTGCTGCTCGCGCCGGTGGCGGGCCGTGCCGCATCGCCTGCCCCGGTACCGCGGTTGTTGTCGACTCTGCCGCTGGGTGGCGCGGGCGGCTGGGATTACCTCAGTTTCGACGCGGCGCCGCGGCACCTGTTCGTCAGCCGCGGCGATCGCGTGCTGGTGATCGATGTCGACGCGAACCGGCAGATCGGCACGGTTGCCGATACCCCCGGCGTGCATGGCATCGCGATCGCCGACGACCTGCAGCGCGGTTTCACCAGCAACGGCAGGAGCGCCTCGGTCACCGAGTTCGACCTGCGCACGTTCAAGCCGCTGGCGACCATCGGCGGCACCGGCGAGAACCCCGACGCCATCGTCTACGACGCCCCCTCGCAGCACGTGCTGACCTTCAATGGCAGGAGCCATTCGGCCAGCGTGATCGACCCGGCCAGGGACGCGGTGATCGCCACCATCGCGCTGCCCGGCAAGCCGGAGTTCGCGGTGTCCGATGGCGCCGGCCACATCTACGACAACATCGAGGACAAGTCCGAGCTGGTGGAGATCGACACCGCCGCCAATACGGTGCTGCACGTCTGGCCGCTGGCGCCGTGCGAGTCGCCCAGCGGGCTGGCCATCGACGTCGCGCACCAGCGGCTGTTCTCGGTCTGCGACAACCGCCTGATGGTCGTCACCGATGCGCGCGACGGCCACCAGGTCGCCCGCGTGCCGATCGGCGACGGCCCGGATGGAGTGGTGTTCGACGCTGCGCAGTCGATGATCTACAGCGCCAACGGCGGCAGCGGCACGATCACCGCGATCCATCAGGACGACGCCGACCACTATCGCGTCCGTGCCACCCTTGCGACCCAGGTCAGCGCGCGCACGCTGACACTGGACCCGAAGCTGCACCGGCTCTATCTCTCCGCCGCGCGTTTCGGCAGCGCGCGGCAGCCGAATGGCCGGCACACGATCGTGCCGGGCAGCTTCGCCGTCCTGACCGTGGGGCAGCCTTGACGGTTGCGGCGACCAGCCCATGCCGGCCCGCCCCCGGTGCGGGCTTCACGCGTGACGTTGCGCCTGATCGAGGGAGGGTGAGGCCGGTTCGCTGATCGCGCGCGACGACGACAACCGCGCACACCAGCGCGCGGCGGTGACCGCCACGGCCGCGGCATTCATGCCGCGGGTATCCAGCGCGGCATTGGCGCCGCCATGCGGCCCGTACTTGGCCGGATCGGTCACCGAGAACAGGCCCAGCGTGGGCGTGCCGCTGGCGGCGGCCAGGTGCATGACGCCGCAGTCGGCGCTGATGAAGCCGTCCATGCAGGAGATCATCGCGGCCATCCGGCGCAGGTTGCGCGAGTAGTACGGCGCCAGTTGCGAGCCGAGCTGCGAGCGCCCATGCGCCGCCAGCATGTCCACCAGCTGCACCTGCGGGCACAGCGACTGGAACGTGTCCACGAACTGCCGCCACCAGTCCTCGCTGTAGCACTTGGCACCGGTGGCGTTGGGGAAGATCGCCACCGTCATGTCGCGGTGCCCGCCTGCCTCGCCACGGACCCGCGCCAGTGTCTTGGCCGCCGCCTGCTTCTCGCCGGTGGTCAGGTCGAGATTGAGTCGGGGATAGTCGGCGGCGATCGTGCCGGCATACGCCTGGCGCAGCAGGAACACGCCGCGGTCGGCCAGGTGGGCAGGCCACGTCAGCGCATGCCATGCGGAGGCGGGATTCACCAGCGCATCCGGAAATCCCAGCTTGTGTCTGGCCTGCGCCATGGCCAGCGCGATCCGCCCCGACTGCGAGCCGTTGCAGGCGTCGATGGCGAGGTCGTAGCGGCATCGTCGCAGCGCGCGCAATACCCCGGCGGAGTACCAGATGTGCCGGGCGATCTTCTGCGGCAACGCGAAAACGTCGTGGACACTGAACCGGTTCGCGTACAGACAGGCCGTGGCGTGGCTGCCGAGGATGTCGATCTCCGCGCCCGGATAAAGCGTCTCGATCTCCGCGATAAGCGGGCTGATCAGCACACTGTTGCCCAGCCGGTGATTCGGGCGGCAGACCAGCACCCGATGAATGCCGGTGGTCGGCAAGCCACCCGGAGCGCATAACTGACCACCCACCTTGTGGAACATCCGGCGCAGCATCCAGCTCACCGCAACCCGTCGCCAGGCGTCTTTCGGGAGCGATCGCTTGAGCGAACCGGTGGCCGTTGGCGGCGCGGCGACGAACTGGCGGACGATAGCGGTGATGGTCATGACGCCAGCATGAGGCACGTCGCTTTCAGCTCGCTTATCGACCGGTGAGGATCTGGTTAAGGCAACGCACGAACCGTGCCCCGATGCCCGTCATTCCCGCTTTCGCGCACCGTTGTCCGGAATGAATCCGCAGGCACCCCGGCCGCTCATCGCAGCCTGCCGCACGGACTGGTTCCGGTTGACCGCTCCAGCGCGTCGTCAGGGATGCCTCAATCGTTGTCCGCGCCTTCCAGCGAGTTCTCCAGCACCTTGCCGGTCTTTGCGTCGACGCCGACCTCGTGCGTCGCCTTGGCGGAGCTGATGTCGAACGAGTAGCGCAGGCCGCTGCCGCCGGGCTCCTGCTCCAGCTCCTCCTTGACGATCTTGCCGGGATACGCCTTCAGGGCGATGTCGCGGGCATGACTCATGTCGATCTTCGCCTGCGTCTTGAGATTCGCCGGCGGGGTGGCTTGCGCCGGCAGGGTGGCGCTGGCCGCCAGCAGGGCCAGCGCGAGGGAAACAACCAGTACGTTGCGCATGTTCATTCCTTCAGTCATGGGGGAATGACAGCGTCGCCGAACAAGCTTCGTGGACGCTTAGGGATGCTCTGATCTATTCCACGCACCCGGCATGACGTCCAGAAGGCCCGCAGGGTGTGTTGCGTGGCGCAGGGCAGACTGGTCGTCTGTTCAAGCTACGCGGCGCAGCCTGCGGGCCTTCTGGACGTCACCCCATCATTTGATTCAATGCGTCGGGGCCGCACTGTATGCGCGCAGCGGTTCGCCCCAGCGTCTGGACAGACGGCCAGTCTGCCGTCGCCGCTGCGACAAACCGCTGCGCGCATACAGCGCGGTGACGGGTACGCGGAACAGATCAGGGCATCCCTGGTGCCGGCCGGATGCGGCGGTGTTCCTGCTCAACCCGGCAGTCGCCATCTTCCGCGAGGCCGATGCGGAGGGATGCCCGTGCTGCCGGCCTTCGAGGTGCTCGCGGCGGTCAGCAGGTGCACGAAGCGGGCCGCGATCACGCCGGTGCTGAAGCGCTCGCGCACGAAGGCCTCGGCCGCCACGCCCATCGGCTGCCGGCGCGACGGGTCGCACATCGCCACGATGGCGGCACGCCATGCTTCGACGTCGCCGGGCGGCAGCAGCACGCCGGTGACGCCCGGCTGCAGCGTTTCCGGAATGCCGCCGATGTCGCTGGCCAGTACCGGCAGGCCGGCGGCCTGCGCCTCCACCGAGACGCGCCCGAAGGTTTCCGGGGCGATGGACGGAAAGGCCAGCATCGACATGGCGCTGTAGTACGGGTGGATGTCGTTGACCCAGCCCGGGAAATGGTGGCGGTTGCCCAGCGGATGCGCGGCGGCGCGCTCGCGCAGCGCCTGTGCATCCGGGCCGTCGCCCAGCCACAGGCAATGCAGTCGCGGCTGCTGCGCCATCGCCGCGGTGGCGGCGTCGAACAGGGTGAAGATGCCCTTGCCCCGCTGCATCCGGCCGCAGTAGCCGAGCACGACGGGGTCGCCGAAGATGTCCAGGCTGCGCAGGATCGCGCTGCGCTGCACCGGGTCGTGCCGGCACAGCGCCATGTTCACCGGGTTGTACAGCACCTGCACCAGGCCGGGCGGCACGCCGCGTTGGAGATAGGCGCGGCGTGCGTGGCGGGACACCGCGAAGAAGCGGTGCGCCAGCCGCGGCAGCAGCCAGGCCGAGACGCGCTTCATCGGTGGCACGCGGTGGCGGAACAGCACGACCGGGATGCGCAGCAGCCGGCCGATCACGATCAGCGGCCAGTACTCCTTGCCGAAGTTGCCGACCAGCCAGTGCGGCCGCAGCTGCCGCGCAGCGCGCAGCACCGCGGCGAAGCCGCGCAGGTCCAGCGCATTGCGGAACGTGGCGCGGTGCAGTTGCACGGCGGTGTCGGCAAGCTGCTGTTCGATCAGTCCGTCGGCGGCCGTGACCACGCCGACCTCGTGGCCGGCCTCGGCCAGCGCCTGCGCCAGCGCGACGAAATGGGTGGCCGCGCCGGTGTGCTCCGGGTTGGTGCCGACCAGCAGGAATTTCATGCGCGGCGATCCTCGTAGCCGGTCAGCACGCGCGCCGCGAACTGCGGCAGCAGGTGGTGCCGCGCCACCTGTATCCGCGGCAGTCGCCACAGGTCGGCGCCGGCCACGGCGCGCCCGCGGCGCGTGGTGGTGGCCGCCGCGTAGCCGGCTTCGCGGGCCACCGCGACCACGCGCTCGTCGATGTCGCCGTAGGGGTAGCAGAACTGGGTCACCGCGCAGCCGAGGCGATCCTCCAGGTCGGCCTTGCAGCCGTGGATCTCGCCGTGCAGGACGGCGTCCGTACATTGGCTGAGCCGCGGATGGCTGCGCGTGTGCGCGCCGATCTCCATGCCGGCGTCGTTCCAGCGGCGCATGTCCGCGGCGGACATCAGCGGCTTGCGGATGCCGAGCCGTTCGGCGTCCCACGTGTTGAAGCGGCCGATGCTGCCGCTGACCATGTAGATCGTGGCGCTGAAGCCGAACGACTGCAGCACCGGCAGCGCCGCGTCGAGGTTGTCGACGTAGCCGTCGTCCAGCGTGATGGCGACGACCCGCCCGCGGCGTTCGCCGCGCAGGTACGGCAGCGCCGCCGACATCGACAGGCCGGTGTAGCCCAGCTGCTGCAGCAGCCACATCTGTCGCGCGAATTTCGCGGGGCTGACATACAGACTGCGGTAACTGCGCAAGCCTGCGGGGGCCACCGCGATGTTGTGATACATGAGCACGGGCACGATCTGGCCGCCCGCCTTTCCCGCCTTGTCCATGCCTGTTCCGCCGCACCCGGGTTGGCCCACCGGCACGCATCGGCCGGTGGCATCGGCCGGCATTCTCGGGGCGGGCGGCTTTCAGCCGGCTTACGCAGGCGCAGGCTGGCGTTTCAGTGTCGTCGCGGGCGCTTCGCTCAGCCGTTGCGCGGGATGCTCACGTGCACGCGCAGGCCGTGGCCGAACGGCGAGTCGAGCAGCTCGATGCTGGCGCCATGCAGCTCGGCGGCGCGCTGCACGATCGACAGGCCGAGGCCGTAGCCTTCGCCGCGGCTGCTCGATTCGCGGTGGAAGCGGGCGAACACCGCGGCGCGCCGTTCGGGCGGGATGCCGGGGCCGTCGTCGGCCACGTCGATGGTAGTGGTGACCACCCCTTGCGTGATCGACAGCTGCACCTGGCCGCCGGCCGGCACGTGGCGCATGGCGTTCTCGATCAGGTTGCGCAGCAGCGCAGCCAGCGCAACCTCGTGGCCTTGCACCTGCAGCGGCTGGTCGTCGTGGCTGAAGCCCAGCTCGGCGCCGCTTTCGGCAATCACCGGAGTCAGCTCCTCGATCACGTCGCTGGCCACGCGCACCAGGTCGACCGGCTGGCGCTGCTCCGGCGCGGTGCCGGATTCCAGCCGCGCCAGCGCCAGCAACTGCTCGACGCGCCGCGCCAGCGCGGCCACGTTGTGGCGCGCGCCGACCAGGCTGGCCTCCGCTTCGGCAGGGTCGCGGGTGGCCATGGCGCTCTCGATGTTGAGCATGATCGAGGCCAGCGGCGTGCGCAGTTCATGCGCCACGTCGGCGCTGAAACGGTGCTCGCGCTCCAGCGCATCGGCAAGCCGCCGCAGCTGCCCGTTCAGCGCATCGAGCACGGGCTGCAGCTCCAGCGGCGCGCGTTCCAGCACGATCGCCTCGCGACTGCCCAGCGCGCGCGAGGCCAGTGCGCCGGTCAGCGACTGCAGCGGACGCAGGCCGCGCCGCACCGCCCACCCGACCAGCAGGCCGAGCAGCGGCAGCCCGATCAGCAGCGGCAGGGCATGGTCGAACCACAGCGCGCGCAGGATGTCGTGGCGGCTGTCGTAGCGCTCGCCGGTGCGGATCACCAGGCCGTCGCGCGGGTCGGGCAGGGTGAACAGGCGCCAGCGGTAGCCGTTGGCGCGGATGTCGCGGTACTCGCCGTCGCCGGCCTGCGGCGCGGGCAAGCCGGCGAGGTTGGTGGTGGCCATCACCAGGCGGCCGGCGGTGTCGAACACCTGAAAGCCGACCTCGGACTCGAACGTGTGGCCGCGCCGGCGCATGGCCTGCGCCTGGGGCGTCTCGATCGGCACCAGCTGGCCGTTCCGGTTGTGGCTGCGCAACGCGTCGGGGCCTTCCTGGTCGAGGATCACCTGCAGCGTGCGGGCCGACTGCGCCAGGCGGCCGTCGGACAATTCGTTGACCTCCTGCATGGTGCGCCGGAAGCTGAGCACCGCCAGCGGCAGCAGCACCATCAGCATCACGCCGATGATCAGCCAGCGCAGCCGGCCGCGCAGGCTGGGCTGGTTCATTCGGGCTCCCGCGGGACCATGTAGCCGAAGCCGCGCACGGTGCGCACGGTGTCGTAGCCGAGTTTCTTGCGCAGCGTATGCACCAGCACCTCCAGCGCGTTGTCGCCGACCACGGTGTCCAGACCATACAGCGAGTTGACCAGGCTTTCGCGGCGCACCAGCTTGCCGGCGCGCTCCAGCAGGATCTGCAGCAGGGCGAATTCGCGCCGGGTCAGTTCGACCGCCTCGCCGCGACAGGTCACCTGCGAGGTGGCCAGGTCCAGCGCCAGCGCGCCGACCTCGATGCGGTTGACCGCCAGGCCCTGCGCGCGCCGGCTCAGCGAGCGGATGCGCGCGCACAGCTCGTCCAGGTGGAACGGCTTGATCAGGTAATCGTCGGCGCCGGCATCGAGCCCGTGCACGCGCGCCTGCAGGCCGTCGCGCGCGGTCATCACGATCACCGGCGTTGTGACGTGGCTGCGGCGCGCCTCGACCAGCACGTCGAGACCGTCCTTGCCGGGCAGGCCGAGATCGAGCAGCACCAGGTCGGCGGTTTCGTCGCGCAGCGCGATCAGTGCCTCGCGACCGTCGCGCAGCCAGCTCACCGTATAGGCGAGGCGTTCCAGCGCGCGCTGGATCGCGGCGCCGAGCTGGGCGTCGTCCTCGACCAGGATGATGTGCACGAACAGGCTCCGGTGTGGCGGCGGCCCGGCGGATTATCCGTGTGCCGGCTTAAGAAGTGCTTATGGCGCAGTCGACACGTCAAGAGCCGGTGGCTGCGCGGTCCGCGCGGAGGCGCTCGACCGGGTGCCGCCGGCAATCAGTCGGGCCCGGCCGGGCGCAACAGCTCGTCCAGCGGCTGCGCCTTGCCGAACAGCCAGCCCTGGGCAAACGCCACGCCGTGCTGACGCAGGAACTCGGCCTGGGCGTGGGTCTCCACCCCTTCGCTGATCAGCGTGAGCTTGAGCGAGCGCGCCATCGCGATGATGTGCAGCACCACTTCGCTGGTGACCGACCCGGTGCCGATGGCGTCGACGAAGATCTTGTCGATCTTCAGGCAATCGGCGCGCAGCTGGGTCAATTGCGACAGGCCGGAAAAACCGGTGCCGAAGTCGTCGATCGCCACCCGGATGCCCAGCGCATGGATGCGCGCGATCGTGCGGTTGGCGCTGGCCGGGTCGACGAAGGAGCTCTCGGTCACCTCCACCACGATGTTGTGCACGCCGATGCCGGGCGTGGTCAGCAGGCGCTGCAGGTGCTCGACGACTGCGCCGGACAGCAGGTCGCTCGGCGCCAGGTTGACGCTGATGTAGCAGCCCGGATATCGGCTGAAGAAGCGTGGCCCGTCGATGGCGACGCGGGCGAGCACGTATTCGGTGAAGCGGGCGGTCAGTCCGCAGTCGGCCGCGGCCTGCACGAACAGCGCCGGGCGCATGCCGATCTGCTTGTTGGCGGGCCAGCGCAAGAGTGCCTCGGCCCCGGCTATCGTGTTGGAGCCCAGCTCGACGATCGGCTGGTAGTACAGCACGAACTCCTGCCGGTTCAGCGCCGCCCGCAGCAACGCGGGCAGCGACGCACGCTGGCGCGCGAACATGACGATCGCGCCGACCAACGCCGCGCCCAGTGCCAGCCCGACGGGAAGCAGCAACAGGGCGAGCTCGCGCAGGCGGGAGCTCAGGTAGGCACGCGGGATCGCCGCGTAGGCGCCCACGTCGAAGCGTTCCGATCCCTGGATCGCCACCAGGTAGTCGCCGTCGTAGAAGATCGCGCGGGCAGCCTTGCCGTGCTGCTCCAGCCATGCCGGGTCGAAGTGGCCGTCACGGGCCCAGACCTTGCCGGCGCTGCGCCCGAACACGCCCTGCGCAAGGCCCGGCACGGAAGGCGTTTCGACCAGCAGGTTGTCCGGGTGAACCGCGGTGGCGTAATGGTCGCCGCTGAGCACCACGAACGGACGGCTGCCGTCGATGGAAACCCCGAAGTGCACCCGCGTGCCCTTCGGGCTCACGTACGCCGGTGGCCCCATCTGCAGGCCGTCGGCCTGCGGGCCGATGGCCGAGCAGGTGATGCGATCGCCGGAGACGTAGCCGGCCGCCTGCACGTAGTCGTAATCCAGCAGAATCCGGCGCAACTGCGCGCGTTTGGCCTCGGAGCACGTGCCGGAGGGATTCAACTCGGTCAACCGCTGATAGGCGGCCGCGGACTGTTCGCCCACCGCTTCCGTGCGATGGATGATGGCGCTGGCGATGTTCGATGCCTGGGCGCCGGCTTCCTCCATCGACTGGTGGCGGGCGATCAGCAGTGCCGCCACCAGCGGCAGGACGATGGCCACGGTGCACAGCGTCAGCGCGATGGTGGTGGCAAACCGCCTTGGCATCGTTTCCCCTTGCCGCGCCCAGGTCCGGACGGCTCGTCGGAGCCTCGATGATGCACCAACGCTGCCGGCGTGCCTATCCGCTCATGCGCCGGCGGCACGCCTCAGAAGCGCAGGTGGACGAACAACGAGGGACCGTCAAGTTTCATGTCGAGGTTGGCGTGGTAGGCGTGCTTGCGCTGGTGCAGCACCACGCGGCTGTAGCCGTATTCGGCGCCGAAGCCCAGGTGTGGCCACGGCAGCCATTCCACGCCCAGCGCGGCGTTCACGATGTGGCCGCTGAGCCGGCCGCCGTTCTTCTTCACCCCGGCGGCGTCGGCATACATGCGCCACTGGTCGTTGAACGCATGGCGCCAGCCGAGCTGCAGCATCGGTGCCCAGGCGCCGTCGCTGGTGCCGGAGGAGACCTGCCCGACCGGCTCGCCGTTGACGCTGGCCTCGCCGCTGATGGCGGCGTGCACGCGGTAGTAGGCGCCGCCCAGGCCCAGCCCGAACACGTCGTTGCCGTGGCCGAACCACCAGCGCCAGGAGGCGCTGCCGAAATCGAAGTTCAACTTGCCGCGCACCGTGGCGGCGGCCTCGTAGTCGTTGCCGGCGTAGCTGATCGAGCGCGCCAGGCTCTGGCTGCGCGAGCGGTTGACGCTGTAGTAGTCGAGCGAGAAACCCTGGCTGTCGCCGACCAGGAAATCCAGTCGCGCGCGCGGCACGCGCTTGCGGTCGTTGAAGCCGAGATCGTTCTCCAGACTGAAGTTGCCGCCGTACCGGCCGCCCGGATCGCTGGCGCCGAGCGTGGTGTCGACGTGCGCGTCGTAGCCGCCCAGCCACAGGCTGACGCGATCGAGTGCAGGTGACTGCTGCGCGCCGGCGAGCCCGCTGCCCAGCGCCAGCGGCAGGAGGGCGGCGAGGCGCAGCGCATGGCGGGGCCGACGAAGAGGTGGACAGGTCATCGATCATGTCTCCGGATGGGTGCGAGGCAACGCATGCGCGCGGCCATCCCGGGATTCCACGGGTGATGGTACGAACAGGTGGTGTGCAAGCGCCGTGCAGGGCCGTTGCCGCTTGCGCGCGGCGAACGATAGAATCGGGCGAGGAGTCCGGACGGTTCTGGCCGCCACGCTCCCAGCCCAGAGGTGAGTGCATGCGGGTGATCGCGACGATGGCCTGCCATGCCGCGCGCCTGCATGACAGCTGGTTCGAGGCGGTAGCCGTGCGTGATGCACCCGGGCGCCGGTCCGGTGACGGGCGACACCGACGATCTTTCCATCGAACGCAGTGAGCGATGCCCGACAACCTCATCCCAGGCGCCATCCTCTGCCTGCCTTTCGCGGCGGCGGCGGCGACGTGGCTGATGCGTGAGCGCGGGCACAATCGCGCCGCCTGGCTGATGACCGGCGCCGCGCTGCTCGGCCTGGCGCTTTCGTTGTGGCTGGCCCCGGCGATCTTCGCCGGCGAGGTGCTGCGCCAGACCATCCCGTGGGCACCGTCGCTGGGTCTGGACCTGGTGCTGCGAGTGGACGGCTTCAGCTGGCTGATGCTGCTGCTGATCTGCGGCATCGGCGCGCTGGTGGGCGTGTACGCGCGCTACTACATGTCGCCGGACGATCCGCTGGCGCGCTTCTTCGCGCTGCTGCTGGCGTTCATGGGTTCGATGCTGGGCATCGTGATGTCCGGCAACGTGATCCAGCTGGTGTTCTTCTGGGAGCTGACCAGCCTGTTCTCGTTCCTGCTGATCGGCTACTGGCACCACGGCGCATCCGCGCGCGACGGCGCGCGGATGGCCCTGATCGTCACCTCCGGCGGCGGCTTCTGCCTGCTCGCCGGCATGCTGCTGCTGGGGCACATCGCGGGCAGCTATGAACTGGACGCGATCCTCGCTGCGGGCGAGGCGGTGCGCGCGCACCCGTGGTACACGCCGACCCTGCTGCTGATCCTGCTCGGCGCGTTCACCAAGAGCGCGCAGTTCCCGTTCCACTTCTGGCTGCCGCAGGCGATGTCGGCGCCCACGCCGGCGTCGGCCTACCTGCATTCGGCCACCATGGTGAAGGCCGGCGTGTTTTTGCTGGTGCGCTTCTGGCCGGTGCTGGGCGGCACCGACCAGTGGTACTGGATCGTCGGGGGCGTGGGCCTGGTCACGTTGATCCTGGGCGCCTACGCGGCGATGTTCGAGCAGGACCTGAAAGGCGTGCTGGCCTATTCGACGATCAGTCACCTGGGCCTGATCACCATGTTGGTGGGGCTGGGCAGCACGCTGGGCGTGGTGGCGGCGATCTTCCACATCGTCAACCACGCCACCTTCAAGTCCTCGCTGTTCATGGCTGCCGGCGCGGTCGACCACGAGGCCGGCACGCGCGACCTGCGCAGGCTCGGCGGCCTGTACCGGGTGATGCCGGTCACCGCCACGCTGGCGCTGGTGGCCGGCGCGGCGATGGCCGGGGTGCCGCTGCTGAACGGCTTCCTGTCCAAGGAGATGTTTTTCGCCGAGACGCTGGCAGTGCGCCAGGGGCCGCTGCTGGACGCGATCTCGGTGGTGATCGCGGTGGCGGCCAGCGCATTCGGCGTGACCTACTCGATCCGCTTCGTGCGCGGCGTGTTCTTCGGTCGCATGCCTGCCGACCTGCCGCGCGAACCGCATGAGCCGCCGCTGTGGATGCGCTTGCCGATCGGCTTCCTCGCGCTGGCCTGCCTGCTGGTGGGCGTGCTGCCGGGGCGGGTGATCGGACCCACCTTGCACGCGGCGGCCGGCGCGGTGCTCGGCGCGGAGATGCCGGCGTACAGCCTGGCGGTGTGGCACGGCCTGACCACGCCGCTGCTGATGAGCGTATTCGCCTTCGCCGCCGGCTGCCTGCTGTTCGCCAGCCTGCGCCGTCGCTTCGATACCATCGAGACGGCGCCGCTGACCAGCCGCTTCAGCGGCAAGCGGCTGTTCGAGCGTGCGCTGGCGCTGTTCGCGGCGGACTGGCCGCAGCGGATCGAGCGGCTCTATCCGAGCCGGCGGCTGCAGTCGCAGTTGCTGTGGATCGTGCTGCTCGCCCTGCTGGCCGCCGTGCTGGCGGCAACCACGGCACCGCTGGATTTTCGCCCGCACTGGTCCAGCATCGATCCGGCGTTCGCGCTGCTGTGGCTGCTCGGCGCGGCCTGCGCGATCGGCGCGGCAACCCAGGCCAAGTTCCATCGCCTCGCCGCGCTGGTGCTCACCGGCGGCGCGGGGCTGGTGTCGTGCGTGAGCTTCGTGTGGCTGTCCGCGCCTGACCTGGCGGCGACCCAGCTGCTGGTGGAGGTGGTCACCACGATCCTGATCCTGCTCGGCCTGCGCTGGCTGCCCAAGCGCATTGCCGGGTTCGCGCCCGAGGGGCGGCGCCAGCGCTTCCGTCGCCGCCGCGACATCGTGATCGCGCTGGCGGTGGGCATCGGCGTGGCCAGCCTGGCCTACGCCGCGATGATGCATCCGGTGGCCGATTCGATCTCGCGCTTCTTCCTCGAACAGGCGTACACCGAGGGCGGCGGCCACAACGTGGTCAACGTGATCCTGGTCGACTTCCGCGGCTTCGACACGCTGGGCGAGATCAGCGTGCTGGCGATCGTGGCGCTGACCGTGTTCGCCTTGCTGCGCCGTTTCCGCCCGGCCGCCGAAAGCATCCACGTACCGGAGCAACAGCGCCAGCAGACGGCGCTGGAGGCGGACGAGCCCGGGCGCGCGGCGGACCATTCGCTGACCGACTACCTGATGATCCCCGGCCTGATCATCCAGTTGATGGCGCCGGTGATCCTGCTGTTCGGGCTGCACCTGTTCCTGCGCGGGCACGACCTGCCGGGCGGCGGCTTCGTCGCCGGCATCACCGTGGCGGTGGCGCTGATCCTGCTGTACATGGCGCGCGGCGCGCGCTGGGTGGAGTCGCGCCTGCGCGTGCTGCCGCTGCGCTGGATTGGCGCCGGGCTGCTGCTGGCCTTGTTCACGGGGCTGGGCTCGCTGGTATTTGGACGTCCATTCCTGACCAGCCATTTTCAGTACCTGGCGCTGCCGCTGTTCGGCCGCGTGCCGCTGGCGACGGCGCTGCTGTTCGACCTTGGCGTGTTCGCCACGGTGGTGGGCGCGACCATCCTGATGCTGATCGCGCTGGCGCACCAGTCGCTGCGACGTCCGCGCCAGGTGTCGGCCGCCGCCGCGGAAGGGGAGGGCTGATGGAACTGGTGCTGGCCGCCGCGATCGGGATTCTCGCTGCCTCCGGCGTGTGGCTGCTGCTGCGTCCGCGCAGCTTCCAGGTGATCATCGGGCTGACCCTGATTTCCTATGCCGTGAACCTCTTCATCTTCTCCATCGGCGGCCTGCGCACCGGCGCCGATCCGGTGCTGCACGAGGTGGCCGGCAACGTCGCGCAGTACACCGACCCGCTGCCGCAGGCGCTGGTGCTCACCGCGATCGTGATCGGTTTCGCCACCACCGCGCTGTTCCTGGTGGTGCTGCTGACCTCGCGCGGGCTGACCGGCAACGATCACGTCGACGGCGAGGACGGCACGCCGTGAGCCAGCACCTGGTCGTCGCGCCGATCTTGCTGCCGCTGCTCATTGCCGCGCTGCAGCTGCTGGTGGGCGAGAAGCGCCGGCGCACGGCGCTGGCGCTGAGCATCGCCTCGTGCGTGGCGCTGGTGCTGCTGGCCGCCGCGCTGCTGCTGGAGGTGTCCGCCGACGGCGCGCTGGCGGCGGTCTACCGCATCGGCGACTGGCCGGCGCGCTTCGGCATCGTGCTGGTGGCGGACCGGCTTTCCGCGCTGATGGTGCTGCTCACCAGCGTGCTGGCGCTGGCGTTGCTGCCGTATGCGCTGGGTCGCTGGCAGCATCGCGGCGGCCATTTCCAGCCGCTGCTGCAGTTCCTGCTGATGGGCTTGAACGGCGCCTTCCTCACCGGCGACCTGTTCAATCTTTTCGTGTTCTTCGAAGTGCTGCTGGCGGCGTCCTACGGCCTGGCGCTGCACGGCTCCGGTGCGCGGCGGGTCAGCGCGGGGCTGCATTACATCGCGGTCAACCTGACCGCCTCGATGCTGTTCCTGCTCGGCGTCAGCCTGATCTTCGGCGTCACCGGCACGCTCAACATGGCGGCGCTGGCCGAGCTGATCCCGCACGTGCCGGAGCGCACCCGCGCGCTGCTGCATGCGGGCGCGGCGCTGCTCGGCGTGGCGTTCCTGATCAAGACCGCGATGTGGCCGCTCGGCTTCTGGCTGCCGCGCACCTACGCGGCCGCGGCGCCGGCGGTGGCCGCGATGTTCGCGCTGATGACCAAGCTCGGCATCTACGTGCTGCTGCGCCTCGGCCTGCTGCTGTTCGGCGCTGGCGCCGGGCCCGCCTCGGCGCATTTCGGCAGCGCGTGGATGCTGTGGGGCGGCATGGCCACGCTGGTGGCCGGCACCATCGGCATGCTGGGCGCGCGCGACCTCGGCAAGCTGGCAGGCTACAACGTGGTGGTCTCCGCCGGCACCCTGCTCGGCGCGATCGGCCTGCAGCAGAGCGCGGTGACCGCCGGCGCGCTGGCCTACCTGGTGATCTCCACCCTGGCGATCGCCGCGTTCTTCCTGATTGCCGGCCTGCTCGCCTCCGACGGCGACGACGATACCGACGACACGCTGAGCCTGGAACCGTACGAGCAGCCCGGCGAGACCCCCGCGAACGAAAGCCTGTACGCGCAGGAGGACGAGAGCCGCGTGGTGATCCCGGCGCCGATCGCGATGCTGGGCCTGAGCTTCTCGGCCTGCGCGGTGCTGCTGGCGGGGCTGCCGCCGCTGTCCGGTTTCCTGGCCAAGTTCGCCCTGCTGGCGCCGATGCTCGATGACGCCGGGCGCGGCGCGCAGCTGCTGTTCGCGCTGGTCGTGGCGGCCGGTTTCTGCACCGTGACCGCGCTGTGCCGCGCCGGCATCCAGATCTTCTGGGTCGAGCCGGAGCGGATCTTTCCGAAGGTGCGCCTCACCGAGAGCGTCTCCGTCGCGCTGCTGCTGGGCCTGTGCCTGCTGCTGACGGTCTGGCCCGAGCGGCCGCTGCACTATTTGCGCGACACCGCCGCGCAGCTGCATGCGCCGGGCAACTACATCCACGCCGTGCTGCCGGGCGCCGAGGTCGCACCATGATCCGCCGCTGGCTGCCGCATCCGCTGCTGTCCGCGCTGCTGGCGCTGATCTGGCTGATCTTCAACCAGAGCGTGTCGCCCGGCACCGTGCTGCTCGGCATCGTGCTCGGCATCGTGCTGGGCCGGATGCTCGACCTGCTGGACCCGCCCAAGGCGCGGCTGCGCAACTATCCGTTGCTGCTGCGCCTGTTCGTGCGCGTGGTGCTGGACATCGTGCGCTCCAACCTCGCGGTGGCGCGCATCGTGCTGTTCAACAAGCGCCCGTTGCACTCGGGTTTCGTGGCGGTCCCGCTGGAGTTGACCGACCATTACGGCCTGGCCGTGCTGTCGTGCATCATCACCTCCACCCCCGGCACGATCTGGGTCAGCTACGACTCCGACGCCAATATCCTGCTGATCCACGTGCTGGACCTGGTCGACGAGGCCGGCTGGATCGACTCGATCAAGCAGCGCTACGAACGCCCTCTGCTGGAGGTTTTCCAATGAGCCACGAACTGCTCGACGTGTCGATCCGCGCGGCGCAGATCCTGCTGCTGCTGGCGATGGCCTTCTCGCTGATCCGCATGGTGCGCGGCCCGCGCGCGCAGGACCGCGTGGTGGCGCTGGACGCCCTGTACGTCAACGCGATGATCCTGCTGCTGACCATCGGCATCCGCAGCGGCAGCATGCTCTACGTCGAGGCCGGCCTGATCATCGCCCTGCTCGGCTTCGCCAGCACGGTGGCGCTGTCGAAATTCCTGATGCGCGGGCAGGTGATCGAATGAGCCATCTCGACGCCCTGCCGCCATGGGCAGCCATCACCGTCGCCGTGCTGGTACTGCTCGGCGCGCTGTTCGCCTTCGTCGGCTCGCTCGGCCTGCTGCGCCTGAAGAACTTCTACCAGCGCGTGCACGCGCCGACCCTGGGCACCACGCTGGGCACGTTCTTCATGCTGGCCGCCTCGATCACCTGCTTCTCGGTGCTGCACGGCCGGCCGATCTTCAATGAAGTGCTGATCGGCGTGTTCCTCACCCTGACCACCCCGATCACCCTGATGCTGCTGGTGCGCGCCGCGCTGTACCGCGACCGCGAGGAAGGCTCGCTGGACGTGCCGCAGCTGACGCGAGAGGACTGACCGCGCGCGAGCCGCAACGCGGCGTGGCCGATGCGAACGTGCCGGCCCCGCGATCCGATGCCGCGGCGAACCGCTTGCAGCATCCGCTCGAACACCACCTGTCGTTTGGCCTCGTCACGCGCGATCCTGCGTGTGACGAGGCACGCCATGGTCATGCATGCAATCGTTTTTCGAGATCGGGCACCGGAACGAACACGAAGGCCTTTCCTTCGCGGGATTGGCGCAGGAATCCTTCGGCCACCAGGGCAAGCAGGTCGGCCCTGGCGGTCTGGTACGACGTGCCGTGGCTTCCGCGATGCATCTCGATGGTGAAGACTTTTCCCGGGTTCCTGAGGGCGTTCAGAAGGAGCGCTCTTTGCCTGTGGTTGATCCGGTGAGCCAACGGGCTGCCGGGTTTGAGCAGCGCCGCGGCGGCTGCCTGCTCATTCTGCTTTCGCGTGATGTAGCCATGAACGCCATCGATGGCTTCGAGAATGACGGTCAGCTGGTGAGCCACGAAATAGGTGGTGTCCCCCTCGTCGGTCTCCGTGTGCAGGTATGACCGCATGTACTGGGTGGGGGCGCGCTTGAGGATGCTCGATATCGACAGATACTCCGCCATCCAGAAACCCGATCTCAGCAGCGACCAGTAGAACAACGTCCTGGCGGTCCGGCCGTTTCCGTCGACGAACGGATGGTCGTAGCCGATCTGGAAGTGGATCAGGATCGCCCTGACCACCGGGTGCACGAAGTGCTCGCCGTCGTCCGACTGGTTGGCGAAGTCGCAAAGGGCCTGCAGGCGCTGCTCGAGTTCCCGTGCCGGTGGCGGCACGTGGAGAACGCGACCAGTCTCGTCCTCGATGACAATGTCTTCCGAGGGCAATCGGAATCTTCCCGCGCAGCCCTCGTCCTCGAGCGTTCCATCGGTCAGTTTGCGGTGGATCTCGAAAACCGCCGCAGGGGTCAGCGGCCGCTGCCTCCATGCTTTCAGTTCGCGCATGGCCAGGTAGTTGTTGTAGATCATGCGTTCGCCGTAATCACGCGGCTCTCGCCCGCTGCGAAGCATGTCTTTTGCGACCTGGGTGGTCGTGGCAGCTCCTTCAAGCTGCGACGAAGTCATCGCTTCTTCCATCAGGGATCGAACGAGGTAACGTTCGCGGGTGACTTCTGATTGAGATGCCTCCTGGCCACGAAGCGCGCCAGCGGCATCACGGCCAATCAGGAACAGGTTTCGCTGGATGCTGTCACTCAGAACGACGGTGAATGGGTTGCCCGCCTTGTCCTTCAACGGCATTTCCTGGCGCAACCCGCGGCGCGCCATCTTGATTCCCAGCCACCATTCTTCAGGCGTCAGGTTCTCGGGTGGCGTGAGATGGCGCAGCTGATCCCAGTGCTCGTATCGTCCCTTGACCTCGGGGCCAAGCTTGGCGAGAAGTATCTTGCGGACGTCGGAACGCTCGAACAGGTCGCCGAGCGCCGGGGGTGGCATGGGGAGTTTCATGGGGCACCTGTCAATTTGCTACTAATTGATAGCGTAATTAGTAGCAAATTGACAGTGCCATGCGCCGGCTTCGCGACGGGCCGCCCGTACGCCATGAACCCGGAGCGGGCGGTACCTCCTCCACCCGCAATATGTACGAGCCCACGCTTGTGGTGTGCAGACCCGATAGCCGACGAGGGTGGTGGTGATCAGCCTGCTTGGGCGGCGGCTGCCATCGGGGCCGGGCACCTGGGCGCCGAAGGCCGGCTGGCCTTTGGTGTGCGTGACACCAGTTCGAACTGCCGGCCCGCGCTTTACCGCGACCGCGAGGAAGGCTCGCTGGAGGTGCCGCAGCCGACGCGAGAGGGCTGAACGCGGCAGGGCCGATGCGAAGCTGGCCCTGCCGCGAACCGGCGCGGCGATTACAGCGTGCGCTCGAACTCCTTCACCTGGCGCTGCGCCTCGTCGCGGGCGATGCCGTAACGCTCCTGCACCTTGCCCACCAGGTATTCGGTGTTGCCCTCGGCACGGGTCAGGTCGTCGTCGGTCAGGTCGCCCCACTTGGCCTTGATCTTGCCGGTGAGCTGTTTCCAGTTGCCTTGGATGCGGTCGTTGTTCATGTGTGTCGACTCCGTGTTGGGGACTCGCGGCGGGGGCTTCCGGGGGAAACCCTCCCGCGCCACCCACTCTCCGGAATCCGTGTGAGCGGCGGGTCGTCAGTTCGTGTAGAGGGGGCGGGGGCGTTCATGATGGGCAGGTCGCGGGTGCGCCTGCCGCGCCGGATCAGCGTTTGCCGAATGCGCTGTCGGCATCGTCCTCGAGCGCGGCGATCACGGCGGCGGTGTCCTGGTCCAGCACCGGCGCGGCAAACGGCGCCGGTCCCGGCGTGCGGCCGAAGCGGATCGACTGGGCGACGCCGCGGTAACGGCCCACCAGCGGGTGCTCGAAGGTGTCGATGATGCCCTGCGATTGCACTTGGGGGTGGTCGAACATGTCCTCGATCCGACGCGCGGCGGCGCACGGTACCTCGTCGCCGAACAGGTCCTCCCATTCCAGCGCGCTGCGCGCGGCGAGCGCCGCGTGCAGTTGCGGCAGGATCTCGGCGAAGTGCTGCGCGCGCTTGCGCACGGTGTCGTAGCGCGGATCGTCGGCCAGCGCGCCGAGGCCGGTCTTCGCGCACAGCGCCTTCCAGAAGCGCGCCGTGTTGGCCGAGATGTAGATCCAGCCATCGCGCGTGGGGTGGATGCCGGTGACTCCGCCGGAGCGCATGTCGCGGCCGATGTCGAGCGACTCGCCCTCGGCCCAGATCATCCGCGCCGACTGCATGGTCAGCGCGCTGCGCAGCAGCGACACGCCGACGAACTGGCCCAGGCCGCTGCGCTCGCGTTCGTACAGCGCCGACGACACGCCGGCGGCCAGCAGCGCCGCGGCGTAGTAGTCGACCACCGAGCCGTAGATGATCTCCGGCGGCCCGCCGCGCTTGCCCTGCAGCGTGCACATGCCGGTCATGGTCTGCAGCACCTGGTCGTAGCCGGCCTTGTCTTTCAGCGGGCCGCTGTCGCCGTAGCCGGTGATCGCGCAGTAGACCAGCCGCGGGTTGATCAGGCTCAGCTGCTCGTGGCCGATGTGCAGGCGCTCGGGCACGCCGGGGCGGAAATTGTGTACCAGCACGTCGGCATCGCGTACCAGCTTCAGCAGTGCGGCGTGGTCGTCCGCACGCTTGAGGTCGAGCACGATGCCGCGCTTGCTGCGGTTGACGCCGAGGAAGGCGCGGCTCTCGCTGGGAAGCGTGGAAGGGTACTGGCGCAGGTTGTCGCCGCTGGGCGGCTCGACCTTGATCACGTCCGCGCCCTGGTCGGCCAGCAGCGAACAGGCGTATGGCCCGGCGATGTAGGCGCTCAGGTCCAGCACGCGCACGCCGCCCAGCGGGCCGTGGCGGGCGGCGTTCGACTCAGGCGGGGAGGTTTCCATGCGCGATGCATCCATCGGGATCGGGGTGGTTGCTGCGGGCCACTGTGCACCATGCCCCGGCGGGGAAACAGGCGGGACGGCTATGTTCTGGCGCCACAAATTCTTGTGTGATGCGCGCGGCCCGGCGCGCTGGCGGCGTCATCCGGCGGGCTCAGGTGCCAGCGGCAGCCAGCTCAGCCGCCAGCTACCGTCGACACGGCCACCGGCGGCGAAGTACGGCGTGAATTCCAGCGGTGCGCGATAGCCCGGGTCCAGCACGATGCGCGGCGCGCTGTCGCCCGCTGCGGGTTGCAGCGCCAGCCATTGCGCGCGCGGCGCGTCGGGCAGGCGCAGGGTTTCCTCGACCTTGAAGCCGTCGACCAGTCCCGTGGCATACACCAGCGGGCCGCAGGTGATGGCGGCGTACTCGAAGTGCAGCACTTCCTGGCGCACTTGGCTGCCGTCCGGTGCGCGCGACTCCTGCACGTTGCGGTTGATCGCGCGATGCAGCTGCGGCCGCATCGGAAAATGCGCCAGCAGTTCATCGCCGTCGCGCCATTCCCGTTCGAGCATGGCGTAATGTCTCGGCACCAGGGCGACGCCGGCATCCGCGCCGTTGATCGTGAGCGTGGCGTCCGTGGCCCACGATGGGATGCGCAACTTCAATGCGAAGTGCGCCGGGCGCGACATGGCGAGGCGCAGGCGGATATCGCCGGGATACGGCCAGGCAGTGTCCTGCACGATACGCAGCTCGCTGCTGGCGAGTTTGAACCCCGCTTCGCCGGGGCCGTAGAGGTTGACCGCGATACTGCCGTCGACAGCTTGCCGGTAGGCAAGGGCAGGCAGCTCCTCCAGCGCCATCGCGCCGCTGGACTTGCAGCAGCGCCAGTAGGTGGTGTGCACGCGGCGGCCGTTCGGGAACACGTAGTAGCACCAGTCCTCGCCGTTGGGCGCCTGCGCGCCGAGCAGGTCGTTGTACGCGGTGCGTTCGATCTCCTCCGCGTAGCGCGCCTCGCCGGTGATCGCCAGCAGCTCCCGGTTCAACTGGATCCACGCCAGCGACGAGCAGGTTTCCACGTAACCGTAAGGGCTGAACACGCCAGCCGGGTTGAACACCTCGCGCGAGCGATGGCCCACGCCGCCCCACGGCCCGCCGCCCAGGGTGAGGTGGTGCTCGCGGATGCTGCGCCAGGCGTGCTCCACCGCGCGGCGGTAATCCGCGTTGCCGGTGGCGCGATGCAGCTTGGCCAGGCCGACCAGGTTCCACGCCAGCTGATAGGCCTTGCCGGTGGCGATGGTGGAAACGTCCGCGTCCTCCAGCGCACGCGTTAGCAGCGCCAGCTCGGGGTGGCCGTTCGCCTGCTGCAGCACGCGCTGCGCCAGTTCGAGATAACGCGGTTCGCCGGTGGCGAAGTACAGCTCGGTGGCCGGGTCCATCAGCACCGTCGCCGACAGGCCGTGGTGGTTGCCCAGCTCGGTGATGTCGATGCCGCCGTCGGTCAGTGTGTGCCGGCACAGGTCGCCGATCCGGCGCGCGGCTTCGAGGTAGTGCGGCGCGGGGAAGTGCCGCTGCACTTCGAGCAGGCCGAGGATCAGGTAGGCATGCGTCCAGATGTCCCAGGTGCGCACGCTCGGGGCGCCGTCCCAGCTGGCCGGCTTCGGCGGCTGCGGGCGCATGAAGCGGTGATCCGGCGCGTAGGTGCCGAGATAGCCGTCGGTCTCCTGGATCGACACCAGGTAGTCGGCGACGCGCAGCACGTTCGCGCGCAACGCGGCATCGCCGCTGCGCGCGGCCGCCTTCGCCGCGGCGACCAGCCACTTGCCGGCGTGCTCGCCGTACCAGTCGCCCTCGCGGTTCTCGTTGCGCCGCTCGGGCGCGAACAGCGCGATCGCGGGGCTGTGTTCATCGACGATGAAATGCGCGAGCCGGCCGCGCAGGTTGGCGGCCAGCGCCTCGCCGAGCAGGCCGTCGAGCTGCACGCGGGTCGCCGCTGCTTCGCTCATGCTGCATCCACCACGCAGCGGAAGCCGACGCTGCCGGAGCGGTCCTTGCACGGCGCCATCAGCAGGTACTTGCCGTGCTGGTCGAGCCGGTGCGCCTGCGGGAAATACCAGTGCGAGGTCTGCGGCTGGTAGCTGCTGCCGCCGCGCAGGATCGCGGCGCGGGTGTGCTCGTCGGCGTACTCGTCGGTCCATTGCCAGACGTTGCCGACCAGGTCGAGCGCGCCGAACGGACTGGCCGCGGCGGGATGCGCGTCGACGTCGTCGGGCGCGACCAGCGTGCGGCCGCGGTTGATGGCGGGGACCATGGTTTCGTCCCAGTCGTTGCCCCACGGGTAGCGCCGGCCGTCGCGGCCCTGCGCGGCGACCTGCCATTCCCATTCGTGCGGCAGGCGCTTGCCGGCCCAGGCCGCGTAGGCGCGCGCGTCCTCGATCGCGACCCAGGTCACCGGCTTGTCGTCCCAGCCCGGCGGCGGCGCGCCGTCACGCCAGTGGCGCAGGAAGTTGTGCGGGTCGCGCGGCTGCCAGCCGCTGGCCTGGAGGAATTCGCGGAACTGCGCGTTCGTCACCGGCGTGCGGTCGATGAAGAACGCCGGCATCTGCATCCGGCGGCGATGGCTGCGGCGCGCGCTGTCCTCCCACGGGTACTGCACGTCGTTGCCTTCCCAGGTCTGGCCCTCGATCTCGACACCGCCGACCACGAAGTCGAACGTGCCGGCGGGAATCGCCAGCATGCCGGGCGGTGCTTCGGCAGCGGGGCGGGTGGGCGCGATCGGCACCAGCTGCTGCGGCAGCGAACGCCACTGGGCCGACAGCGACTGCAGCGGCACGGACGAGAGTTCGCGCATGCGGGCGAGGAAAGCGTCGAGGCCGTCGAGCGCGGCGCCGGGCGCGAGCGCCAGCAGCGCGCCGAAGCCGCGGCCCTCCAGTGCGAAGTCGAACACCGCGCGATCGCCGTCGAGCCGCGGCTGCAGCGGCACGCCGTGCCAGGCGTCGTAGTACTGCGTGCCGTCGCGATACGGCAGCGCGATCTGTTCGCCGGTCACCGCGTATTCGTGGCGGTTGACCAGGGTCCACAGCGTGTAGCCGTCGGTCGGAAAGCGGCTGGCGAACACGCCGGCCTGCAGTGTGCGCTCGTACGGTCGCCAGTCCAGGCTGACCATCGCCGCCGCGAACTGGCGTTCGATCGAAGCGATCCGGCGCAGCGCTTCGGCGTCGCGCGGGGTGAACTGGTTCCAGATGCCCCAGACATTTTCCCAGGCGTTGTAGCCGATGCCGTTGAAGAAGATGTATTGCAGGTCGTGGTTGCGGTCGCGGCCCCAGCGGTTCTCGTAGTTGATCATGTGGCGCGGCTCCAGCCACTTCCACTTGGCCACCGGCGGGATCACCTCGTTCGGCGCCTTCTTGCCCCAGCTCTGCACGTTCCAGATCAGCTGCTCCTCGGCGCTGATGGTGGACTCCGGCTGCAGCACCACCGGGCAGCCGAGCGCGTCGCAGGTGTCGAAGAACGCGCGCGGCACGCCGTTGTAAGTGTCGCCGTTGATGCCGTCGGCGCCGACCGCCTTGACCAGTTCGGCGATCGCCTGCCAGTCGTTCTGTTCCGCCTCGCGCGTGCCGTGGTCCCACGGCATGGTGGGCAGGAACACGCGCACGCCGCGGCGGTGGAAATCGTCCACCGCACTTTTGAGACCATCGAGGCCGCCGGGCAGATCGTGCGCGAGATCGGTCTTGTTGCGGTCGTCGATGCCGATGTTGGGATAGACGAACCAGAGCAGCACGCTGTCGATGCCGCCGAAGCGCGCTTCGAGATCGTCCAGGTAGCGGTCGACGGTGTACTTGCCGGCCACTGGATCGAAGAAGTAGCGATCCTCCACCATCATCTGCGCATGCACGAAGTTGCGCTGCGCCCACTGCAACTCCGGGCGGCGATAGTTGGCATCGTCGTAGCCGATGCGCACGAGGTGCTCGCGGCGCCAGTCGGTCAACTCGCGCACCCAGTCGTCCGCGCTGCCGTCGACATCCATCTTCCAGTGGCCGATCTCGGCGAACGGCCAGCCCGGCGCCTTGCCCGGCGTGGGCAGGTAGCGGCCGATGGTGACGTGCGAGAACTTGTACTCGTGCGTCACGCGCGCGGCGGGCGTGGGTGCCTCGGGGGAGTCGCGGTCGGTGCTCATCGGTTGCTCGGTAAAGCCGTGCGTGGTGAAGTCATTGCAGCGCCTGGTAGACCAGATCGTAGAAGTTGCGGCTGATCCGCGGCAGGTCCTTGCCGCCATCATCGCGCGGCAGGTGCTGCAGCATCAGGATCGCCAGCAGATGCTCGTGCGGATCGATCGTGTAGTAGGTCGAGGCCGCGCCGCTCCAGCCGAACTGGCCGGGCGAACCGAGCTGGCCGCGCCGGGCCGGATCGAGCACCACGTAGCCGCCCAGGCCGAAACCCTCGGCGTCGCTGAACTGGGTCACCGGCGGGTCGAGCATGGTGAGGTGGTTGCGCAGCATCAGCTCCACCGTCTTGCGGCCGAGCAGTTGGTGTCCGTCCAGCGTCCCGCCGTCGAGCAGCATCTGGGCGAAGCGGGCATAGTCGCCGGCGGTGGAATACAGGCCGCCGGCGCCGCTGTCGTAGGCGTTGAGCGGCTCGCCGGGATGCCGTGCACTGGTGGTGTCGGCGATCTCCAGCTTGCCGGCCGCGCTCATCCGGGTGAGGTCGACCACGCGCGCGCGCTGTGCCGCCGGCACGCTGAAGCCGGTGTCGTGCATCGCCAGCGGCTCGAAGATGCGCTGGCGCAGGAAGCGGTCGAACGATTGCCCGGAGACCACCTCGACCACCCGCGCCAGCAGTTCCAGCGAGGCACCGTCGTAGCCGAAGCGCGTGCCGGGGTCGGCGGCCAGCGGCACGCGGCTCATGCGTTCGGCGAAGCCGCGCAGGTCGCTCGCGCCGTGCGGGTCGATGCGCTCCATCAGCGTGACCGCTTGCTCGTCGCCCTTGACGCCAGCCGGATAACCCGCGGTATGGGTGAGCAGCGCATGCAGGGTGACGGGCTTGGCCGCTGCGCGCAGTTTCGGCGCGTCGGCGGTGCCGCCGACCATCACCTGCGGCGCCTGGAAGCCCGGCAGGTAGCGTGACAGCGGATCGTCCAGGGTGAGCTTGCCTTCCTCCACCAGCATCATCACCGCGACCGAGGTCACCGTCTTGGTCATCGAGTAGATGCGGAAGATCGCGTCCCTGCGCATCGGCTCGCGCCGCGCCAGGTCGCGATGGCCGTAGGCCTGCCAGTCCACGATGCGGCCGTTGCGAGCCACCAGGGTGACGCCGCCGAGGTAGCCGTCAGCGCCGGTCGCCCTGTCCATGAAGTCGTGCAGGCGCTGCAGGCGCACCGCCGAGACGCCTTGCGTGTCGGCACGGGCCGCAGGCAGCGGCGCCGCTGCCCGCGCCGGCAGCACGGTGGCCAGCAGGCAGGCGACCACCAGCACGGAGCGAAGGCGGCTGCCGGATCGGGTGTTGGCGTCGGCTCGGCTCATCGAGGTCTCGCCGGCCGCGGCATCCCGGGGGAGGGACGAAGATGCCGCGGCCCGTATGGCGTCACGTTCCCGCCGGATCAGAACGTGATCGTATACGTCAGCGAGGTGACGCGGCCGCGACCGGACCAGTAGTTCTGGTATCCGACCACCTGCGAGGTGCTGAGGACGTAGAACTTGTCCAGCAGGTTCTCCACGCCGAGCGAGAGCTGGCCGTAGCGCGGGAAGGCGTAATTCACGCCCAGGTTGAACAAGGTGTAGCCGCTGGTGTGTTCCTCGTAGCTGTAGGTGGCGCCGTCGTAGGCGCGGGTGTCGCTGCCGGACACGTGGCGGCCGAACAGCGAGGTGAAACCGAGGTTGGCGTCGGCGTTGGGCAGGAACTTCCAGGTGATCGAGCCGGCCAGCTTGTCCGGGCTGATGTCGAAGATGCCCAGCGGCTTGTTCATGCCGCCGGCCGGGTACAGGCCGCCCGGGCTGGCGGCCCAGAACGCGGTCTCGCCGGTGATGTGCGAGTAGACGCCGCTCACCTTCCACTGCTCGTCGAAGCGCCATTCGCCGGTGAGCTCGGTGCCTTCGATGCGTACCGGTGCGCGCGACAGGATGTAGTCGTTCGAGTTCGGGTCGACCGCCAGCGAGGAGCCGAACGGCGACTTGGAGATGTAGTGGGTGGCGCCGAACGCAGCGTGCTCGCCGTGCCAGTTGAAGCCGAACTCGGTGTTCTTGTAGATGATCGCGGCCAGGCCGCTGATGCGGTCGACGGACTGCCCCGGCACGCTGATGTTGCGCAGCGGGATGCCGATGTTGGGCAGGGTGAAGCCCTCGCTGTACGAGCCGAACACCGACCACTGGCTGCCGATGCGCCAGATTGCGCCGAAGTTTTTCAGGTTCTCGGTGTACTTCACGCCGCCGCCTTCCACGAACACGCTGTTGCGGTAGGGCGTGGTGGTGTAGTCGTTGACGTGCAGCTTGTCGTCCTCGCGGCGGAAACCGGCGCTCAGCGTGACCGGGCCGACGTCCCAGGAGAGCTGGCCATAGGGCGCCGTGCTCTTGTAGTGCATCGGCGGCACCCAGATGCGATTGGTCAGCGCCAGCCGCTGCTGCGCCTCGTCCTTGACCACGTCCACGCCCACCTGCAGCTGCAGGCCCGGTACGGTGAACAGCTCACCGCGCGTCCACGAGGTGCGCAGGCCGCTCTTCTTCGAGGTGATCTCCGACTGGTCCCAGATCCGCTGGTCGTCGGGGATGGGTGGCGCGATGAGCTGCTTGTCGTCGCCGTCCTCCGGCAGGAAGCGCATCGCCTGGTCGGCATGGTAGGCAGTGGCCACCAGCGAGCCACCGAGGAAGTCGCTGTTGCTGTACTCGACGCTGTACTGCTCGAAGTCGTTGAACGCGTCCAGCGAGCCGTGCAGGTGGCCCTTCTCCGAGGTGTTGGTGAACGGCACGGCGCACGGCGGGTCGTCGTCCGGGCCGCGGCAGCCGAGCACCTGCACGTAGTCGCCCTTGCCCTCGATCTTGAAGTGGCTGTAGGTCGCCTGCAGCCGCTGCGTGTCGCCCTGACCGAAGTTGACGCCGCCCTTGAGGAACAGGTTCTTCGAGGTCGAATCGGCCACCGAGCCGCTGCCGCTCAGGCCGATGCGGCGCCCGTTGCCGTCGTAGGTGATGCCGCGGTCGAGGTAGGAGGCGGCGACCAGCAGGTCGTACGAACCCTGCTTCAGCGCGTAGGTGCCGCCCACCTTCCAGCCGCCGCTGTCGCGCGGGCCCTGGGTCTGCAGGCGGGTGCTGAGCGTGGTCTCGCTGCCTTCCTTGTCCGGCACCTTGGAGATGTAGTTGATGATGCCGCCGGCCGCGCCGATGCCTTCGGAGGCGGACGGGCCGTTGATGACCTCGACGCGGCCGATGATGCCCATGTCGGTGAAGGTGGCGTTGCGCGAGCCGTCGCGCAGCGGCGAGCCCTGCGGGATGCCGTCGAACAGGCGCAGCGGAATGCGGCCGCGCAGCGTCTCGCCGCTGCTGCTCATCATCTGCGAGGATTCCGCGTAGCCCGGCACGGTGCGCGACAGCACGGCGGTGGCGTCCTCGGTCACGGTCAGGGTCTGCTGGATCTCCTCCTTGGTCACCACGGTGATCGCGCCGGGGATCTCGTCCACCGCCTTGGGGCTGCGCGTGCCGGTGACGATGACCTCGCCCAGCTCGGTGGCCCGCTTCTTCGCCGACTTCGCTTTGTCGTCGGTGGACGTGGCTGCCTGGTCCTGGCCAGACGGAGCCCCGTCACCCGTGCTCGCGGCAACCTGGGCGGACGCATCGGCGGCGAGGGAGTAGACCAGCAGGATGCCGCTTATTGCTACGCAAAGTGGTTTGATCATGGCCTGTCTCGTGATGGTTCAGGTGGCCGCGAATGAAGTTCGCGGTGAACGCGCCGTCTCTGCCCGCGCACCATCGCGGTGCGCGTCCCGGTCGGTAGCCGTATTCCCCTCCGCCGTGCAGATCCTCATGCGCGAGGCTAGGCGTTTGTCGACGGACGAGGAACCGTCGCTGGCTATCTTCAGAGGCTAGCTTTTGTTGCTTGAGCAAGGCGGGCCGTGGCCCGGCTCAGCCCCGGCCGGCGGCCTGCCGCTGTTGCATGGCCTGGCGGCTTTCCTGCAACAGCACGGTGACCAGGCGCACGCGCACGCTGGAACGGGACCACACGATGCCGATCCGCCGCGGCACCGTGGGCGCCGGCAACGGGATGCGCGCGAGTTGCACACCCTCGGGCCACGGGTGCGCCCAGTCCGGCACCAGCGACACGCCGAGGCCGCGATCGACCATCACCGCGATCGCGTTGAGCGCATTCAGCTCGAAGCGCTCGCGCGGCACGATGCCGTGGGTACGCAAGTACTCGTCGGCCTGGCGGCCGCCCCACTGGTTGCGGTCGTAGCGGATCAGCGGCTGGGTCGCGAGCAACTCGTGCGGGTCGCGTTCGGCCATGCTCCTCGGCGCCAACACAATCAACGGCTCCTCGCGCAGCAGCAGCCATTCGCAGGTTTTGGGCAGGGCGAACGGTGCCTGCAACACCATCGCCGCGTCGAGGTCGCCGGCCTCCACCGCGCGGTAGAGCTCGGCCGAGTAGCCGGGCTTGATGAACACGTTGATCTGCGGAAACGTCTCGACCATGCGCGCCAGCACGTCGGGCAGCAGGCCCGCCAGCGCCGTGGGGCAGGCGCCCAGGCGCAGCTCGCCGGAGACCGCGTTCTCGTTGGCCACGCTGCGCAGGTCGGCCACGTGGCGCAACAGGTCGCGCGAGCGCTGCAGGATGCGCGAGCCTTCCTCGGTGACGCTGACCGTGCGGCCGACGCGGGCGATCAGGGTGGCGCCGATCTCCCGCTCCAGCGTGCGGATCTGCTGCGCCACCGCCGCCGGCGTGATGTTCAGCACGCGCGCGGCGGCGGCCATCGAGCCCTGGTCGACGACGGTGATGAAGGTATGCAGGAACTGGGTTTCCACGGCGCCTCGCGGATCTGGGCGGCAGGTCAGCGGAGCCTGCCGGTCGTTGCCATCATGCCGTGTCCGGCGGCTTCGCGGGGAGTGCTCGAAGGCACACTCAGTCGGCGCGGTCGGCGTAGATGGTCAGCCCCTTCAGCGAGCGCGCGGGCGCAGGGAAGCACAGGCTGGCCAGGTAGCCGATCACGATGCACAGCGCGATCGAGATGGCCAGGTAGAAATACGGGTGCACCAGCTTGAACCACCACGCCACCAGGGTCAGGCAGATGCTCGCACCGATGCCGATGGCGACGCCGGGCGCATTCGCGCGGCGGGTGAACATGCCCAGCGTGTAGGCGCCGGCGAAGCCGCCGCCGAGCAGCCCGGCCAGTTCGATCGAGACGTCGAACAGCGAATGGATGTCGTAGCGCGACAGCAGCACGGCCAGCCCGATCGCGATCAGCCCGACCATGACGCCGGCGACTTCCGCGAACAGCACGCTCTTCTTCGGCGTCGGGTGCTTCACCAGTTTCTCGTAGAAGTCCACCGAGGCCAGCGTGGACACGCTGTTGATGATGCTCGACAGGGTGGACATGGCGGCGGCGAAGATGCCGGCGATGATCAGGCCGGTGACACCCATCGGCAGTTCGGCGGCGATGAACAGCGGGAAGGTGGCGTCGATCGGCAGGGTCGGGTTCATCCGCTCGGGGTGCGACTTGTAGTAGACGAACAGCGCCGTGCCGATCAGATAGAACACGAAGCCGCCCGGGATCATCACCGCCGCGAACATCCATACCGAACGCCCCGCCTCCTTGTCCGAGCGCGTGGACAGGATGCGCTGCATCAGCACCTGGTCCTTGGGGAAGGTCAGCACCACGTCGAACAGCACCAGGAACACGAACCCCCACACCGTGGCCTTGGTCAGGTCGAAGCGGAAATCCAGCAGGTGCATCTTGTGCTCGGCCATCGCCGCGTGCATGAAGGCGGGCACGCCGCCGTGGATGTGCGTGATGATGAAACCGATCGCGAACAGCGCGCCGCCGAACATCACGAACACCTGCACGAAGTCGGTCCAGATCACCGCCTTCATGCCGCCCAGCGTGGTGTACAGGATGGTGAACACGCCCATGATCAGCACGCTCCACACCACGTCGATGCCGGTGATGGTGGCGATCGCCAGCGCCGGCAGGAACAGGATCACGCTCATCCGGCTGCCGATCTGCATCACGATGCACAGCGCGCTGGCGAGCATGCGGATGGCGGGATGGAAGCGTGTTTCCAGGTACGAGAACACGCTCATCAGGTCGAGCCGGCGCAGCAGCGGTACCACCCACACCGCCACGAACATCAGGCCGAGGACAGCGATCAGGTTGTTGGTGAGGTACTGCCAGTTGGTCTCGAAGGCCTTGGCCGGGATCGCGATGAAACTGATCGAGCTGGTGTTGGTGGCGTACAGGCTGATGCCGGCCGCCCAGAACGGGATGCTGCGGCTGCCGACGAAGAAGCTGGCAGTGGAGGTGCGTTTCTCGCGCAGGTAGAAAAACAGGCCGATGCCGACCATTGCCGCCAGGTAGACCAGGATCACCACCCAGTCCAGCCAGCGCAGCAGCAGCTTGGTCGACTCCACACGCGCATAACCGAAGTCGATGCGCTGGCCGCCCGCATCACGCCGCGCCCAGAACATGCCGTCGGTCCATGCGCCGGTCGCAACGACATCAGCGGGCGCGGCACCCGGCAGCGCGGCCCAGGCGCTGGTGATGACCTGGAAGGTCATCAGCTTCGTCGAGGCGGCGGCGTCCACCAGATAGAGCGCATTCGCCTGCCCCAGCGCGTGCCCGGAGCCCGGCACCACATGGCCCGGCACCCGGCCGCGCTCGGTCCAGCCCGTGTCGGCGTTCCAGCGGAGCAGGCGTTCGGCGGTACCGGAAGCATCGGCCACGGTGACGAACACGGCCGCGGACTGGGCGACGAGGGAGGTCGGCGCCCCGCCACCCGGCCAGCCGCCGACCCTGCTCCACTGCGGTTGCTCCGTGTTCGTCTGCAGCTGCAGCAGCCGCGCGGTGCCGTCGGTGCCGAGGCCGGCGACGGACAGCGTGTCGTTCGCCCACGCCCCGTGCGCGTCATGCAGCGGCTCGGGCAGGGCGGGCAGGCGCTGCCACTGCAGCGTGTCGCCGCGCAGGCGCAGCCGGGCCACGCCGGTCACCTCGCGGGCATCGGGAGCGGTGGTCAGCACCCAGGCCTGCGTTCCGCCTTCGACGATGCCGTCCGGGGCAACGGCGACGCCGGTCGGCGACGACAGGCGGCGCCAGGCCTTGCGTGCGTCGTCGAGTCGCCAGGCTTCGTCGGCGGCCATGGCGAGCGGTTGCCCGTCGACGAGGGCGATGGCCCGCAGCGGTTTCGTGGTTTCCAGCGCGGGCAGCTGTCCGTCCCGCACCGGTGCCAGGCTCTGCGCATGCAACGGTGCGATCGCCAGCAGCAGCAGCGTGCACAGCCACGGCACGACCCGGCGGGGGCGGCCGCGCATCAGTCCGCCCGGCGCGCGGTGGCGAGCAGGGCCTGCGCGCGCTTCAGGAACGGCAGGTCGATCATCCGTCCATCCACCACGAAGGCGCCGCGCGATGGCGCCTGGACCGCGGCCTCGACGATCCGGCGCGCCAGCGCCAGCTCCGCCTCCGAGGCGGCGAAAGCGGCGTTGGCCAGCGCCACCTGCCGCGGATGGATGCAGGTCTTGCCGATGAAGCCGAGTCGTCGCGCCATGTACGCCTCCTCGCGGTAGCCGTCGTCGTCGTCGAGCAAGGCGTAGGCGCCGTCCATCGCGAACACCCCGGCCTGGGCCGCGGCCACGCGCAGGGCGAACATCGCCGCATGCACGTTGCGCGGGTCGGCGCGGTCGATGCCGTGCGGCTCGAACAGGTCGCCCAGGCCCAGCTGCAAGCCGGCGACGCGCGGATGCGCCGCGGCGATGCGTGCCGCGGCAGCCAGCGCCCGCGGCGTCTCGATGTTCAGCAGCAGGCCGATCGGTTGCGCCACGCCGTTCGCGTGTTCCGCCTGCTCGATCGCGGCCACGGCCGCCAGCACGGCCTGCGGCGATTCGATCTTGGGCAGGTTGAGCAGGGTGACGCCGGGACGGACGACCGCGGCGAGGTCCGCCGCGAAGTGCGGCGAGTCCGGCGCGTTGGTGCGCACGATGATCAGCTTGGCTGCCCGCGGGACGGCGTCACCGGCGATGAAGTCCGCCACCGCGGCGCGTGCCTCGGTCTTGCGGTCCTCGGCCACGGCGTCTTCCAGGTCGAACGACAGCGCATCGGCCTCGCCGGCCAACGCCTTGGCGAACAGCTCCGGCCGTGCACCGGGCACGAACAGCTTGCTACGCATCGGCTTGCCCGCCTGTCGCCATCCTCGTCATGAGCGGCAGTGTGCGGCATGGCACGACGGCAATCGAGCCGATGCGCCATGTTCAAAAGATAGTTTTTCTATCGAACCGGCGGCGGTGGCGCAGCAGCGAGGCGCTGTAGATGCGGCGGGTTTCCCGATGCGCTGACGCTCGGTGCACGCCTGCCCGGGCGGTGTGCCGAATGTCGTGAAATGGGCCCACCAGGACTCGAACCTGGAACCAAGGGATTATGAGTCCCCTGCTCTAACCATTGAGCTATAGGCCCGCGAGCGTGGGAGTTTACCGTAGGGCGCGGCGCGCCCACGAGGCCGGACCTTCGCCGGAACGAAGAAGCCCCGCGTCGGCGGGGCTTCCTGGCAGGCGCGGCGGGTTGTCCGGTCATTGTCTGGCTTGCTGGGGCACCTTGCGCACCTTGTCCATCGGGTAGCCCAGCGCCTGCACCCGCGCCAGCAGCGCGTCGTAGTCGGCCTGCGCGATGGTCGGCGTACGCGCCATCACCCACATGTAGTCGCGCGCATCGCGGGCCACGATGACCTGGCTGTAGTCGTCCTTCAGCCAGGCCACGATGTACTGCGCCTTCAGCGGCCAGAATACCTGCACGCCCCACACCGCGTTGCCGGTGCCGGGCTTGACGAAGCCGGTGGAGTGGATCTCCTTGCGTTCGCCGTCGAAGCTGCCGTTGCGGAAGTGGAACGAGGTGGCGACGTTGCCATCGGGCCTCA
>Ga0209916_1000617_pt1 | contig 50176 bp, 47 predicted proteins | sample ThiBio_1000_plan_FD_183956 | JGI IMG/M metagenome (GOLD analysis project Ga0209916, IMG submission 183956) | Wastewater bioreactor microbial communities from Cape Town, South Africa - Thiocy_solids_2 (SPAdes) | ecosystem: Engineered > Bioreactor > Thiocyanate-remediating > Anaerobic-Aerobic ... | reverse complement strand
CGTCGGCGGTCAGCAGCTCCACGCGCAGCACGTCGCCCTGCTGCACCCGGTACTGCTTGCCACCGGTCTTGATGACTGCATAACTCATGGGAATGCCCTTCTGTCGTTATTCTCTTGGGTATCGCCGCAACCGCTTCCGGCGTGGCGAACTGCGGATTTTAGCGACAGAGCTGCCTGCTGGTCAAATACTGACCACCCGGCTAGGAACGGGCCGCTGCCGGCGCCGTCGGCTTGGGTTTGGGCTTGGCTGCCGGCTTGCGATGGTGCGCGGCCTTGTGCCGGACATGCTTCTTCGCCGGCGCGCTGGCGGGCGTGGGCTCGCCCGTCGCCTCGGCGCCTGCTGCCGCCGGACACCGTCCCTGCGCGTCGAGGCTGCCCTTCTGCTGCAGCTCCTGCAGCATCGTGCGGGTACGCTCCTGCCCCCATTGCTGGCCAACCTGGGTCGCCTCGGCCATGGCCGCCGGCATTTCGGTCAGCACCTTCTGGCCCAGCGGCGAACGGTAGAACTTGAGCAACCCGTCGATCTCCTCGCCGCTGAAATGGCGCTGGAATACCGGCACCATGCGCTGCGCCACGGCGCTGGCGCCCTCGCCGTCGATGAACCCCTGCCAGTACTCCGCCGGTATGCATGGCAGTTGCTCCCGCATCTGTGCCGCCACCTGCGCGTTCATCCGGCCAAGCGTCTGCTCCACCTGCATCACCTTGAACAGCTCGCGCACCTGCTGCTCGCTGGGCGCCACCACGGCGGCGGCCGAGCCGCACAAGACGAGCAGCCATGACAGGACGCCGAGCCGAATCCGGCTGTGCATGGACGATGATCTCCGACGAAGCGGCCCCGCGGCCGCGAAACCGTGCATTAGGCCATACGTCGCGCCCGATCGGAACTTTCCGGCTGAAGCGGCAATAACTGACCTGTCCAGGTTGGTATAGTGTTCGTTCCCCCCCATATCCGGCGTCCATGGACACCATTCGCATCCGCGGCGCACGCACGCACAATCTCAAGAACATCGACCTCGACCTCCCCCGCGACCAGCTGATCGTGATCACCGGCCTGTCCGGTTCGGGCAAATCCTCGCTGGCGTTCGACACCATCTACGCCGAAGGCCAGCGTCGCTACGTGGAATCGCTCTCCGCGTACGCGCGGCAGTTCCTGTCGATGATGGAGAAGCCCGACGTCGACCACATCGAAGGCCTGTCGCCGGCGATCTCGATCGAGCAGAAATCCACCTCGCACAACCCGCGCTCCACCGTCGGCACCATCACCGAGGTGTACGACTACCTGCGCCTGCTGTACGCCCGCGTAGGCACGCCGCGCTGCCCCGACCACGGCATACCGCTGGAGGCGCAGACGGTCAGCCAGATGGTCGACGCCACGCTCGCGCTGGATCCGGAGAAGCGCTACATGCTGCTGGCGCCGGTGGTGCGCGAGCGCAAGGGCGAGCATGTGCAGGTGTTCGAACAATTGCGCGCGCAGGGCTTCGTGCGTGCCCGCGTCGACGGGCAGGTGTACGACCTCGACGCGGTGCCGCCGCTGGGCCTGCGCATCAAGCACACCATCGAGGCGGTGATCGACCGCTTCCGCCCGCGCGAGGACATCAAGCAGCGCCTGGCCGAATCATTCGAGACCGCGCTGCGGCTGGGCGACGGCCTGGTGATCCTGGCGGACATGGATGACGCATCCGCGAAGGAGCAGCTCTACTCCTCGCGCTATTCCTGCCCGGTCTGCGACTACTCGTTGCCCGAGCTGGAGCCACGGCTGTTCTCGTTCAACTCGCCGATCGGCGCCTGCCCGGCCTGCGACGGCCTGGGCGTGACCCAGGTGTTCGATGCGGCGCGCGTGGTCGGCCACCCCGAGCTGCCGCTGTCCAACGGCGCAGTGCGTGGCTGGGACCGGCGCAACGCGCACTATTTCCAGCTGATCCTGTCGCTGGCCGCGCACTACGGCTTCGACGTGGACACGCCGTGGAACCAACTCCCTGCGGACGTCCAGAAGGCCATCCTGTACGGCAGCGGCAAGGAAAAGATCGCGTTCCGCTACATCACCGAGCGCGGCGGCAAGGTGACCCGCGAGCATGCGTTCGAAGGCATCCTGCCGAACCTGGAGCGGCGCTACAAGGAAACCGAATCCGCGGCGGTGCGCGAGGAGCTGGCCAAATACATCAGCGACCAGCCCTGCCCGGACTGCGCCGGCCAGCGCCTGAACCGCTCGGCCCGCAACGTGTTCGTGGCCGACCACGCGCTGCCCGCGCTCACCGCGCGCTCGATCGACGACGCGCTGGCGTTCTTCCAGGAGCTGAAGCTCGCCGGCTGGCGCGGCGAGATCGCGCAGAAGATCGTCAAGGAGATCCGCGAGCGCCTGACCTTCCTCAACGACGTCGGCCTGAACTACCTCACCCTGGACCGCCAGGCCGACTCGCTGTCCGGCGGCGAGGCGCAGCGCATCCGGCTCGCCTCGCAGATCGGCGCCGGCCTCGTCGGCGTGATGTACGTGCTGGACGAACCTTCCATCGGCCTGCACCAGCGCGACAACGAGCGCCTGCTCGGCACCTTGACCCGCCTGCGCGACCTCGGCAACACGGTGATCGTGGTCGAACACGACGAGGACGCGATCCGCATGGCCGACCACGTGCTCGACATCGGCCCCGGCGCCGGCGTGCACGGCGGCGAGGTGGTGGCGCAGGGCACGGTGCAGGACATGCTCGACGCACCGCGTTCGGTCACCGGCCAGTTCCTCTCCGGCGAACGTGCGATCGAGGTACCGAAACAGCGCCGCCTGCCCAACGACGACGCCTACTGGCTGCGTCTGAACGGTGCCAGCGGCAACAACCTCAAGCACGTCGACCTGGCGATCCCGGCCGGGCTGTTCACCTGCGTCACCGGCGTCTCCGGCTCGGGCAAGTCGACCCTGGTCAACGACACCCTGTTCCGCCTCGCCGCGGTCGAGCTCAACGGCGCCAGCGCGCAGCCGGCGCCGTTCAAGTCGGTCTCCGGGCTGGAGCTGTTCGACAAGGTGGTGGACATCGACCAGTCGCCGATCGGCCGCACGCCGCGTTCCAACCCCGCCACCTATACCGGCCTGTTCACCCCGCTGCGCGAGATGTTCGCGCAGGTGCCCGAAGCGCGCGCGCGCGGCTACACTCCGGGCCGCTTCAGCTTCAACGTGCGCGGCGGCCGCTGCGAGGCCTGCGAGGGCGACGGCATGCTCAAGGTGGAGATGCACTTCCTGCCCGACGTCTACGTGCCGTGCGACGTCTGCCACGGCAAGCGCTACAACCGCGAAACGCTGGAGGTGCTGTACAAGGGCCACACCATCGCCGACGTGCTCGACATGACGGTGGAGGACGCACTGAAACTGTTCGAGAACGTGCCGACCATCGCGCGCAAGCTCGACACGTTGCGTGCCGTCGGCCTCGACTACATCAAGCTCGGGCAGAGCGCGACCACGCTCTCCGGCGGCGAGGCGCAACGCGTGAAGCTGTCGCGCGAGCTGTCCAAGCGCGATACCGGCAACACGCTGTACATCCTCGACGAACCGACCACCGGCTTGCACTTCCACGACATCGAGCAGCTGCTCGACGTGCTGCATCAGCTGGTCGACCAGGGCAACACCGTGGTGGTGATCGAGCACAATCTGGACGTGATCAAGACCGCCGACTGGGTCGTCGACCTCGGCCCCGAGGGCGGCGCCGGCGGCGGCCGCATCCTGGTTGCCGGCACGCCGGAAACCGTGGCGGCCACGCCCGCATCGCACACCGGCCGTTTCCTCGCGCCGCACCTGCGGCCGGTCACGCCGAAGAAGCCGAGCGCCGCCACGCGGGTCAAGGCCGCCACCAAGCACATCGCCTCGGCCGACAAGTACAAGCCGATGCGCGGCAGGAAGAAGTCCTCATGAGCTCCACCGGGACCGCCGGCGCAGGCGAACCGCAGGCCGAGGCTGGCCAGCCGCTGCACGTCGCCGCGATCGGCGTGCGCTGGCGCGACCTCGATGCGTTCAACCACGTCAACAATTCCAACTACCTCACCTACCTCGAGGAAGCGCGGCTGCAGTGGCTGAGCCATGTGCCGGGGCCGTGGTTCGACGAACACGCGATGCCGGTGATGGCTGCCAGCCAGGTCAACTACCGCCGCCCCATCGCCTGGCCGGCGCAGCTGCAGGTGCAGCTGTTCTGCCAGCGCATGGGCAACAGCTCGATGACCATCGCGCACCGGGTGATCGACGCCGAACGGCCCGACCAGCTGTACTGCGACGGCCACGTGGTGATGGTGTGGATGGATCCGGCCAGCGGCAAGCCGGTGCCGCTACCCGAGGCGATCCGCCGCGCGGTCGGCTAAGCGATCCATGCTCGCCGCAGCTGCCCGCACCTCCTTCGCAGTCAGCGCAACCGGCGCGGGCCCCGTCGAAACGATCGCCGGCGCACGCCACGCCTGGTGCTTCCGCCCGCATTTCCATGTCGGCGACGAGATCGTGCAGGTGCTGGCGGGACGGGCGCGGCTGCGCCTCCCCGCTGCCTGCCGCGAGGTCTCCACCGGCGATACCGTGGTGGTGCCGGCCGGCGTGGTCCATCGCTTCGAGCCGGTGGACGGCAGCGGCTGGGCCTTCAGCTCGCGCTTCGTGCCGCGCATCGCAAATGGCACCGCCGGTCCCGGTTCCCTCGATACGCTCGGCGCACAGGCGATGGCTTTGCTCGCCGGGCGGCCTTCACTGCGTACCGACGTGGAAGCGATCGCGCAAACCTGCGCGGTTTCCGCCGGCCACCTGGCGCGCGCGTTCCGCCGGGCGACCGGCACCAGCGTGCACAACTTCCATGTCCTGCTGGCCTTGCACAGGGCGAAGGCGCTGCTGCGCAATGGGGCATCGATCGTCGAGGCCGCGCTCGATGCCGGCTTCTACGACCAGGCCCATCTCAACCGCGAATTCGTGAAGACGTTCGGCCTGACCCCGGCCGCCTTCCGCGCCGGCTGGGCGATGGCCGCCTAGGGCGTACCGGGCTCCAGCTCCAGCGCCATGTACCACGTGCCCGGCACCGGGTTGTCGTAATACGGTGCCACGCGGCGGAAACCCAGCGCGACGTAGAGCCCCCGGGCTTCCCGCATCGAAGCCAGCGTGTCGAGCAGTACGCGCCGGTAGCCAGTTTGGGCGGCCCACGCGATCACCGCCTCGGCCAGTCGCCGTCCCAGCGCCTGCCCACGCGCCGCGGGCCGCACGTAGAGACGCTTGATCTCGCCCACGCCCGGCTGTGGCCAGGGGCGCAGCGCCACGCAGCCGAGCACCGCGCCGGCGCCGTCGCGCGCGAGCAGGATCACGCCCCGCGGCGGCGCGTACTTGCCGGGCAGCTGCGCCAGCTCCGCGCCGACATCCTGGAAAGAAAGGTCGACACCGAGGCTGTCGACGTATTCAGCGAACAGCCCACGCACGGCCTGGATATCGTCCGGCAACCGGGCGGGTGCGATGGCGATCGTCGTGGATGCGGACATGTTCGGTCACCGGCTGGAAACTCGCCGCGCCACGATAGTGAACTCCTCACCCCGGCGCTTGGACAATCCTGACCGGTGGCGCACGACACCGGCAGGGCACGCAGTGATGCGATCGACGCACGGCCTGCGCATGCCGTCGCTATGATGACGATCCGCTCCCCACGATGGAATGCGCCCCATGACGACAGCACATCGCCCCGCCCTGGCCCTCGCCTGCCTCGCCGCCCTCGCCAGCACACCGGCGGCACGGGCCGTCGATACCACGGCGCTCACCCTGTACCGCAGCGACAGCCCTGCACTCTACGCCAGCCATGGCGGCGGCGAGGTCGACGAAGGCTATGCGGTGGTGCGCGAGCAGCGTTCGCTGAGCCTTGTCGCCGGCACCCATGACGTGGTGATCGGCGACCTGCCCAACGCACTCGACGCCGAGGCCCTGGCGCTGGGCTTTCCCGATGGCAACGCGAAAGTGATCTCGCAGCGCCTGCTGCTGGCGCAAGGCGCGGACGCGGCGCTGAGCGGCCTGCTCGGGCACCAGGTGAGCGTGCTCGGCAGCAACGGCGAAGCGCTGGCCAGCGGCACCCTGCTGCGCGCGGGCAACGGCCTGCTGGTGCGCGGTGCCAACGGCACCACCCTGGTGCGCGATTACGCTGCCGTGCGCAGCGCCGAAGGCGACTTCCCGCTCGGCTCCAGCCTCAACCTGCGCGTGGACGCCGCGCGCAGCGGCCAGGCCCGCGCGGTGCTCAGCTACCCCACCTCCGGCCTCGGCTGGCGCGCTGCCTACGTGGCCACGCTGCAGCCCGGCACGGCCTGCCGCCTGCGCTTCGAGTCGCGTGCCAGCATTGCCAATCGCAGTGGCCGCGACTGGCGCGACGCGCAACTCACCCTGATCGCCGGCCAGCCGAACATGGCCAAGGTGTCGGCGCCGCAACCGATGATGACGACGGCGCGCGGCTACTCGGCGAAGGCCGAAGCCATGCCGCAGCAGGGAAGCCTCGGCGACTACCGCAGCTACACCCTGCCCGGCACCGTCGAACTGCCCGACGGCAGCGTCAGCCAGGTGCCGCTGTACACCGACCGCACGCTGGATTGCGAACGCACCGCGCTGTACGAAAACGGGAACCGCTACCAGCCGCCGCGGCCGATCGTGGAACGCGACTTCAACCTCGACGGCGGCAGCGCCATCGTCAGCACGCTGAAGCTGACCGCGTTCGACAGCCTGCCGGCCGGCTACCTGCGCGTGCTTACCGCCGACCGTCACGGCACGCCACAGTTCATCGGCGAAGGCCGCGTCGAGGACACCCCGAAAGGCAGCGACGCCACCGTCACCCTGGGCACCGCCTTCGACCTGCGCGCCACGCGCGAGCGCACCGCCTTCCACGTCGACAAAGCCGGCCGCACGCTGGACGAGGCGTTCCGCATCAACCTCAGCAACGCCGGCGACAGCGCCCGCACGGTGACCGTGCGCGAGCACCCCGGCCGCTGGCGCCAGTGGACGCTGGTTTCCTCCAGCAGCAAGCCGAGCGCGCAGACGCCGGATACGCTGGAGTTCCGCGTCGACGTGCCGGCCAGCGGCAAGGCCGTGCTGGATTATGCGGTGCGCTACCAGTGGACCGCCGACGACCAACCGCTATGACCCGACCGGAGTTTTCCATGCTCAAGCTCAGCAACCACGACCACGGCATCCGCGAGATCCAGCTTGCCCGCCCGCCGGTCAACGCCCTGAACCTGGAGCTGCTGCGTGCGCTGCATGGCGCGCTCGACGAGGCCGTGCGGGACGGCGTGCGCGGCATCGTGCTGTGCGGCGCGCCGGGGTTGTTCTCCGCCGGCGTCGACGTGCCGGCCCTGCTCCAGCGCGACCGCGCCGGCGTGCGCGAGTACTGGCGCGAGTTCTTCGCGCTGTGCGGCGCCCTGGCGCGCGCGCCGATCCCGCTGGTGGCCGCGATCACCGGCCACAGCCCGGCCGGCGGTGCGGTGCTGGCGCTGTTCTGCGATTACCGCGTGATGGCCGAAGGGCCGTACCGGATCGGCCTCAACGAGGTGCAGGTCGGCCTGATCGTGCCCGAGGCGATCCAGCTGGCGCTGCGCCGGGTCGTCGGCACCTATCGGGCCGAGCGCCTGCTGGTGGCCGGCGCGATGATCGAGTCCGCCGAGGCGCTGGCCTGCGGCTTCGTCGACGAAGTCACCGGCGTCGACCAGGTCACCGTGCGGGCCCTGCACTGGCTCGGCGAACTGTTGGCGCTACCCGCGCACGCCATGCTGACCACCCGCGCACTGGCCCGCGCCGACCTTGCCGCCGCCTACGCCGACCTGGATGCGCTGCCGCTGGACGATTTCGTCGAGGCATTCTTCCATCCGGAAACGCAGGCCACACTGCAGGCGCTGGTGGAGCGACTCAAGAGCAAGAAATAAAGCCGCTGGCTTGCAGGAGCCCGCTCGCGGGCGATGCTTTTTTGGCGCAGATTCCGGATTGACGAAACGAAAGCATCGCCCGCGAGCGCGGCTCCTACGCGTTGCCCGTCGCCACCGGCCGCGACGGGTCGCTGACCCAGCCGCTCCACGAGGGCGCGTATAGCCGCGAGCCCGTCAGGCCGGCGTGTTCCATCGCCAGCAGGTTGTAGCAGGCGGTGACGCCGGAGCCGCACATGTGCACCACCTGGTCGGGCGTCGCTTCGCCCAGTACCGCGGCGAATTCCTCGCGCAGCTGCGCCGGCGGCTTGAAGTGGCCGTCGGCCAGCAGGTTGTCGAGGTAGGGCCGGTTGCGCGCACCGGGTACGTGGCCGGCGGCGCGGTCCAGCGGTTCGATCTCGCCGCGGTAGCGCGCGACGGCGCGCGCATCGATGAGCAGCGGCGCCGGTGCGGCGTGCAACGCCGCGTGGTCGACGATCACCTGCCGCGCATCCCAGGTCAGCGTGACCCGCGTCGGCGTGCGCGCCGGCACGGCCGTTTCCAGCGGCTGCCCGGCCGCCTGCCAGGCGGCGAAGCCGCCGTCGAGCACCGCCGCTTCCCGCACGCCGGCCAGCCGCAGCAGCCACCACAGGCGTGCGGCCGCCAGCGCCCCCGGCCCGGCGTCGTAGCACACCACCTGCAGGCCCGGCGTCCAGCCCCAGCGGCCGAGCACGGCGCCGAACGCTGCCGACGACGGCAGCGGATGCCGGCCCAATCCCTCGGCCACACGCGACATGTCGGAGAGGTCGCGCTCCAGGTCGGCATACACGGCGCCGGGGATGTGCGCGGCCAGATAGCTGCGCTCGCCCTGCGTGCGGTCAGCCAGATCGATACGGCAGTCGACGACCAGCACCTCGTTCGCCGGCAATGCGGCCAGCGCGGCGACATCGATCAGGGTGGTCCTCAGCGTCATGTCCGTCCCATCCTCTTGAGCAGGTTGTACAGCATCGCGGCGGTGGCGCCCCAGATGCGGTGGCCGCCGTGGATGAATTCCACCATCGGCCGCGCGTGGCCGCGGAATTCCATCGTATAGCGGCGCAGGTTCGCCGGTTCCAGCAGGAACGCCAGCGGTACCTCGAACACTTCGGCCACCTCGGCCGGCGCCGGATACAGCCGGGCGTCGGCGGCGATGCGCGCCACCACCGGCGTGATGCAGTAGCCGCTGATCGTCTCGAAGCGGTCGAGGTAGCCCAGCGGCTTCACCAGCGCGCGATCGAGGCCGATCTCCTCCTCGCTCTCCCGCAGCGCGGTGGCCAGCGCATCGCCGTCGCCGGGGTCACTGCGCCCGCCGGGAAACGCCACCTGGCCGGCGTGCGCCTGCAGCTGGTCGGTGCGCACGGTGAGCACCAGCCGCGGCTGCACGCCTTCGCGAAAACCCACCAGCACCGCGGCTGGCAAACGCAAGCTGCTGCCGAGCAGTTCGGTCATCTCCGCGTGGTTCCAGCCCGGCCCGCTGGGCGGCGCCGACAACGGCCGCAGCGCGGCCTCCAGTTCGTCCATCATGGCGACGGTCGCCGCGGCAGCACGTCGCGCATCAGGCGCATTCGTTCGGCGTCGCTCATGCCGCGCCAGCGGCCGATCTCTTCGCCGGTGCGGCGGCAGCCGACGCAGTAGCCCTGAGCATCCAGGCGGCAGATGCCGATGCAGGGCGTCAAGGGGGGAATGGCGGTGGAATCGGCGGCGTTCGGCATGCCACGCGATGCTACCACCGCGCCGTTCAGGGCTTGCCGGTATCCGGCTTGATCGCCAGCAGTTCGATCTCGAACACCAGCGCCTCGTTCGGGCCGATCCGCGGCAGCGCGCCGGTTTCGCCGTAGGCCAGTTGCGGCGGGATCACCACCTTCCAGCGGTCGCCCACGTGCATGCGCGGGATCACGTCCTGCCAGCCGCGGATCACCTTGTCGACGGTGAAGCTGACCGGTGCGCCGTGCGCCCAGGTGCTGTCGAACTCGGTGCCGTCCACCAGCATGCCGCGGTAGTTCACGGTAACCGTGCTGGTCACCGTGGGGCTGACCGTGCCGCTGCCGGCGCTGAGCACCGCGTACTGGATGCCCGACGGCAGCTGCACCACGCCGGGGCGCTGCCGGTTCTGCGCCATGTACTGCGCGCTCTTGCGCGCGTTGGCGGCGGCGACCCGCTTGAACTCGGCCAGCGCATCGGCGTGCATCTGCTGGTCGAGCCGCTGCAGCTGCTGGTGCATGTCCTGCATCGACACGCTGGGCCGGCGCTTGGCGTAGGCATCCTGGATCGCTCGCACCAGCACCGGGATCTCCACGTCCGGCTTGCCGTCGGCGAACTGGCTGCCGATCTGGTAGCCGATCGCGTACGACAGCTTGGCCTTGTCCGGCTTGGTCGCCGGCAACGACGCGGCGCTCTGCGCATGGGCCGCGCCCCCCAGCAACAGCGCTGCGCCGAGCAACCCGCAACGCAGATGTGTGATGCCTTTCTCCACCGGGCCTTGTTCCTGTCGGACAGTCGATCCTGACGATTCATCCTAAGCGGTCCGCGCGATTCGTGCAGCGGCGCTCGTGGTTTGAGAAACCCCGCGGCGGCAAAGGTTCCCGCTGCTACCATCGCGGACCTGCACTCATCAGGAGCCGATCCATGGCCTATCGCAATCTGGAAATCCGCAACCGCGGCGCCGTCCGCACGATCGTGGTCAATCGACCGGACAAGCTCAACGCGCTGAACCGCGACACGCTCAACGAGCTGAGCCTGGTGTTCGCGCAAGCCGCGCAGGACGACGCGGTGCGCGTGGTGGTGCTGACGGGCGCCGGCGAGAAGGCGTTCGTCGCCGGTGCCGACATCGCCGAGATGAGCGGCTACACGAGCGTGCAGGCGCAGGGTTTCTCGCGCGCCGGGCAGCGTCTGATGACGTCGATCGAGCGGCTCGGCAAGCCGGTGGTCGCGCGCATCCAGGGCTTCGCGCTGGGCGGTGGCATGGAGCTGGCGATGGCCTGCCACCTGCGCGTGGCCAGCGAGAAGGCGAAGCTCGGCCAGCCGGAAATCAACCTCGGCCTGATCCCCGGCTTCGGCGGCACCCAGCGCCTGCTGCGCCTGGCCGGCCGCGGCGCCGCCCTGGAGCTGTGCCTGACCGGCGCGCCGATCGGCGCGCAGCGCGCGTACGAGCTGGGCCTGGTCAATCGCGTGGTGGCGCCCGAGGCGCTGGACGAAACGGTGGATGCGCTGGCCGACCAGCTCGCCGCCGCCGCACCGCTGGCCGCCGCCGGCATCCTCGATGCGGTGTTGCAAGGCGGCGAGACCGCCATCGACCAGGGCCTGGAATTCGAGACGCAGGGCTTCGCGCTGGTGTTCTCCACCGCGGACGTGCGCGAAGGCACCAGCGCGTTCCTGGAAAAGCGCAAGGCAGTGTTCAGGGGCGTCTGACCGCCTCCGGCCAGGCAGGCCTGGCGCCCGCCGCCGACGCGACGGTCAATGCGCGCCGGCGTACTTCTTCTCGCCGGCGGTCACGCGCAGGTCCAGCCGGTTTTCCGGCGGGGCCAGCGGACAGGTGGCGAACGGCGTGAACGCACACGGCGGGTTGTAGGCCTTGTTGAAATCCAGCACGACCTTGCCGTCCTGCGGCGGGTCGACGTACAGGAAGCGCGCGGCACCGTAGGTTTCCTTGCCGCTGGTGCGGTCGGCGAACACGATGAAGTACTGCGCGTCGCCCGGCACCTCGATCACCGGCAGGAGCTCGAAGTGCTTGCCGTCGCGGCTGAACTCCAGCTTGCCCGGCACCGGGTACTTGTCGATGGTGCCGATGGCCGTGCCCATCTCCAGCGTCTCGCCGGGCGGCGCCGGCACCCAGCTCGCCTCGATGCGCCACGACGAGTCGATCGCAAACGCGTCGATGCCAGCGAAATGCCTGCGCGAGGGCGCTTCGGTGTCCTTCACCCGCAGCCCCTTGCGGCCGTCGCGATCGATCACGTAGAAGCTCGCGCTGCCGAACGCCACTCGCGTCGGCGCGGCGTCGCCCTCGACATGGGCGTCGTCCACCAGCGTCGCCGCACCGACGGCCTTGCCGTCGATCGTCGCGCCGCTGTCCTTGTCCAGCACGATGCGCAGGCTGCCGTCGCGCTCCAGTGTGACCACGCCCAGGTGCGCAGGCCCGACGCCCAGCACGATGTCGTTGTCGGCCGCGCTGCCGATGCGGTTGGCGCCCTCCTTCAGCCATTCCAGCGCGACCAGGCTCAGCCAGCCGTCCGGCGCAGTGAGCCGCTCGATCCGGCCGGCGCGCCATTGCTCGATGCCCTGCTTGTAGTTGTCGATGGTGGTGGCTGGCACGGTGGCGGCTCCCAGAATGGCGGCGGCGACAAACAGGCTGGTACGTATCATCAAGATCTCCGGCGGAACTTTGGAAGGTGCGTCAACGGCCGCGCATGAACAACTTGTCGAGTTCGGCCAGGCTCAGCTGGACCCAGGTCGGGCGCCCATGATTGCATTGCCCGGAGCGTTCGGTCGCCTCCATCTCGCGCAGCAGCGCATTCATCTCCGGAAGCGTCAGGCGACGTCCCGCGCGTACCGAACCGTGGCAGGCCATGGTGGAAAGCAGCTCGTTCTCCAGCTCCTGCAGGCGGCGTGAGCTGCCATGCTGGGCGAGTTCCGCCAGCACATCACGGCTGAGCTGGGCCACGTCGGCGCCTTCCAGCAGCGCGGGAATGCGCCGTACCACCACCGTCGACGGGCCGCTGCGCGAGAGCTCCAGGCCCCACTCGGCCAGTGCTTCGGCATGTTCCTCGGCAGCCGCCGCCTCCCTTGCGCTGACCGCGATCGACAGCGGCACCAGCAGCAGCTGCGAGCGCAGGTTGCTGCAGGCGCGGCCGGACTTCAGCTTCTCGTAGGTGATCCGCTCGTGCGCCGCGTGCATGTCGACCAGTATCAGGCCCTGCGCATTCTCGGCCAACACGTAGATGTTCTTCAGCTGCGCGATGGCGTAGCCCAACGGCGGCGATTCGGCGTCGTCGGCGACCGGGGTCGGCATGGCGGCAGCAATGCGCGGCGATTCGCCCAGCAGCGCGGCGTAGTCGCCCAGCGGCGCATCGCGCACGCCGAGCGCCAGCCGGCTCTGTCCGGCGCGTCCCAGCCAGGCCGACGACGCGGCGAACGCCGGCGCGGCGGCCGGCGAGGAGGCACTGGCGGTGGCCAGGCGCAGGTGGCCGTCTTCCGCCTGCGCCGGCGACGCCACCTGCCCCGCGCGCGTCTGCGCCAGCGCCTCGTGCAGGGTGCGGAACAGGAAGTCGTGCACCAGCCGCTGTTCGCGGAAACGCACCTCGTGCTTGGCCGGGTGCACGTTCACGTCGACCCCGGCCGGATCGAGCTCCAGGTACAGCACGAAGGCGGCGTAGCGGCCGTGGAACAGCACGTCGGCGTAGGCCTGGCGCACCGCATGGGCGACGATGCGGTCGCGCACCAGCCGGCCGTTGACGTAGAAATACTGCGCGTCGGCCTGCGCGCGCGATGCAGTCGGCAGGCCGACCCAGCCGGACAGGTGCAACCCTGCTGCCGCGTGGTCGATGCGCAGGCTGTGCGCAGGGAAATCCTCGCCCAGCACCTCGGCCACCCGCTGCAGCTGTGCCTGCTCGTCGCGCGCGGCCTTCCAGATGCGCACCGGCTTGCCGTTGTGGCTGAGCCGGAATTCCACCGCGCTGCGCGCCAGCGCCAGCGATTTCAGCAGGTCGTCGATATGCGCAAACTCGGTGCGCTCGGCGCGCATGAACTTCTTGCGCGCCGGCACGTTGTAGAACAGATCGCGCACCTCGACGCTGGTGCCCTGCGGATGCTGCGCCGGTCGCGCCGCCTGCAGCCTGCCGCCATCGACCTCGATGCGGAACGCGGCGTCCTGGCCGCGCGCCCGCGAGGTCAGCGCAAAGCGCGCCACCGACGACACCGAGGCCAGTGCCTCGCCGCGGAAGCCCATGCTGGCGACGTGTTCCAGGTCGTCGAAGCTGCCGATCTTGCTGGTGGCGTGCGAGGCCACCGCCAAGGGCAGTTCCTCGGCATGGATGCCGTCGCCGTCGTCACGCACGCGGATCAGCCGCGCACCGCCGGCCTCGATCTCCACTTCGACGCGCGTGGCACCGGCGTCGAGGCTGTTCTCGACCAGCTCCTTGACCACCGAGGAGGGGCGCTCGATGACCTCGCCGGCGGCGATCTGGTTGATGAGCTCGGGGGGAAGCGGACGGATGACGGTCATCCGCGAACTTTAGCAGCGAACACCGGCCACGCTGCCGGCGGCGGGATCAACCGGCGGGAATGGTCAGCGTGGTGCCGGCGCGGACCGTGTTGCTGCTGATCTGGTTCGCGTTCTTCAGCGCGCCGACGCTCACGCCATACTGCTTGGCGATGCTGCTCAGGCTCTCGCCGCGCCCGACCTTGTGCACGTCGCGCGCCGACGCCTGTGCACGGGGCGTGGAGCGATCGGCCGGCGCCAGCGCCTCGTCGTCGCCGGAACCGGAAGCGGACGCCAGTTGCACGCCGTTGCGGCGCGCCGCCTCGGCCGCGAACCAGGTGCCGGGCGGCGGCGTGGATTCGAAGTAATTGCGCACGCCGCCCATCACCGCTTCGGCCAGCCGCTTCTGGTGCGCCGGATCGCGCAGCTTGCGCTCCTCGGCCGGGTTGCTGATGAAGGCGGTCTCGACCAGGATCGACGGCACGTCGGGCGAACGCAGCACCACGAAGTTCGCGCGCTCGACGTAACCGCGGTGGGTCGGCCCGAGCTGGGACAGGGCCTTCAGCACGTTGCCGGCAACCACGTCGCTGGCCTGCATGGCCCAGCCTTGCTGCATGTCCAGCAGCACCTTGGCCAGACTGTCGTCCTTGTCGTCCAGCGTGGTGCCGCCGATCAGGTCGGCGCGGTTCTCGCGGTCGGCCAGCCAGCGTGCCGCCTCGCTGGTCTTGCCGCGCGGCGACAGCACCCATACCGACGAGCCCTTGGCGTCATCGCGGGTGAAGGCGTCGGCGTGGATCGACACGAACAGGTCCGCATTGTGCTCGCGGGCGATCCGGTAGCGCTGCGCCAGCGGAATGAAGAAGTCGCTGCTGCGGGTCAGCACCGCCTTCATGCCAGGCTGGCGGTTGATCTGCGCCGCCAGCTCGCGCGCCACCGCGAGGGTGACGTTCTTCTCCAGCGTGCCGCCGGGGCCGTGCGAACCGGGGTCCTTGCCGCCGTGGCCGGCGTCGATCGCCACCACCACCTGACGCTGGCCATTGAGCAGCGCCGCCGCATGCTCGGCCGCGACCCGGCGGCTGTGCGTGGGGTTGCTGTACGGCGCTGGCGCAGGCGCGGCGGCGACCTTCGCCGGAGCAGCCTTGGGCGTGGCCGCGGGCACGCTGGCCACGGCGGCACCGGCGCCTTCGCTGGCGGGATACAGATCCAGCACCAGGCGATAGTTCGAACCGCTGGTCGGCTTCAGCTCGAAGGTTTTCAGCCGGCTGGCCGGAGCAACCCTGGCGGTCAGCTGCAGGTTGTCGCCGATGCGGGCATGAGTCATGCCCCGGTACAGGCCCTGCGCGGCCGGATCGGCGAAGTCGTGAGCCAACCGGCTCCCGCTCAGATCGACCACGACCTGAGCGTCCTTCTGGCTGATCGTGTAACGCAGCGGGCCGGTGGCATCGAGCACCACGCGGGTGTAGTCGGGGCCGGCCCAGACCCGCGCCCCCTTCAGATCCGCCGCCCGCGCCGCGCACAGCGGCGCGGTCGCCAGGAACGTGGCGACGACCAATCCACCCAGCTTGTTCAGGTTGGCGGGCATGGGCCGCATTGAAACGCAGCCACGCGCTGAATGCAAGAAGGTTTTCCCTTGAATATCCATAACCTGCAGACCCTTTATCAGGTCATATCAAGTTATGGGCCGCAAACCGCCCCTGCCAGACAGCCGCTTGCCAGAATCGCCAAACCGGTAATTCCCTGAGGAAATCAGTACTTGGCCAGCCGCGCCAGCCACCGTTGGCCGCGCGCGGTCAGTGCGCGCAGCGACGCGTGACGGCCTTGGCCGGCGTAACCCAGGCGCACGTCGAGGTCGGCCGCCGGCAAGGCGCCGGTGCCGCGCTCGGGCCACTCCACCAGCACCAGCGCATTCGGCTCGGCCAGCGCATCGAGGCCCAGCCACTCCAGTTCGCCGGGGCCGGCGATCCGGTACAGGTCCAGGTGCCAGGCCGGGCGATCCCGCGCCGCATAACCTTCGATCAGGCTGTAGGTGGGGCTCTTGACCCGCTCGCCCACGCCCAGCGCCGTCAGCAGGGCCCGCGCGAAGCTGGTCTTGCCGGCACCCAGCGGGCCGTGCAGGTACACCACCATGCCTTCGTCCAGCACGCCGGCCAGGCGTGTGGCCAGTGCCGTCGTGGCTGCCTCGTCAGGCAAGGCCCAGTCCAGGTCGGTATCGGTTGCCTCAATCATGCTCACGCTCATAACCCGTCATGCCGTTGCCCAGCGCCCGCAGGTGAGCCAGCAGGTCGCTCGCCAGCAAGCCGCGCTCGCCCTGCTGCGCGGCACGATCGCCGGCCCGCGCATGCAGCCCCGTGCCAAGACAGGCGGCCTGCCATGCACTGCAACCCTGCGCCAGCAGGGCCGCCACGATGCCGGTCAGCAGGTCGCCCATGCCGCCCGAGGCCATGCCCGGGTTGCCCCATGGACAGACGTCCAGACGTCCATCGGGATCGGCAATCAGGCTGCCGGCGCCTTTCAGCACGACGACCGCGCCGCAACGTCGCGCCAGTTCGCGCGCCGCGGCGAAACGGTCCTGCTCTACGCTGGCGGTGGTCACAGCGAGCAGCCGCGCCGCCTCGCCGGGATGTGGCGTCAGCACCGTCGGTGCGCCGAAGCGGCGCGGCTCGCGCGCCAGCAGGTTCAGCCCGTCGGCATCGAGCACCAGCGGCTTGCCCGCATCCAGCGCGGTGAGCCACAGCGCGTGGCCCCAGGCGGCCTGCCCCAGGCCCGGCCCCAGCGCCAGCACGCTGGCCCGTTCGAGCAGCGGCTCCAGCGCCTGCGGTCCGTCGACGCCATGCGCCATCAGTTCCGGCCGCGCGGCGTTCAGTGCGGACACGTGCCCGGCCCGGGTCGCCACGCTGACCAGACCGGCACCGGCGCGCAATGCCGACTCGCCGGCCAGGCGCACCGCACCGGCCATGCCGTGCTCGCCGCCGATCACCAGCAGGTGGCCGTAGTTGCCCTTGTTCGCGTAGCGGGCGCGCGGCGGCAACGCCTCGGCAGCCAGCAGCTGCGCATCGGGCGGCACATCGGCATACACGCTGTTCGGCACGCCCAGGGTGGCCAACTCGAGCACGCCGACCTGGTCGGCCGCGCGCCCGGTGTGCAGGCCGCGCTTGCCGGCGATGAAAGTCAGCGTGACGTCCGCGCGGATCGCCGCCCCGGGGCAGTGACCGGTATCCGCATCGAGCCCGCTGGGCACGTCCAGCGCGAGCACCGGGCGGCCGCTGTCGTTGATCGCCTCGATCAGGCTGGCCGCGCCCGGCTCCGGCGCACGGTTGAGGCCGATGCCGTACAGCGCATCGACGTGCAGCTCGGCGTCGGGCAACTCGCCGCGCGCGTCCCACAAACGCACGCGCCCGCCGCCTGCCTCCCACGCCGCGCGCGCCGCTGCAGCGTCGCCGTGCGAAGCGGCCGTCAACGCCATCAGCTCGACGCGCAGCCCGGCCTCGCGCGCCAGCACACCGAGCAGGAAACCGTCGCCGCCGTTGTTGCCGGGGCCGCAGTGGATGCAGATGTGCTGCAGTTGCGGCCAATGCCGACTCAGGCTGTTCAGCGCGGCGCTGGCCGCGCGACGCATCAGCCCGGGTCCGGCCATGCCCAGCGCCGACAGCGCCGCGCGCTCCATCACGCGCAACTGCTCGACGGTATGGAGATTGCGGCTGTACGGGTGGACGGGCATGCGCGGATTATAGGCATGCGCCGCATCTACAATGGCCGGATGTCCAACAGCGAAACCCGCGCCACTCCCGATTACGTCGCACTCGCCCGCGATATCAAGCGCTGGGCGATCGAGCTGGGCTTTGCCGACGCCGGCATCAGTGGCACCGAGCTGGGCGAGGACGAGCAGCATCTGCAGCGCTGGCTCGACGGCGGCCACCACGGCGAGATGGAGTACATGGCCCGTCACGGCACCAAGCGCACCCGCCCGGCCGAGCTGGAGCCGGGCACGCAGCGCGTGATTTCGGTGCGCATGGACTACACGCCGCCGGGCACCGCGAACGCGTGGGATGTGCTGGGCGACGCCGAGGCCGGCTACGTGTCGCGCTACGCGCTGGGACGCGACTACCACAAGCTGATGCGCAACCGCCTGCAGAAGCTGGCCGAGCGCATCCACGGCGTGGTCGGCGATTTCGGCTACCGCGCCTACGTCGATTCCGCACCGGTGCTGGAAAAGGCGTTGGCGCGCAATGCGGGGCTGGGCTGGATCGGCAAGCACACCGTGCTGATCAACCGCCACGCCGGCTCGTACTTCTTCCTCGGCGAGCTGTATACCGACCTGCCGCTGCCGGTGGACGAACCGGCCAGCGCGCACTGCGGCAGCTGCACGCGCTGCATCGAGGTGTGCCCGACCCAGGCGATCCTGGGACCGTACCGGCTCGACGCCAAACGCTGCATCTCCTATCTCACCATCGAGCTGAAGGGCAGCATCCCGGAAGAGCTGCGCACGCCGATGGGCAACCGCATCTTCGGTTGCGACGACTGCCAGCTGGTGTGCCCGTGGAACAAGTTCGCGCAGGTCACCGCCGAACCGGACTTTGCGCCGCGGCACAGCCTGGACGGCGCGAAGCTGGTCGAGCTGTTCGCGTGGAGCGAGGAGGAATTCCTCAGGCGCACCGAAGGCATGGCGATCCGCCGCACCGGCTACGAAGGCTGGCTGCGCAACATCGCGGTGGCGCTGGGCAACGCGCCGAAGTCAGCCGCGGTGGTCGCGGCGCTCGAAACCCGCGCTGACCACCCGTCGGCGATCGTGCGCGAACATGTGGCGTGGGCGCTGGCGAAGCAGCGCGGCTAAGAGCCTGATCGAGGGCTCAGGCCGCGGCCATCTGCTTCGGGATGGAATGGTTGGTGTGGCTGATGCGGTTGCCCGGGCCCGCTGCGATGTAGACGCAGGTGGGCTGGTACTGCTCCAGCTCCGCCTCGCTCAGCTGGGCGAACGCGGCGATGATGACGATGTCGCCGGCCTGCGCGCTGCGCGCGGCGCTGCCGTTGACCGAGATGATGCCCGAGCCTTCCTCGGCGCGCAGCGCGTAGGTGACGAAGCGCTGGCCGCTGTTGACGTTCCAGGCGTGGATCTGCTCGTACTCGCGGATGCCCGCGGCATCCAGCAGCAGACCGTCGATCGCGATCGAGCCTTCGTAGTGCAGCTCGGCGTGGGTCACCGTGGCGCGGTGGATCTTGGCCTTGAGCATGTTCAGGTGCATGACGTTCTTTCCGGCAGGGACAGCCTGCAAAGTCGGCGATTATCGAACCGATGACGCTGCGCCGCAACATCAGACGGCATAGGCCTGATATGCGGCCGGCTCAGTCGAGTCGCAAGTTGTCGATCAGGCGGGTGCCGCCCAGGCGCGCCGCGACCAGCGCCACCAGCCCTTCGCGCTCGCCCTCGGCCGGCACGGCCAGATCGCCGGCACGGCGGATCGCCACGTAATCGGGAACGAAGCCGGCCCGCTCGAGGCGGGCGGCGGCAGTCTGCTCGATGGCCTGCCACGGGTGGCCCTGTGCCAGCAGCCCGCGCATCTTCTGCAGGGTGTCGTGGATCAGCGGCGCGCGCGCGCGTTCCTCGGCGCCCAGGTACTGGTTGCGCGAGCTCAGCGCCAGGCCGTCGTCGGCGCGCAGGATCGGCGCGGCCACCACCTTCACCGGCAGCCCCAGGTCGCACACCATCCGCTCGACCACCTTCAGTTGCTGGAAATCCTTCTGGCCGAACACCGCCACGTCCGGCTGCACCAGGTTGAACAGCTTGCACACCACCGTGGCCATGCCGTCGAAATGTCCGGGGCGATGCGCGCCCTCCAGCGTGTCGGTGATCTGCGGCACGCGCACGCTGACGCTGTGCTCGGGGCCGAACGGGTACATCGTGGCCACGTCCGGCGCGAACAGCAGGTCGCAACCCTGCTCGGCCAGCGCCGCCTGGTCCTGCGCCAGGGTGCGCGGGTAGCGGTCGTAATCCTCGTTCGGGCCGAACTGGGTGGGGTTGACGAACACGCTGGCCACCACCCGCTCGGTGCGTGCGCGCGCCAGCCGGATCAGCGACTGGTGACCGGCATGCAGGTTGCCCATGGTCGGCACGAAGCCCACCGTCTGGCCCTGCGCGCGCCAGCCGCGGATCGCGGCGCGCAGGGCCTGAACGTCTTGTACGGTCTGCATGGGGCAGGCTCGCTCAGCTCAGTTGAAGCAATGTTCGGGGGCCGGGAACGCGCCGCTGCGCACGTCCTCGGCGTAGGCAGCGATCGCCGCGCCGACCGAATCGCGCCCGGCCAGGAAATCCTTGCTGAACTTCGGCCGCTTGCCGGGCGTGATGCCCAGCATGTCGTGGATCACCAGCACCTGGCCGTCGCAATGCGGGCCGGCGCCGATGCCGATCACCGGAATCTTCAGCGCCGCGGTCACCCGCTGGCCCAGCTCGACCGGCACGCCCTCCATCACCAGCAGGTCCGCCCCGGCCGCCTGCACCGTCAGCGCCTCGGTCAGCACGCGCTCGGCGGCGGCCTGTTCGCGGCCCTGGATCCTGAAACCGCCGAACTTGTGCACCGACTGCGGAGTCAGCCCGAGGTGCGCGCAGACCGGGATCGCGCGCGCGGTGAGCGCCGCGATCGCCTCCAGTACGTGCGGCGCGGCGCCCTCGATCTTCACCATCGCCGCGCCGGCCTCGCCGACCAGCCGAGCGCCTGCCTCCAGCGCATGCGCCACGTCGCGGTCGGCCATGAACGGCAGGTCGGCCACCAGCATCGTGGCCGACAGCCCGCGCGCCACCGCGGCGGTGTGGTAGACCATGTGCTCCAGCGTCACCGGCAACGTGCTGGCGTGGCCCTGGATCACCATGCCGAGCGAATCGCCGACCAGGGCGATGTCGATGCCGGCGGCCTCCAGCTGCCAGGCGAAGCTGGCGTCGTAGGCGGTGAGCATCACGATGCGCCGTCCCTGCGCCTTCATCGCAAGCAGGCCCGGCACGGTCACCGGCTTGCGGTCGGGGACACTGGCGTTCTGCACGTACACGGCAATTCCTGGGAATGGGGTGGCTGTCGATTATCCGGCGCGCCACGGTAATGGCTCAAGCCACGCGTTCGCAGCCGCTCGGATCGAGCCGGGCGAGCAGCTCCGCCACCGTGGCCTGGCCGTACGGTCGCAGCGTGGGCGCAATGTCGCACAAGGGCAACAGCACGAACGCCCGCTCGGCCATGCGCGGGTGCGGCAGGGTCAGCTGCGGGTCGGCGAGCTGCACGCCGTCGACGTGCAGCAGGTCCAGGTCCAGCGTGCGCGGCCCATTGCGCTCGGCGCGCACGCGGCCGGCGCGCTGCTCGATGGCCAGCAGGGCCTCCAGCAGGGCGTGCGGCGACAGCGCGGTATCCAGCTCCACCGCGGCGTTGATGAAGGGCGGTTGCTCCAGCACGCCCCACGGCGGCGTGCGGTACAGCGGCGAACGCTGCAGCAGGCGGGTACCGGGCAGTTTCGCCAGCGCGTCCATGGCGTCGAGCAACTGTTGCCGCGGATTGCCGAGATTGCTGCCCAGCGCGACGTAGGCCAGGGTCATGCGGAGCCGGATTTGTCGGCCGGCCGACGGCGGCGCCGGCGCGGGCGCGGCGGGCGGGCGACGACCGGCGGCGCCACGGCATCGCCGGGGCCACCGCCACCGGCCGGCAGCGCGTTGGCCAGCAGATCCGGCGGCAACTGCTGCGCATGCGCCCACCACTGGCCCAGTTCGCGCATCGCCGGCGACTCGTCGCCGCGCAGCAACAGGAAGTCGAACGCGGCCCGGAACCGCGGGTGCGCCATCAAGCGGAACACCCGCTTGCGCTGGATCTGCTCGAAGCGCGGTTGCAGCGACCAGATCTCCTCCATGGTGAAGGTGAACCGGCGCGGGATCGCCACCCGCTGGCACTGCTCGCCGACCACCTGCGCCGCGGCGCGCGACCACGCCTCGTTGCCCTCGATGCCGCGTTCGATCAGCTGGTGCGCCACATCGCGTACCTCGCCCCACAGCAGCACCGCGAACAGGAACGCCGGAGTCACCGACTTGCCCTCGGCGATGCGCGCATCGGTGTTCGCCAGGCCCTGCTCGATCAGCGCGCGCAGCGCCTCGTCGCCGCGCCGGAGCGCACGCGTGGTGGCCGGGAACAGGAATTTCAGCAGGCCGCACTGCTCCAGCATGCGGAAGCTCTTCAGGCCGTGGCCGGCCAGGAACATCTTCAACGACTCGTCGAACAGCCGCGCCGGCGCGGCGTCGCCCAGCAGCGGCCCCAGCGTCTCGAACGGGGCCACCGCCGCGGCGTCGATGCGCATGCCGAGCTTCGCCGCCAGTCGCGCCGCGCGCAGCATGCGCACCGGGTCTTCGTGGTAGCGCGTGTCGGGGTCGCCGATCAGGCGCAGCACGCGCTCTTCGAGATCCTGCATGCCGCCGACGTAGTCGCGCACCGAGAAGTCGCTGATGTCGTAGTACATCGCATTGACGCGGAAGTCGCGGCGCAGCGCGTCCTCCTCGATCGTGCCCCAGATGTTGTCGCGCACGATGCGGCCATCGACGATGTGGCGGTCGCCCTCGCCTCCTTCCTCGCCGGTGCCGCGGAAGGTGGCCACCTCGATGATCTCCGGGCCGAACACCACGTGCGCCAGCCGGAAGCGGCGGCCGATCAGGCGGCAGTTGCGGAACAGCTTCTTCACCTCGTCCGGCGTGGCGTCGGTGGCCACGTCGAAGTCCTTCGGCCGCAGTCCCAGCAGCAGGTCGCGTACCGCGCCACCGACCAGGTAGGCGGCAAAGCCGGCCTCGTTGAGGCGGTACAGCACGCGCAACGCCGCTTTGCTGATGTTCTTGCGCGAGATGATGTGCTGGTCGCGCGGAATGATCCGCAGCGTCGGCGTGGCGTCGATCCTCGATTCGAGATTCAAGCGGTCGAAATCCTTGCGGGGCGAAGCCGCCCGTGGATGGCAATATATCGCGGCGTGCAACACCGCGAACCGTCCCGCCAGGGGCGCGGGACATCTGCGCCAGCGGGCCTGTCCCGGACCGAGCAAGCCGATGGCTGCCAAGCATTGCCGGGCGAAACAATTCCGCTATACTAGCGCGCTTCGGAAGTCAGCGCTCCCTTCGTCTAGTGGCCCAGGACACCGCCCTCTCAAGGCGGGAACACGAGTTCGAACCTCGTAGGGAGCGCCATTAGCTTTTGCAATCTTCCATGATTGCTCCAGCCTGGCGGTCCAGCGCCAATGTGTGCAGCTCGACGCGACTGGCTGGATCAAAAGCGGCCATCCATGGCCGCACTCTTCATCACCTGTGCGATCGTCCATGATCGCCGCCACCTGGAAGAGCTTGGACGAGCCACATTGCTTGGCCGTTGGCTAGACTAAAGGCGGCCATCCATGGCCGCGCTCTTCAACAAGAGCGCTCCGATTCGCTTCTCTCAGAGCAGAGCCGCCCATGACTTTCGTTGTCATCGACAACTGCATCAAGTGCAAGTACACCGACTGCGTCGAGGTCTGCCCGGTCGATGCCTTCCATGAAGGGCCCAATTTCCTGGCGATCGACCCCGACGAGTGCATCGACTGCACCCTGTGCGAGCCGGAGTGCCCGATCAACGCCATCTATCCGGAAGACGACGTGCCGGCCGGCCAGGAAGGTTTCGTGGCGCTGAATGCCGAGCTGGCCAAGAGCTGGCCGGTGATCACCGAACGCAAGGACGCCCTGCCCGACGCCAAGGACTGGGAAGGCAAGCCGGACAAGCTCAAGCTGCTGCAGCGCTGAAACTCCGCCACCCAGCCAAAGAAAACGCCGCCCCAGGGGCGGCGTTCTTTTTGATCTTGTGCCCGGCGATCAGCCACCCAGGCGCGATTTCAGCGCGTCGATCACCTTGCCCACCGCCGCGGCGTTGCCTTCGGCACGAACTTCGCTCGAGGTCGTGCCGCTGTTGTTGATGCTGATCTGCACCTGGTGCGAGCCGGCACCCGGCGCGGCCGCGGAACCTCCCTTGTCGCGCCCGAACAGGCGACCGAAGAAGCCCTTCTTCTTCGGCTGCACCATCGCGTCGGAAACATTCAGCGTGTAGCTGTGCGCGGCATCGTCGTGGCCGGCCAGTTCGCCCAGGCTGCCGCTCTCCAGCACCTCGCCGACCCGACGGTAGGCATTGTCGACGCTGTCGGCCAGTACGAAGCCGTCGCTGATCTGGCCGCCGGCCGAGCTGACGCGCGCGGTGGCACCGTTGGCGGTCGGCAGGTTCGCGCCCGGCGGCGGGATCACCAAGGCCTCGCTGGTCGAGGGCCGGTCGAGGCTCGGCGGGATCTCCAGCGGAGCTTCCTGCACGGCCTTGTCCCACGCCTTGTGCGAACGGAATATGCCGCAACCGGAAAGCAGCAGGCCAGCGAGGGCCACGGCCGGCAGGGCCACGAGGAGCGAGGTTTTCTTCATGTAAGCGGATTCCGTGAGTAAGTCGGGCAACCGTCAACCGGCCACAGTCGCCAAGGATGCCAGAGTGGACAGCGCCTGGTGCAATCGGGCGCGATCCGGACCATCGTTCAATTCCACCAGCGGCAACCTCGGTTGCGCCAGGCCCAGCCCCAGCATGGGCAGGCCGGCCTTGACCGCAATCGGGTTGGGCGCGCAGTTGAGCGCCTGCAGCAGCGGCTCCAGCGCCCCATGGCAACGCTCCGTCGCCGCCCGGTCGCCGGCGGCGGCCGCATCGCACAGAGCGCGGAACGCCTGCGGCACCAGGTTGGCCACCACCGAGACGGTGCCGGCCGCACCGGCCAGCATCGCCTCGCCGGCACTGCCGTCATCGCCGGACAGATAGACGAAATCCTCGCGCACAAGTTCCGCCAGCGCCGCGATCCGCTCGCGATCGCCGCGCGCCTCCTTGAGGCCGACGATCGCCGGGTGCTCGCGCAGCACGGCCACGGTCGAGGGCAGCAGGTCGCAGCCGGTGCGGGTCGGCACGTTGTACAGCAGCACCGGCAGGCCGCCGTGCTCGGCCACTTCCAGGAAATGCCGGCGCAGGCCTTCCTGGGTCGGTCGCACGTAATAGGGCGTCACCACCAGCGCCGCGTCGGCCCCCAGGTTCTTTGCACGGCGGGTCAGCGCCACCGTCTTGGCGGTGCCGGCCTCGCCGGTGCCGGCGATCACCGGCACCCGTCCGGCCACGCGCTCGAGCGCGAACGCCAGCAGGCGGTCGAACTCGTCGTGCTCCAGCATGTGCGCCTCGCCGGTGGAACCGGCCACCACCAGCGCCTGGGTGCCGCCGGCGAGCTGGTAATCGAGCAGTCGGCCGAACGCATCCAGGTCGAGTGCACCGTCGGCCGCGAACGGCGTGGCCAGCGCGCAGATGCTTCCGCGAATGTTCAAGGCACGATTCCGCTACAAGGCAAGCTGGCCATGTTACTTGCCGCCTCGCGAGGCGGGCAAGTAAGCTCGACCGGAGTAGTCTCATGGCCCCGCACCGCGCGGGCAGACGTCCACAGGCAGACTTCCTTGAAACCTTCACCCGGCCCCTCTCCCGCCGCCACGCGTTCGGGCAACGACAACCAGTTGCTGATCCACGCGCTCACCGCGACGAACCGGTCGCCGCTGCTGGCGCTGGCCAGGCGCGTTGCGGACGCCGGCTGCAACCTGTCCGAGTCGCGCGTGTCCACCATCGGCACGGAAGTTTCGCTGATGCTGCTGGCCACCGGGGCGTGGGATGCGCTGGCCAAGCTGGAAACCGCACTGGCCAAGCTGGCCCGCGACGAGAGCATGCACCTGGTGCATTACCGCACCGGCCCGCGCCAGAACAGCTCGCACCTGCTGCCCTACCTGGTGGAAGTGGTGGCCGCGGACCGTCCCGGCATCGTGGCGCGCATCGTGGATTTCTTCAGCCAGCATGGCATCAGCGTGGAGCAGTTGAACTCCACCCGCTACCAGGCCATGCAGACCGGGGCGGAAATGTTCCAGGCCCAGTTCACCATCGGCATCCCGGCGGAGATCCACATCGCTGCGCTGCGCGACGACTTCCTCGAACTGTGCGACGGCCTGAACCTGGACGCGATCATGGATCCGGTGAAGTTCTAGCAACCACGGCGGCGCGAACACGCCGCAGAGGTGCCTAGGATGCCTCCTGCGCGACAAGCCTGACAAGGCTGTCATCCGCCGCACCCATCGCGCTAGTCTCTGCTCGCACACAGGCGAAACCCCGTCGGGTTTCCGGAGAGACCATGCCAGACATCGGAAAGAAGGCTCCTGCCCTCAGCGGCACCACCGGCGACGGCAGCACCCTGAAGCTCGCCGACCTCAAGGGCCAGTGGGTAGTGCTGTACTTCTACCCCAAGGATTCCACCCCCGGCTGCACCAGCGAGGCGAAGGACTTCCGCGACCTCTACCCGAAGTTCAAGAAGCGCCATGCGCAGATCATCGGCGTCTCGCGCGATTCGCCGAAGTCGCATGCCAACTTCGCCGCCAAGCAGGAACTGCCGTTCCCGCTGGTATCCGACGCGGACGAAAGCTGGTGCCGCGCGCTCGACGTGATCCACGAGAAGGTGCTGTACGGCAAGCGCCACCTGGGCATCGTGCGCAGCACCTTCCTGATCGACCCCGACGGCAAGCTGGCGCGCGAGTGGCGCGGCGTGAAAGTGCCGGGCCACGCCCAGGCCGTGCTCGACGCCATCCCCGCCGGTTGACCGCACCACTCTCCATGACGATGGCCCGCAGGCTCCCTCCACCCACCAGCGAGGACACTTCCGCATGACCGGAAGCAAGCGCATCTACGCTCTCGACACCAACGTCCTGCTGCACGACCCGACCTCGCTGTTCCGTTTCGAGGAACACGACGTCTTCATCCCGATGACCGTGCTGGAGGAGCTGGACGAAAAGAAGAAGGGCGCCTCCGAAGTCTCGCGCAACGGCCGTCAGGCCAGCCGCTTCCTCAACGAGCTGATCGAGCGCGGCAAGCAGCACGACCTCGCCGAGGGTCTGGAGCTGAGCAATCCGCAGGGCATCAAGCTCAAGCGCGGCGCTTCGGTCGGCCGGCTGTACTTCCAGCACCGCACCAGCAGCAACGGCCACGCCAAGGCGGACAACCAGATCCTCGCGGCGGTGATCGAGCTGCGCGACCAGAACCCGGGCCGCGACGTCATCCTGGTCACCAAGGACATCAACCTGCGGATCAAGGCCAGCATCAACGGGCTGGTCGCCGAGGACTATGAGAACGACCGCGCGCTGGACGACTTCTCGCTGCTCTACACCGGCTCGACCGCGTTGCCGGAGGATTTCTGGGAGCTGCACCCGGAGGTGCGTTCGTGGACCGAGCGCGGCCGCACGTTCTACGAGCTGAAGCGGCGCGAGGAAGAAGCCTGGTTCCCCAACGAATGCCTGTACCTGCCCGGCGAGAACGCGATCGAGCTGCGCGTGCTGCATCTGGACGAGGCCAGCGCCACGCTGGTGCTGCTGGACGACCACTCGCACGCCAACCACCACGTGTGGGGCATCGGCGCGCGCAACCGCGAACAGAATTTCGCGCTCAACGCGCTGATGGACCCGGACATCGACTTCGTCACCCTGCTCGGCAACGCCGGCACCGGCAAGACCCTGCTGGCGCTGGCCGCCGGCCTGGCCCAGGTGATGGATCAGCAGCGCTACCGCGAGATCATCATGACCCGCGCCACCGTCTCGGTGGGCGAGGACATCGGTTTCCTGCCCGGCACTGAAGAGGAAAAGATGACGCCGTGGATGGGCGCGCTCACCGACAACCTCGAAGTGCTGGCCAACCCCGAGGACGGCGGCAGCTGGGGCCGCCAGGCCACCAACGACCTGCTCGCCTCGCGCATCAAGATCCGCTCGCTGAACTTCATGCGCGGGCGCACTTTCCTGAGCCGCTACCTGATCATCGACGAGGCGCAGAACCTCACCCCGAAGCAGATGAAGACGCTGATCACCCGCGCCGGCCCCGGCACCAAGATCGTCTGCCTCGGCAACGTCGAGCAGATCGACACGCCCTACCTCACCGAAACCACCTCCGGCCTCACCTACGCGGTGGACCGCTTCAAGAATTGGGAGCATTCGGCGCACGTCACCCTGCGCCGCGGCGAGCGTTCGCGGCTGGCGGATTTCGCGGCGGAGGCGCTGTAGGGCCGGCATTCGGAAGAAGCGCAAACTCCAGGCCGCGCCCCGCGAAGGCGGGAGTGGGCACCGCCCGCAAGGGACGAGGATGAACGGCAGGCGCCCGGGCCGAAGCCCGCGCGCCGCATCCGGGTAGAATGCGGCTCTCGATAGCCTTCTCTCTCCGCCTCGCCATGGTCCTGACTCCGCGCCTGATCCTGCTGCTCCTGCTTGCCGTGTTCGTGCTGTGCGTGCTGCTGGTGCACCTGCGCGGCCGCGTGCGACTGCGCTTCGACCGCCAGCTGGTCGACCACTCGGCGGTGTTCGCGCCGTACAACCTGCTGATGTACGCGTTCTCGGCGGTACCGGCCAAGCCGATCCTCGATCGTCGCGGCTTTCCGCAACTGGATCTGTTGCAGGCGAACTGGCAGACCATCCGCGACGAGGCGTTGCAGCTGACCGAAGCCGGTCATATCCGCGGCACCACGAAGAACGACGACGCCAGCTTCAACAGCTTCATCAAGCAGGGCTGGAAGCGCTTCTACCTGAAGTGGTACGGCGAGCCGCTGGTCTCGGCCGAGGCGCTGTGCCCGAAGACGGTCGCGCTGCTCAACGCCATTCCCGGCATCAAGGCGGCGATGTTCGCCACGCTGGCGCCGAACAGCCGGCTCAACCCCCATCGTGATCCGTTCGCCGGTTCGCTGCGCTACCACCTCGGCCTGATCACGCCAAACTCGCGCGACTGCCGCATCTTCGTCGACGGCGAGGAGCACGCCTGGGGCGACGGCAAGGATGTGGTGTTCGACGAAACCTACGTGCACTGGGTGGAGAACAAGACCGACCAGACCCGCGTGATCCTGTTCGCCGACGTGGAGCGCCCGCTGCGCACGCGCTGGATGAGCGCGATCAACCACCGCGTCGGCGCGTTCATGGGCCGCATCACCGCTTCGCCCAACAGCGACGCCGGCGCCGACAAGACCGGTTTCGTGAACCGGCTGTACGCATGGAGCCAGCGCAAGGGCGCCCTGCACCACTGGAAAGCAGCGTTCAAGCGCCGGCACAAGAAGCTGTACAAGGCCGGCAAGTACGCCGGCATCGTGCTGCTGATGTGGCTGGTTTTCCTGGCCCCCTGGCCGCTGTTCCGCTGAGCCGTCACGTTTCGCCGCGGCGGCGCGTCCTGGCTGGGCCATCCCCCGGAGCGTCCCATGGACCCGCAAACCGCCTTGTTCCAGCAACACCGCCAGCGCCTGTTCGGCCTGGCCTACCGCATGCTCGGCACGCCCAGCGACGCCGAGTCGGCCTGGCCTACCGCATGCTCGGCACGCCCAGCGACGCCGAGGACGTGCTGCATGACGCCTGGCTGCGCTGGCATGCCCAGGACACCGACGAGCTGGACGATCCGGAGGCGTGGCTGGTCACCGTGACCACGCGCATTGCGCTGGATCGGCTGCGCCGGGCCAAGACCGAGCGCGCGCACTACTCCGGCCCGTGGCTGCCGGAGCCGCTGACCGTCGATGCCGACCAGCCCGAAGCCCAACTGGAGCGCGCCGAAAGCCTCACCCTCACCTTCCTGCTGTTGCTGGAGCGGCTGAGCCCCGAGGAGCGCGCCGCTTTCCTGTTGCGCGAGGTGTTCGACTACAGCCACGCCGAGACGGCCGCGATGCTGGAGATCAGCGAGGATGCCTGCCGCCAGCGCGTGCATCGCGCGAAGCAGCGGCTGCGCGAGGATCGCCCGCGCCAGGCAATGCCCGACATCGATACCCAGCGGCGGCTGCTCGAACGCTTCATGCAGGCGCTGCAGCAGCCGGACATGCCTACCCTGCGCGCCCTGTTTGCCGAAGATGCCATGAGCGTCTCCGACGGCGGCGGCCTGGCGCGGGCCACCCTGCACCCGCTGCATGGCGCCGAGCGGCTGGCCCGGTTGTACATGCAGATCGCGCTACAGCAGCAGCGCCACGGTGGCGTGCGCTACGAGATCCATCAGCTCAATGGCATGCCGGCCCTGCTCGGATGGCAGGGCGACACGCTGGTCTCGGCCAGCTGGATCGACGACGACGGCGAGCGCATCACCGCGGTGCACGCGCTGCGCCACCCCGGCAAGCTTGCCCGACTGGCGGCTGTCACGAAAGCGGCGGCATCCCCGTCCTTGCATTGAACGGCCAATCCCGGCCGCCCTGCAAGGAACCCCCATGCCCCGTTTCGATGTCACCAAACGCCCCGACGCCATCAAGCCGCTGCTCGCGCTGAGCGAATACGTCAAGAACAGCGGCCTCGAAGCGAACCTGATCGAACTGGTGCTGATGCGCGTCTCGCAGCTCAACGGCTGCGCCTACTGCCTGGACATGCACAGCAAGGACGCGCGCGCCGCCGGCGAAACCGAGCAGCGCCTGTACCTGTTGCAGGCCTGGCGTGAAGCGCCGTTCTACAGCCCCCGCGAACGCGCCGCGCTGGCCTGGTGCGAGGCGGTGACCCGGCTCGACCCGATCCACGGCGTGCCGGACGAGGTCTACGAGGAGGCCCGCGCCCAGTTCAGCGCGGAAGAGCTGATCGACCTCAACATGGCGGTGATCGTGATCAACGGCTGGAACCGCATCGCCATCCCGTCGCGCGCGGAGCCTGGCCACTACAAGCCAGCCAGGCACTGAGCGAGCGCCGCCATGGCCGCGGCCAGGCCGCACCGCCACCCTTGCAAGGTGGAATGCGCACGCTACGCGCGGTGGCACCGCCGTCGATCGACCGGGCCGGTTCGCTGCGGGCGCCGCTCACACAGGCGTCGATCCAACAAAAAAGCCGCGGGACGACCGCGGCTTTTTTGACGACCCGCGTCCCGGATCAGGCTGCGAGGCGCTTCACGATCGCGTCGGCGAAACTGCTGGTGCTGCCCTTGCCGCCGATGTCCGGCGTCACGCTGTCGCGGTCGTTGGTCATGGTGTCGCGGATCGCGGCGCGCAGCTTGTCGCCCTTGGCCACCATGTCCAGGTGGTCGAGCATGTCGGCGGCGGCCAGCAGCAGCGCGCACGGGTTGGCGATGCCCTTGCCCGCGATGTCCGGCGCCGAACCGTGCACCGCCTCGAAGATCGCCGCGTGCTCGCCGATGTTGTCGCCCGGCGCCAGGCCGAGGCCGCCGACCAGGCCGGCGCACAGGTCCGAGAGGATGTCGCCGAACAGGTTGGTGGTGACGATCACGTCGAACTGGTACGGGTTCATCACCAGCTGCATGCAGGTGTTGTCCACGATCATCTCGTTGAACTCGATCTGCGGGTATTCCTTGGCAATCTCGCGCGCCACGTTGAGGAACAGGCCCGAGCTGGTCTTCAGGATGTTCGCCTTGTGCACCGCGGTGATCTTCTTGCGGCCCTTCTTCACCGCCAGCTCGAACGCGTAGCGCACGATGCGGCTGCTGCCCCGGCGGGTGTTGCGCGCGACCGACTCGGCGATCTCGCCGTCGGCGGACAGGGTCTGCCCCTCCGAGCGGTAGGCGCCCTCGGTGTTTTCGCGCACGGTGATGATGTCGATGTTCTCGTAGCGCGACTTGGTGCCGGGGAAGCTCACCGCCGGGCGCACGTTCGCGTAGAGGTCGAAGTGGCGGCGCAGGGTCACGTTGACCGAGGTGAAGCCGCCGCCGATCGGCGTGGTGAGCGGGCCCTTCAGCGCCACCTTGTGCTCGGCGATCTTGTCCAGCGTGGCCTTCGGCAGCAGGTCGCCATGCTTCTCCAGGGCCACCATGCCGGCGTCGACGAAGTCGTACTTCAGGCCGCAGTCCAGCGCGTCGAGCACGCGCAGCGTGGCAGTCATGATCTCCGGGCCGATGCCGTCGCCGGGGATCACGGCAATCGTCTTGCTCATGGGGGAACTCCTTGAAACGAAAGCTACGGGCAGTGCGTCCGCATGGGGATGCGCACGCACTGAAACCGGTCGATTATCGCCGATAAGCCCCGGCGCGAACAGGGTGAACGTCCCGCAAGACGTTGAAAATGCTCGCACGCAGCGTTGCAAAAAGCCGCAGGCCCGTCTCCGCACCGAAGGCAACCGCTGCGCAGGACGGGCACAGCCCGCCGGCTTTCCGGCATACAGCGGCGGGCAGTGCCCGCCCTACACGACCGAAGGCATCGCACTCAGGCGTGGTCGGCGCATTCCGGCGCGGTGGGTTCGCCACCTTCCAGCTGGTCCAGAAAATCCACCGCACGGCGCAGATGCGGGATCACGATCGAGCCGCCCACCACCAGGCCCACGCTGAACACCTCGAAGAACTCGTCGCGCTGCACGCCGGCCTCCTTGCACTGCGCCACGTGGTAGCTGATGCAGTCGTCGCAGCGCAGTACCAGCGAGGCGACCAGACCCAGCATCTCCTTGGTCTTCACGTCGAGCGCGCCGGCCTTGTAGGTCTGCGTGTCCAGCGCGAAGAAGCGCCGCACGACCTGGTTGTCCTCGGCCAGGATGCGCTCGTTCATGCGCTGGCGGAACGCGGTGAACTCGGCGAGGCGGTCGCTCATGCGGCTTGCCCCAGCAGTTCGCCCAGCCGGCCGCTGCGGTCCGCGGCGACCAGGTCGTCGTAGCCACCCACGTGCTGATCGTTGATGAAGATCTGCGGCACCGTGCGGCGACCGCCGCTGCGCGCCAGCATGGCCTCGCGCTGCGCCGGGTCGGCGTCGACGCGCACCTCGGTCCACTCCAGCCCCTTGGACTTGAGCAGGTTCTTCGCCGCCACGCAGTACGGGCATACCGCGGTGGAATAGACCTCGATCTTCGACATCACGACACTCCGCAACTTGGGAAAGGCCACCCTCACATGGGGCCGCACGCCGGCAGCTCAAGCGGAACCGACTCGGCCAGCCACGGTCTCAATGCTATTGTCACCCACCTGATGAGCATGGCACCACGACTACTCGCACCACGTCTGCTGGCGGCGCTGATCAGCGCCGGGCTGGCCTGCACCGCCGGCGCCCAGCAGGACGTGCGCCTGCCCGACCTGGGCAGTTCGGCGAACGCGTTGATCTCGCCGCAGGAAGCGCAGGATTACGGCGCCTCCATGCTGCGCCAGATGCGTGCGCTGGACATGGTGGTGGACGACCCGCTGCTGGACGACTACATCAACGACCTCGGCTACCGGCTGGTCGCCAGCAGCGACAAGCCGAAGGATCACTTCGCGTTCTTCGTGGTCAAGGACCCGGAGATCAACGCGTTTGCCGCCCCCGGCGGCTACATCGCGGTGAACGCCGGGTTGATGACGATCACCCGCGACGAGAGCGAGCTGGCCGGCGTGGTCGCGCACGAAATCGGCCACATCACCCAGAACCACCTGCAACGTGCGTTCGAGGACTCCAAGAAGGATGCGCCGCTGATGGCGCTGGTGCTGCTCGGCGCGATCGCCGCCGGCGCCGGCAGCAAGAGCGGTGACGCGCCGATGGCGGTGCTGGCCGGCGGCCAGGGCCTGATCGCGCAGAAGTCGATCAACTTCACCCGCAAGGACGAGATCGAGGCCGACCGCGTCGGCATCCAGACCCTGGCCAAGGCCGGCTTCGACCCAAACGCGATGGCAGGCTTCTTCCAGCGCATGCAGGACGTGATGAGCGCCGGCGCCGGCGGCGAGGACGTGCCGGCCCTGCTGCAGACCCATCCGGTGACCATGACCCGCATCAGCGACGCGAAGTCGCGCGCCGGCGCGCTGGTCGCGGCGCAGAAGCTGCGCCCCGCCGCCGCCGTGATGGACAAGCTGCAGTGGGAGAAAACCACCGCGCCGATCGCCTTCGTGAAGGACCCCTCCTCGCTGTTCCAGCCGCCCGCACCCGGCCACCTGGGCAGCTACGCGCTGATGCGCGAGCGCGTGCGCGTGCTGGCCGGCGACGCGACCAAGCTGGCCAGTTACTACGACGCCAACCTGCACAGCCGGCCGGACTTCGACACGCCGGCGAACCGCTACGGCTACGCGCTGGCGCTCACCCGCAGCGGCCGCGGCGCAGCGGCGGTCGAGCAATTGCAGCCGTTGCTGCAGGCCCACCCCGAGAACCTGATCCTCCAGCTGGCGCTGGCCGATGCCCGCCTGCAGGCCGGCCAGCGCGCCGCGGCGCTGGCGGCCTACGCCGAACTCAACACCCAGTCCCCGCGCAACCGCGCCGTCGCGCTCGCCTACGCCAAGGCGCTCACCGCCGGCGGCAACCAGCAGCAGGCCCGCCTTGCCGCCGACCTGCTGCGCCCGTTGCTGGACAATGCCAGCGAGCCGGAGATCTACAGCACCTACGCCCGCGCCAGCGACAAGGCCGGCGACAGCGTGCGCGCCGGCGAGGCGTTCGCCGACGCCAGCTACTACTCCGGGCGTCCGTACGACGCGATGGAGCAGCTCAAGCGCCTGCTCAAGCGCGACGACCTGGACTACTACGCACGCGTACGCATCCAGGCGCGCATCGCCGAACTGACCCCGCTGGTGCTGGAACTGCACAAGCGCAAGATCAAGACCGAGGACAGTCCGGGCGACGGTTCGCCGCAGTGAAGGCGTGCCGCGTGTCATCGACACGTAACACGGATCGGCTGCAATATGCCCGTCACAAGCCAAGGCGGACCACGGCGTGCACAAACGCATCCTGATCGTTGAAGACGAGGCCTCGATCCGCGAAATGATCGCCTTTGCCCTGCGCAAGGCCGGCATGGACGCGATCCAGGCCGCCGATGCCCGCGCCGCGCAGTTGGCGCTGGCCGAACAGGTGCCCGACCTGATCCTGCTCGACTGGATGCTGCCCGGCACCAGCGGGCTCGAACTGGCCCGGCACCTGCGCAAGGAAGAGCTGAGCCGCGAGATCCCGATCATCATGCTCACCGCGCGCGGCGAGGAAATGGACCGCGTCAACGGCCTCGAAGCCGGCGTCGACGACTACGTGGTGAAACCCTTCTCCACCCGTGAACTGGTTGCCCGGATCAAGGCCGTGCTGCGGCGCAGCCAGGGCGACGACGGCTCCGGCATGGTCGAACTGGGCGGCCTGCGCATCGACGGCCCGGCGCACCGGGTGTTCGCCGGCGACGAGCCGGTGCCGATCGGCCCCACCGAATACCGCCTGCTGTATTTCTTCATGACCCACCCCGAGCGCGTCTATTCGCGCACGCAACTGCTCGACCACGTCTGGGGCGGCAGCGTGTACGTGGAGGAGCGCACCGTGGATGTGCACATCCGCCGCCTGCGCAAGACGCTGGAGCCGTGGAAGCTGGACGAACTGGTGCAGACCGTGCGCGGCACCGGCTACCGCTTCTCCACCAGCACCTGAACCGGCGGCAGGCTTGCGGCATGCAGGGCTTTTGCCGATGCTGCAGGCCTTCCCCACGCCGGCGCCCGCATGACCCCGCCCCTCCGCTCCCCCTGGAAACTCCCCGCGGCATGCGCCGCGGCGCTGGGCGCCGGCGCCGCGTTAGGCGCGCTTGCCGGCGGTCATGCGGCGACGGGCATCGCGCTGGTTGCGGTGGCCGAAGTCGTCGTGCTGCTGACCCGAATCCGTCATCAAGCACAGGCGATGATGACGGCACCGACGACTGTCAGCCCTCTCCAGCATGACCGTTTCATGACGCGCTCCCGCCGCATCGCCTCCTCCCTGCGCGACCTTCGCCACGCCGCCGGCCAGTTGCCGGATGCGGTGGTGCTGCTCGACGATCAGCAGCGAATCCGCTGGTTCAATCACGCCGCCGAAAACCTGCTCGGGCTGCGCCGTCCGCGCGACCGCGGCGCCCTGTTGCAACAGCAGCTGGCCGGCTCGGAACTGGCCGGCTGGCTGCGCGACGGCGCGCACGAGCCGCTCACCGACGCCACCGCGCCCGGCCGTGCGGACAGCCAGCTCAACGTCAGCCTGCTGCCGTTCGGCGACCACGAACAGCTGCTGCTGGCGCACGACATCAGCCACCTGAACCGGCTCGAACAGGTGCGCCGCGACTTCGTGGCGAACGTGTCGCACGAGCTGCGCACGCCGCTGACGGTGATCCACGGCTACCTCGAACTGCTCGACCCGGAGGACGTGCCCGAACTGGCGCCGGTGCTGGACGAAATGCGCGCGCAGTCCAAACGGATGGGGCAGATCGTGGAAGATCTGCTGACCCTGTCGCGGCTGGAGACCCAGCACGAAGTGGCCGACGAACGCGTGCCGATGGCGGCGCTGCTGGCCACCGTGCGCAAGGAGGCCGAGGCGCTCAGCCAGGGGCGCCATCGCATCGTGCTGGAATCCACCGCCGAGGCGGACCTGCTCGGTTCGCCGAAGGACCTGCACAGCGCCCTGTCGAACCTGGCCAGCAACGCGGTGCGCTATACGCCGGCCGGCGGCAGCATCACCATCCGCTGGCAGCGCGTGGCCGACGGCGCGGTGTACTCGGTCAGCGACACCGGCTTCGGCATTCCCGCCTCGCACCTGGCCCGGCTCACCGAGCGCTTCTACCGGGTTTCTTCCAGCCGCTCGCGCGAAAGCGGCGGCACCGGCCTGGGCCTGTCGATCGTCAAGCACGTGCTGAACCTGCATCAGGCGCAGCTGAAGATCGAGAGCACGCCGGGCGTCGGTTCCACCTTCGCCTGCCACTTCGGCCCGGCACGACTGCTGGCTCCCGGCAGCGGCAACGAAAGCTGACAGCCGCGGCAGCGCGGCATGCAATGGCCCGGACCATGCGCCAGAATGCCGCATGGCCCAGCCCTCGCCCACCCCGCCCGACACCACCGACCTGAGCGCCCCCGGCCTGTACCTGAGCCGGGAGCTGGCCGCGCTGGAGTTCAATTTCCGCGTGCTGGCGATGGCCAGCGACGGCGCCGTACCGCTGCTGGAGCGGCTGCGCTACCTGAGCATCGTGGCGAACAACCTCGACGAGTTCTTCGAGGTGCGGGTGGCGATGCTCAAGCACCACCATGCCTACGGCTCGGCCGCGCCGGGGCCCGACGGCATTCCCTCCGGCGAGCTGCTGGCGCGCATCCGCAGCCGCGTGCTGGATCTGGTCGCCGCACAGTACGCCGCCTGGCAGGAGCAGATCGGCCCGCAACTCGACGCCGAAGGGATCCACATCCTCACCCGCAAGCGCTGGAGCGCGCGCCAGCATCGCTGGCTGCGCGGCTATTTCGAACACGAAGTCCTGCCGGTGCTGTCGCCGCTGGGGCTGGACCCGGCGCATCCGTTCCCGCGCATCCTCAACAAGACGCTGAACATCGCGGTGGTGCTGCGCGGCCGCGACGCCTTCGGCCACGAAGGCCACATGGCGCTGGTGCGCGCGCCGCGCTCGCTGCCGCGGATCATCCGCGTGCCGGCCGAGGTCAGCGGCCCGGGCGAGCACTTCGTGTTTCTCGCCGAACTGCTGCAGGCCTTCGTCGACCTGATGTTCCCCGGCCTCAAGGTGGTCGGTTCCTACCAGTTCCGGGTCACCCGCAACAGCGAGCTGATCGTCGAGGAGGCCGAGGTGGAGAACCTGGCCCTGGCGCTCAGCGAGGAACTGGTCGGGCGCGGCTACGCGCGGCCGGTGCGGCTGGAGATCGCCAACGATTGCCCGCAGGCGATCGCCGCGATGCTGACCCGCAACTTCGAGCTGGACGACGCCGACGTATACCGCTGCGACGGCCCGGTCAACATCATCCGCGCCGGCCTGATCTACGACTGGCTGGACCGGCCCGAGCTGAAGTTCCCGCGCTTCAACCCCCAGCTGCCGCCCGCATTGGAGAGCGGTCGCAGCAAATTCGACGTGATCGGCCAGCACGATGTGCTGCTGCACCACCCGTACCAGAGCTTCAACGCGGTGATCGACCTGCTGCGCCAGGCCGCCGCCGACCCGCAGGTGCTGGCGATCAAGCAGACCCTGTACCGCGCCGGCGAGGACACCCCGCTGGTCGACCTGCTGGTGGAAGCCGCGCGCAACGGCAAGGACGTCACCGTGGTGGTCGAGCTGCGCGCGCGCTTCGACGAGGAGGCCAACATCCGCCTCGCCACGCGGCTGCAGGAAGCCGGCGTGCAGGTGGTCTACGGCGTGGTCGGCTACAAGACCCACGCCAAGATGATGCTGATCGTGCGCCGCGAAGGCGAGGCGCTGCGCCGCTACGTGCACCTGTCCACCGGCAACTACCACCAGGCCAACAGCCGCATGTACACCGACATCGGCCTGATGACGGCGAACCCCGAGATCGGCGAGGACTTGCACAAGGTGTTCCAGCAGTTGTCCGGGCTGGGCCCGATCATCGAGCTGAAACGGCTGCTGCATTCGCCGTTCACGCTGTACCCCAGCGTGCTGGCCAAGATCGAGCGCGAGACCGCGCACGCGCAGGCCGGCCGCCCCGCGCGCATCGTGGCCAAGCTCAACGCGCTGAACGAGGCGCGCGTGATCGAGGCGCTGTACCGCGCCTCCACGGCCGGGGTGGAGATCGACCTGATCGTGCGCGGCGCCTGCACGCTGCGGCCGGGTCTGCCGGGCATCTCCGAGCGCATCCGCGTGCGCTCGATCGTGGGGCGCTTCCTCGAACACAGCCGGGTGTACTGGTTCGCCAACGACAGCAACCCCGAGATCTATTGCGCCAGCGCCGACTGGATGGAACGCAACCTGATGCGGCGGATCGAGGTGGCGTTCCCGATCCTCGACCCCGAACTGGCCGCACGCGTGTTCGAGGAGACCCTGGCCAACGGCCTGGCCGACAACACCCAGGCCTGGCGGCTCGGCGCCGACGGCCGCTACACCCGCGCCGAACCCGGCGACGACCCGCCGTACAGCGCGCAGCAAGGCCTGCTCGAGCGCTACAGCACGTGAACCCTTGCGCATGACGCAGCGGTTCGCCCATTCCGCGCTTGCATGCGAGAATTCGTGCTTTGCCGCCGCGGGAGCCCGGGCGTGAGTCCAGCCGAACAGACACCGATCCGCGACGGCGAACTGCTCGCCGCGGTGGACATGGGCTCGAACAGCTTCCACCTGGTGGTGGCGCGCATGGAGCACGGCGAGCCGCGCGTGATCGACCGCCTGCGCGACACCGTGCGCATGGCCGCCGGCCTGCGCGCCGACGGCACCCTGGATGCCGAACGGCGCGCCCGCGCGCTGGCCTGCCTGGCCCGTTTCGGCCAGCGCATCGCCGGTCTGCCGTCGATGCGGGTGCGCGCGGTGGCCACCAACACGGTGCGCCGGCTGGCTTCGCCGCAGACCTTCCTCACCGCCGCCGAGGCGGCGCTGGGCCATCCGATCGAGGTGGTCTCCGGGCGCGAGGAAGGCCGCCTGATCTTCCTCGGCGCGGCGCACGACCTGCCCGCCTCGCGCGAGCCGCGGCTGGTGATCGACGTCGGCGGCGGCAGCACCGAGTTCATCATCGGTCGCGGGTTGGCGCCGCTGCACACCGAAAGCGTGCAGGCCGGCTGCATCGCCTCGACACTGCGCTTCTTCCCCGGCGGCAAGCTCACCCGCAAGCGCTGGCAACGCGCGCGCAGCGAGATCGGCGTGCTGCTGCAGCAGTTCGCGGAGGACTACCGCGAAGCGGGCTGGCAGGACGCCTATGGTTCCTCCGGCACCGCCAAGTCGATCGGCGCGGTGGTGCAGGCGATGAAGTTCTCCGATGACGGCATCACCCCGGCCTCGCTCGCCGCGCTGGCCGACGCGCTGGTCGCGCAGGGCCAGATCGGCACGCTCAAGTTGCCGGGGCTGGTCGAGGAGCGCGCGCCGGTGATCGCCGGCGGCGTGGTGATTTTCGAGGCGGCCTTCGCCGCGCTTGGCATCGAACGGCTGCGCGTATGCGAAAGCTCGATGCGCGAAGGCTTGCTGTGGGACCTGCTCGGCCGTGCCGGCGGCAGCGACCCGCGCACCGCCAGCATCGACGCGCTGGCCACCCGCTACGGCGTCGACCGCGCCCAGGCGCGGCGAGTGGAGTCGACCGCGCTGATGCTGTTCGACCAGGTGGCGCACGCCTGGAAGCTGGACGCCGACGCGCGCGAGTGGCTGTCGTGGGCGTCGCGCGTGCACGAGATCGGCCTGGCCATCGCGCACAGCCAGCACCATCACCACGGCGCGTACATCCTGCGCCACGCCGACCTGGCCGGCTTCTCGCGGCAGGAACAGCAGCTGCTGGCGGCGGTGGTGGAAATGCACCGACGCAAGCCGGACAAGGCGGCGGCCGCCGCGCTGCCGCAGCGCTACCGCCAGCTGGCCCGCTACACCACTGCGCTGCTGCGCCTGGCGGTGCTGTTCCGCCGCGCGCGGCGCGCCGAGTCGCTGCCGCAAATGAAGCTCGCCGCCACCAGCAAGTCGCTGCGGCTGACCCTGCCGCTGGCCTGGTTCGAGCAGCATCCGCTGAGCGAAGCCGACCTGCAGCAGGAGCAGGCGCCGATGGCCGAGCTGGGCATCAAGCTGGACATCTCCAGCCGCTGACCGCGCCGGCAAGCCAGGCTTCACCGCGGCCGCGTATCATGTCCGCACGCCCAGACCTTCCGATGCCCATGTCGAAATTCCTGCTCGCCACGCTGCTGTTGATCCTGTCGCCCATGCTGGCCGCGCAAGCCGCCAAACCGGCACCGGCCGCCACCGCCGCCACGCCGCCACCGCAGGTCGTGCTGCGCACCTCGCAGGGCGACATCACGCTGGAGCTGTACCCGGACAAGGCGCCCAAGAGCGTGGCCAATTTCCTGCAGTACGTGCGCGACGGCTTCTACGACGGCACCGTGCTGCACCGTGCCATCCCCGGTTATCTGGTGCAGGGCGGTCTGTACACCCGCGACCTGCAGCCCAAGCGCACGCGCTCGGCGGTGGCCAGCGAAGCGGACAACGGCCTGTCCAACCTGCGCGGCACGGTAGCCGTCGCCCGCGGCGCCGACCCGAATTCCGGCACCGCGCAGTTCTTCTTCAACCTGGTCGACAATCGCCGGCTGGATTTCGCCGGCACCCAGAGCGGACTGACCTGGGGCTATACCGTGTTCGGCAAGGTCATCAAGGGCATGGACGTGGTCGACAAGATCGCTGCCCTGCCCACTCGCCCGCTCGGCCCGTTCGCCGGCGACGTGCCGAACCCGCTGGTGCTGATCGAGAGCGCCCGCGTGGTCGGCGAGGAAAACCCGCCTTCCGCCGCCAGTACGGCAGCCCCGGCCGCCGCGGCGACGGCCGCACCTGTCGCCACCAAGCCGCGCAGGAAAGCCGCCAAGCCCGCCGACAAGGGCTGACCGCGCGATGGCCACCCTGTTCATCGCCGACCTGCACCTGGACCCCAGCCGTCCGCAGATCACCGCACTGTTCGAGCGCTACCTGGCCGGCGACGAAGTGCGCCACGCCGACGCGCTGTACATCCTCGGCGACCTGGTCGAGGCCTGGATCGGCGACGACGACGACGCCGAACTGCCGGCGCGCATCGCCGCCGCCACCCGCGCCGTGCGCGACGCCGGCGTGCCGGTGTACTTCATGGTCGGCAACCGCGATTTCCTGCTCGGCCCGGCGTTCGCTGAACGCGCCGGCCTGAGTCTGCTCGACGACGGCACCGTGCATGACATCCAGGGTCGGCGCACCTTGCTGATGCACGGCGACGTGCTGTGCACCGAGGACCTCGCCTACCAGGCGGTACGCCGGCAGGTGCGCACGCCGGAGTGGCAGGCGCAGATCCTGGCGATGCCGCTGCAGGCGCGCCGCGCATTCGCCGCCAAGGCGCGCGAGGACAGCAAGGCGCACACCGGCAGCACCATGGAAAGCATCATGGACGTCAGCACGCAGGCGGTGGCCGGGGCCATGCGCAAGGCGCAGGTGAGCCGACTGATCCACGGCCACACGCATCGGCCGGCCGTGCACGACTTCCGGCTCGACGGCGCGCCGGCGCAACGGATCGTGCTGGGCGACTGGTACGAACAGGGCTCCGTGCTGCGGGTGGATCAGACCGGGGTCGAACTGCGCGGACTGGCGGTGGCATGAACCGCCTCGCGCCGGCATGCACCCGTCGCCCCGCCACCGGGGCAAGGTGAACCGATGTCCGGCCTCCTCGGCGATACGGCGGCTCGTGACTACTCGCGCAAGTTGCGCTTGTTCAACGCATTCGCCGAACCCGAGCTTCGCCAGGCCATCGCCAGCCTGGACGTGGCGCCGGGTGCCAGCGTGCTCGACGCGGGTTGCGGCACCGGCGAGGTGCTGCGCTGGTTCGCCGATGCGGTAGGCCCTGACGGTACCGTGATCGGCATCGACCTGGCGTCAGCGCACGCCACTGCCGCCCGTGCGTGCGCTCCCGCCCAGGCTCTCGTGCTGCAGGCGGACCTGCTGCATGCACCGCTGCGCGCGGCCAGCTTCGACCGGGTCTGGTGCATGAACACGATCAACCACCTGCATGACCCGGTCGCCGGCACGCAGTTGCTCGCCTCCCTGCTGCAACCCGCCGGTCGCATCGCGCTGTGCCAAAGCTCCCTGCTGCCGGACATGTACTTCGCCTGGGACGCGCGGCTCGAGCGCCTGGTCAACGAGGCGGTGCGCCAGTACTACCGCGACCGCTACGGCATCAGCGAACGCGACCTGGCGGCAGTCCGGTCCCTGGTCGGCGTGCTGCGCCGGGCGCAGCTGGGCAACGTCAGAGCGCACACGTTCGCGATCGAACGCGTATTCCCCCTGGGAGCGGCGGACGAGGCCTATCTCGCCGAGGCCATCTTCCGCGACAGCTGGGGAGCACGGTTGCAGCCGTACCTGTCCAGCGACGACTACGACGAACTCGCGCGCCTGTGCGACCCGCAGCACCCGCAGTTCGCCCTGCACCGAACGGACTTCCATTTCCTGCAGACCTTCACGGTAGTGAGCGGGGAACGGTGAGGTTGGGTGGCAAGCGGCGGGTAAATCGTCTGCACACAGCCTTCTTCCGGCGGATGCGCAAAATGTCCCGTGCAGGCTCGACTTTGATGGACGACGCGGCGTGGCGTACGGGATGGTGAATTCCATCCCGGGATTCATCCTTGCGCGACGCAGGGTTCGCCCACCACCGCTCTCCGCCAGATACGCAAAACGCCCCTTGCGGGGCGCCCTTCGCTCGACTCCACGTTGACGTGTCGTGAGGGATGGTGAACCCCATCCATGGGGTTCACCCCTGCGCGCTGCGCGCTCCGGGGCCAGCCTGCGGCTGTCCAAATTCGTTCCAGACGAATTTGTCGAACCGCAAGGGTTCGTCCACCACCGCTCTCCGCCAGATACGCAAAACGCCCCTTGCGGGGCGCTTTGCGTATCTGGCGGAGAGAGAGGGATTCGAACCCTCGATAAGGCTTTTGACCCTATACTCCCTTAGCAGGGGAGCCCCTTCGGCCACTCGGGCATCTCTCCGGGGTTTTCTTCGCATTGCTGCGGAGCCGGCAAGGATACCGACGGACGCGGTCGAGGTAAAGCTTCAATTTCGCGGGATCAGTGCTCGGTGGACTCGTCGGGCGCGCTGCCGGCGTCGTGTTCGCCCTTGATCCGCTGATAGATCTCTTCGCGGTGAACCGCCACGGTTTTCGGCGCATTGATGCCGATGCGCACCTGGTTGCCTTTCACACCAAGAACGGTAACGGTCACCTCGTCACCGATCATCAGGGTTTCACCGACCCTGCGGGTCAGAATCAACATGATTGCTACTCCATAGTGCTGTTGGTCACAGGCCTGCAGATCGACGGTGCCTCACCCCTGAGCGCCCGCCTTGCCGCAGTTCGACGATTGATCCGCCGAAGGCCCTACCGCCTTCCCGGCTCACAGCCAAAACACTCCTGAGCGTCCTGACTGGCGACACCGCCGTTACCGGCCGTGCCGACACCGATTCGATAGTAACTGAGCCGGAATCTCCTGCGCAATGCGCCGTCATCGTCGCCAGCGTGCGTTCATTTCGGCTGAACGCGACTACTGGGCCGCGACCCAATCCGGCAATGCCGCAAGGACGGCGGGCAAATTCGGGGCGTCGTCGCCGCCGCCCTGAGCCATGTCCGGTCGACCACCGCCCTTGCCACCGATCTGCCCGGCGACGTGGGCCACCAGGCTGCCGGCCTTGACTCGCTCCAGTGCCTTGCCGTGCACGCCGGCAATCAGCGAAACGCGCCCCTCGGCTGCGCCGGCGAGCAGCACCACGCAGTCGCCGAGTTGCTGCTTGAGCTGGTCCACGCTGTCGCGCAGCGACTTCGCGTCGAACCCTTCCAGCCGTGCGGCCACCACCTTGATGCCGCCTACATCCTTCGCCGCGGCGGCCAGGTCGGCCGTGGCGGAACCGGCCGCCTTGCTGCGCAGCGATTCCAGCTCGCGCTCGAGTTTCTTCTGGCGCTCGAACAGCTGGCGCAGCTTTTCGACCGCCTCGTCGCCGCTGCCGGAAAGCAGCTGCGCGAACTCGGCCAGGCGGCGCTCCTCGTCGGCCACCCAGGCCAGCGCGCCGGCGCCGGTGACCGCCTCGATGCGGCGCACGCCAGAGGCCACGCCGGCCTCGCCGACGATCTTGAACAAACCGATGTCGCCGGTGCGCGACACATGGGTGCCACCGCACAGTTCGGTGGAGAAATCGCCCATCTTCAGCACGCGCACTTCGTCGCCGTACTTCTCGCCGAACAGCGCCATCGCGCCGAAAGCGACGGCGTCGTCGTAAGCCATGTGGCGCACTTCAGCCGCGGCATTGCGGCGCACCTCGGCGTTTACCAGCGCCTCCACCCGGGCCAGTTCCTCATGGCTCACCGGCTTGTGGTGCGCGAAGTCGAAGCGCAGCCGCTCCGGCGCCACCAGCGAGCCCTTCTGCGTGACATGCGTGCCCAGCACCTGGCGCAGCGCGGCGTGCAACAAATGCGTGGCCGAATGGTTGAGCACGATGGCCTGCCGACGCGCGGCATCCACCTGCGCGTCCACCACGTCGCCGGTTTTCAGCGACTGCGCGCCGTGCCAGGTACCGGCGTGGCCGAAGAACACGCCGCCCATCTTCAGCGTGTCGCCAATCTCCAGGCAGCCGGCCGGACTGGACAGCGTGCCGGTGTCGCCGACCTGGCCGCCCGACTCGGCGTAGAACGGCGTGCGGTCCAGGATCACCAGACCTTCCTCGCCCTCGCCCAGCTGATCGACCTGCTTGCCGCCGCGCACGATGCCGAGCACCTTGCTGGCCTGCGCCTGCAACGCCTCGTAGCCAAGGAAGGCGGTGGGCTTCAGCTGGCTGGCCAGCTCGGCCGGCATCTGGCCCTTGGCCTCGAACTTGCCGGCGGCGCGCGCGCGCTCGCGCTGTTCGTTCATGGCCTGCTCGAAGCCCGCCATGTCGACCTCGAGCCCGCGCTCGCGCGCGATGTCGGCGGTGAGGTCCACCGGGAAGCCGTAGGTGTCGTAGAGGCGGAACGCATCCACGCCGGGGATGGTTTTCCCCGACTTCGCCGCAACCTCGTCAAACAGGCGCATGCCGTGTTCCAGCGTCTCGCCGAAACGCTGCTCCTCGGTGCGCAGCGCATCCTCGACGAACGCCCGTTTCGCTGGCAGCTCGGGATAGGCCGCGCCCATTTCCTCGACCAGCGGCTGCACCATCTTCCAGAAAAAGTCGCCGCGCACGCCAAGCATCCAGCCGTGCCGCAGCGCGCGACGGATGATCCGGCGCAGCACGTAGCCGCGCCCCTCGTTGGACGGCAGTACGCCGTCGACGATCAGGAAGGCGCAGGCGCGGATGTGGTCGGCGATCACGCGCAGCGACTTGTTGGCAAGGTCCTGCGTGCCGGTGAGTTCGCCGGCGACGCGGATCAGGTGCGCGAACAGGTCGATCTCGTAGTTCGAATGCTTGTGCTGCAGCACCGCGGCGAGGCGCTCCAGGCCCATGCCGGTATCCACGCACGGCGCCGGCAGCGGGCTCAAGGTGCCGTCGGGCGCGCGGTCGAACTGCATGAACACCAGGTTCCAGATCTCGATGTAGCGGTCGCCGTCCTCGTCCGGCGAACCGGGCGGACCACCGGCCACGCCGGGGCCGTGGTCGTAGAAGATCTCGGTGCACGGACCGCACGGGCCGGTGTCGGCCATCTGCCAGAAATTGTCGGACGCATACGGCGCGCCCTTGTTGTCGCCGATGCGCACGATGCGCTCGGCCGGCACGCCGACCTGCTTGTTCCAGATGTCGAAGGCTTCGTCGTCGGTGTGATAGACGGTGACCCACAGCTTGTCCGCCGGCAGCTTGAAGACTTCCGTCAGCAGTTCCCACGCGTAGGCGATCGCGTCGCGCTTGAAATAATCGCCGAACGACCAGTTGCCCAGCATCTCGAAGAAGGTGTGGTGGCGCGCGGTATAGCCCACGGCGTCCAGGTCGTTGTGCTTGCCGCCGGCGCGCAGGCAGCGCTGCACGTCGGCGGCGCGCACGTAGGGCAGTTTCTCGCTGCCCAGGAACACGTTCTTGAACTGCACCATGCCCGAGTTGGTGAACAGCAGGGTCGGGTCGCTGGCCGGCACCAGCGAGCTGGACGGCACGATGGTGTGGCCCTTGGAGCGGAAGTAGTCGAGGAAGGCAGAACGGATGTCGGAGGTTTTCATGCGGATCAAACGTGGCAGGCGATAAAGGCCACGCCGCGGCCAGGCCGATCGACCCGTCAACCCGCCATCCCCGGATGGCGGATTTCAGGAAATATCGTCGGCTTCGTCCACATCGGCGTGGGTAACACTTCGTACTGTGGCGGCGGCAAAGCCGCGGCGCAAGAGGAATTGCGCCCGGCGGGTGCGTTCGGCCGGGTCATTCGTGCCTGCGCCGCCATAGCGGCGGCGCAACTGGGTGGCGGCCGAAGCGGCCCAGTCGACCTCGGCCTCGTCCAGCAGCTCGCGGATGCGCGCATCGGCCAGGCCGTGGCTTTTCAGCTCCACGCGCAGGCGCAGCGGACCGTAACCCTGGGCGATCCGGCTGCGCAGCAGCACTTCGGCGAAGCGGTCGTCGTCCTGGTAATGCTGCTCGCCGAGCCGGTCCAGCGCAGCAGTCGCCTCGTCGCCCTCGTAGCCACCCTGACGCAGCTTGGTCTTCAACTCCTTGCGCGAGTGCTCGCGGCGCGCCAGCAGGCCCAAGGCCTTGTCATAGGCGCTGCGTTTCGGCTTGTCCGGATGGTCCGCGCCGGTGCGGCGTTTCATGGCTGCACAAACGGACATGGCCCGGGCGAGCCGGGCCATGTCTTCCGCGAGGAGCCGTCAGCGGGCACGACTCACGCTTCCTCGAGCGCCTCTTCCGCGGCGGCGGCCGGCTTGCCGACCGGCACCAACAGGCGCTCGCGCAGCTGCTTGTCGATCTCGTTGGCGATCGCCGGGTTGTCGCGCAGGAACTGACGCACGTTCTCCTTGCCCTGGCCGATGCGGTCGCCGTTGTAGCTGTACCAGGCGCCGGACTTGTCGATCAGGTTCTGCGCCACGCCCAGCTCGATGATCTCGCCTTCGCGCGAGGTGCCCTCGCCGTACAGGATCTCGAACTCGCACTGGCGGAACGGCGGCGCCACCTTGTTCTTGACCACCTTGACGCGGGTTTCCGAGCCGATGATCTCCTCGCCCTTCTTCACTGCACCGATGCGGCGGATGTCCAGGCGCACCGAGGCGTAGAACTTCAGTGCGTTGCCGCCGGTGGTGGTCTCGGGGCTGCCGAACATCACGCCGATCTTCATGCGGATCTGGTTGATGAAGATCACCAGGCAGCCGGACTTCTTGATGTTGGCGGTGAGCTTGCGCAGCGCCTGGCTCATCAGACGCGCGTGCAGGCCGACGTGGGAATCGCCCATCTCGCCCTCGATTTCCGCCTTCGGAGTCAGCGCGGCGACCGAGTCGACCACCACCATGTCCACCGCGCCGGAGCGCACCAGCATGTCGGCGATTTCCAGCGCCTGCTCGCCGGTATCGGGCTGCGACACCAGCAGGTCGTCGACCTTGACGCCGAGCTTCTCGGCATAGCTGGGATCGAGCGCGTGCTCGGCGTCGATGAACGCGGCGGTGCCGCCGGCACGCTGGCAGTTGGCGATCGCCTGCAGCGTCATGGTGGTCTTGCCGGACGACTCCGGTCCGTAGATCTCCACCACGCGACCGCGCGGCAGGCCGCCGACGCCGAGCGCGATGTCCAGCCCCAGCGAGCCGGTGGAGATCGTCTCGACCGGTTCGTTGACGCGGTCGCCCATGCGCATCACGGCGCCTTTGCCGAACTGCTTTTCGATCTGGCCGAGGGCGGAGGTGAGCGCCTTGCGCTTGTTGTCATCCATCGTCTGTATTCCGGTTGGGCTGTGATTGGGGTGCATGATGCCCGGATCGGATCTCACGGGCTGCGATCAGGCGCGATCGCCGGCGACTGGGCCAGTATCCCACACCGGTCAAGCCGGTCTGGCGGCGGATCGCGCGTCACTCCGTCAGCGTTTTGCGCAGGCCGATGAGCGCCGCCGCCACGGTCTGCCGGCGTACCGCCTCGCGATCGCCCTGGAAGTGGAACAGCTGGGCGTGACCATAGCCGCCACGGCGCTTCCAGCCGATCCAGACGGTACCCACCGGCTTGTCCGGGGTGCCGCCGGAAGGCCCGGCAATGCCGGTCACCGCCACCGCCACGCCGGCGCCGAAGCGGGCCAGCGCACCGGATACCATCTCCAGCACGGTTTCCTCGCTGACCGCGCCGGTATGCTCCAGCGTACGCGGGTTGACCCCCAGCAGCGCCTCCTTGGCCTCGTAGCTGTAGGTCACCACGCCGGCGTCGAACCAGGCCGAGCTGCCCGGCAGGTCGGTGAGCGTCTTGGCGATCCAGCCGCCGCTGCAGGACTCGGCCGTCACCAGCATCAGCCGGCAGCGCTGCACCTCGCTGGCCACCTCGCCGGCCAGCGCCAGCAACTCGGCGTCGGTAGGAACGGACGACGACTCCATGCGAGACTCCCGGGCTTGGACGAAACTCTGCGCCACGCGCAGAGGCACCGTTCTACCCGTTCCGCGCGACCACGCCAAGACTTGCATTGCATGAGCCCAGACGATCTCACCAAGCACACCCCGTTCATGCGCCAGTACCTGTCGGCCAAGGCGGCGCACCCGGACGTGCTGCTGTTCTTCCGCATGGGCGATTTCTACGAGCTGTTCTACGACGACGCGCGCAAGGCGGCGCGACTGCTCGACATCACCCTGACCCAGCGCGGGCAGTCCGGCGGCGCGCCCATCCCGATGGCCGGCGTGCCCTACCACGCGGCGGAAAATTACCTGGCGCGGCTGGTGCGGCTGGGCGAGTCGGTGGCGATCTGCGAACAGATGGGCGACCCGGCACTGGCCAAGGGCATCGTCGAGCGCAAGGTGGTGCGCGTCGTCACGCCGGGCACGGTGACCGACGCCGCGCTGCTGGAGGAACGCCGCGACAACCTGCTGCTGGCGATCGCCGCCGGCGCGCACGGCGCCTGCGGGCTGGCCTGGGTCGACCTGTCCAGCGGCCGCTTCCTGCTCAGCGAAGTGCCGAACGCCGAGGCGCTGGCCGCCGAACTGGCGCGACTGCAGCCGGCCGAGACCCTGGTTGCGGAAGACGTGGCGTGGCCGAAACTGGTCAGCACCTTGCCCGGACTGCGCAAGCGGCCACCGTGGCACTTCGACGGCGATGCCGCAAAGCGCGAGCTGAACCGCTTCTTCGGCACCCGCGACCTCGGCGGCTTCGGCGCGGACAGGTTGCCGCTGGCGGTCGCTGCCGCCGGCTGCCTGCTCGGCTACGTGGAGGAAACCCAGAAAAGCGCACTGCCGCACCTCACCGGCATGGCGGTGGAAAGCGCCAGCGAGACCATCGCGCTGGACGCCGCCACGCGCCGCAACCTGGAGCTGGACACCCACCCCAGTGGCCGCACCGAACACACCCTGCTCGGCGTGCTCGACGAGACGGTGACGCCCATGGGCGCCCGCCTGCTGCGCCGCTGGCTGACCCGGCCGCTGCGTTCGCGCGAACTGCTGCGCCAGCGCCACCAGGCGATCGGCGCGCTGATCGACAGTCGCCGTTACGACAACTTGCGCGAACAGTTGCGCGGTATCGGCGATCTCGAACGCATCCTCGCCCGCGTGGCGCTGCGCTCGGCGCGCCCGCGCGACCTGTCGACCCTGCGCGACGGCTTGCTGGCCGCGCCGCAGCTGCGGGCGCGCATCGCGGA
>Ga0209916_1000615_pt1 | contig 50237 bp, 46 predicted proteins | sample ThiBio_1000_plan_FD_183956 | JGI IMG/M metagenome (GOLD analysis project Ga0209916, IMG submission 183956) | Wastewater bioreactor microbial communities from Cape Town, South Africa - Thiocy_solids_2 (SPAdes) | ecosystem: Engineered > Bioreactor > Thiocyanate-remediating > Anaerobic-Aerobic ... | reverse complement strand
AATGTGGATATGGATGGGTTGGAAGGAGCAAGTTCTACTTTTGGAAGCAGGAAACAAGACGGCAGATTTTGTTGAAAATGTGAAAAAGATAACACAGGATACAAAGAATGCTTATTTCCAAAATGGGCTCAGGAAGCCAATTAAAATTGTTCTAAAGCCAGGAGGAGGAATCTCTCCTGATCCTGACTCTCTTCAATGGGCTAAAACATCGGGAGACAGCAGATTTCTATAATTTTCATTTCTGAAACATTAGGTAAAATTTTCTTGGTGCAGATTGAAATATTGTTTCATCAGTTATATTTACAAACAGAGCAATTAATTTTCTTTCTGCCTGATGGATGCAATCACAATTAAGATAATCAACAGATCAGGGAATCCTGATCCTGAATATGCCACTCCGGGAAGCAGTGGTATGGATTTGCGTGCCGATATTGAACAACCGCTGATTTTAAAACCTCTGGAAAGACGGATGATCCCTACCGGAATCTTTTTGGAAATTCCTGATGGTTATGAAGTGCAGGTGAGGCCAAGAAGCGGGATGGCATGGAAATATGGATTGACCTGTCTGAATTCTCCGGGAACGGTGGATAGTGATTACAGAGGTGAATTGAAAGTGATTATAGTTAATCTTTCAGACACCCCGCACGAAATTCAGAACGGGGACCGTATCGCACAAATGGTGGTTTCTAAAGTGGAAAAAGCAGTGTTGGTACATTCCGATGATTTGGCAAGTACCGAAAGAGGTTCCGGCGGATTTGGCCATTCAGGGATGAAATAAAAATTTCCATTCCGAAGTTTTAATATTTAATATTTATCATGAAAACTATTCTGGGAAGCATAATTATAATTGTCACACTGGTTTCATGCAGTGCGTCCAGAAAAATCCGGACCAATGCTTCCTCAATTTCCCCTATTCATGATACCCTTGCTTTGGAAAAGAAAGACACTTTGAAAACAGAAGCTGCCCGCTTACTTTATTCTGAAAATGGAATCCCTTTCCAGACTTTTTCTGCCAAAGTAAAAGTGGAATACCAGGATGAAAATGGAAAGCAACCCGATGTAAATGCTTTTGTCAGGATGAAAAAAGATCAGGCAATCTGGATTTCGGTTGCCGCTACATTTTTAAATATTGAAGGATTCAGGGTCCTGATTACACCGGACAGTGTGGTTGTAATGAATAAACTGGAGAAGACCATAGAAGAATATCCGTTTTCCTATCTTCAGTCACGTATATCCATACCTGTTAGTTTCAATGATGTTCAGGAACTGGTAGCAGGAAGGGCAGCTATGACAGGAGACAGTATCGGGCTTGTAAAGAGTGACGGCAACTACCTGGAGATCTCACTTTCTGATAAAAATATTGATAATATTTTTTATTACACCCTTCCCCGGTTATTGCTTGCAAAGCAGTCTGCACGCATATCCCAGCCGGGAGAAAATTACACGGCCAATATGCTTTACGAAGATTATTCAAAAACAGATGCAGGATATTTTTCCACCTCACGCGATGTTCGAATTCCTGAAAAACAACAACACATATTTTTGTCTTTTAAACAAATTGAGTTTAACAAGGAATTATCACTCCCCTTTAACAGGCCCGACGGATATACCGTAAAATAATTTTATTTTAGCTGTCATCCATTCAATCCTTCGCCTTTTCAAAAAATATTGTATTGATGTATTGGAAAAGAATTCTCTCTCTGGTTTTTGCCTTTTGTTTTGTGTTCAGTTTGGTAAATGGACAGAGCCGTTCAGCCCTGGAGAGCCAGCGCAATCAATTGAGAAAAGAAATTGAGCAGACCCAGCAACTCCTTAATGAAACCAAAAAGACCGCAAAGGTCAGCCTGGGACAACTGGCGCTGATTTCCCGTAAAGTAAATCTTCAGGAAGGTGTCGTAGATAATATTCATAAAGAAATCCGAAACCTGAGCGATAATATTTATTTATCGCAATTAGAGATCAACAGGATGAACCGGGTGCTCGATACGCTCAAACTTGAATATGCCAAAAGCATGGTATATGCTTACAAAAGCAGGGGTAATTACAGTTTCCTCAATTTTATTTTTGCATCTCAGAATTTTAATGATGCCATCAAAAGGATTGCTTATTTGAAATCATACAGGAATTACCGGGAAAATCAGGCAAAAAATATTTTAATGACACAGGCCCTTCTGAAAACAAAAGTTGCCGAGCTTGAAGATTCAAAGAAAAGAAAGGGAGTTGTGCTTAATGAAGAAAGCCAGGAAATGGGGAATTTGGTAAAGCAACGTTCTGAAAAGGCACAAATTGTCAATGGCTTGAAAGGGAGACAAAGGGAGTTGAATGCAATCATCAAAGAAAAGAGGAGCAGAGATGCCAAATTGAAAAATGCTATTGCTGCAATGGTCAGGAGGGAAATTGAAATGGCGAGGGCCGAAGCCGCCAGGAAGGAAAGAGCAAGGCTTGAAGCCATGAAAAAAGAGAATTCAAAGCCTGAAACGGCGGCATCAAATTCCAGGTCGGCGCCTGCGTCTTCATCTTCTGAAAAAAGATCTTCTGTCCCGGCTAACAGTGTGCTGGTAACAACTGAGGCCGACGCTACACTGAACGCAAATTTTGAAAAGAATAAAGGAAGATTGCCCTGGCCGGCAAATGGATATTTGCTGTATCATTTTGGAAACAATGAATTGCCTGGTGGTGTTGTTTATAACAATGCGGGCGTTTCTATCGGAACAAAATTGGGTGAACCTGTAAAGGCCGTATTTGAAGGAGAAGTAACCCTGGTAAGTTATGTCGAAGACAATCAGGCGGTATTTGTAAAACATGGCAGATATTTTACCGTTTATGGCAACCTGACCAATGTGACAGTTAAGCGTGGTGACCAGGTGCAGATCGGCCAGGTGATAGGAAGAGCCGGTGAAAATGATGAAGGTGAAGGCGGACGTGTAGAGTTTCTCTTATTAAGGGAAAATGATTATCTGAATCCTCAGGCCTGGTTAAAATAAAGTTTTTTAATGCTCCCCATAAATATGATATGCCCATTATTATTGAAGTAAATGGTCATTTGCCAAAGTTTGGAAAAGGGTGTTTTATTGCCCCCAATGCCACCCTCACCGGAGATATTATTACAGGCGATGAATGTTCTGTATGGTTCAATGCGGTTTTAAGAGGCGATGTCAATAGCATCCGAATGGGCAACAGGGTTAACGTTCAGGATAATGCCGTGGTACATTGTACGTATCAAAAGTCATCAACACGGATTGGAAATAATGTAAGCATCGGACACAATGCAACTGTACATGGTTGCGTTATTGAAGATGATGTGTTGATAGGAATGGGTGCAAGGGTGATGGACCACGCGGTGGTTGGAAGCAAAAGTATAATTGCAGCGGGAGCGGTTGTTTTGGAAAATACCATTGTACCATCTGGCAGCGTTTTTGCAGGAATACCAGCTAAAAAGATCAGGGATATTTCTCCTGAACTAATAGCCGGCGAAATTCAGAGAATTGCTGCCAACTATGTGAAATATGCCGGATGGTATCAGCCTTCATTTGATGATTCAAAAGGAGTATGATGAAAAAGCTAATAATTTTTATCGGTTTCTTTTCTTTCCTGACAGGATGTTCTATCTTTAGAGGAGGAGAAAAATACGGATGCCCGACGAACGGTAAGAATATTGGTGCGGAACGAATTGCCTCGGGTGATCCTGCTGCCATCAAAGCTGCAAGAAAAGCCAGTAAGTTTAGAAATTAATTCTTCAATATAAAATCCTACCCGTATGTGCTATCATTTAAAGACGAGCTTTGGCGGTACTGAAGCTGTAATCGACGACAATTGCGGAATTTCCAAATTTTACAGTGTAGCCAGTGCACTCAGTGATGAATTCAAAATTAAGTTTATTAATCAGATTGATGACGCAGATATATTATCGTGGGATTTTAAGTACAAAAAACTCTACCTCACTTTACAATACAGCATCTTCAACGGAGTATCCATTTTGCCAAGGCCGGTGAAAGATCTTTCCAAAGCAGACAAGGCTGTCAGGGAAATATCTTCGATGCTGATGAAAAAAGCGTTTTGATTTTCTAATACTTTTTCTTTTCAATGGAATCGAGGATATTCAGGTAACTGATATATCTGTCTATATTGATTTTCCCTTCTGCGGCTGCATTTTTAATGGCACAATCCGGCTCTTCATTGTGAAGGCAATTGTTGAATCTGCACTGCCCGATCAGGGGTTTCATCTCAGTGAAATAATGTGAAAGTTCCACCGGTTCTATGTCCATCAAAGCAAATTCTCTCATCCCCGGTGTGTCAACTATTGAACCGCCAAAAGGCAAATCATACATTTCTGTGAAAGTGGTTGTGTGCAATCCTTTGCCGCTCCATCCGCTCACATCCTGGGTTTTTATAGCGAGGTCGGGAAGTAAAAGATTAATAAGCGATGATTTTCCCACACCTGAATGTCCGCTGACCAATGTTCGTTTCCCGCGAAATACATTTTTCAATATCCTCAATCCTTTATTTTCTGTAACGCTTACCAGCATAACCGGATACCCTGCTTTCTGGTACATACTTTTTATCTTGTCATATTGCCTGATGTCTTTTTCCTGATACAGGTCTTTTTTATTGAATACGAGAATGGCAGGGACATGAAAGGCTTCACTGGCAACAAGGAACCTATCGATAAAACCGGTACTGGTTTTTGGATTTCGGATGGATGCCATCAACAGGCTTTGATCGATGTTGGCAGCCATAATGTGTTGCATATTTTTATTCTGTGGTGATTGTCTGATGATATAGTTCTTACGGGTTTGTATATCCGTAATCATGATATCACCCTGTTCATCTTTTTCGAGAAGAACCTGATCCCCCACGGCTACCGGATTTGTGGAAGTGAAATCATCAGTCTTCATTTTTCCGCGCAGGCGGGCTTCAATGAAAGAGCCATCTTCGGTTTTGACGATGTACCAGCTACCAGTTGATCTGTAAACAGTTCCTTTCAAGTTTTTAAAACAATTTATGGAAACTTTTTAAATACTGTATATCGAAGGATTCCTTCAAGAAACAACAGCCCAAGTGCAATGAACACTAAAGGATAAAACCGTTCGGTGAAACGATGAAAAGTGGTTATCTGTACTTTCGACTTTTCCATCTTATTGATGTCGGCATAAATTTGTTCAAGGCTGCTGTTGTCCGTAGCTCTGAAATATTTTCCTCCCGTTTCATTGGCAATATTTTGCAACAACTTTTCGTCGATGCTGACTTTTTCCGGTTGGGTAATGGTGCCGAGTGGAGTTGGAATAGGAGTGGGCGCATATCCGGCGGCGGTGCCTACGCCGATTGTATAAACTTTTACATGAAATGCTTTGGCAATTTCCTTTGCTGTGGAAGGGTCAATAAGCCCCCCGTTATTGACACCGTCAGTTAACAGAATTACTACTTTACTTTTTGATTTGCTGTCGCGGAGCCTGTCGACACTGGTAGCCAGCCCGCTTCCGATAGCTGTGCCGTCTTCCAATAAACCATTCCGGATTTGTTGTATTTGCGAAATGAGTACAAAGTGGTCGGTCGTCAACGGGCATTGGGTAAAACTTTCACCAGCGAAAATAACAACGCCAATTCTGTCATTGGGCCGGTGATTCACAAAATCGATGGCTACTTTTTTTGCTGCTTCCATCCTGTTGGGTAAAAAATCCTGGGCGGTCATACTCCCGCTTACATCAATGCACAGGATGATATCAATTCCTTCACCTTCACGCCTTGTTTCGTTGTATTGATTTTGTGGCCTTGCAAGTGCTGTAATTATACATGCCAGTGCAAGGATACGCAACCAGAAAGGAAGATTCTGAAAAGTGTATTTGAGGCTCCCGTTCCTGCTGATACCTTTAATGGTACTTATCCGGAGCGCCGCAGTCCTTTTATCTCCACGTGTATATTTTATCCAGATCAATATTGGAATAAGGATGAAAAGCAGGAAAAATAATGGTTGCCCAAAGGTGATATTTTGTAAATAATCATACAACATCTTTGGGCTTGTTTAAGTTTTGTTCAACTTCCTGAATCAGGTTTTTCATTTCAAGGAAACACAAATCACAATCATTGGGTGAAGGCTTGTATTTGGCGAATTTGGCTGCTTCTCCCATTCTGATGCACGACGCATATTTGCTGAGTGAATCCCTGCTGGTTTTGTCGCCAAGCTCATTGATAAGTTCAGAACCCGTCAATGGCATTTGGTCAATATGTGTTTTGCCTGATATATATTTTTTGACAATATCTGACAGCGCTGTGAAGTATTGCCGGTATTGTTCTTTTTCGGGTAACCGTTGCTGTTGTAACCCGGTCAGTGCAGCCAGCGCCTCGTCATAAGGAAGGATTGGATTTTCAGGAATGACGGGAACTTTCTTCTTTTTCTTCCTGATAAGATAAATAATGAGAATAATCAGAAGAAGAATAACTGCTCCGATAATCCACCATATCCAAACGGAATCTACCTGACTTGCGGGTATGATAGGTTTAATATCATGAAACGGGAGAACGCTGTCAGCCGGAGAAAAGGTGACATCTATCGGAATTGAATCTGTCAGCATTTTAAAAGAGGAATCTCCTCTCAAGGATTCAAAATCTAACTCAAGCGGGAAAATAGTCTGGTGACCGGAATCAAAACTTGTAAGTTCTAATTGTTGTGAAAAACCCAGTATTCCGTTAGCAAAAGATGAATCAATTTTTCCGGAAGATGCAACCACAAAAGCGCCAAAGTCAGATGGAATGGTAAACCAGGTCAATTTGTACAAATTGTCCGGCATCGTCACATTTACCTTGTAATTGATCTGTTCCCCGATTAATATTTTCTTTTTGTTGATGGATACAGATACTTCAGGCCGTTGTGCCAAAAGATGGGACGGCAATAAATAAATGATTAAACCAAAAAGTAATTGCAGACGTTTCAATTCTTCCCTATCGATTTACTTTTCTTCTTTTGAAAAATTGCTGGAGGATTTTTACATAATCATCTGATGTCTGAAGATGTAAAAGATCTGCACCTGCTTTTGCAAAAATATTTTTACAATGGGTACTCCGGTTAATAAAATTCTGATGGTATTGGTGACGAATCAACTTGTCTGATGAATCGAGCCAGACGGTTTTCCCGGTTTCCCATTCTTCCACTTTAACCATTCCCATTTCGGGGAGCTGGTTATCCATTTTATCATAAACGTGAAGCCCGATCACGTCATGGCGCGGGGCTATCACTTTAAGTCCTGATTCATAATTATCGTCAATAAAATCACTCATGATAAAAGCAATGCTTTTTTGTCTTGTATTTCTGTTGAAAAAATGGAGCGCTTCACTGATATTGGTTTTGCCATTTTGCGGATGCGCTGTCAATAACTCCCTGACAATATACAATGCATGGTTTTTTCCGCCTTTGGGAGGAATGTATTTTTCAATTTTGTCTGTAAAAAAAATAACTCCCACTTTGTCATTGTTGTTGATAGCGCTGAAAGTGAGTACGGCGCCAACCTCAGTTATCAAATCACGTTTCCGCCTTTGCGAAGTACCAAACAATGAACTCTTTGAAATATCCACCATTAAAATAACTGTCAGTTCTCTTTCTTCTTCAAACACTTTGGTAAAAAGATGAGAATAACGCGCGCTGACATTCCAGTCAATAAAACGTACGTCATCTCCGTGGTAATATTCCCTCACTTCCTTAAACCGCATGCCTTTTCCCCTGAACGCAGAATGATACTGACCACTGAATAAATGAGTCGTTATCCTTCGGCTGATGATCTCCAGTTCCTTGACTTTCTTGGCTATTTCTGCAGGTGTCAGCATAATTTCAACTTCAAATCTTAAGGAGCTTTTACGGTTTTCAAAATCTCATTGATAATCGATTCTACATTCGTGCTTTCGGCCTCTGCCTCATAGGTAAGCCCGATTCTGTGGCGAAGCACATCTTTGCAAACATTGCGTACATCTTCAGGAATGACGTATCCTCTTTTGTTGAGGAAGGCGTATGTCTTTGCAGCCAGAGCCAGATTGATGCTTGCACGCGGAGAACCTCCAAAGGCTATAAACGGCTTCAGTTTGGCAAGGTTGTACTGGTCAGGATAACGGGTTGCAAAAACAATATCGATGATGTATTGTTCCACCTTTTCATCCAGGTAAACCTGCCTTACCAGGCTGCGGGCATCAAGGATTTCCTGTATGCCGGCAACGGGATTTACAGAAGGTTGTTTCAATCCGGAAACATTCTGCCGGATAATAGCCTGCTCTTCCGTTTTGTTGGGATAATCAATGATTACCTTCAACATAAAGCGATCCACCTGGGCTTCGGGAAGAGGGTAGGTGCCTTCCTGTTCGATGGGGTTCTGTGTCGCCAGTACAAGAAATGGTTCTTCTAACTGGTAAGAATTGTTTCCAATGGTCACCTGCCGTTCCTGCATGGCTTCCAAAAGTGCACTTTGTACTTTGGCGGGAGCACGGTTGATTTCATCTGCCAGAATAAAATTGGCAAAGATGGGTCCCTTCCTGACGACAAATTCATTTCTCTGCTGATTGTAAATCATGGTGCCTACCACATCGGCCGGAAGCAGGTCGGGAGTAAATTGGATTCTGCTGAACGAGGCCTGAATACTCGATGCCAGTGATTTAATCGCAAGTGTTTTTGCCAGCCCGGGCACACCTTCCAATAGCACATGGCCATTGCTCAACAGGCCGATAAGGAGGCGCTCAACCATGTGGTTTTGCCCAACGATCACCTTATTGATTTCAGTGTGAATCCTGTCCAGAAAAGTTGCCGAGTAACCAATTTTCTCGTTCAGAAGACGGATGTCTTCAGCGGTTTGTAACATTTGTAACGATGTAAATTAATAAATGATTGCAAAATAATAACTACTCTTCATGATTGGAATCATGAGGAGCAATCTTCACCGAAAGGTATGTTAAAATAAGAAATCCTGATACCGGTGAATACGGATCCCGCCTTCGGTGTTGCACATTTTATTCCGTTATTTTCAATTTGTTCCAAAAAAACTGATGCTATTCTTTCAAAGTTGGATTCAATCTACTTTTTTCTCCTGTCGTTTACACGGAAAGAAACTTTGCAAATAACACCATAGGAAGAAATCGACTTCCCGGAAACATGCACCTTGAAATCTTTTACATAAACGGAATCGATATTGTCCACGGTTTTTGAAACTTCTTTTACCGCATTCTGGATGGCATCTTCGAAACTTTTTTCTGAAGATGCGATGACTTCAATAACTTTTACGATTGGCATGGGAATTTATTTTTTGGTGAAAAAATCGTTGTTGATAACATGAGAAAGATATTGAAAGCTTAATTGAAAGATTTAGAATTTCGGAGATATAAAACCGATCATCCGGGAAATTGAATCTTTCCCAAATATATTTAAAATAAAATATTTACCCGCACAGGATCAGGTATTTTGTAAAAAAATATTTTTCGATTTGTGTATTGAGAAATCAGGTTAGGAGTATGAAAGTGGAAATTAATTTTAAAAAAGTTTTCACTTTCAGAGACTTTGGGTTTTGTGTTTGTTATTAAATTTTATCCAGCAGATCGGTCACCTTTTCACTTTTCAGAATAAAATATCCCAGCCGGTCATTGCTGACACCTTCTTTAAGCTGATAGTTGAAATTCAACTTGTCATCAATTACCTCAGTCTGAAAATATTTAAAGTCTATATTTTCAAAGTTCTTTAAATCATCACTGATTTCATAAAGGTGTGTACTCAGAATAAAAAGAGAATTCCTGACTTTGATCAATCCCTGTATCACAGCCGTGCTGCATTTCATGGCATCCTGGATATTGGTTCCTTTGAATAACTCATCTATCAGCACAAGCCATTTTCGTTTGTCCGTAACCTTTATAACCGTGTTCTTAATCCTGATAACTTCATTGTAGAAATAGCTTTCACCTTTGACGATATTATCCTGCACATTGATATTGCTCAGCAACCCGTCAAATAAAGTAATCTTCATAGAGGCTGCCGGCACACCCATTCCGAGGTGGGCCAGAAATACAGCGCCCCCGACGGCTTTGATAAAAGTACTTTTTCCGGCCATATTGGCTCCGGTCAGAAAAATAAAATTCTTTTTATCATCGAGGATTACATCATAAGGAACAGGATGCGGGATAAGGGTATGATAAAGGCCTTTGATTTGCAATACCGGACCATCTGATTCAATAAACTCAGGAAAAACAAGACTGAATTTTTTAACTGACATAGCCATCCCATACCATGCATCCAACTCGTAGTAGATTTCAATTAACTCATAAAATAATTGTTTGAAATGATACCTTACATAAGAAGCGAACCCCAGCATTTGCATGATGTTCATCTGGCCAGGCCGTTCGAGTTTGAACAAAAATTCAAGTTGAGGTTTCGCCATAATGGAGAGTGCACGTTCGAGTTTGCTCACCAGTGGTTTCGGATTTTCTTTTACATAAAAAAGATGGATCAGGCTCTCCATACCTTTAAGGAATTCGAAGGCATGTCCGGCAGAATATTTTACAAGGCCGTAATCAGGGCCGTGCAATGCTTTGTATGAGTAAGCTGAAAAAATTGTAGGCTGGGCAGGAATTGAATCGACCGCTGTTTCGTAAAATTTGTAAATCATCATTAGTGAACCATTGCTGATGCGCACAGGCCATTCTGATTCCTTTTCCAAAATCAGTTTCAGGATACTTTGGGTATCTCTTATTTTTTCAATAGAATCTAATGTGTGTGTGAATAACCTTTTGAGATGTTCCTGTCCACCAACGGTCCGCGTTTGATTATATTTTCCAAAAATAGATTGGCTCTCATCATGATGAAAAACGGAGAGATCCGCGAGTGTGGTTTGGTCTGTTTCCATTACAGCTACTTTATTTTCTCCTCTTAAGGATGCATTTGCCTTCCAATATTACCAAACAGAGGTTAATAAAGTTAAGAAATTATGGTTTCAACAGAGTGTCTTTTCTGACCAGGATGAAGTGTTTTGCCAGATCACCTTCTATGGGTTTTCCTTCGCCATCCAGCATGCTCACCGTGGAATCGTTAAGTATTTTGAAATAGCGGAGCGATTCTTTGCCAACGGTAACAGTGATTATCGAATCTTTCTGTATCCATCGGCCTGAATCCCTGAAATGAGAATTTCTCTCAAGATAATTCAGGTATTCAGTAAATGAACTGTCTGGCGAAAAGTTGACAATCGTATAAATACCCGGGCAATCGGCGCATGGAGTGGTTCCGCCAAATACACCATTAAAGGAATCTGAATGTTTCAGCGTATCCGTATTTTCATTGTTTCCTGCCGGTTGGTTTTGAGTTTTGTTTTTGCAGGAAATTATGAAGAGAAAAGTACAGGCTATCAGGATAACTTTTTTCATTTTGCATTCATTTTATCTTACCACACTTCCGGTGGAGTCATCGTCTCCGGAAGCAACAAAAAATAATTTTCCTTCATGGTCTTCTGCCATCAGGATCATTCCGTTGCTGTCTATCCCGCGCATCTTGCGTGGCGCAAGGTTGGCAACCACTACCACTTTTTTCCCAACGATGTCTTCAGGTTTATAATGTTCGGCAAGGCCAGATAAGATGGTTCTTTTTTCAAATCCCAGATCGACTTCCAATTGCAGTAGTTTGTCTGCTTTTTCCACTTTTTTTGCGCTCAGGATTTTGCCCGTGCGAAGGTCTATTTTTGAAAAATCATCAATGGAAATTGTATCCTTGACCGGTTTCCATTCCGGTTCTTTAGCGGCTGTTTCTTCGGCTGCGCGGGCTGCATCAGTTTTTGATTTTTCCAACCCGGCCTCTAACTTTTTCAATTGGGTTTCTATTTCCGAATCTTCAATTTTTCTGAACAACAATTCCGGTGCCCTTAGTGAATAACCGATACTCAGCAATTTTGGTTTGCCGGCGTTTTCCCAAAACAGCATCCTGTTGACCACCTTCATCATGTGCAACATTTTCTTGGCGGTGAAGGGCATGAAGGGGTAAATCATGATTGCAAGATTGGCACATAGTTGCAGGCATACATGAATACACATGTCAATTTTTTCCTGGGATTCCTGTCTGACGTTGCCTTTCTCATCCACATCCTTTGCAAGTATCCAGGGTTCTTTATCCTGCAAATATTTATTTCCGCGGCGGGCCAGGTTCATGGCTTCGGTAAGAGCTTCCCTGAATTTAAAGTTTTCAAGAAACTCTTCCATCCTGGATTTGGTTTCTGCAAAAGAATTCACCATCGCCTGATCTTCCGGTGTCGCAACGTTTCCATGAAGAGGCGGAACCTTTCCATGTGTGAGTTTGTGCATTAGAATGAAGGTGCGGTTTACAAAATTTCCGAGTATCGCAACCAGTTCATTGTTGACCCTGTCCTGAAAATCTTTCCAGGTGAAATCATTGTCTTTCGTTTCCGGCATGTTTGCACAAAGCACATAACGGAGTGAGTCCTGCTGATCCGGAAAATCTTTCATATATTCTTTTACCCACACAGCCCAATTCCGGCTCGTACTTACTTTGCTGCTCTCGATATTCAGAAATTCATTGGCAGGAACGTTGGTTGGTAAAACATATCCGCCATGTGCTTTCAGAATTGCCGGGAAAATGATGCAGTGAAATACAATATTATCTTTGCCGATGAAATGGATCAGTTTCGTATCATCTTTACACCAGTAATCCTGCCATTCGGCAGTCAATTCTTTTGTAGCGCTGATGTATCCGATGGGTGCATCGAACCATACATATAATACTTTTCCTTCTGCATCCGGAAGCGGAACTTTCACTCCCCAGTTGCTGTCGCGTGTCATGGCCCGCGATTGTAAACCATTGTCGAGCCAGCTTTTGCATTGACCATATACATTGTTTTTCCAATCTTTATGATCTTCCAAAATCCATTTGCGCAGGAAAGGTTCAAATTTTTGAAGCGGGAAATACCAATGTTTTGTTTTCTTTTTTACCGGCACGGCATTGCTCAATGTGCTTCTGGGATTGATAAGCTGTTCGGGGCTTAGCGATGAGCCGCATCGTTCACATTGGTCGCCATAAGCATTTTCATAACCGCAAATCGGGCATGTTCCGGTAATGTATCTGTCGGCCAGAAAAATCTTTTTTTCTTCGTCGTAATACTGTTCGGTTACTTTCTCTTCGAACAAGCCTTTATTGTAAAGGTTCAGGAAAAATTCCTGTGCGGTTTCATGGTTGGTACGGTTGGATGTACGGCTGTAAATGTCAAAGCTGATGCCTATTTCTTCAAAGGTTTCTTTCAGCAATGCGTGGTAATAATCTACAATTTCCTTGGGCGTTTTGCCTTCTTTCATGGCGCGGATGGTGATAGGTACACCATGCTCGTCGCTACCGCCTACCAGGATGATATTTCTTCTTTTTATGCGGCAAAACCTCGCATAAATATCTGCCGGAAGATAACATCCGGCCAGATGTCCTATATGTAATGGCCCATTCGCATAGGGCAGGGCCGCTGTAATCAAATAACGGGGAGCATCACTCATTCCAATCAAAAATTTAGTGCTGCAAAATTACCTGAATGATGTTGTTTGACAAAAAGAGAGGGGTTGCCACCGGTGACTATACAAGAAACTTTTGGGGTAAGGATATGGTGATGGAATGATTTTTAAATAAATTGATTTTGGTGTTTTTGAGATTGGGAGGGTTGAAATTCCCGGATATCCATTGATGTAAAAAAATAAAAATTCAATTTTTCTTCCAATTTAGTAAGAACTTTTGCCTTTCAAATGAACCTCCGGGACAAGAATGATTTTTTGTATTATAAAAATTTTGTTTTTATCTGTGATGTTAATTTTGATATAACCTGTTTTCAAATTCTGAGATATGAAGATGATGTACTATGTAAATTTTTCGCGAAATATTTTTTGCTTCCTGTGTGTTTTCATTTTTATTAATTCGACTGTTTGCGCTCAGGTAAAAAACCTGGATTATTTTATTTCTGAAGGATTGAAAAACAGCCCCGGATTGCATGAAATAAACAATCTTGAGCGGTATTTCAAATTTCAAAATGATTTAATCAATGCACAGAACAAAAAGCCACAGATAAGTTTTTCTGCAGATTATCTTTTATCTCCTTTCTTTTTTGACAATGGCAGGGCCGTTAGCATAACACCCAATCCTTCCGCAAAGGCTTATGGGTATGATGCAGCTATTTCCAATGGCGGGCTTTATGCAGCCCAGGTAAATGTGGCACTTCCTCTGTTTAATACCGCCATTCTGAAACGTCTTTTTGAACAGAATCAGATTCAGTCTGATATTTCTTCCTTTGGCAAAAAGCAAATTGAACATGATCTTGAAAAAACGATTGCCGATCAGTATATCATCACGTATGAATTCCACCAACAGATGGATTATCAGCAAAAAATTATTGATCAGCTTGAAAGCAGAAAACCATTGATAGCTGCCCTCGTAAAGCAGGGCCTGATGCAGCAAAACGATTTTTTGTTGCTGGATATACAACTCTCGGCAAGTAAAAATGATTTGAAACAACTTGAATTTGCTTACCGTAACGGGGTGGCTATCCTGAAAAATCTTGCAGTAATCAGAGACACTTCAATTTATAATCTTGCAACTCCGGTTATTACGATGAATGTTCCACCGGATGAATTTAATTATGTCCAAAAATTCAGGCTGGACAGTCTCAATCTGGCAGTGCAGGAAAAAGTTTTTGATACGAGGTACCGTCCTCAGGTGAGTTTTTTGGGTTCAACAGGGATCAATGGATCGGACTTTAATAACCTTTATCGGAATTTTGGCTTGGCTGCAGGAATCCATTTGAGTGTGCCTATCAGTGATGGCCATCAGAGAAAATTATTTCATGAGCAAAACAAAATTTTGATGGAGAATCAGCAAATATTTTTTGACAATGCTTCGGCGCTTCTCCAAAATAATTTGCGCGATGCTAAAATCCGGATTGAACAATCCAGACAGACTATAGAAATGCTCAAAGACCCCATTGAAAGGCAGGAATTGCTTATCAATATGATCAGGGATAAAGTGGTTAAGGGGCAGGTATCTGTACTTGAATTTGTAAACGCTCTGCAGGAATATGCAACACTTCAGAAGAACAAGACCCTGGCAGAAACCAATCTTCTTCTTTCCATCAATCAATTCAACTATTACAACTGGTAAATAAAAATGATGTCATTAGAATCTTATAAAATAGTTACGCTTTTTATTTTTCTGGCGAGTCTCGCTTCCTGTTCGGGCACCCAGCCGGAACAGGCCACAAGCCGGCCAAAGACTGATGTAACCCTTACCCGGCCTGTTGTCCGGGACTTTAATAATTTTATTCAATTGAATGGTAATACACAATTTCAGAAAAAATTAATTGTGAGATCGGTGATAACCGGGTACATCACTACCTTGCCCTGGAAAGTGGGTGAACGGATTTCAGCCGGAACGCTTTTTTGCAGAATCAGGACAAAGGAACAACAGGCCCTGAAAGGATTTGACAGCAAAGAAACTTCACTGGAACAATTTCAAACTCCTTTGGATGTTCATTCAAATGTGTCAGGTATTATTACAGCCGTAAATTTCAGCAAGGGGGATTTTGTAAATGAAGGAGACATTATTGCCACAGTTACGGATCCTTCTTCTATGGTTTTGGTAATAGATGTGCCTCTTGAATACCGCAATTATGTTGGCACCGGAAAAAATTGCCTTATAAAATTTCCTGATGGAAAAGTGCTTCGTTCTGTTATTCAGGAAGTGTTGCCTTTTGTGGATTCCGTTTCGCAGACACAACAATGTATTATCAGGTTTCCGCAAAACAGATCCATTCCTGAAAATATGAATCTGGTTGTCCATATCCCGGTTTCTCAAAAACAAAATTCGCTGGCGCTTCCTCTGGCAGCCATCCAGACTAATGAAACCGAAGATCAATTCTGGGTGATGAAACTCGTAAATGATTCTATGGCTATAAAAGTTCCCATCACAGTTGGCATTCAGAACGATTCTCTTCGTGAAATTTTATCCGGTGTAAATATCAATGATAAAATAATCATGAATGGCGCTTTCGGATTGGAAGATTCTTCATTGGTAAAAGTGCAAACTGTAAATGAGTAATATGAAACAGTTTCATCATCGATATAAAAAGCCGCTCATCGGGCTTACAGTATTAATTTTTCTCGCCGGTATTTTTAGTTACTCCAGGCTGAAGACAAGTTTGTTTCCCGATATCACCTTTCCTAAACTGAAGGTTATTGCCGATGCTGGCCAGCAACCTGTTGATAAAATGATGGTGGCTGTGACCATCCCTTTAGAGAATACAATCAAGCGCGTGGAAGGTTTGGATTTTATTCGCAGCACCACATCCCGCGGCAGTTGTGAAATTTCGGTTTTCCTGAAATGGGATGCCGATGTGGATAAGGCAAAGTCTCAGATGGAAGCCCTGATCAATGATGCGAGAAGTAATATTCTTCCCGGTACGCAGACCCGGGTTGAGAAAATGAATCCGTCCATTCTTCCTGTAATGGCATTCAGCCTTGAAGGAAAGAGGTCTCAGATTGAACTGAAAAAGATTGCATTACTCCAGGTCAAACCATTTCTTGCCGCTGCTCCGGGTGTTTCTGATGTAGCTGTTGTGGGCGGCAAAACAAAGGAATATCAAATCATTTTGAATCCGCAAAAGATGACTGAACTACGGATCACACCTGAGCAAATCAGTACCATCGTCGGTCAATCCAACGTCCTTCAGTCTAACGGTTATATCAGTGATTACAATCGGCTCTATCTGACGCTCACCGACAATGCCATTGAAAACAAATCTGAGCTTGAGAACATAGTGATTGTAAGTACACCCCAGCGTGTAGTACGGTTAAAGGATATTTCAGAAATTAAAATCGGCGCTCAAAAAGAATACATAAAAATCAATGCTAACGGAAAAGATGTTCCTCTGGTGGCGGTATTGAAACAGCCCAGGGCCAATCTCATAGATGTTAATGATGGAGTGATGGCAAGGGTGAAAGAGTTGCAGAATATATTGCCCCGAGATGTGACGCTGAGACCCTATTATCTTCAATCTGATTTTGTTCAGCAAAGTGTGAGGAGCATCAAAGATGTGTTGTGGGTGGGGCTATTGCTCGCCATTATAGTCGTTGTGATTTTTCTGCGTTCTTTGAAAACAAGTCTTGTAGTTCTTTTTACAATTCCTACGACACTTGCGCTGACATTAACCATCATGTATGCATTGGGTTATTCATTTAATATTATGACCCTGGGTGCAATAGCGGCGGCCATTGGTTTAATGATAGATGATGCTGTAATAGTAATAGAGCAGATCCATCGAAGCCATGAAGAAAACCCCGGTGAACCTATGTCAACGGTGGTAAGCAAAGCCATTGGTTTTCTATTCCCTGCCATGATTGGGTCATCCATGAGTACGATTGTAATTTTTATTCCTTTTGTACTGATGACCGGTGTTGCCGGTGCGTATTTCAAAGTGTTGGCATTTACTATGATCATCACATTGTCGGCATCTTTTATTGTTACGTGGCTGGTTCTTCCCATGTTGTTTTTAATTTTTCCCTATAAATTGAAAAATGTAGCCGGCGTTACAGATGAACGATTGGAGAAAGGGAAAAAAGGTGCATGGATTTTATTTTTTATCAGGCATCCCTATATCAGTATTTTATTTGCAATAATCTGCATTTCAGTGATCTATTTTTTACCGGGCAGATTGCCTTCGGGTTTTCTCCCGGATATGGATGAAGGAGGAATTGTATTGGATTTCAAAAGCCCTCCCGGAACGACTCTTGAAGAAACTGACCGGATGCTGCGCCAGGTGGACAAAATTATTCAGGCGCAACCGGAAGTGGAAAGTTATAGCCGCCGGTTGGGTACCCAGATGGGATTTTTTATTACAGAACCTAATACAGGTGATTATTTGATTCAACTAAAGAAAAAGAGAGATAAAAGTACTGATGAAGTTTCTGCTGTCATCCGGGCAAGAATAGAATCCACATTACCGCAACTACAGGTAGATTTCGGACAGGTAATTGGAGATATGCTGGGCGATTTGATGACCAGTGTACAACCTATCGAAATAAAAGTTTTTGGAGATAACAGGCAACAGTTGCAAAATTTGTCAAAACAAATTGCCGCAATAACAAAAGAGGTCAGAGGAACTGCTGACGTGTTTGATGGGATTGTAATTGCCGGGCCGCAGGTGGTGGTACATCCCGACGTGGCCAAGCTGGCGCGCTTTGGCATTTCTCCAACTGACTTTCAGTTTCAATTGCAAACCCAGCTTGAAGGAAATGTAGTAAGCAAGGTGATTGAAAAGGAACAGGTAGCCAACATACGAATGATGTATCCCAAAGCGCAGCAGACCAGTGTGAATACACTGGAAAATGGAAATATCTTTTTGCCCAACGGAACCTTAAAGCCAATCAATACTGTTGCTACAGTCAATTTGGAAAAAGGGGTGGCAGAAATTGAAAGGGAAAATCAAAAGATGATGGGAGTCGTTACGGCACGCCTTGAAAACAGGGATTTGGGGAGCACTCTCAAAGACATTCAGAAAAACCTGAATGAAAAATTATCATTGCCCGCAGGATACCATATTGAATACGGAGGATCTTTTGCACAACAACAGCAGGCATTTTCAGATCTCATGTATATTTTAATCATTGCCTGTGTGCTGGTGTTTATTGTGCAATTGGTTTTGTTCAGGGAATTTTTAGTTTCAACTTTTATCATCCTGCTGGCTGTGTTGGGAGTTGCCGGTTGTCTTACATCATTGTATGTAACAAATACTCCCTTAAATGTCGGCAGTTATACTGGCATTATTATGATAGTGGGCATCATCGGAGAGAATGCAATATTTACTTACCAGCAATATTTGTTTGGAAAAGAAACCCTGAATACAGAACAAAGTATCGTTTATGCCATCAACACAAGATTACGCCCAAAATTGATGACCGTTACAGCAGCCGTCACTGCACTTTTACCATTGGCAATGGGTATCGGTGCAGGAGCGCAAATGCACCAGCCGCTTGCCATTGCAGTGATCGGAGGGCTTGTTTTAGCGCTTCCTCTCTTGCTGATCGTACTCCCGACTTTTCTGAGAATTATCCACCGGAAATGATTTTCATTTCAGTAATTCATTGCTTCATTTTGAAAGATGTTTTGCAAAGTGCATTACATTTATCTCCAAACGAAAGAACACATGAACCGCAAAGACTTTTTGCAAACAACCATTCCGCTTGTTGCCTCCGTGGGTACAATGGGATTTACAGGAAGAGATGAAAATAAAAGTGCGATTCCAAAATATTTAAAGGAAGGCGATACCATTGGAATTACCTGCCCATCCGGTTGGATAACCATCGAAGAGGTACAGGCATGTATAAAACAATTGGAAGCATGGGGATTTAAAGTTGTGATGGATAATACCGTAGGGGCAAAAGATTTTACGTTTGCCGGAACAGATGATGAAAGAGCAGCCGGCTTTCAGAAAATGTTGGATGATGAAAGTATTGATGCTATTATGTTGGGGAGGGGAGGTTATGGCGCAATACGGATAATTGATAAAATTGATTTTTCGAAATTCAGGAAGAAGCCGAAGTGGGTCATGGGGTTCAGCGATGCTACCATAGTTCATCTGCAACTGGCCAGGTTTGGAATACCATCCATTCATTGCAAAATGTGTAATAGTTTTCCGGATGATCCCTCCACCGAAACCACGGAACAAGCGTATGCTATCAATTCCATCAATACCTGTCTTCGGGGAGAACAAACCGAATACGATGCCAACACCACACAGGTAAATCGTCCGGGTTCGGCAAAAGGAAAATTAATTGGAGGAAACCTTTCAATCATTGGAATGATGTGTGGCAGCAAATCTGCGATTCGCACAGATGGTTGTATTTTGTTTATTGAAGATGTTGAAGAATATATGTACAAAATTGATGGCATGCTCTGGAATCTTTTGCGGAGTGGGAAACTGGATCGTCTGAAAGGCTTGATAATAGGGCAGTTCAGAATTAAGCCCGATGATCCCGGAGAAGAATTCGGATTGACACTTCATGACATTGTTATGGAAAAAGTAAATCAATTTTCCTATCCTGTTTGTTTTGATTTTCCTGTCGGACATGTGTACGCCAACAATGCGCTCAAATGTGGAATGCCTTATTTGTTGCAGGTTTCACCGGATAATTCAAGGCTGACATCTTTGGCGTAAATTGCCGCCCGTATTAAAAAATAATATGGCAACAATTCCTCCGTATTTGAAAAAGGGTGATACCATTGGATTGGTAGCTCCTGCAGGATTTATGCCTGAAAAAAAGTTTCAGGTTTGTGTTCAAACATTACAGAATCGTGGGTTTAAAGTGAAGATGGGCAAAACCCCCGGTCATCAGTTTCACTATTTTTCAGGGACAGATAAAGAGCGCAAAAATGATCTGCAGAAATTTCTTGATGATGAAAAAATAAAAGCCATCCTTTGTGTACGCGGCGGATATGGAACGGGAAGGATTATCGAGGATTTGGATTTTAAGAAATTTGCTGCTCATCCCAAATGGGTGATAGGTTTCAGCGATATTACAGTTTTGCATTGCCATATCTTTTCAAATTATCAGATACCGACATTACATGCCCCAATGGCGGGTGCATTCAACAAAGAAGGATTTAAAAATGAATATGTCGGCAGTTTGTTCGATGCGCTTTCAGGGAAAAAAGCTGATTATAAAGTTCCTGCGCATGCATTCAACAAAAAGGGAAAAGCATCCGGAGTGCTGGTCGGCGGAAACCTGATGTTGTTTACACATTTGATTGGAACCAGTTCTGAGGTGGATACAAGAAATAGAATTCTTTTTATTGAGGATACCGGCGAATATATTTATTCAGTGGACAGGATGATGTATCAGCTCAAAAGGGTGGGAAAGCTTAAGAATCTGAAAGGTCTGATTGTCGGGCGTTTCAGCGATATGAAAGATACAACTATACCTTTCGGGCAAAGTGTTGAAGAAGTGATCCGGGATGTGGTAAAAGAATATGATTATCCAAAATGTTTCAATTTTCCAGTAGGGCATCAGGATGAAAATTATGCATTGAAAGTGGGTGGCCGATACTCCTTAATTGTTGAAAAAAATAATGTTTCCCTGACTGAAAAATAGAATTTTAACCTGATGAAGATTAAATTGCTACGCTTTTTCAAACGTTTGTTTATTCGTTTACACCTGCATGTTATATTCGGTTGGTCAGAGGGTTTTTGCCTGCAGTTGGTGTGGATGTCGCGGTTGTCGCGCTGGACAAATGCAAATAAAAAAATCCCGTTGAATGATTTTCCATCCCAATGGGATTATCAAAAGCGGTATCAGTTGTATGAATATGTTTATCAGAAAAAGATTGAAGGGCAGCCATTTCATTATCTCGAATTTGGTGTGGCGAACGGGGATTCCTTCCGTTGGTGGAGCAAGAGGGACAAGAATCCAAATTCGGAATTTGACGGCTTTGATACCTTCACCGGATTGCCTGAAGATTTTGGCCAGTATAAAAAAGGAACGTTTAATACCGGAAATTCCGTTCCGGCACTGGACGATACGAGATGTAAATTTCACGCCGGACTTTTTCAGCAAACACTGCCTTCTTTTTTAAAATGTTTTGAAAATGATAAACGTTTGGTGATAATGATGGATGCCGATTTATATTCCTCCACCTTGTTTGTGCTTTCGTATTTGGCTCCGTATCTTAAAAAAGGTGATATTGTTTTCTTTGATGAATTTGGTGTGCCGCTACATGAGTTCAGGGCCTTTACACAGTTTCAGGAATCATTTTATTTGCCGATGGAACCTGTTGCTACGAATAATAATTATTATTTCATGGCATTTCAGGTAAAATAATTATTTGATTTTGTTTTTGATTTAATCGAATTCACTATTGAACCAGGAAATGAAATCGTTCAAAATGAAAGCTTTTCAAAAAGTTTTTGCAGACTTGATTATAACGATTTTCAGCGAATAAAAAAATTATTTTTTTAGGGATAATACTTTGAGTTTCAAGTTTGTAAGAAGTTGAAATGCTTTTAACGTATCTATCACATTAAAGATTTTATACACGGTTAAAATCCAATATAATTTTAGGTTATAAATCTAAAAAGATATATGAAAAAATTCATCATTGCGATTCTTATGGTTGCAGGTTCAATTGGATTTGCAACTGCCCAGACGAAACAAAGTGCCGTTCACAAGAAAGCCCCAATGACAGCCGTTACTTCAACAACGACTTCGCAATCGCCTGCCCAAACAGTAAAAGCCCAACACAAAAAAAAGACAAAAGCTGAAAAAGCTGAGGTCAAATCCACTGCATCCACCACACCTCACATGAAAAAGGACGGAACGCCGGACAAAAGATTTAAGGCCAACAAGCACTTAAAGAAGAATGGAACTCCGGATAAGAGATTTAAAGAAAACAAAAAGAAATCTTAGTTCCCTTATGATCTGATTGCAATACCGTATCAAAAGGAATTTGGATACGGTATTTTTTTCGATTTATTCAACTTTGAAAAAAAATAAAACCCATCTGCAAAAAGATGGGCTTAAAAAAGTCGGGATGACTGGACTCGAACCAGCGACTCCCACGTCCCGAATCCCTACAGTATTGTAGGGACTACCGGGTTGCGCTGTGTTGTAAAATAAAATCGTAAAAGATTTAAGGGAAATAAGAAACCCATCTGCAAAAAGATGGGCTTAAAAAGTCGGGATGACTGGACTCGAACCAGCGACCCCCACGTCCCGAATCCCTACAGTATTGTAGGGACTACCGGGTTGCGCTGTGTTGTAAAATAAAATCGTAAAAGATTTAAGGGAAATAAGAAACCCATCTGCAAAAAGATGGGCTTAAAAAGTCGGGATGACTGGACTCGAACCAGCGACCCCCACGTCCCGAATCCCTACAGTATTGTAGGGACTACCGGGTTGCGCTGTGTTGTAAAATAAAATCGTAAAAGATTTAAGGGAAATAAGAAACCCATCTGCAAAAAGATGGGCTTAAAAAGTCGGGATGACTGGACTCGAACCAGCGACCCCCACGTCCCGAACGTGGTGCGCTACCGGGCTGCGCTACATCCCGAACAATTCAAAACGAATTGAACAAATGGGAGGCAAAATTAAGGAACTGAATTTATAATCAATTTTTATTCGACTGATTATTTGATTTATTGAATTTGCTTTTTAAGAAATTAGAAGAAGAAATAGTTGGGGTACCGAATGAAAAGATTAATTATTTCAATATGGTTTTTTTTAACGAATAGAAAGAAAAAGTTCAATGAGAGAATCCTAATCAGGGTAAAAGTTATTGATTTATTGCACCAGCGACCCCCACGTCCTCCCTACAGAACTGTAGGGACTACCGGGCTGCGCTACATCCCGAACAATTCAAAATGAATTGAACAAATGGGAGGCAAAATTAAGGAACTGAATTTATAATCAATTTTTATTCGACTGATTATTTGATTTATTGAATTTGCTTTTTAAGAAATTAGAAGAAGAAATAGTTGGGGTACCGAATGAAAAGATTAATTATTTCAATATGGTTTTTTTTAACGAATAGAAAGAAAAAGTTCAATGAGAGAATCCTAATCAGGGTAAAAGTTATTGATTTATTGCACCAGCGACCCCCACGTCCTCCCTACAGAACTGTAGGGACTACCGGGCTGCGCTACATCCCGAACAATTCAAAATGAATTGAACAAATGGGAGGCAAAATTAAGGAACTGAATTTATAATCAATTTTTATTCGACTGATTATTTGATTTATTGAATTAGCTTTTTAAGAAATTAGAAGAAGAAATAGTTGGGGTACCGAATGAAAAGATTAATTATTTCAATATGGATTTTTTTTAAAACGAATAGAGAAAAAGTTCAATGAGAGAACCCCAATCAGGGTAAAAGTTATTGATTTATTGTACCAGCGACCCCCACGTCCTCCCTACAGAACTGTAGGGACTACCGGGCTGCGCTACATCCCGAACAATTCAAAACGAATTGATCAAATGGGAGGCAAAATTAAGGAACTGAATTTATAATTGCGCTTCATTCATTTCTTTAATCAGGTCAATCAGTTTTTTTCTGCCCGTTTTTTTGGTACTGCTCGTTGTGATTTGCTGAGGGAGAAACTGCTGATATTCTGACAAGGCTTTTAAAAAGGATTGAATATTCTGATGCACTGTTCTCTGGTTTTCTTTGTCGGATTTGGTAAAAATGATGGTGTAAGGAATCTGGAGAGAATACAATTTTTGAGCGAAATCAATATCCGGTTTTTGAGGATTGTGCCGGCTATCCACCAGCAGGAATATTTGCATGAGGTTCTTCCTTCCGGTGACATAATGATCGATCATCCTTTGCCATTCGTTTCGCTGGGCTATACTTCTTTTGGCAAATCCGTATCCGGGAAGATCTACTACATACCATGACTGGGTTTGTCCATTCGCCTTTTGGCCACTGAACAAAAAATGATTTATCAATTGTGTTTTTCCGGGAGTGCGGGAAGTTTTGGCGAGCTTTTCATTATTCGCAATCATGTTTATCAGAGAAGACTTTCCCACATTGCTCCTCCCGATAAATGCATATTCCGGAAGGTCTGCACGCGGACAATCCTGCAATGAAGGACTGCTCTTGATATATTTGGCGCTTGTGATTTCCACGGGCACAATTTAATTGAAAAATAAAAGTGAAAGAATGAATCATCACTTTATAAAAATTTTCAAAAAACTATCTTTGGCATGTGAATGAATATCCGCATGACAGTGTAGTTCCTTTCAGGGCATCTTCCGAAGGGAAAAAAGAACAGGTTCAGGAAATGTTTGATAAAATTGCCTTTCGGTATGATTTTCTCAATCATTTTCTGAGTATGGGAAATGATACCTCCTGGAGGCGAAAAGCGCTGAAGTTGTTGAAATCGGACAATCCCAGACAAATTCTGGATGTAGCGACAGGAACAGGGGATTTTGCAGTTCTCGCAGCAGAAATGCTGAAACCTGAAAAGATTATTGCTATTGATATCAGTGAGGGAATGTTGGAAATAGGAAGAGAGAAGGTGCGAAAGGCCGGTTTACAGTCAATCATAGCGATGGAAACGGGCGACAGTGAGGCAATTTCTTTTGAGGATAATTCGTTTGATGCAGTGATTGTTGCATTTGGAATAAGGAATTTTGAAAATCTTGACAAAGGGCTTAACGAAATAAAAAGGGTGCTGAAGCAGGGTGGCAAATTGGTAGCTATTGAAGCTACAAAACCTTCCACACCGTTGATTCGCGATTTTTATAAATTGTATATGAAATGTGTGGCAACACCTTTGGGCAGATGGCTCTCAAAAGATAAAGATGCATATCAATATTTAAATAATTCCGTAAAATATTTTCCTGAAAAAAAAGCATTTATTCAAATTCTAAATCAAACCGGTTATCGAAACGCATTCTACAAAACAATGACCTTAGGAACATGTACTATTTATTGCGCGGAAAAATAACCTTAAGTGTTTTATTTCTATTGTTATCTTCTTCTTTGATTGCTCAGCAGACTTTCAACCTGGAGGACCATGATGATAAACCTTACCATTTCGGAATTAATTTGGGATACAACAGATCCCATTTTATGGTAACGCATCATCCGAGGTTTCTTCAGTATGATTCCATTATGAGTGTGGAAAGTATTAACAACTCTGGATTGAATCTTGCTTTTCTGGTAAATCTAAGAATGAGCAACCATTTTGATTTGAGGGTGCATCCGCTGGATCTTACATTCTCCGAAAAGGCATTTTTATACACCCAAAAATATGAACCTGATTCTGCGGTGACCAAGAAAGTGTCCTCTGTGATGCTGAGTTTCCCGTTCAATATTGCATTTAGCAGCGACCGGATAAATAACCTGAAAGTATATACTTTTCTCGGTGGCCGGTTTGATTATGATTTGGCCAGCAATGATAAAAAAACCGAGGCCGAAGAATTGATTAAATTGAAAAAATACAACTTTGAAGTTGAGCTTGGGATGGGTTTTCATATTTACTTTCCCTTTTTTGTTTTGTCACCTGAAATCAAAATCAGCAACGGGCTGATGAACTTGCACAGCCGTGACCCGAATTTGAAATACAGCAATGTGCTCGATAAAATTTATTCACGGACCGTCACATTTTCCCTCACGGTGGAGTAGGATCGGGTAGTTGTTCGTTGCTATTTAATTTTCTGAGTTTACTTCCATTATCCTTTTATTATTCCTCAATGTGAATAGCGCTTGTTATTTTTTAATTTCTCAATCAATTACTAAGGTTTGATTTTTGTAGCTTTGCACACTTTTTATTGAAAAACAAACAATAGAATGCAGCCGGCTACAGAAATTAAAAAGAACCCGAAAATACTGGCAGAAATCAACAGGCGAAGAACTTTTGCCATCATCTCGCACCCTGATGCCGGGAAAACGACACTCACCGAAAAGTTCCTTTTGTTTGGAGGAGCTATCCAGACTGCCGGCGCGGTGAAGAGCAATAAAATAAAAAAACATGCGACCTCCGATTTTATGGAAATAGAAAGGCAGCGTGGTATTTCGGTTTCCACTTCAGTACTGAGTTTTGAATATCATGATACGTTGATCAACCTGCTGGATACGCCGGGGCACAAAGATTTTGCAGAAGATACTTACCGTACACTTACAGCAGTGGATAGTGTGGTGCTGGTGATTGATAGTGTGAAAGGTGTGGAAGAGCAAACACGCAGGCTTATGGAAGTGTGCCGCATGAGGGATACGCCTGTAATTGTATTTGTAAATAAACTGGACCGCGATGGAAAGAACCCGTTTGATTTGCTTGATGAAATAGAATCTGAATTAAATATCGGCCTGCATCCATTGAGCTGGCCTATCGGAATGGGAAAGGAATTCAAAGGAGTGTATAATTTGTTCGACAAGGAATTGCTTCTCTTTAAACCAAATCAAAAAGTAACGGCAGAGGATGTGCCTTTGAAAGATTTGAATGATCCTGTTCTCGAGAAAAATATTGGTGAAAAATATGCAGATCAGTTGCGTGAAGATGTGGATTTATTTGAAGGGGTTTATGGAGATTTTGATCGCGGGCGGTACCAGGATGGAAAGCTGGCTCCGATATTTTTTGGTAGTGCAATCAACAATTTTGGTGTCAAAGAATTGCTTGAAACATTTATCCGTATTGCACCGGTACCACAGAAAAGAAAAGTTACCACAGGAATTGTTGAACCAACAGACAAAAAGTTTAGCGGATTTGTTTTTAAAATTCATGCCAATCTGGATCCCCGGCATCGTGACCGCATTGCTTTTTTGCGTGTTTGTTCAGGGGAGTTTGAACGCAATAAATATTTTCATCATGTAAGGCTCAACAAGGACGTGCGTTTCAGCAACCCTTACACTTTCCTGGCAAGCCAGAAAGATGTGATTGAAAATGCATGGCCCGGCGATGTGGTCGGATTGTACGATTCAGGAAATTTTAAAATCGGTGACACCCTCACAGAAGGAGAAGATTTTTATTTTACAGGTATTCCCACATTTTCTCCTGAAATATTCAAGGAAGTAGTTAACAAAGATCCGATGAAAACAAAACAACTGGAAAAGGGATTGGTACAATTGACCGACGAAGGCGTTGCCCAATTGTTTACCCAGTTTGGCGGCAACAAAAAGATTATCGGATGTGTGGGTGAACTTCAGTTTGAAGTGATCCAATACAGGTTGAAAAATGAATACAGCGCATCGGTTGAACTCGTTGCCTTACCCTATTACAAAGCTTGCTGGATAACTTCAAGGGATCCGAAAAAACTGGATGAATTTATAAAATTCAAACCATCCAATATTGCTGAGGACAAAGACGGTCATTTGGTATATATGGCACAGAGCGAATGGTTTTTGAATACCGAACGAACCAATAATCCTGAAATTGAATTTCACTTCTTTAATGAAGTGAATAAATAATTTTTAGAAGCAACTTCCCCTGAATTTATTTCGTTGTCCGGCAGGTTGTACACATTTTTTTCGTATCGTAAAAAATGCATTCTGTATTTCGTATAAGTACTTTTTTGCCGAAGTACTTTTTCTCTTTTTCAATCCAAATTATTAAAACTAAAATAACCGTGTAATAAAGCACCACAATTGCCGTTTTAGTGAATGTAAGTTTTTAAAAAATCCGAACTATGAAGCCCTTACATTTTGGAACGGCCTTGCTGTTTCTTCTTATAATAACCCTATCCGCAACTGCGCAAAATCACGGTGCTGAAAGACAACCTATCTTCAAAAATTCTGCTGACCGTTTGCCGACTGCCATTACCGAACTTGACAAGGCTTTCAACTTAAAAGAAGGAACTTCTGTGTCATTCAAGTTTTACAATATGGCATTTAGTGGTACTGTGGTCAGTGCTGCCGACAAACACGGAAGGATAAAGAGTGTGGTGATCGAAAGTTCTTCTCTGAAAAATACGATCCTATCATTATCCAAAATTACAAATGATGATAAGACTATCACCTATACCGGACGTATCCTGAACCAGGGTGCATCGGATGGTTATGAACTGACAAAAAACCAGGACGGAACTTATACATTTCATAAAATCCGCACCGACGATTTAATCCAGGATTATTAAAACCTTACCGCTACGGCGTTAATTATAAAATCCTATTTACCATGAAAACCATTGCTACCTTCTTGATTCTCTTTTTCAGTACGGCCGCGATATTTGCGCAGCCCAAACTGAGTAGTTTTCCCAATGCAAAGGCAACCGTTTTTCTTGACTTTGACGGACAAACGGTGACCGCATCTCCGTGGAATGGAGGACAGCCGCTTTATTGTGCACCTTCAGGACTGACGGACGCCCAGATTACCGAAATATTCCAGAGAGTTTCAGAAGATTTCAGACCATTTAATATCAATATCACAACTGATTCCACAGTTTTTTTTGCGGCTCCTCTGTATCAACGTATAAGGATGATCGTTACACCTACCAGTAGCTGGTACCAGGGAGTAGGTGGTGTCGCTTTCACCGGATCTTTTACCTGGGGTGATGGCACACCCGGATTTATTTTTCCCGACCGGCTGGCATGGAGCCCAAAGATTATTGCAGAATGTTGTTCTCATGAAACCGGTCATACACTTGGTTTATCTCATCAGGCAAAATTTGATTCCAGTTGTAACCTGATCACGGTTTACAATCAGGGTGATGGTACGGGTCAAACATCATGGGCGCCGGTTATGGGAAACAGTTATTACAGAAATTTTACCGGTTGGAACAATGGACCTACTCCAAGCGGATGTTCAGCCGATCAGGACAACCTGAGCATAATCACCGGAGTCAATGGTTTTACTTACCGAACCGACGATCATAGCAATGTTCCCGGAGATGCAGCAACACTGCTACCGGTTCAAAATGATAATACTTTCAGTGGTGATGGAATTATTTCTACAAATACGGATCAGGATGTTTTCAAATTTGTGCTGAATACGCAAAGCGAACTCAAATTAAATGTAACTCCATTTTCTGTAGGGCCAAACAATGAGGGAGCTGATCTTGATGTGAAAGTTGTATTGATGAATTCAAATTTCGAAATAGTAAATGTGTATGATCCGCTGGATAAAATGGATGTTTCGGTTGATTCCGTTTTCAACCCGGGTACCTATTATATACAAGTGAGTGGTTCAGGAAATCAGTTTGCTACAAATTATGGAAGCCTTGGGTCGTATCATGTGGCAGGTACGCTGGCCACACTTTCGACGCTGGCCATTCAGCAATTGGACTTGAAGGGTTCTGAAAAAGACGGGATCCATAATCTTACCTGGAATTTGGTTTGTGATGAGGCAGTTTTGTCTGAAGAAGTACAGGTATCTTATGATGGAATCAGCTTCTCAAAACTGGCGTCAGTTAATTCTGCAGCAAGGTCATTTGAGTACCGGCCGATGAATCAGCAGGATGCCTATTACCGGGTTCAGGCTACAACCATTTCGGGGGTTACCAGGTATTCCAATATTGTGATGATCCGTTATTCAGGTCTGCATAACAGTGTGGTGCTGCAATCCAACCTGGTGAGAGACCGTGTAATTATTTCTTCGCAGGAACCTTTGAAATATATTTTGATAGATGTGAATGGAAAAATATTACAAAAAGGCAATCTGCAACAAGGCCAAAACGTTATTAACATATCAAATTCTCCTAACGGAATTTATTTTATCCAAATGGCAGGTGAAACACAGAAACTGACTCAACGAATTGTAAAACTGTAAGGTAGATTCATGTGTAAGTTAAGGGTCAGCGTTAGGGGCTGGCCCTTTTTTATTTTGTCCATAACAAGGGTGCCATTCCATTATTCAGATCGCTTTTTTCTTTACTGCGCCAATTGAAAATTTTTGTGTTATGCAGACTGTGTGAAAAAAATATCGCTGATTTTCATTCACGATGTTTTAAATTGTACAACCGTAAGTAAGGGTTTCATTTAATTTTTTGCTTACCTCATTAATAACCCAATTTATGAATTGGAGAAAATTCAATGGAGATCGAATAGATTTACCCATTAAGACCGCTGTAAAACAAGCCATCAAAAGAGAAACTGCAGCCGGAAATAAGTTGAAGGTATGTATCGGCACAGACAGCCAGGTAAAAGGAGTCGAAACAGAATTTGCTACCGTCATCGTATTCCTGAGAGAAGGCAGAGGTGGATTTATGTTTATTCACAATGAGAAAACTTTTCAGCAATTCAGTATTAAGGAAAGGATGCTTGTGGAAGTTTCAAAGAGTGTGGAAATAGCCTATGACCTGTGTGATCTTTTTACGCAGTACGATGTGGACATGGAAGTACATGCGGATATCAATACCAACCCCGGATTCAAAAGCAATGAAGCACTTCGCGAAGCGATGGGTTACATCCTCGGGATGGGATTTGCATTCAAAGCAAAACCAGAAGCTTTTGCCAGCAGTTGCTGCGCAGATAAGGCGGTGAACTGAGAAGGGGTTTAGAAGTTTAGAAGTTTAGAATGTTGAGGAAATAACAAACCCCGGAACATGGAATCTGCATAGGAAAAGAGTCTCTGATTTATCAGCGGCTGACAGGGTTATAAACGCCTGATCCTAGTGGGTTATATTCCGCCTTCGGCAAGACAAGGTCCAGCCACCAAACAAACCCGGAACCCGGAACTTAAAACTCGAAATCCGCCTTCGGCGGGACAAGCTCGGAACCTGGAATCCGTAACTTGAAATCCGAAACTGCAACCACCCTCACTTCTTTGGTGGTACAATCATAATATGCGCTTTTGCTGTTCCTGCTTCCATCAGCCACGGCATTCCGGGAATGGATGGCTTGGCAGACATTCCGGTTGATTTGAGCGTGGCATAGGGAACATAGAACGCGTACCGGATATGGGATTCTTTTAAATCGCCTGTAGCCTTGTCATAATCTTCATCTTTGCCTGTTAATACGTAAAGTATATTAGGTTCTTTTGGCATTTTCAATTTGCCCTCATCAATTTCTTTATTTCGGATTTCCTGTTTTTCTTTTTCGGTTTTTCCTTCAGCGAGCAGCGTTCTGCCGCGGGCCATGAAGGGTTCGAGATTGGCCGAATAACAGGCCACACTTATCTCTTTTTTATTGGGATCATCTGCAAGGCAAACAAGATCGCCTTTACCTTTTCTCAATGTTACAAGTTTTCCGGATTTGTCATAGCCTAAAACCGTTGCATTGTCTTTTTGATCGGCCGGTGCAGCCAGCAAAGCAGTTTTGATCTGGATTTCGGGAGAAAGGATTTCCTGTGCGTAGCTGTTATTTGTGAAAAATAAAAAACTACAAATGATAAAGTATTTCATGATGGGGAGTTTTACTTTAATAAAACTAAGGAATATTTGAGAATTGATAACGTGAGATAAAGAGATTTGAAAATCCGGTATAAATATCAAAGGTCATGGTTTATTCACTCCAAACCACTTTATCTATTTCAAGTTCTTAATTCTTAATTCTTAATTCATAATTGAATAAGACATCCGTCGCCATAGCTGAGAAACCGGAAATTATGATCCAGTGCATATTGATACATTCTCTTCCAATCGTCGCCCATCAGTGCCGAGACCAGAAGAAGGAGCGTGGATTTGGGCTGGTGAAAATTGGTGATTAATCCGGATACAATTCCAAAGCGGTATTCCGGTGCTATGATGATTTCAGTTTGAATTAGCAGATGATCCTCATGATGGTTTTTAATCCAAAGAATGAGGGCTGCAATACAATCTCCGGCGTTATTCATTTTCTGGTTATCATAAGGTTCCCATTGGGTTACTTTCAATGCGTCATGATCTGTGATGGTATCATTGATGATTTTGTTTCCCATCCAATATATGCTTTCCAGTGTACGCATCGACGTTGTACCGACGGAAATTATTTTTTTATCGATATGATTAAGAAGTTCGTTTAAAAATTGAATAGTGATATACATCCATTCTGCGTGCATGACATGGCCTTCCATCGTTTGCGACTTGACCGGTTTAAATGTTCCGGCGCCCACATGCAAGGTTGTAAAGAGTGTGTCGATATTTTTTTTATGCAGATCATCAATAATTTCTTTGGTGAAATGCAATCCTGCTGTAGGGGCTGCCACTGAACCATCATGCTCTGAATAAACAGTCTGATAGGTTTCCTCATCATCTTTAATTGCTGTGCGTTTAATGTAGGGGGGAAGAGGCGTCACCCCTGCTGCATTCATGACTTCTCCAAGAGTAAGTTCAGCAGGCGACCAGGAAAGCCTGACCACATAACTATCTTCCTGTTTGTCAATTAATTCAGCCTGCAGCATCACTTCTTTTTTATCAACGAAAATTTGTTTCGACAATATTTTTTCCTTCCATTTGCCGGCTTTCCCAATCATACATTTCCAGAGAGAACTTTCCTTTTGCTGAAACAGAGTTTCATAATCGACAAATTTTTCAAAAGGTTCAAGACAGAAAATTTCAATGGTGGCTCCGGTGTCTTTTTTGAAAAGGATCCTTGATTTGATAACTTTTGTATCATTAAAAACAAGCGTTACTCCGGGAGTAAGGTGCTGTGCGATATTGCGGTAAATATCTTCTGAAATATTTCCTTTGTTATAGACAAGAAGTTTTGAACTGTCGCGCGGGTGAGCCGGAAACAACGCAATTTTTTCATTGGGCAATTCATAGGTGAAATCGTTAATCGACAAATCTTTCGGATGCATGCGTGCAAAGGTAGGAGATGGAGGCTTATGGGTTTAGAAGCAACGCCGTCGCCAATCTCAGCGCTGGATTGCGCGGGACAGATTGTTGAATGGTGATCGCAAAGAGTTAAATAGGGAATATAAAAAATTCAACGGCAGAAAATTGGATTTCGCCAATTTGCTGCCGCCGTTTGCTTGTTGGATACCTGCCGGATTAAGGTTGTGTTTCCTGAAAAATCAAACCGTCAGAAATTGAATCCGATGCGGGCGCCAATAGAGGAAAGAGTAGCTCCACTCAGGCTTACAGACTCATACCTGATGCCGATTTCCGTAGTTCCGAATTGAACTCCCGCAGAAGGACTGAATAAAAAACCGCTTGATGTTTCTGACTGCAGATCATCATTTTCATCCTTGTAAAAAGATTTGAATGAACCGTATCCGATTTCGCCCATCGCAAAAAACCGTTGCTGGAAAATATATTTGTATCCGGCCCTCACAGGAATGAGAACGCCCGCTTTTAAATTTTCTCCTTTGAATGATTTGGGGAGAAATGCAATGGCGCCGGAGGTGAGTGTCACAAAGCCGGGGCCTGCATGGTAAGAACCTCTCAGCGTAATACCTGCATTACCGCCATACACATCTTTGAAATCGCCGCTGACGAATCCTCCTTCAATTCCGATACCGAAACTGAAAGTTTTGGAGAGTTTCTGGGCATTCAAATGCATACCTGTAAGGATGATTACAATTATGAGCAGCATCCTGGTAATTGTCTTTTTCATTTTTGGGTTGTTTATTTTTTAAATAGATTTTCACTTGGTTCTCTTTCCGTTGAAGGTTATGGTATAACCGTTGCTGTCTTTGAAGCTGCCCGACATTTCATCTCCCGACAGGGTTCCAATCACATTGCCGCTGTCATCTTTTATTTTTCCATCACTTGTAAGGGTACCCTCTGCATAATCACTGCTGTTGCTTCCATTTTCGCTCGATACCACGGCAAAGGCATGAAGCTGTTCACTAAGAATTACGTTGAAGGTGCCATCTTCGGGCCGCGTAGTGTGGTACTTGCCTTCAAAACATTTGATCAGTACGGTACTTGTTTCCTTCGCAATTAAAAAAGTGGCATTCGGATGTCCGGGGATGTTGGATGAAATAACAGTGGGTTCCACACCGGTGCTTCCAACTGAAAAGGTAATGGTAACAGATGCACCATTGAGCGTACCGGTAAAAGGAGCTATAACAGGTTGCCCTGCTGCCCATGTAATGTTGCTGGTCAGGTTGGCTGTCTGGCCGTCAATTACCATCGTTGCGGTAAGGGTGGTCCCATTGTTCATAATATTGAATTCAATGGTTCCGGTTGATCCGATGACAACGCCTTTGTAAATTCCTTTGCTGCTGTTGTCGTTGGCAGCAACTCCTTCCGGTGTTGAAGTGCAGGTGGTACATTTATAACCACTTCCGCCATTGTCGGATGATTTTTTACACGATGCTATGGCAAGGGTAAAGATTGAAAACAGTAGCAGGTAAACGGATGCTTTTTTCATAAAAAATAATTTTGTAATCGCAAACCTACTCTGCAGGGGCAACAGAAAAAATGTGAAAAAAGTAGTAATTTATTTTATACCGATAGGATATCAGTAATAGCCCGGTAAAATTGGTCTGAACGGCTATCACATACCCGGTTTTCAGGATAGGCATTATATTTTTAATGATTCATGGACCATATTAAAATTCACTTTGGTATTACAGCTCATTCACTTTTTATCAAACAAATTTTGCAGCCACGAATGCACGAATGAAAAAATATTATTCGTGTATTCGTGGCTATCTTATTATTCCACAAAGATTTTATCCTTTCGAATCTCTGAATAATACCGAAGAGATATTCATAATAGCCCGATAAAATTGGTCTGAACGGCTATCACATTTCCAGTTTTCGGGACAGGCAGTATGATACCAATGAATTATGGACTATATTAAAATTCACTTTGGTATTGGTTTTCATCCGTGCCGGAATGGATTCTTTTCCGTCGCCGCTTCTGCAAATTTTACAGAAAGCCTGTTTTTCTCAATGCTTCCACTCTTGAATTGACCTGCAACTTCTCGTAGATATTTCGTACATGCGTGCGGATGGTATCAATGCTCAGAAATAGTTTGTCAGCAATTTCTTTGTACCTGTATCCTTTATTGAGTTGTTCCAGGATTTCTTTTTCGCGTTTGCTCAGTTCCTGAAAATATTCGTTGGTTTTTTCCTTTACATAAAATGCTTCAATCACCTTCCTTGCAATCGGGCTGCTGATGGGAGAGCCGCCATTATTTACTTCGCAAATGGCTTCAATGATTTTGTCTGATGGAGTTGATTTCAGCAGATAACCTGTCGCGCCGGCTTTGAGGGCATTGAAAATAATATCGGGATTGTCGTAAACGGTAAGCACAATAATTTGCATCCGCGGATGCAGGATCTTGAGTTTTTGGATACATTCAATTCCATTCATTCCCGGAAGGTTGATGTCGAAGAGGGCAATGTCAACCGGCTCCTTTGTCAGTTCGCGAAGCGCCACAGCGCCGTCTTCAAATACATGCAGATCTTTTACCTTCAGGTTCATGTAGATTTCTTCTGACAACAAAGTATGCACTTTGGGATCGTCTTCTACTATTGCAATGGAATCTATGGATAAAATTTCTTTCATGCTGCGGGCACTATATACAAATATGGGGAATAAAATCTGACACAACAATGTGATTTAAGTGGTAGAAATGGGAATGGAGTAATGAAAGGTACTTCCCTTGCCGGGCGATGAATCAATGTTGAGTTCGCCCTTCAACTCTGCAAGCCTCTTCCGGATATTTTTCAATCCATTGCCATGCCTGATTTGTTGCAGGTCAAAGCCTGAGCCGTTATCTGAGATTTCAAAATTCAATTGATTTTGAACAATGTCAAGTTTCACAATCAGTTTTGAAGCCCCGCTGTGACGGATACAGTTGCGTACAATTTCTTTGGTAATCATCAGGATGTTCCGTCTTTGGGCAGGGGCGAGGGGTACATCGGGAATCTTGTCGGGGAATTGTATTTTGTAATCAATGGTTGAATATTCCAGTTGCTTATAAACCTGTTCTCTCAGGTAGGCAATTAATTGTGGGAAATTCCGGTTTTCAGGATTTAGGCTCCAGACAATTTCACTGATGTTGCCAATCATGCGCCGGCTGATATCGCTGATTTCATTTGCTTTTTCAAGGCTGCTTTTTCCGGTCCTGTGTTTGATATTTTCGCTGATGAGTGATATCTGTGTCAGTCCTGCGCCAATGTCGTCGTGCATTTCACGCGCAATGCGTTCCCGTTCCTGGTTAAGCGCTTCAAGGTGTTCCAGTTTTTCAATCCGCCGTTTCAATCTTCTTTGTGCAATGATTTTTGTAAACAGCACAACAAAGAAAATCAGTGTAACCATTACTGTTATCCTGAACCACCAGGTTTCCCAGAAAGGCGGATTGATTTTGATTTTTAATTCCAGCGGATGACTCCAAATACCATCGTTGTTGGATGCCATCAACTGAAAAGTGTAATTGCCCGGCGGCAGATTGGCATATTTTACAGTGTTGTTTTTGTCCGGGGAACTCCAGTTTTTTTCCACGTTCTTCAGCCGGTAGGTAAATAAATTGGTTTCCGGATTCGTGAATTCCAGTGAGGCAAATTCAAATGACAACGTATTCTGCTGAGGAGAAAGGGTGAGCGATTTCAGATAATTGGAAACGGCACCGTGATTCAGTGGTTGATCATTGCAAAGGATTCCGGTAATGGCCGGGATACCCGGATGTGGATTGACTATTACAGAATCAGGGTTGAACCAGTTGATTCCCGAAACACCTCCAAAAATGAAATCACCGAGGGGAGATTTGTAAAATGCATTGCTGTTAAATTCGTTGGATTGCAAGCCATCGTTATAAGTGAAAGAATTAAATGTGATTTTTTTTATACTGTGATCCACTCCATAGGTAACGACTGCATGATTGATCCCCCTGTTGGTGCTAAACCACAAGGATTGATCATTTTGTGCAAGAATTCCGTAGATGTACTGGTTGCTCATGCCGTCCGATTCATTAAAAATGCGGTATGTTTTTTTTGATGGGTAATAGGCTATCAATCCTACTTCAGATGCTATCCATACGATGGGTTGCGTTTTACAAAAATAAAAGTCGCGGATGCCGGTATTCAGGAATGCGCTGTCGAGGCGAATGATATCTTGTCCCGTGACCTGGATTCTCCAGAATCCGCCCCTGATTTTTCCAATAAAAACAGAACCATCACTTCCTTTTTTAAGTGAGTACACAAAACCGGAATAAGAATCCGGAATTCTGAATGCAGAATCTGAAACTATCTTCCTCTGTTTATTGGTTTTAAAATTATAATATCCATGATTGGTACCCGCCAGAAATTCGTCTTTTTTTATTTCGAGCATGGCAAATGGAAATACAGGCGCCGTATTCTGTTTAAATTTCCTTTCCAGTGTATAAAAAAACCTGAACCCGCTGTAATCTTTTTTCAGATAGCCGACTTTGTTGCCGCTGTTTAACCAGACCCTTCCTGATGAATCCCTGCAAATAAACAGGATGGGTTCGGGTTTGCCGGATGCATCGCTGGAAAAAATAGAATGAGTTGTTTTTTTGTATGAGTGTTATAAATAATCAATCCCTGGTTGTAGGTACCAATCAGGATATTATTTTGTTCATCAGCATATAAACCTTTTACCATCAGATTGGCTCTTTCCTGCCTGAATTCCGGGTAACGATTGAATTTTTTCTTGCTCAGGCTGGCAATGTATAATCCGGCCCCTTCAGTACCGATCCATAGATTTTGGGAATGATCTATGAAAATATAATTGATTAGATAGTCAGAGAGGCCCGTTGCCCCTGGATTGTGCGAAAAATCAATTTTGCTGAAAGAAGGATTTTTTTCATGGATGATATAAATATTGCCTTTTGTAGAAAAACCAATACTGAAATCCGCTGCGCTACATACCAATTGTTTCCACCCGATGGGAGATTTGTTTTCATCATTTGTCTTTATCGTAAAGGATATATGAGTTTCAGGGTTGAAGTCGATCAATTGTCCTGAACCGCCAATCAACAAATGGCCATTGGGAAGAGGGCTGATACAATATACAGGTTGCCCGGAAAACAGAAGCTCCCGTTGATGGGTGCGGATGTCGAAACAGGTAATTCCCGATTTGCCGGTGATATAAATTTTTCCATTATGAAAAATAAAATTAAAGTTGGTAGGAGTGAGGGGAATGCTCGTCCGGTAAAGCGTATAACCCATGTCATGGATATTGATGGCTCCGATTCCGGTGCCAGAGATGTAGCCCCAAAGTGAATCTTTCCCATCTATGCCAACGGGCATAAAGGAAATGAAGAAAGGATATTCGTTCGCTTTTTTTTTGCCAACTATGGTGAATCGCTCCGTTTTTTTATCCAGAAAAACAAGCCCTTTGTTGGTATTGAACCACAATCTCCCTTCACGGTCCTCAACGATCCTGCTGTTGATAATAGATCCCGGCAGGGTTGTACGGGTAGTGTCTTTTTCGCGGGAGCGGAATATTCTGAATTTTTTGCCGTCAAATCTATCGAGTCCGTCGCCTGTACCAACCCATCCAAAGCCCTGGCTATCCTGCATAATTACATAAACAGAATTTTGAGAAAGGCCGTCATTGACACCGTAGTTAGATAGCCGGGTAAAATCGGTTTGGGCAAAATGATGAAGAGGCATCAGAAGCAGTGCGATGGTAAAATACTTTTTCATGGCTCTCAGGCTATAGGTAAGAAAAGCAAAAAACCTGATGCAATTTACGTTTTTGGGAAACAATCTTGTGAAGATTTAGTTGTTTTTTGAAGAGGATTGCCGGGAACTCATTCGTTTTGGCGGACATTCTTAGTCTGCGATTATTTGTGAAGGGTGAAGAATTAAGAATTAAGAATGAAGAGTTGGCAATTATCTTTTCCGCAATTTCTTTATCCGCAGCAGGTGGAGAACACATTGCGGAGAAATAGAACTTAGCCTTTCAAACTTCTTTTTAGTAGTTATTGAGGATTTACCTTCGGCGGAACAGGCTGACCACTAAAACTAACCAAAAACACCTCAGTATCGGCGAAACAAAATAAAGATGCTTCCTTCGTCAGCATGATAAAGAACCGCTGTCATTCGGATTCGTCACGGTGGGCTGAATGCGGATGAAGTCAAAAGGCAATATTATCACCGTGCAACCCGCCGCATCGAACAGGCTCCCGCCTTGTCCGCAGGCATCTGCGTCATCGTGTCGCCCGGATGGCTCCGCCAAGGCTCGCTACCCGGAGGCTCATGACTTTATTCTTAATTCTTAATTCTTAATTCTTAATTCTTCACCCCTCATCCCTCACCCCTCATCCCACAACCCCCCCCCTCCCTCGTATTTTCCCCATTGTATGTTTTACGCCGGTTTGCGTGCTAATCCTCTTTTTTTCTTAAATTAAAAATATTAGAGATGTGGCAGCGTTTCTTGTTTAATATACAGATGGATCCGTATGGACGGACTGTTTGTAAAATCAATCTTATGAAATTCTGCTTTGCCCTGATTGCTTTGTGTTTCCTGTCTTCTGCAGGATTTTCACAGACAAAAACATTCAGGATCAATCTTTATATCGTTCCTCCCGACGGGAGTGCGCCCGTTTTGATGGATGGGACGCTTTCCTTTTATGACAATAGTTACAGCGATGCAGTGGACAGAATGGATGCCCGCAAAATGTTTAACCCCGGCGAAAACTGGGGAATGCTTCGGGATGGTTATGTATTGGTGGTGGAGAGGAGGCAGGACATTGGCGCTCAAGATACCATCTTCTTTAAATTCTGGAATTCGCGGATTATCACTTACCGGATTCAGTTTATATCAAGCTATTTCTATGGCTCCGGCATTTCTGCCAAAATGATCGACAAATATTTAAACAAAGTAACCCCCATTTCTTTGGACCAAAAGGATTCTGTGACCAATATCGACTCTCTCGATTTTCAGATTACCGCCGATCCCGCTTCACAACGTACAGACCGGTTCATGCTGGTATTCAGCGGGCCGGCAGTCGCAGGTGTTTTGCCTCTCAATTTTGTAAAAACCTCCGCACAGTTCAACAAAGACAATGTGGCCATTCGTTGGGAAACAGCCGATGAGAGCAATGTGGCAAATTATACAATAGAAAGATCATCCGACGGCACAGCCTTTGAAAGTACAGGATTGATAATCGCTGCAAAGAACCAGTCTTCCTGTCAGTATGTTGCAACAGACCTGCATCCATTGCCCGGAACTGGTTATTACCGCATCCGCGCAACCGACAGGGATGGACGTGAAAAATTCAGCTCCGTAATGAAAGTGACGGCTCCTGTGGCGCTGGCGAATGTGTCTCTTATTCCGAATCCGACTACTGCATCCGATATCAGGGTGCGGATTAACAGCCAGACTTCGGGTAAATATAATTTCAATCTGTACCGCGAAGGAGGGAGATTGCTGACTTCGCAAATTGAAAATATTGCGATAGGAACTACGGATATAAAACTCAATCCCAATCAGCCATTGCCTGCGGGTATTTACCGGGTAGAAATTACCGGTCCTGACGGATTCCGCCAGACACTCAACCTTTTGATAAGATAATAAGCAAAGACACCTGAAATCACAAGTAGCCATCCGCCGGAAGACGGATGGTTTTTTTATGACGGAAGTTTACCATTTATAGCGCCATTGTGCTTGAAAACACTTCAGGGTTTTGCTATGCTTCAGTGCCATCGCTCCAAACGCCTGAAGGTTTTACAAGGCCCCCCGATGACTTTCGAAAACCTTCAAGCGTTTCGCAGGGGCTTTGCGGGATGGGAAACCTTGAAGCGTTTTGAAAGCCTAAAGAAAAAACCTTAGTAGAAAAAATTATCCAACGATTCAGATTTAACCTTATTAACCATTGCTGCCTTTTAAGAAAGCAAAATCAAAATAAGGTAATAAGGTTGGAGGTAACATAAACTCACTTTTCTACTAAGGTTTAAAACCCTCCGACACATCAAAATATTAATTAACCGGCAAGCCCTGCTCAATGGCCCGACCATTGCCAAAACTTTGCTTGAAAACACTTCAGGGTTTTGCTATGCTTCAGTGCCATCGCTCCAAACGCCTGAAGGTTTTTCAAGGCCCCCGGATGGCTTTCGAAAACCTTCAAGCGTTTCGCAGGGGGCTTTGCGGGATGGGAAACCTTGAAGCGTTTTGAAAGCCTAAAGAAAAAACCTTAGTAGAAAAAATTATCCAACGATTCAGATTTAACCTTATTAACCATTGCTGCCTTTTAAGAAAGCAAAATCAAAATAAGGTAATAAGGTTGGAGGTAACATAAACTCACTTTTCTACTAAGGTTTAAAACCTTCCGGCACATCAAAATATTAATTAACCGGCAAGCCCTGCTCAATGGCCCGACCATTGCCAAAACTTTGCTTGAAAACACTTCAGGGTTTTGCTATGCTTCAGTGCCATCGCTCCAAACGCCTGAAGGTTTTACAAGGCCCCCCGATGACTTTCGAAAACCTTCAAGTGTTTCGCAGGGGCTTTGCGGGATGGGAAACCTTGAAGCGTTTTGAAAGGCCAAAAACTGAACTCTTTCAAAGAAAACTTCCAAATTTCCTTTCTGTATTCATTTACTTTTTTATCTTAGCGAACAATCTGTAAAGAACTATGAATAGGTCAAGTAAAGTTTTATTGAGATTATTTTTGATTTCTATTTTCGCTATTTTCTCTTTTAAAATAGGAAATTCTCAAACAGTAATAAACGACCCTTCCGGCCCTTGCGATGATCCTCAGATATTAAATTGTGCTTGTCCAGAAAGTGCTGGTAATGCTTTATGCCCTATCGACTCCGGTGTTTACTACCTTCTCGCTGCAGGACTCGGCTATGGTATCATCCGCATGCGCAAACAAAGAAAAAAGAATGTTCCGGCCTGAATTATTTTGCCCGAAACATCTTCAATAATTCCTTTCATTTACCCCGGTAATTCTTTCTTTCAAATAAATCTCAGCGCTCTTTTTAATTCCTGTTGTCTTTCACCATATTCCTTTAAATTTGTCCGCCCTCTGAGGAGTGCAATGAATTCTTGTTCTAATTCGTTTTTAATCAAAATATCCCCATCGAGAAACTCTACCCAATCATCTTATGGTGCTCAATCAGAATTGATTTATGAGAGTTTTCTATAATTTCCGCTTCAGGTCTGCCGTCATGCTGTTGCTGGGTGGATGGTTTCTTTGCCTTCAAACATCCTGCAACACTGCAAAGCATTCCACCTATTTTCAGGATATGCTCCGCGATACCACACTGGCCAACCTGGTGAGGCACCCCGTGGAAACCACCATTGCTCCCGGCGACCTTTTGTCGATTACTGTGGCGAGCCTCAGCCCGGAAAATACGGCTCTCTACAATGTGGCTCCCGACGGAGTGGATGGATTGAAAGGTTACATGGTGGATAAGAACGGGGATATCAACTTCATCAAACTGGGCAAGGTTCATGCAGCCGGCCTTACTAAAGTAGCATTGAGCAATCAACTGCAAAAAGACCTGGAACCTTATTTATCGCAAAATGTGGTCACGGTCGATATTCAAAACCGGCACATCACCATGATGGGTGCGGTGAGTACCAAAGTATTGCCACTGACAGATAAAATGACCCTGCTGGATGCGCTGGCATCATCGGGCGATATCGGCGCAAAGGGGAAAGCTGATAATATCCTGTTGATCCGTGAAGCCGATTCTACCGGCAGCCAAAAAACTTTTCAGAGATTGAACCTGACCGATCTTTCTATTTTTTATTCTCCGTATTTTTATCTGAAGCCGAATGACATTGTTTATGTGGAACCGGCGAAACCAAAGATGACAGCAGTTACCATTATTTCATTGGTTGTTTCAACTACTTCATTTATCTTTCTTTTAATTGACCGAATATTCAGGTAATAAATGACAAACGAAGATCAATTTTTCAGGGAGCGGCCGGATAACAACATCTTTAAACAGGTAATCTACAAATACCTGCCTTTCTGGCCATTGTTTGTCATAACGGTTTCCATCTCCATGATTTTTTCTTTTATCGATCTTCGTTCACAGGTACCCATGTACGTAGCATCTGCAAAAGGGCTTCTCAAAGACCAGACCCGGAGCGGAGGCGACAGTAAGGTGCTGGATGCATTGAATATTTTCAGCGAAAAGAAAATCGTCGACAATGAAATTGTTGTCCTTCGTTCAACGGATTTAATGGAGGAGGTGGTCAGACAACTGAATTTGTATGCAAGGGTTTACAACAAAGGCAATGTACGCACCGAAGAATTGTATAAATCCACATCTCCTATTGAGTTTATCGCAGTAGATAAGGATAATTTCAATCTTTGGAAAACCCTGTTCTTTACCATGGACTGGAAACACGGAGATATCATCATCAATGGAAAAAGGACACCTTTTGGAGATACCTTGCGGATAGATGGAACACCCATCCTTATGAAATTGAACAAGGACTACAATACCCAGGTGCAGGGGAAAAATTTCTTTGTCAGCTTCTCGGGTATCCAGGGCGCTGCAGGCGCTCTGATCGGCGGATTGAAAATTTCGCCTTATTCCTATTCGTCCACCATTCTGAATGTCTCTCTGAATACAACGGTGCCGCAAAAAGGGCAGGATGTGCTTTCCAAATTGTTTGAAAACTATAACCGCGAAGCCATTATCGACAAAAATTTCATTGCCGACAAGACCATGAATTTTATTGATGAGCGGCTGGATCTGGTCACGATGCAACTGGACAGTGTTGAAAAAGACATTGCGCAATACCAGGCAAAGACCAATGTGGTGGATTTGGGTACGCAGGCAACTACTTATTTCGGGAAAGTCAGCGGGCTGGATGATCAGATTAGCCAGTTGGATTTGCAACTGGATGCACTCGGCGATATCCGCAAATATGTGATCAGCAAAGAAAAAGTACCGGGGACAGTTCCTTCTCTGATGTTGGTCAATGATGCCACACTTTCAACTCTTTTGGGAAATTTATATGCAGCCGAAACCAATGCAGAGCAGTTGCAAAGCGTGACGGGTGAAAAGAATGATGCCCTGATTGCTGCACGCGCCCAGGTGAACAGGATCAAGGGTGATATCCTGGACAATATGTCAAACATCAGGCAAAACCTTTTGGTATCAAAAGCACAGGCCAATGCCCAGATCAGGCAAAACAATGAATTGCTGAAAGGTATTCCGGATCGCGAAAGGGTTTACCTCGATATCAGCCGTCAGCAATCGGTAAAGAATAATATTTACACTTTTCTTTTGCAGAAGAAAGAAGAGACAGCCATCTCGGCAGTGGCCACTACACCGGATTTGAAGGTGATTGAATCGCCCACCTATTACGGGCCGGTGACGCCGATTGCCAAAAACTTTTATATCACCGGGCTGGTAATCGGGTTGCTTGCCGCTGCATTTTTGGTTTTGCTGAAAGAAATTTTCAGCCGCAAGGTTTTGTTCCGTTCCGAAATAGACGACAAAGTGAAGGTTCCTGTTTTGGGCGAGCTGATGCAGGTGCCGGGAAAAGATCCGGTGGTGATTTCGGAAGGGAAACGGACGGTGATTGCAGAACAATTCCGGTCTGTCAGGACCAACCTCGCTTTTATGGGATTGAATGAAAACCATAAAACGCTGCTGATTACTTCCAGCGTGTCGGGCGAGGGGAAAAGTTTTATTGCCATTAACCTTGCGATTAGTTTTACACTGACAGGCAAAAAGGTGGTTTTAATGGAAATGGATTTGCGCAAACCAAAGCTCAGCAAGATTCTGGGAGTTCACCGTCGTCCCGGTACATCCACGTATGTAGCGGGCAAAGCAGAGTATAGAGAACTGTTGAAAGAAACCATTTATCCGGGTCTGTACCTGATTTCTGCCGGGCCTGTACCGCCCAATCCGACGGAAATGATATCGGGTGAAAAGTTTGGTGAACTGATCAATCAGGTAAAAAAAGATTTTGATTATGTCATCATGGATACCGCGCCGGTATCGCCGGTAACGGATGCCCAGTTGTTGCAGGCATTCAGCGATATCAATTTGTTTGTGATAAGGCATGCTGTAACGCCGCGCGTATTTCTGCCGATGATACAATCATTGCACGAGCAGAAGAAATTTCAGAAAATGTGTGTGCTGTTTAATGGGGTGAAGCCGCGCGGATTCAGGCTTTACGGCTATGGATTTGGCGGGTATGGAAATGGGTATGGATATGGTTATGGATACGGTTACGGTTATGGCAGCGAATACAGCGGGGGATATTATGTGGACGGACAGAAAACGCTGTTGTCAAGGATAAAGAGTTTATTCAGCAGGAGGAGTCATTCCGAAACTGAATAAAATGAAACTGGAATTATTACTTTTAAAGATTAACTCAGTTCACAAAAACACATGTGACTGAGAGAGGCGAAGCCATGAGATAAATTTTGAATGGAAATTCCGGGAGAGAGGAGTGAGAAAAGTGAGAAAAGTGAGAAGAGTGAGAAAAGTGAGAAGAGTGAGAGGAGTGAGAGAAGTAAAAAGCCCTGGGAGATTTTGTGTCTTCCAATCCCGGAGGGATTCAATGTGAACAGCCCCGATTAATTCCGCCACGGCGGATAGGTCTTTGACTTTTTTTTAAACTTAATTTTGCCTCAGTGATTCTTTTCCGGATCATTATTTTATAAATCATGCAAAACTGGTACGCGATATATACCAAACCCCGCTGGGAAAAGAAAGTTGCCCAATTACTCGATGAGGCGAACTTTTTAAATTATTGTCCGGTCATGAAAGTGACCAGGCAATGGAGCGACAGAAAGAAAACGATTGAAGAACCGGTATTTAAAGGATATGTTTTTATCCATTGCACCCTGCACAAGTTGTGGGAATCGCTGAAAACGCCCGGCGTATTGACTGTGGTTCGCTATCTCGGCAAACCGGCCATTATCCATGACGAAGAAATTGTAAGGGTCAAACGATTTCTGAATGAATTTGAAGATGTCAAAGTGGAAAATATCTCACTCGAAGAAAATGCACCGGTAAAAATCAGGTCCGGCGTTTTGATGGATTACAAGGGAATTGTTTTAGAGGTCTGGGGCCACCGCGCTTTGGTAAAAATTGACAGCCTGGGAATTCAGTTGAGCGCTTATTTTGATAAAAAGAATCTGGAGAAGATATGAAGTTCCGGGTCTGTCCCGCCGAAGGCGGGTTCCGGGTTCATAGTTACGGGTTCAAAGTTACGAGTTACGAGTTCCGGAGCTTGTCCGCCATGGCGGGTTCCGGATTCCAAACCCGGAACTCGAAATCCGCCTTCGGCGGAATAGGCCCGGAACCCCTAACCGTCTAACCGCCTAAACTTTCTCCCCTAATCAACCATCGATAATGAAACATACAGATAAAATATACGTAGCAGGCCACCGCGGAATGGTTGGCAGTGCCATCGTCAGAAAATTGAAAAAAGAAGGTTATCAAAATTTACTCCTTCGCATAAGCAAAGAACTTGATCTTCGCGACCAGAAAGCCGTGGAAGAATTTTTCAAAAAAGAAAAACCGGATTATGTTTTTCTCGCCGCTGCCAAAGTGGGTGGTATCCTCGCCAACAACGAACATCCGGCAGATTTTATTTACGACAATCTCGCCATTCAAAGCAATGTGATACACCAGTCATATCTGAACGGTGTAAAAAAACTGATGTTCCTCGGCAGCAGTTGTATCTATCCCAAGTTGGCTCCGCAGCCGCTCAAAGAAGATTACCTTCTCACCGGCCATCTGGAACCAACCAACGATGCCTATGCGGTGGCCAAAATTGCGGGTATCAAAATGTGTGAAGCATATCGTCGTCAGCACGGTTGCAACTTTATCGCCGCCATGCCCACCAACCTTTATGGCCCGGGCGATAATTACGATTTAAAAAGTTCGCATGTGCTGCCTGCACTGCTGCGCAAATTTCATGAAGCCAAAATAAATCATGAACCGTTTGTAACCATCTGGGGATCGGGCAAACCGCTGAGAGAGTTTTTGCATGGCGATGATCTGGCCGATGCGCTCTATTTCATGATGGAGCACTATGATGAAGCCCAGTTTTTGAATGTGGGCACCGGCAGTGATCTCAGCATTCGCGAACTGGCGGAATTAATAAAGAAGATTGTGGGTTATGAAGGCGAATTGAAATTTGATTCCACCAAACCCGATGGCACACCGCGCAAATTGCTTGATGTAAGCCGGCTCACTGCGCTCGGTTGGAAACCGAAAATTGGTTTCGAAGATGGGATCCGTGCGGTGTATGAAGAGAAATTTTTGATGAAATGATTTTTGATTTGAAGTGAAAGTTGCTGTTCTGAGTTCCGGAGCTTGTTCGCCGCGGCGAATTTTGAGTTCCGGGTTTCGAGCTTGTTTCGCCGAAGGCGGATTGAAAAGGTGTTCGGCACGGCGAATCTTTAATTTAAAAAAACTTTCAACAGCGAATTCTTCATTTTCATCCCGAAAACTATCAGGTCAAAACTCTTCATTCTTCATTCTTCACTCTTCATTTTTCATTCTCTCCAAAAGGTACCGGGCCTCTTATTACAACCATGCTTTTTCTGACTCTGAATACATTTTCTGCAACCGGTGGCATTGAAAAGGTTTGCCGCATCGCGTCCAAAGCATTTTCCGAAATCTGCAACGAAAGAAATAGTTCACTTACCCTGTATTCAATGCATGATAAGGCAGATGTTTCTACGGAACCCTATATCACCAAAAAATCGTTTAAAGGTTTTGGAGGCAACAAATACTTTTTTGTAATCAAAGCCATTCTCAACGGGACCGGTCAAAAATGTGTAATCATCTCTCATGTCAATTTATCCCTTCCCGCCTATATCATCAAATTGCTTTCACCCAAAACTAAAGTTATCGTGATGGCTCACGGAATAGAGATATGGAAGCCATTGACGGGAATCAAAAAGAAGTTGATTGCAAAAGCTGACCTTGTTATTTCTGTCAGTGAATTCACAAAGAAGCAAATCAATGAGGGGTATCTTGTCCGGAAATCCATAGTGATCAATAATTGCATTGATCCATTACTGGCACATGTTCCGGAGCTTGACAGGAATTCAATGCGCAGCAAACTTGGATTGTCACCTGACGATTTCGTTCTGCTTACTGTGAGCAGATTGAAGTCGACTGAATCAGGAAAAAATTTTGACAAAATACTTTTTGCGATAAAGGCGCTGGGTCAGCAGGCGCGCAACCTTCGCTATGTGATGGTAGGCAAATATGATGAAGATGAAAAGAGGAGAATTGAAAATGTGTGTAACGGTCTTGGTATTGGAGGTCAGGTAAAAATAACCGGATATGTTTCCGATACTGAACTGCCGGACTATTACGGGTGTGCCGATTTGTACGTCATGCCCAGCAAGAAAGAGGGGTTTGGTATTACATTTATCGAAGCGATGTATTATGGATTACCCGTGATTGGCGGACTTCGCGACGGGTCGGTGGATGCTTTGATGAATGGCAGGCTGGGGTTGCTGGTAGATCCCGATCATCAGGATGACATCATCTCTGCCATTGCAAAAATTTATGTCAATCCTTCTTCCTTTAAACCCGACAGGAAAACAGTGATTAACAATTTCGGTTTTGATGTTTACAAAAAGAAGTGGGAGAGAGTGATAGGTGATCTTGCCGTGTCTTGAAGGTTTCGAGCCTGTCCCGCCGAAGGCGGATTCCGGGCCTGTTCCGACGAAGCGAATTGCACGATAAGTGAAAATTATTAATCGTAGTTCGTTGTTTGGTAATAATATAAAACAAATGCTTACTGAAAAAGATTCCTCTTCGCCACGGCGAATCGAAATGACATGGTGGTCTTATTTTTACGATGCAACACTCCACTGCGGGCGCATAAACTCAAAACTTGAAACCCGAAACCTCTAATACCGACTGGGACCTGATCATTGAACCCAAAACCTCCCTCTTTGACCTCAGGCTCAAAGAAGTCTGGAAGTACCGCGACCTGCTTGTGCTCTTCGTGAGGAGAGATTTTGTGGCTGCATATAAACAAACCATCCTCGGGCCGGTCTGGCATTTTATCCAACCCATATTTACCACGATCATGTTCACACTCGTGTTTGGTAAAATTGCCGGTATCCCTACAGATGGTATTCCTTCGGTTTTGTTTTACATGAGCGGAATTACCATTTGGAATTATTTCAGCGCCTGCCTCACCAGCACTTCCAATACTTTTTTATCCAATGCCGGAATTTTTGGTAAAGTATATTTTCCGAGGTTGATCAGTCCGCTGAGTACCGTGACGAGCAACCTGGTTAAATTCGGGATTCAGTTTCTTTTGTTGCTGGCATTTATGATCTATTTCGGAATTGCTGACGGTAATTTTCATTTTGGCGTTTCGTGGTTGCTTATTCCTGTTTTGGTAATCATGATGGCCATGATGGGTTTGGGGTTGGGGATTATTATTTCATCGATGACCACCAAATACCGCGATTTAAATATTCTGCTCGGATTCGGCGTGCAACTATTGATGTACGCTACACCCGTGGCATATCCAATGTCATTTTTGAAATCGAAGTCGTATGCTGCATGGATACAATGGAACCCGCTTTCGCCGATTGTTGAGATGTTCAGGTATTCACTTTTTGGTGAAGGCACTTTTGATGGCTGGCATCTCTTGTATAGTTTCGGATTTATAGTAATCGTATTATTTATCGGATTGCTGATGTTTAATAAAGTGGAGAAGACATTTATGGATACGGTGTAAAGATTGAGGGATGAAAGATTTATGGAGGATTCAGGAGCCTGTCGGCTGTAGCGGATTTAGTGGTTTAGAGGTTTAGGCGTTTAGACGTTTAGTAGCCTGCCTGCTGTGGCAGATATCTTTGGAAGAAATTTTTCGCCACAAAGGCACGGAGGTCTTATGTATGAGCGGTACCCGGATTTGAAAAAGTATGGGTCCTGCAAAAGTGTAATTTAGAGTTGATAAAACTTTTAATCACCTTAAAAAAACAGAGACCCATGTCACAAATTAAGCAATTAG
>Ga0209916_1000610_pt1 | contig 50435 bp, 46 predicted proteins | sample ThiBio_1000_plan_FD_183956 | JGI IMG/M metagenome (GOLD analysis project Ga0209916, IMG submission 183956) | Wastewater bioreactor microbial communities from Cape Town, South Africa - Thiocy_solids_2 (SPAdes) | ecosystem: Engineered > Bioreactor > Thiocyanate-remediating > Anaerobic-Aerobic ... | reverse complement strand
CGCCTCCCGCCGGTGTCCCTCCACACCTTCCGCATACCCGCCCCTCTCGCCACGGCCACAGCCTGCCCGGGCCGTGGCGAGAGGGGCGCGTCCCCAACCGGGCGACAGCTTGCGGGGCCCCGTCCCTTCCGGGCGACAGCTTGCGGGGCCTGGACCCCTTCCGGACGCCGGCCAGCGGGTCCCCATCCCTCCCCGTACCCCGGCCTCAGGCGATCAGGGCCGCGGCGAGGATCACCAGCGCCAGGCTGAGGACGCCGATCACGGCGCGCAACGCGGCAGCCAGGGTGGCGCCGCGGTGGACGCGGTCGTCGAGGGTGGGCTCTTTGAGGGCGCGGCGGCGCAGGCGGGTCATCGCGCGGGCCTGGGCCATGCCGGTGACGAGGGCGAGGATGAGGGCGCCGGCGACGATCGCGGTGGCGATCAGGAGGCCGTCCCAGGAGTGGTCGTCGAGCAGGATCGCGCCCGCGGCGAGGGCGACGAGGAGCGAGAGGGGGCCGACGATCGCGTAGGTGCGGCCGAGGGACCGGAAGAAGGCGATCCGGTCCGTCGGGCCGAGCGTGGCGGAGGCCGTCCGGGCGACGATGAAGATCGCGACCAGGCCGCCGATCCAGATCGAGGCCGCCACCAGCTCGACCGCGACGAGCGGCGCGGACGCCGCTAGGGGGATCAACCGGGAGTCCCCTGGCTCTCTTTGTAGTAGTCGGCGTTCATCGCGATGTACTTCTGCCACTCGGGCGGGACCATGTCCTCGGGGTAGATCGCATCCACGGGGCAGGCCTCGACGCAGGCATCGCAGTCGATGCACTCATCGGGGTCGATGAAGAGCATCTCGGACGCCTCGTAGCCCTCCTCGTCAGGAGTCGGGTGGATGCAGTCGACCGGGCAGACCTCGACGCATGAATTGTCCTTGGTGCCGATGCACGGCTCGGTGATCACGTAGGCCATTTGATGGGTCCTCCTGGATCCGTCTTTTAGACACTATGAGTGTAAAAAATAGCATGGGCGGGCTGCCGCGGCTACGGGTGGGCCGCCTCGGCCGCCTCGATCCGCTCCCCGAGGCGCTGCAAGGCGTCCGGATCGAGCGCCGCTTCGGCGGCCATGAACAGCTGGCGCTCCTCGAAGCGGACATGATCGTGCAAGAGGTCGCCGAAGGCGTGGACCTGCTCGAGCGTGAGCTCGCCCGCCTCCAGCCGCAGCGCTTCGCGGCGGATCGCGATGTGCTCCTCGAGCATCCGCGTGACGCCGGGGCGGTCGAGCTCACCGTAGGCCGCCCAGCCGGGGAGCAGCACGTCCTCCTCGATGATGAAGTGCTTCCGGCCCTCCTTCTCCCAGAAGGCGACGAACTCGCGCGCGGCGACCTCGAGGTCCTCCGCCTGTCGCAGCTTGCGCGCGGCGAGGAGCGCAGCGAGGTGCTCGCGGGAGAGGGGCTGCAGGGCCTCGGCACGTTTCGCCATCAGATGCTCGGGCGGGCGTTGAGGAGGACGCGGCCGGCGAGCCGGGCGACCTGCGCCGCCAGCACGACGTAGACGGCCACCAGGAGCCACTTCGCCGGGGTGTGCAGGGCGCCCGGGCCGCCTTCCTGGGCCAGCGCGAGCGCCGCCACCGCCAGCATCGCCAGCGCCGCGACGATGCCGTCGAGCCGCGGGCGCGGGTCGGGCATGCGGGCCTTGTACCCGCCGCGCACCCGCACCACCACGGCCAGCAGGTGCAGGAGCGAGCCGAGCACGGTGAGCCCGATCCAGCCCGCGACCAGGAGCGTGCCGACGGTGTCCCGCGTCGCCCCGACGAGCGCCCCCGAGGGCCCGCGGTCGAGCGCGGCGACGGTCGCCACCACGAGCGCCGCGAGCAGGAACGGTTGTGCCGCGCCGACCAGGCGAGCGGGCAGCGACAGCGGCCGGGGCGCGTCGCGCAGGGAGGCGACGACGTTGACCAGCAGGGCGAGCGTGCCGACGCAGAGGGCGAGCCAGCCGCCGACCGCGAGCGGGTCGACCGTCCAGGCGTACCCGACCGCCAGCGCCGCCACGCCGCCGTTCCAGGCGACGAAGGCGAGGCCCTGCAGGCGCGGGTGGCGCAGCCTCGTCTGGGTCAGCGAGGGGAAGAAGGTGTGCAGGGTGCCGACGATCGAGCCGCCGAACCAGCCCGCCAGGTTGAGCGACATGTGGGCGCCGAGGAGGCCGCCGTGGGTCCAGGGGACGTTGTGGGCGAGCAGCGACCCGGCGATCACCCCGAGGCCGAGGAAGAGCGCGCCGCTCGCGTACCAGGCCGCTCCCCACGGCGAGCGGCGCAGGGAGCGCCGCCACATCGTCGCGATCGCCGCTCCCCACAGCGCGAGCGAGGCGAGGAGGAGCCCGACGGCGATCCAGACGCCCGCGCCCACCCCCTCGGGGACGGCGACGGCGAGCCCGATCGCGCCGAGGACCCAGGTCGCCAGCTGCGCGCGCACGAGGCGGCGCGGCGGCGGGTCGGTGGCGAGGAAGGCGCCGACGAAGAACTGGCTCGCGCCGAGGACCAGCGGCGAGACGCCGCCGACGAAGGCGAGGTGCAGGGCCAGCCAGCGTCCCCAGGGCCAGGGCGCGAGGGCCTGGACGATCGCCGCTACCGCGGCGGCGGCGAGGAAGACGAGGCCGCAGACGAAGAAGGCGCCGACGACGTCGGTCGGCCGCAGCTCCCCCTCGCGGATCGGCGCCGCCCGGTGCCGGCACCGACCTCCTGGACGCGGGGCGGTCGCCGGCGGCGCCGCCGGCTCAATCGCCACCGTCGACCGACCCCGAGACGACGGCGACGCAGCCGGCGCGCTCCGGATCGTGCGGTTCGAAGCCGGTCAGTTGGGTGTCCGGCAGGAGCTCGGCGAGCAGGCCGCTGGTGATCCCCTTGTGCAGCGCGCAGACCACGTCCTGGTTCTCCATGACCGACGCCCGGTACGGGCAGTTTTCGAGCCGGCAGACGAAGCCGCCGTCCTCTTTCGTTTCGAGCGCGGGCGCGAAGCCGAGCGAGGCGACGGTCTGGCGGAACCCTTCGACCGGATCCTCGACCTTCCCCGCGGGCGCGAGTTCGCGGCCGATGTCCCGGCCCGCTTTCTCGACCTCGCGGAGCCGGTTGCGGCCGCTCGGGATCGCGCGCGCGAGCCAGCGGGCGAGGTCCGCGTAGCCGGTCGGCCGCTGGCCCGCGGGCGCCGCGCCGGGCGCTACCGACCAGAGGTCCCCGGGCCGCCCGCGCCGGCCTTTGCTGCGGCTGCGCTCGACCAGCCCCGCCTCGTGCATCCGCTCCAGGTGGCGGCGGACCCCGTTGGGGTGCAGCTCGAGCGATTTGGCGATCGCCTCGGTGCTGGCGGGACCCCGCTGCTCGACGAGCCAGGAGAAGATCTCCGCCCGCGTCCGCTGGTTGAGGACGCCCTCGTTGTTACCGGGCAGGTCCAAGATGCCTCCGATTTTTGCACATCGACAGTGTGAAATTTAAATTGAACGCCTGAAACCGCTGCTGTCTGCACGGTACCGCCGACGGTAGAGGATGTAGGGCCTGCCTACGTACTGCAGTGGGATGCTCCAGGCGTGGACGAGGCGGCTGAACGGGAACAGCGCCCAGAACGACCAGGCGACGATCGCGTGCAGCTGGTAGATCAGCGGCGCCCCTTCGACCGCCCCGACGTCGGGGTCGAGGTAGAAGATCGAGCGCCACCAGTCGGCGATCGAGGAGCGGTAGTTGTAGGGGTCGTCGGTGAAGAGCGTGTGGCCGAAGGTCATCCAGCAGCCCATCAGGATCAGCACCGTGAGCAAGAAGTAGGTGAGCATGTCGACCCGGGTGGTCGTCCGCCGCACCCGCGGGCTGGTGGTGCGCCGGTAGATGAGCCCGAGGAAGCCGACCAGCGTGACCAGCCCGGCGACCCCGCCGGCGACGCCCGCGAACCAGCGGTAGAAGCCCTCCGAGATGCCGACCGAGGCGGTCAGGGACTCCGGGATGCAGAGGCCGATCACGTGCCCGCCGACCGCGGCGAGGGCGCCGTAGTGGAAGGCCGGGCTCGCCCAGCCGAGCACGCGGCGGTCGAGCAGCTGGGTGGAGCGGCTCGTCCAGGCGAACTGGTCGCGCCGGTAGCGCCACCAGTGGCCGACCACGAAGGTGGTGATCGCGACGTAGGGCAGGATGACCCAGAGCAGGATCTTGCCCGCGCTCACCGTCGGGCCCCCGTGCTCGGCATGACCTCGGGCGGCGCGAAGGGCTCGAGGCCGACCAGCTCCTGCGGCGGCCCGCCCGCCGCCAGCCGCCCGGCCAGCGCCCGCTCCGTCGCCGAGGCCTCGCCGAGCGCCGCGCAGGTCGCGTCGAGGAGGTCGGCGTACGGGCTGCCCAGGTCGCGCAGCGCCAGCCGCACCAGCTCCAGCGCGGCGCGGTTCTCGCGCAGGACGATCTCGCCCCGGCCGCCCGGCGCGGTGGCGGCGAACTCGAGCATCACCGGCAAGTAATCGGGCAGCTCGGTGCCCTCGAGCGGCAGGCCCGCGGCGCGGTAGAGCTGCTTCAGCCGCACCAGGACGGCGCCGCGCTCGCGCTTGTCGCCGTCGGAGTAGAAGGTGAGGTAGAGGCCGGAGCGCTTGTTGAGGTCGATCGCCTCGACGTAGTGCGCGGCGCGCGCCGGCGCCGCGGTCGCCTCCCACCACTCGAAGAAGCGCTCGAGCGCCGCTCGCGCGTCCCCGCGCGGCAGCTCCGCGACGGCCGCCCGAAGCTCCGGCGCCGCCGCGTCCAGCTCCGCGTCGGGATAGCGGAGCGAGAGCGAGCAGAGTTCGTAGACCCGCGTCGCGCGCTCGCGTCGCCGGCCGCGCAGCGCCATCAGGCCCCGCCTCCGCCCGGACCAGCGCCGCCGTCGCGACGGCGCCCGCCCGCCATCTTCACCAGGTCGAGGTCGACCCCGCCCGGTTCGCCTTCGAGCATGAACCCCTCGGTGTCGGCGCCCCGGTCCGGCGCCACCGCGCCGCAGTTGCCGGGGCCGCCCTCGAAGTCGAGGCCGCAGGCGCCCTGCTGTTCCATCAGCCGCTCGCCCAGCTCGGCGTGCGCCTGCGGGATCACGTAGCGGTCGTCGTACTTGGCGATCGCCAGCAGCCGGTACATGTCCTCGACGTCATCGACGCTCATCCCGACCGAGGCGGGCATCGCGTCGTCGTGCTCGCCCAGCACCTCGCGCTTGCGCATGTGGCCGCGCATCGCCGCCAGCCGGCGCAGCACTCCGCGGATCCGCTCCGAATCCCCGGCGGCGAGCAGGTTGGCGAGATAGTCGACCGGGATCCGCATCGAGTCGATCGCCGGGAAGACCTGGTCGGGATCGGCCTCGTAGCCGTCCTCTTCGAGCGCGCTGACGATCGGCGAGAGCGGCGGCACGTACCACACCATCGGCAGGGTGCGGAACTCCGGGTGCAGCGGCAGCGCCACTTCGTAACGGTGGGCGAGCGCGTACACCGGCGAGCGCCGCGCCGCCTCGATCCAGTCGTCGGGGATGCCGTCGCGCGCCGCCCGCTCGCGCACGTCGGGGTCCTCGGGGTCGAGGAAGACATCGCGCTGGGCGTCCAGCAGTTCGTGTGGGTCGGGGACCGAGGCGGCCGCCTCGACCCGGTCGACGTCGTAGAGGACCAGGCCGATGTAACGGATGCGTCCCACACAGGTCTCCGAGCAGATCGTCGGCAGCCCCGCCTCGATCCGCGGGTAACACAGGGTGCACTTCTCCGCCTTGCCGGTCTTGTGGTTGAAGTACACCTTCTTGTAGGGACAGCCGGACACGCAGAAGCGCCAGCCGCGGCACTTCTCCTGGTCGACCAGGACGATGCCGTCCTCCTCGCGCTTGTACATCGCGCCGGAGGGGCAGGAGGCGACGCAGGAGGGGTTCAGGCAGTGCTCGCAGATCCGCGGCAGGTAGAACATGAACGCCTGCTCGTAGGTCGCCTTCACCTGCTCCTGGATGCCGTCGGTGAGCGGGTCCTGGTGGATGCGCTCCGGCGCGCCCGCCAGGTTGTCGTCCCAGTTCGGCCCCCACTTGATCTCCTCCAGCGGCTGCCCGGTCAGCTGCGAGCGGGCGCGCGCCACCGGGTCGTGCTTGGACAGCGGCGCCGTGATCAGCTTCTCGTAGTCGTAGGTCCAGGGCTCGTAATAGTCGTCGATCTCCGGCAGGTCGGGGTTGGAGAAGATCGTCGCCAGCTTCTTGAGCCGCCCGCCCGCCTTGAGCCGCAGGCGGCCCTTGCGGTCGAGCTCCCAGCCGCCCTTCCAGTGCTCCTGGTCCTCCCAGCGCTTCGGGTAGCCGACCCCGGGCTTCGTCTCGACGTCGTTGAACCAGACGTACTCGGCGCCCGGTCGGTTCGTCCACACCTGCTTGCAGGTGACCGAACAGGTGTGGCAGCCGATGCACTTGTCGAGGTTCATCACCATCGCCACCTGGGCCCGGATCGTCATTCGAACACCACCTCCGCCTCGCGCTTTCGCAGTACCGTCACTTCGTCGCGTTGTGACCCGGTCGGCCCGTAGTAGTTGAAGCCGAAGGACAGCTGCGCGTAGCCGCCGATGAAGTGGGTCGGCTTCATCACGATCCGGGTGAGCGAGTTGTCGGTGCCGCCGCGCTTGCCTTCCTGTTCGGTCAGCGGCACGTTCAGGTGCTTGTCCTTGGAGTGGTACATCATGCAGACGCCCTCGGGGATGCGGTGGGACACGGCGGCGCGGCAGGCGATCACACCGTTGCGGTTGTGCGCCTCGACCCAGTCGCCGTCGGCGATCTCCAGCGCCTCGGCGTCCTCGCGGCTCACCCACAGCATGCCGCCGCCGCGGAAGAGGGTCAGCATGTGGAGGTTGTCCTGGTACTCGGAGTGGATCGACCACTTCGAGTGTGGGGTGAGATAACGGAGGGTGAGCTCGCGGTGGCCGTTGCCCTCCGCCGCCGGATCGTCGCCGTAGATCGCTTTGTGGCGGAGCGGCGGGCGGAACGTCGGCAGGCCCTCACCGAGCTCGAGCATCCAGGCGTGGTCGAGGTAGAGGTGCATGCGGCCGGAGAGCGTGTGCCAGGGCTTCTCCCGCTCGACGTTCACCGTGAACGGCGCGTAGCGCCGCCCGTGCGCCTCGATCCCCGACCACTCCGGCGAGGTGATGACGGTGCGCGGCTGCACGCGGGCGTCGGCGAGCTCGATCCGGTCGCCCCCGCGGCTCCCCGCCAGGTCGGCGAGCTCGAGGCCGGTGCTCTCCTCCAGCGAGCGGAAGCCCTCCACCGCGAGGCGGCCGTTGGTGGTGCCCGACAGGGCGAGGATCGCCTCGCAGGCATGGTCGACCCGCTCCAACGAGGGCCGGCCGTCGGCGATGCCGCCGCGCACCGTGCCGTTGCGCGCCGCGAGCTCGGCCACCTCCTCGTCGGCCACCCATTTGGCGCCCTTCACCGCGGTCCCCTGCTCCTCGACCAGCGGCCCGAGCGCCTTCCACTTCTCCGCCGTCCGCGGATAGTCGCGCTCGACCACGATCAGCTTCGGCATCGTCCGTCCCGGCACCGGCTCGCACTCGCCGGCCTTCCAGTCGCGGACCTCGCCGAGCGGCTGGGCGATCTCGTCGGGGCTGTCGTGCAGGAGCGGCGCGGCGACGACGTCACGGCGCACGCCGAGGTGCCTCTCGGCCAGCTCGGAGAAGCGCTCGGCGATCTTCGCGAAGGCGTCCCAGTCGGTCTTCGCCTCCCAGGGCGGCGGCACCGCCTGGTTGAAGGTGTGGACGAAGGGGTGGAGGTCGGTGCTCGAGAGGTCGACCTTCTCGTACCAGGTGGCGGCGGGCAGGACGACGTCGGAGAAGAGCGCGTTGCTGGTCATCCGGAAGTCGATCGTGGTGAGGAGGTCGAGCGCCCCTTCCGGTGCCTCATCGCGCCAGGTGACGTCGCGCGGGCGCAGCTCCGGCGGCGACTCCTCGGCCCGCACGGCGCTGTCGGGCACGCCGAGCAGGTGCTTGAGGAAGAACTCGTGGCCCTTGCCGGAGGAGCCGAGGACGTTGGCGCGCCACACGGTCATCACCCGCGGGTGGTTCTGCGGCGCGTCGGGGTCTTCGCAGGCGAAGCCCAGCCGCCCGTCGCGCAGCTCGTCGACGACGTGGTCGGCGACCTCCTTGCCGGCCCCTTCGGCCTCCGCGGCGAGGTCGAGGCTCGAGCGGTCGAAGCTCGGGAAGGACGGCAGCCAGCCGAGCCGCGCGCCGAGCGCGTTGACGTCGGCGACGTGGCGGCCGTCCAGGAGCCCGCGGCCGAGCGGCGAGGCGAAGTCGGAGGCGAGGCTGCGCTCGTAGCGCCACTGGCCACTGGCCAGGTAGAAGAACGGCGTCCCCGACTGGTGGCGCGGCGGCCGCGTCCAGTCGAGGGCGAAGGCGACGGTCTGCCAGCCGGCCAGCGGCCGCACCTTCTCCTGGCCGACGTAGTGCGCCCAGCCGCCGCCGTTCACCCCCTCGCAGCCGCAGAGCTGGACCAGCGCGAGGAAGGTCCGGTACACCTGATCGGAGTGGAACCAGTGGTTGGTCCCGGCGCCCATCGCGATCATCGAGCGGCCCTCGGTCAGCTCCGCGTTGCGGGCGAACTCGCGCGCCACCTTGGCCACCATCTCGCCCTTCACGCCGGTGATCGACTCCTGCCAGGCGGGGGTGTAGGGACGCGGGTCCTCGTAGCCTGAGGGCCACTCGCCGGGCAGGCCGGGGCGGCCGACGCCGTAGTTGGCGAGGGCGAGGTCGAGCACCGTCGTCACCAGGTGGTCGCCGACCCGCATCGTCGGCACCCCGCGGCGCACGACGTCGCCGCCCTCGCTCTCGCCGACGTCGAAGCGCGGCAGGTCGATCGGCACCGCCTTGCCGCCGCGGTCGATCAGCGTCAGCACCGGCTCGATCCCGTCCAGCTTCAGGTTCCAGTCGCCGGGCTCGCCGTAACGGTGGCCGACCGAGCCCTTGGGGACCGCCGGTTCCCCGGTGCGGCCGTCGAGGAGGACCGGCTTCCACTCGGCATGCTCGCTCTCGCCGCCGTCCGCGGCGAGGTCGGAGGCGCGCAGGAGCCGGTCGGGGACGTAGGCGCCGTCGCGCTCGCGCAGCGTCACCAGCAGCGGCAGGTCGGTGAAGCGGCGGGCGTAGTCCTGGAAGTACGGCACCTGGCGCTCGACGTAGAACTCCTTCAGGATCACGTGGCCCATCGCCATCGCCATCGCGCCGTCGGTGCCGGGCTCGGCGGCCAGCCAGTGGTCGGCGAACTTGGTGTGCTCGGCGTAATCGGGGGAGACGACGACGACCTTCTGGCCGCGGTAACGGGCCTCGGTCATGAAGTGGGCGTCGGGGGTGCGGGTCGTCGGCAGGTTGGTCCCCCAGACGATCAGGTAGCCGGCGTTCCACCAGTCGCCGGACTCGGGCACGTCGGTCTGGTCGCCGAAGGACTGGGGCGAGGCGGGGGGCAGGTCGGCGTACCAGTCGTAGAAGGAGAGGATCGTGCCGCCGATCAGCGAGAGGAAGCGGGTGCCGGCGGCGTAGGAGGCCATCGACATCGCCGGGATCGGCGAGAAGCCGACGACGCGGTCGGGGCCGTAGCGGCGGATCGTGTCGACGTGGGCGGCGGCGATCAGCTCGACGACCTCGTCCCAGCTCGCCCGGACGAAGCCGCCTTTGCCGCGCTGGCGCTTGTAGGTGCGGGTCTTCTCCGGGTCGCCGGCGATCTCCGCCCAGGCCTCGACCGGGTCGCCGAGGCGCCCGCGCGCCTCGCGGTACATCTCCAGCAGGCTGCCGCGCACGTAGGGGTACTTGACCCGCAGTGGCGAGTACGTGTACCAGGAGAAGGAGGCGCCGCGGGGGCAGCCGCGCGGCTCGTAGTCGGGCATGTCGGCGCCCGGCGAGGGGTAGTCGACCGCCTGCGACTCCCAGGTGATCAGGCCGTCCTTGACGTAGACGTTCCAGGAGCAGGAGCCGGTGCAGTTGACGCCGTGGGTCGAGCGGACGACCTTGTCGTGCGCCCAGCGGCCGCGGTAGCTGCGCTCCCAATCGCGGTCTTTGGCGACCAGTTGACTCCAGCGCTCCTCGGAGATCGGCCCCCGCCGCAGCAAGCGGTGCGCCTCGAGCAGCGGATTGGAGCGATCCGACAAGGCCACCCACTTGTACCACAGGAGCGGCGACCGGAAGATAATTTCCACATTTCTCGTGGAGAATCAGGAGGCGCCGTTAGGATCGACGGGGTACACAGTGTCGGTCTGGCCGGGCACCGTTTGCCGGCGACGGGAAGGGAGCAATCGGGTGAAGAGCTGGAACCTTGACGAGTTGAACCTGAAGCCGCGCCTGCCGGAGATCCTCTCCTCGAGCGAGGACGCCCGCGTCATCGCGCTCGACCTGGCGGCGGGGGAGAGCCTCGAGGAGCACGAGGTGCACGAGCGCGCCTTCGTCCTGGTCCTCGCCGGCGAGGTCAAGATGACCGGCAACGGCGGCGACATCCGCGGCCCCCAAGGCACCCTCGTGGAGATCGAGCCCCGCGAACGCCACCGCGTCGAGGCCACCGCCGACGCCCGCCTGCTCCTGCTGCTGACTCCGTGGCCCGGGGATGGCCATCCGGGCGCGATGGAGCTGCGGGAGAAGCTTTACACGCGGCGGCACGCGGCGAAGCGGGGGGAGTAGGGGGCGGGCGGCTGGCCGGGCGGGGGTTCGCGGCGCTGTCGGCCGTCCGAGGGAGGTCCTGGGCTCCTCATGGGGGCCCTGGCAGGCTGTGACCCCCATGAGGAGCCCAGGACGTGAGGGGTGCGTGGGAGAGGCGTCACAGGGACGTGAGGAAGTCGGACTTACGTGACGATCGTGTCGGAGAGCTTCCACACCTCGGCCGGATCCGTCACAGAGATGCCGGGAACGTCACACTTTCCGGCCCCCAGAGGCCCCTTTCGGGCTCCAAATCAAGGGTCCGGAACGCGCTGCGTGGATTACCCGTCCTATAGCACGGTCAATCCACGCAGCGCGTAGGTCGGTGTTGCACAACACGGGAGGAAGACCGGAGTTCTCGACGTCTCCGTGACGAGGTCTGACTCCCGTCACGGATCCGTGAACCTCCCGTGCGCCTCCCGCCGGTGTCCCTCCACACCTTCCGCATACCCGCCCCTCTCGCCACGGCCACAGCCTGCCCGGGCCGTGGCGAGAGGGGCGCGTCCGTAATCCGGGCGCCAGCTTGCGGGTCCTGAACCCTCCCGGGCGCCAGCTTGCGGGCCCCCATCCCTTCCCGGGGCCCCCGGCCACCCGTCGAACCAGGAATCAGCCGCTCTGCCCCAGCCCGCCCCGCAAACGCCGCACCAGGCCGATGAAGGTCGCCAGCCAGGCGGCCAGGGCGAGGCCGAGGAAGACCTGGGGGAGGGGGTCGAGGAAGTCGAGGTCCATGGCTTCGATCATGCGGTAGGTGGCGACCGCGTACATGCCGATCGGGAAGACGGCGCCCCAGTAGAGGGGGTCGTATTCGAAGGGGAGGCGGCGGTAGCCGTAGCGCCAGACGCCGAGGATGACGATGATCGGGATCCACCAGGTGCCGGTCGCCCAGTAGAAGACGGTGAAGCCCTCGAGGAAGGGGCGCAGGGAGTGGAGGAACGGGGCGTCGACGCTGTTCTCGATCAGGAGGGAGCCCGCGAGGGTCGAGATCGCCATCGCGCCCATGTTGATCCAGTAGGGCGGGGCGAGGTCGTCGGGCTCGAAGCGGAAGAAGGTGTAGCGGTAGAAGATCAGCGAGATGATCCAGATGTAGAGCATCCCGCCCCAGAGCCACATCGAGAGGGCGACGAAGTTGGCGTGCAGCCGGACGGGTTGGCCCCAGTGGGCGGCGAGCAGCGCGGTCAGCACCGCGATCGACTGGGTGGCGACCACCGCGAGCAGCCAGGTCCCGCTGATGCCCTCCGCCAGCGAGGGCTTGTCGTGCTTGATGGTGAGCGCGGTGAAGACGGTGTAGGTGAGCAGGAGCCAGAGCACCGCGGCGATCGCGAGGAGGACGACGGCGAGGGCGAACTGGCCGGCGATCAGGATCACCTCGGAGCCGAGCACGCCGGTGGCGGCGACCGCGGTGAGGAAGCCGAGCCCGCGCTGGTGGCTGGTCAGGTCCTCCAGCACCCGCCGCGGGTAGAGGCGCAGCCGGGCGAGGGTGAGCGCCCAGATGACCACGTAGGCGACCCCGTTGAGCGCGAAGAGGCCGATCCCGACCGGCTTCAGTCCCATCAGCCAGCAGCCGATCGAGATGATCCCCGTGGCCATCACGAGGGCGAAGTAGGACGGCGAGAGGTCTTCTAGCACCCCGTCGCGCAACGGCTCACCGTCGCTCACGCCGCGCGCCCGCCGGCGCCAGGACGACCCCCGCGCAGGCCAGCGCGAAGCAGACGAGGAAGACGAAGCCGAGCACGAACTCGCCGGTGAGGTCCTTGACCACCCCCATCACCAGCGGCGGGAAGAAGCCGCCGAGGCCACCGGCGGCGCCGACGATCCCGGTCGCCGCGCCGACGGCGTCGGGGAACTCGGTCGGGACCATCTTGAAGACGGCGCCGCTGCCGAGGCCGAGCAGGCCGGCCATGGTGAGGCAGAAGATCGTGGTCGGGACGATGTGCGGGTCGCTTGCCTGCCAGGCGAGGCCGCCGGCGTCGACGGCGACGCCGAGGAAGGCGGCCAGGAGGACCCGGGTCGGCCCGACGCGGTCGGAGAGCCAGCCGCCGAACGGGCGCGCCGCGGTGGCGACCACGGTGAAGCCGCCGGCCCGCAGGCCTGCGTCGGTGAGCGAGTAGTCGAACCAGTCCTTGAGCAGCTTCGGCAGGAAGATCGCCAGCGCGACGAAGCCGCCGAAGGTGACGAAGTAGAAGAGCGCCAGGCGCCAGAGCCGCCAGCCGGCGCCGAGCACGGCGCGATAGCGGACCGGCGGCCGCTCGCCCGGGGCGTCGCGGGCGAAGGTGAGCCAGACCAGGCCGAAGCCGGCGATCGCGACCGCGAAGACGATCCCCGCGACCGCCTGGCCGGCGCTGTCGCGCAGCGCCGGGATCGAGAAGGCGGCAAGCGCGGTGCCGATGTTGCCGACCCCGTAGACGCCGAGCGCGAAGCCCTGCCGCTCGGGCTCGAACCAGCCGGCGACGAAGGGGACGCCGACCGCGAAGGACGCGCCCGCGGCGCCGAGCAGGAAGCCGGCGCCGAGCAGCGCCGGGTAGCTGGAGGCGAACCCGACCAGCAGCGCCGCGCCCGCCGAGTAGAAGAGCAGGGCCGCGAACAGCGGACGACCGCCGAGCCGGTCGGTGAGCAGCCCCAGCGGGATCCGCAGCAGCGAGCCGAGCACGACCGGGATCGAGACCATCAGCGCCGTTTCGGTGCTGGTGAGCCCGAGTTCGTCTTCCAGCTTCGGCCCCAGCGGCGCCAACATCCCCCAGGCCGAGAAGCAGAACGCGAAGGCAAGCGTGGCGAGGACCAGGTTGCGGGTGCGCGGCTCCACCGTGGGTCACCCTATCCGCCGGATCGGGGCCTGCAAGGGGCCTTTCCACACCTATGATGTGTAAAAGTACCTATGTCAGCCGACCGCTCCATCGCCAAGTCTGGCCCGGGCCGTGCCCGGACGGAGATCGCCGCCTGGCGCAAGCGCCTGTCGATCAGCGCGGCGGTCTACGAGAAGGTCGCCTTGGCGGCGCTGGTGACGCTCACGCTGATCGTCTTCAGCGGCGCGGCCGTCCGGCTCACCGGGTCGGGCCTCGGCTGCTCGGACTGGCCACGGTGCACGAGCACCTCGTTGCAACCGCCGCTCAACACGTACTCGCTGATCGAGTTCTCCAACCGGATCTTCGTCGTCCTGGTCACCATCGCGGCGCTCGCGGCCTGGCTCGGCACCTACCTGCGGCGGCCGCTGTGGCCGCGGCGGCGGGACCTGCGGCTGCTCGGCGCGTCGCTGCCGCTCGGCGTGCTGCTCCAGGCCGTGATCGGCGGCGAGTCGGTCCTCTACAAGCTGGCGCCGGTCTGGGTCATGGCCCACTACTGGGTCTCGATGGTGATCCTCGTCGCCGCGTTCGAGCTCTGGCATCGCTCCCGCCTGGAGCCCGAGGAGCTCGGTCGTCCCGGTGCCGACCGGTGGACGGTCCTCTACGTCCGGGCGCTGGTCGTCGTCGCCGCGGGGGTGCTCGTGCTCGGCAGCGTGGCCACGGCCGCGGGCCCGCACGCGGGCGCCTCCGGGACCGGGCAGCTCGTCCATCGCCTCGGCTGGTGGGGCAGCGAGACCCTCGCCCGGCTCGTCGTCGCGCACGGGCTCCTGGTCACCTCACTCGGCCTCGCGACGGTCGGCGCCTGGTGGGTCGCGCGGCAGCGCGCGGCGGTACCCGAGCTGGTGCGGACGCTGACCTTCGTCTGCCTGCTGCTGGCGGCCCAGGGGTTCGTCGGCATCACCCAGTACGCGCTCGCCCTGCCGACCGAGATCGTCTGGGTGCACGTCGTGCTGGCGACCCTCACGTGGGTCGGCTATGTGCACGCATGGGTCGCCGCCGGGCCGTTGCCCCGGTCGCGACCGCGATCGCCAGGAAGGCAAGGATCGCCGCCTCGTCCAGCACCCCGCCCCAGCGCCACGCGGTGACGTTTTCGCTGAGGTCGCCGACCACGCGCAGGACGACGCCGACGTGCAGGAGGACGAGCGGCGCGTACATCGCGCGGCGGTAGGGCAGGGCGACGCCGAGCACCGCCGGGACGATCACCGGCGCGTGGGCGAAGACCATCGAGAAGACGAAGCCGAGGAAGACGGCGTGGAGCATCGCGTCGTAGGTGAAGCCGAAGCCGAGCAGGTCGCCGTAGTGGAGCCAGAGGACGCCCGCCACGGCGAGCCAGCAGTAGCCGGCCAGCAGGGCGACGGCCATGAAGCGGGTGACGCCGCCCATGTGGATCGTGCGGCGGGCGACGTCGTTGCGGGCGAGCCAGGCGGCCTGCGCCAGCATCCCGGCCCCGGCCAGCCGCACGCCGAGCTCGCGGTCGGGGAGCGTCGCCACCACGCCCACGGAGAAGAGCGCGATCGAGGCCAGCAGCGCCGCCCGCGTGAGCCGCGTGGGCTTGCGCATCCGCGAGAGCTCGAGCCGCTCGCCGACGATCGTCAGCACCAGGAAGGCGACCAGGAACGGCACCGCGCGGACGACCTGGTCGTCGACGAGCCAGACGATCGCCCCCGCCGCCCAGGCCGCGGCGCCGAGTCCCATGACCGTGTTGTGGGCGGTCGGGTCGATGCGATGGACGGCGATGAAGATGACGCAGAGCGCGACGCCCCCGAGCGCCATCAGGAGCTGGCCGACCGTGGTCGGCAGGCCGACCAGGAGCCAGGTCGCGCCCGCCGCGGCGCCGACCGGGGCGAGGTAGGGCCAGGGGATCCGGCGGCGCAGCGCCACCGCGCGCTCGAGCCCGATCTGGGTGCCGAGGAAGCCGAGGACGAGGAGCGGGCCGTGGAGGGTCGCCAGGTCCGACCGCAACGGCGGCAGGTCGATCCCCAGCCGCAGCAGGCCCGCCCAGAGGCCCGCGAGCAGGGCGACGAGGGCCGCCGCCAGCAGCGGCAGGCGGCGCAGCAGGCGCGAACGGCCGGTGGGGCGCGGCCGGGCGGTCCCGGCGGGCGCGCTCAGTCCTTCCAACCGAGCGCCGTGCGCGCGGTCTCGCTCATTTCCTCGGGTGACCATGGTGGCTCCATCTCGCACTCGACCAGCACGTGGCGCAGGCCCGGCGCCTGGGCGAGGCAGGCGTGGATCTCGTCTTCGATGTAGGAGGAGAGCGGGCATGCCGGGGTGGTGACGGTGAAGCGGATGCGGGCCACGCCATCCTTCACCGCCGCCTCGCGGAGCAGTCCGAGCTCGACGATGTCGACCCCGAGCTCAGGGTCGATCACGCCGTGCAGCAGTTCCCGGACCAGCTCCGGCGTGGGGTCCGCGGCCAGCGCGGCAAGCCCCGGCACGCCCGCCTCCATCTAGCTTGCCGCCTCGGCCGGCTTGCCGATCCGCACGCGCCACACCGTCGGGCCCTGCTCCAGGTACTCCCAGGTGTACTCCGAGGGATGCTCGGCGGCGAACTGGTATTCGAGCGGTTTCGGGTCGTGGTCGTTGACCAGGACGAAGCCCTCGCCGTTGCCGAGCGCTTCGTAGTTTTCGAAGATCAGCTCGTGGCGCCGGGCGGGCGGCTCGTTGCGGACGTCGAGCTCCTTGTCGGTGGGTGACACTGGTTCCTCCTCGTGTTTCTGTTTGCGGGGTGGACGACACAGCTTGTGCATGAGCGCGTTGATGCGCTGGGCCCCGACGGGGTCGTCGTGGCGCAGCCGCACGTAGGCGCTCGCGGCAAGGCGGTTGGCCTGGTCGGCGTGGCCCGCGTCGGCGAGCGCGATCAGCGCTTCGCGGGCCAGTTCGCTCATCACGGCCGCGGTCGCCGGTTGGAGGTCGGCGGCCATCGTGGTCGCCTCAGGGCCTCGCGACCTCGGGAAGCGGCTCGATCAGCGCGTCGACCCGGGGGAGCAGCACGTTGTTCTCCTCGTGGACGTGGCGGTGCAGGTCGGCCTCCAGCAGCCGCAGCGCGTCGAGCAGGGCGCCGTGGGTCGAGCACAGCGCCTGTGAGAGGTCGTAGCCGCCGGCGAGCGCGCGCAGGGCGGTCAGCTTCGCGCCCACCGCCTCATGCTCGTCGCGGTGGCGCTGCACGGTCGGGTGGTCGAGGCCCGCGGCCGGATCGCCCCGGTCCAGGGCGATGCAGGCCGGGAACAGTTCCCGCTCCTCCTCCTCGATGTGCTCTTCCAGCGTGACCCGCAGGGACGTGAACGCGCGCTGGATGATCTCGAAGTCGATGCAGTCGGTGCCGTGGACGCGGACCACCGTCGCCAAGAGCTCGGAGATCCGCGGCATTTCCTCGCGCAGGTAGTCGTGGTGGGCGGTGACGACGTGCTCGCAGAGCTCCTCGATCCCCGCCTCGCGCCAGTCGCGCTCGGCCTCGGTCGCGGGGGCGGCGGCCTCCTGGTCGACGGCTTCGAGCTGCGCGCGGACCGCGTCGACGTCGAGCCCGCGCTCGCGGCAGGCGTCGTCGAGGGTGCTCGTGCCGCCGCAGCAGTAATCGAGGGTCAGGCTCTCGAAGAGGCGGGTGCGGGGCGGATGCTCGGAAGCCAGCTCCGCGAGGGTCAGGGCGGGGTCGATACCGGTGGTCGCTCGCATGGTCGGCAGTTTACACATGATGTGTGGGTAAATTCACCGGATCGGCTGATTTCCACACCACCGCTGTATAAATGGGTGGCTGAGCCGTCAACCCCGCGACGCGAAGGAGCCCCCGTGCCGATCGCAACCCGCAGCGCCAAGACCACCTGGACCGACAGCCTCGCCGCCGGGCGCGGCGTCATCGACGGCGAGAGCCACGGGATCGAGGGGGTGGAGGTCACCTGGGCCTCGCGGGTCGAGGATCCGCAGGGTCGGACCAGCCCCGAGGAGCTCTGCGCGGCGGCCCATTCGTCCTGCTTCGCGATGGCCCTGGGGATGAAATTGGGCGAGGCGAAGCTGGTCCCGCAGTCGCTCGAGATCAAGGCGACGGTGACCCTGGACGAGGTCGACGGCGTGCCGACGATCGTCAGCTCGAAGATCGCGGCGAAGGCTCATGTGGAGGGCGCCGACGCGGCCGGTTTTGCCGCGGTCGTGGAGGAAGCCGCACAGCTCTGTCCGGTCTCCCGACTGTTCGCCGGCGCGGAGGTCACGGTCGAGGCCGAGTTGGTCGAGGACTGACCGGTGGGCGGCAAATTGATATTTTCCCATTCGGCGTGTAGAAACTAAGCGTCTGATCACGGAGGACCCATGGCGAGCAGAACCCTCCCCCAGGAGGCAATCGCAGGAGCGGACATCAGTCCGGAAACCGACTTCGGCATCTCGGGAGAGGACCTGCGGAAGCGTTGGGGCAAAGCGCTCGCCGGAACCCTGTTCGGCGGCGCCCTCGGGCTCGCCCTCGTCGTCATCCTGCGCGCCGTCTCCGGCCTGCCGGTATGGCAGACCGAACAGACGGGCTACCCGCACATCATCGTCCCGCTGATCACCGCGCCGCTCGGCTTCCTGCTCGGCATCGGCGCCTTCTCCTACTGGATCAGCTGGGGCTTCGGCACCGCCACGAAGAAGGAAGACCACACCGGGCACGGGGCCTCGTCCTGGCGCGACTACTTCACCTTCAACACCGATCACAAGGTGATCGGCATCCAGTACATGGTCACGACGTTCTTCTTCTTTTTCGTCGGCGGCCTGCTGGCGATGCTGATCCGCGCCGAGCTCGCCCAGCCCGGCACCCAGATCGTCGGCGCCGGCACCTTCAACAGCCTCTTCTCCACCCACGCCGCGATCATGATCTTCATGTTCGTGATCCCGTCCCTGGCGGGCATCGCGAACTACGTCCTGCCGCTGATGCTGGGGGCGCCCGACATGGCCTTCCCGCGGCTGAACGCGCTGAGCTACTGGCTCCTGCCGCTCGCCGGGATCATCTTCGTCCTCAGCTTCCTGATGCCCGGCGGCGCCTTCGACGCCGGCTGGACCGGTTACGCCCCGCTCTCCACCGGCGCTCCACTCGGGCAGTCGTTCTTCAACGTCGGCCTCCAGTTCGCCGGGTTCTCATCGATCTTGGCGGCGGTCAACTTCCTGGTCACGATCGTGACCATGCGGGCGCCCGGGATGAGCTTCTGGCGGATGCCGCTGCTGGCCTGGGCGAACTTCGCCACCTCGCTGCTGGTGGTCGCGGCCACGCCGTTCCTCGCCGGCGTCCAGATCATGGTCCTGTTCGACCGCCTCATGCACACCAACTTCTTCCAGTTCGGGGCGGGCGGCGACGTGGTCAGCTACCAGCACGTCTTCTGGTTCTACTCCCACCCGGCCGTCTACATCATGGTCATCCCCGGGTTCGGGATCATCAGCGAGGTCATCTCGACCAACGCCCGTAAACCGATCTTCGGCTACCGGCTGATGTCACTGTCGCTGCTCGCGATCGTCGTGCTCAGCTACTCGGTCTGGGCGCACCACATGTTCGTCGCCGGGATGTTCAGCTGGCTGCGGATCGCGATGATGATGACCTCGGTCCTGATCGCGGTGCCGACCGGGATCAAGATCTTCTCCTGGCTGGCGACGCTCTTCTACGGCAAACTCCACACCCGCTCGACCGCGATGTTATTCGCGCTCGGCTTCATAGTCAGCTTCGTGGTCGGTGGGATCAGCGGCGTGATGGTCGCCCTGGTGCCGATCGACATCCACGTCACCGACACCTACTTCATCGTCGCCCACATCCACTTCGTGTTGTTCGCGGGCTCGGTGTTCACGATCTTCGCCGGCGTCTACTACTGGTTCCCGAAGATCACCGGGCGGATGTACGACGAGCGGCTGGGTCGCGTCCACTTCTGGCTGACCCTGATCGGCACCTGGGGAACCTTCGTGCCGATGCACTGGATCGGCATGGACGGGATGCCCCGCCGGGTCGCCGACTACGCGTCCCAATTCGGCAACTGGAACCTGCTGATCAGCTGCTTCAGCTTCCTGCTCGGCGCCGCCCAGCTGGTCTTCCTCTACAACATGATCGTCTCCTGGCGGTTCGGTCCGAAAGCCGGCTCGAACCCCTGGCACGCGCGCACGATCGAGTGGCAGGTCTCCTCGCCACCGCCGCGCTTCAACTTCGATCAGATCCCCCGCGTGGTGGGTGGTCCCTACGAGTACGGCGTGCCCGACGCGGTGCACGCGCTGATGAGCGACGAGGACGCGCGCAAACACGCGGCCGTCACCGCCGCGACCGCGACCACCGCCACCGCGAGCCACACCAAGACGGAGGCTTAAATGAGCTACGCAAACGATGTACTGGTGGAGACCGACTGGGTCGCCGACCACCTGAACGACGACTCGGTCCGCTTCGTCGAGGTCGACGAGGACGCCGGCCTCTACGCCAAGGCCCACATCCCGGGCGCGATCGGCTTCGACTGGCAGGCCGACCTGCAGGATCCGGTCAAGCGTGACTTCCTCGGCCCGGAGGACTTCGGCAAGCTGATGGGCGAGCACGGCATCTCCAACGACCACACGGTCGTCCTCTACGGTGACCGCAACAACTGGTTTGCCGCCTACACGTACTGGTACTTCCGTTACTACGGTCACAAGGACGTGAAGCTCGTCAACGGTCCGCGGGAAAAGTGGATCGCCGAGAAGCGTGAGACCAGCGCCGAGGTTCCCTCCTACGACGCGGCGACGTTCGCGGTCACCTCGACCGACGACGCGATCCGCGCGTTCCGCGACGACGTCCTGACGTCGCTCGACAGCGACACGCGCCTCGTCGACGTCCGCAGCCCGCAGGAGTTCGCCGGCGAGATCATCTCGCCGCAGGGCTACGAGGCAGAGAACGCGCAGCGCGGCGGGCATATCCCCGGCGCGGCATCCGTCCCCTGGTCGCAGGCGGTCACCGAGGACGGCAGCTTCAAATCCGAGGAGGACCTGCGCAAGCTCTACACCGAGAAGGGCGTGCTGGCGGACGGCGCCCCGGTGATCTCCTACTGCCGGATCGGCGAGCGCGCCGCCCATACCTGGTTCGTCCTGCACGAGCTGCTCGGTCACGAGGACGTCAAGAACTACGACGGCTCGTGGACCGAGTGGGGGAGCCTGGTCGGCGCCCCGATCGAGGTCGGCTCGTGATCCGTCGGTCTTAGCGCCGTGTCCGGCAACGTCCACCCTCTCTGGCTTGCCCTCGCCGCGTCCGGCGGCGTCCTCGACCGCTCGACGTGGCGCTGCCACGCCTTCGGGTCTGCGTCCTTGCCGGCCACGCCGATTGCGGCGCCAGAACCGGGCGCCCGTCACCGGACACGGCGCTAGGCCGGCGCGGTCGGGGAGCGAGCCGTGATCGCCGTCGAGTCCCATGGGGATAAACCGGTCATCCTCCCGGCCTGGTCGCTGCCGCTGATCATCGCGGCGATCGCGGTGGCGATCGTCGGTGCCTTCTACGTCGGCGGGCCGGGCCTGGGGATGGCGGTGGGCGCGTTGGCGGCGTCCGTGGTCATCCTCGGCGCCGCCCGGGCGACGCCGCGCGGGCCGATCGTCCCGGCGCCGCTGTATGACCTGCGCCGCCACGTCCTGCTGGTCAGCCGCTCGACGCTGGAGGATCCGCGGACGGTCGAGGAGATCGCCGACCTCTGTGCCGTCGCCGACCCCTGGGCGCCGCAGAGCGAGGTCCGCCTGCTCGTGCCGGCCTCCCGCCGTCTCCTCGACCGCTGGAGCGGCGAGCGGCGGCCGACCTTCGAGGCCGCCCAGCAGCGCTGCGTCCTCTCACTGGCGGCGCTGGCCATGGCCGGCCTGACCACGGCGGGGGCGGCAGTCGGCGACGAAGACGTGGTGCAGGCGGTCGAGGACGAGCTCCGCACCTTCCCCGCGACCGACGTCATCCTGATCACCGCCGACGACGAGCGCGCCGCGGCGACCGAGGTCGCCGCCGAACTCCGCGCCCGCCTGCAGACCGACTTCCTCCACCTGGAGCCCGCCCCCGCCGGCGTCGCCGCCCCGACCCGCGAGCACGGCCACCGCTTCACCCCCTGAGGGCCGGGCGGGGGTCCGGGGCGCTTGCGGCCGTCCGAGGTGGTCCTGGGCTCCTCATGGGGGTCCTGGCAGGCTGTGACCCCCATGAGGAGCCCAGGACGTGAGGCTTTCGTGAAAAAGTCGGCACAGGGACGTGAGGAAGTCGGACTTACGTGACGATCGGGTCGGGGAGCCTCCACACCTCGCCCGGATCGTTCACAGAGATGCCGGGAACGTCACACTTTCCGGCTCTCAGAGGCCCTTTTCGGGCCGATTTCTAGGGGTCGATAACGCGCTGCGTGATTTAGGGTCCCTATAGGGGGGTCAATACACGCAGCGCGTAGGTCGGTGTTGCACAACACGGGAGGAAGTGTGTAGTTCCCGGCATCTCCGTGACGACGTCTGACTCCCGTCACGGATCCGTGCCACTCCCGACGCACTCCCGTGAGGCCCCCGCGCACGACCCTCCACACCTTCCGCACACCCGCCCCTCTCGCCACGGCCACAGCCTGCCCGGGCCGTGGCGAGAGGGGCGCGTCCTCCCCGGGCGACAGCTTGCGGGTCCTGGACCCTTCCGGGCGCCAGCCTGCGAGACCTGAGCCCTCCCGGGCGCCAGCTTGCGGGTCCCCATCCCTTCCCTCGGCGCCGCGCATGGCTCGGGGATGCCTGCGGAGCGACGGTTTGGGTCGCTACCCCTCCGGGGTCAGGCCGAGCATCGGCGCCAGGCGACGGAGCTCTTCGCGGTGGAGCTGGGAGAGCTCCTCGATCCGTTGCTCGCCGAGCGGGGTGAGGAAGAGGTGGACGATGCGGTGGTCGGTCTCGTCGCGGCGGCGCTCGACCAGGCCCGCGTCGACCGCCCGGTCGATCAGCTCGACCACGCTGTGGTGCTTGCTGACCAGGTAGTCGGAGAGCTCGCCGATCGTCGGCGCCGCCTCGCCCGGGTGGCCTTTGATCGCCAACAGGAGCTGGTGCTGGGCCGGGGTGAGGCCGACCGCGCGGGCCTTGTCCTCACTCCAGCGCAGGAAGTGGCGCAAAGCGGTGCGGAAGCCGAGCAGTTCCTCGTAGTCCCGCGCCGTGGGGCGCGCGGCGCGGGTCATCGCCGCCCGGCCGGGGTCGCGGCGCGGCCGACGCCGAGCATCTCGAGCGGGCGCAGCTCGCGGGTGCGGTGGCGCTCCTCGTCGAGGTCGTGCAGCCGCCCTTTCAGGAGCTCCTCGAGCCGCACGGTGCCGACCGGCGCCTCGGGCCGGGAGCGTTCGGCGACCGGCAGCTCGGTCCGCCCCGAGTCGGCCATCACGTAGGCGACGTGGCGCAGCGTGTCGTCGGTGTAGACGATCGGCGCGTCGTCGAGCGCCGTGGCCGCGCCGTCCAGCCGCGCCTCCGCCTCGTTGAACCCCGCGCCGACCCCGTTGGCGGTCGCGACCGCTGCCTCGATCTCGCTCATCACGTCGCCGACGAATAGCACCTCCAGCGGGTCGACGCTGTATTCGCGGGTGAGGTGGACGCCGTGGCGGGCGACCTTCTCGGTGAGGACGGAGCGGCGCAGGACGAGGATCGAGATCGCGTAGGCGGCGGTCGCGCCGATCACGAGCGGCAGCAGCGCTTCGTAGCGGTGGGTCAGCTCGAGGGCGAAGATGACGCCGGTGAGCGGCGAGCGCATGACCCCGCCGAGCACCCCCGCCAGGCCGATCAGCGGCCAGAAGCCGGCGGCGACGTGGGGGAAGATCTCCGCCTCGAGGCCGCCGAGCGCGCCGCCGATCATCAGCATCGGCGCCAGCACGCCGCCGGAGGTCCCCGAGCCGAGCGAGAGCGACCAGATCAGCGTCTTCACGATCAGGATCCCGACCATCAGGTTCACCGTCGCGGTGCCGTTCAGCTCGGCGCCGATCACGTCGTAGCCGACCCCGAGCGCCTGCGGCACGATCAGGCCGCCGATGCCGATGATCACGCCGCCGATCGCGGGCCACCACATCCAGTGGATCGGCAGGCGCGCGAAGCTGTCCTCGGAGAGGTAGACGAGCGAGGTCGCGAGCAGGGCGAGCAGGCCGGCGACCGCGCCGGAGACGACGCAGAGGACGTAGGAGCCGGCGTCGAGGTGGAGGCTGCCGGTCGGCATCGGGAAGATCGGGCCGCTGCCGAGCAGCGGGATGCGGATGACGGTGGCGACGGCGACCGCGGCGGTGACCGGGATGAAGCTGCGCGGCCGCCACTCGAAGAGCAGCATCTCGACCGCCAGCATGATCGAGGCGAGCGGCGCGTCGAAGGTCGCCGCCATGCCCGCCGCGGCGCCCGCGACGAGGAGCGTCTTGCGCTCGTCGGCGCTCAGGTGCAGGAGCTGGGCGGCGATCGAGCCGAAGGCGCCGCCGGTCATGATGATCGGCCCCTCGGCGCCGAACGGTCCGCCGGTGCCGATCGTCACCGCCGAGGCGAGCGGCTTCAGTACCGCCACCCGCGGCTGCACCTTGCTGCCGCCGGTGAGGATCGACTCGATCGCCTCGGGGATGCCGTGGCCGCGGATCTTCTCCGACCCGAAGCGTGCGACGAGGCCGACCACGAGCCCCCCGCAGATCGGCGCCAGCAGGATCACGAGGAAGGAGTGGTGGCCTTCGCCGGGGGCGACGAGCGCGGTGTCGAACCGCCCGTAGAAGATGAGGTTGGTGATCAGCCCGATCAGTCGCAGCAGGCACCAGGCGACGCCCGCGCTGAACGCCCCGATCGGCACCGCGAACGCGGTGATCGTGAGCAGGCGGCGGCTGACGTCGAAATCGCCGAGGTGGGGCAGGCCGGTGGAACGCGAGGAAGAGGCCACGGGGGAGAAAAAGTATCGGATCACGATATTTCGCTTTTGTGGCATCGATCACACGCCGCCGAGTTCCGCGCCAACGGCGGGTCGGCCGGGGGCATGTTCGAGGGCATGCCGCTGCTGCTCCTGCACAACGTCGGCGCCAAGTCGGGACAGGAGCACGTGACGCCGCTCGTCTACCTGAGCGAGGACGGGCGGACCTTCATCTTCGCCTCGAAAGCGGGGGCCCCGTCCCATCCCGGCTGGTTCCACAACCTGAAAGCCGAACCGAACGTCTCGATCGAGATCGGCGCCGACACCCGAGAAGTCGTCGCTGCGGAGGTGACCGGCGAGGAGCGGGACCGGATCTACGCGATCCAGTCCGAGCAGCAGCCCCAGTTCGCCGAATACGCACAGAAGACGGACCGAAAGATCCCGGTCGTCGAGCTGAAGTCCGTCTAGCGCGTCGGCCTACGCGCTGTGTGTCCGGCCGGTGGCCGGCACGCCGCGGGTACGGAGGGACCGTGACGGAATAGGGATCCGTCACGGAGATGTCGAGAACGCAGGCCTTCTGCCCGTGTTGTCCAACATCGACGACCGCGCTGCGTGGATTGACCGTGCTATAGGACGGTCAATCCACGCAGCGCGTTCTCGGACCCTCGATTCCGGGCCGAAAAGTGCCTCTGAGGGCCGGAAGGTGTGACGTTCTCGGCATCTCTGTGACCGATCCGGCCGCGGTGTGGAAGGTCTCGGACGCGATCCTCACGGAAGTACGACATTGCAACGTCCCCGTGACGCCTCTCCCACAGAAGCCTCACCATTTCATTCGGCCACCCTCGATCGACGATAGTTGTGGCGAGGTGGGAACTCGCTCGCTCGACCATCTGCTCGCGCCGCTCGAGATCGGTCCGGTGACGCTGCCCTGCCGGATCGTCTCCACCTCGCACCAGACCACGTTGGTCGCCGACCACCTGCCGACCGAGGACTTCGTCGCCTACCAGGAGGCGCGCGCGGTGGGCGGGGCGGGGCTGATCGTGATGGAGGCGGTCGCGGTGGCGCCCTCGGGGCTGCTCACCTCCCACACCCTCGCCGGGTACTTCGACTCGACCGCCGACGGGTATCGGCGGATCGCCGCCGCGGTGCGGCCGCACGGGACCAAGCTCTTCGTCCAGCTCTTCCACGGCGGGCGCGAGGTGATCTCCTCGGCGCCGCGGGCGGAGGTCGTCTCGGCGAGCGCGCGGCCGAGCCAGCGCTTCCAGACCGAGCCGCGGGCGCTGCGCACCGCGGAGGTGGAGGAGCTGGTCGCCTCCTACGGGCGCTGCGCCGGGATCGCCGCCGCGGCGGGCCTCGACGGGATCGAGGTGACCGGCGCCCACGGCTACCTGCTGGAGCAGTTCTTCGACCCGGAGTGCAACGATCGCGACGACCGTTACGGCGACCCGGCCGCGCTGGTGACCGAGGTGCTCGCGGCGGTGCGGGCGGCCGCGCCCGGGCTGGCGCTCGGGGTCCGCCTCAGCGCCGACTCGGAGGCCGCGCGGGCGATCGCGCCGCGCCTCGCCGGGACCGTCGACTACGTCCACCTCGCGATCGGCCACTCGGCGACCTTCGTCCGCAGCACCGGCATCGCGCCGCCGCCGCCGACCCCGCGCAACGCGGTCGCGGGGCTGACCGGGCCCTTCAAGCTCGGCGTGCCGGTGCTGGCGACGACCCGGATCGTCGAGCCCGCCGAGGCCGACGCGCTGATCGCGAGCGGCGCCGCCGACGCGGTCGGGATGACCCGCGCCCTGATCACCGACCCCGACCTGCCGCGCAAGGTCCGCGCCGGCCAACTCGACTCGGTGGTGCGCTGCATCGGCTGCAACGCCTGCATCGCCCACTACCACGCCGAGACGCCGATCCGCTGCGCCCAGAACCCGCGGGCGGGGCGGGAGCTGACGTTGCCGGGGACGGGACGGGACGGTGGGGCCGGGCGGGGGACCCTCGCCGCGCCCGACGCCGGTTCGGCCGGGCGCGACCCGGCCCTCCCGGCGCCCGCCCTGGGCGTCGAAGCAAGGCGCGACCCGACGTTCCGGGGCGGCGGGCGGCGCGTGGTCGTCGTCGGCGCGGGCCCGGCGGGCCTCGCCGCGGCGGCCGAGGCGGGCGCCGCCGGCGACGAGGTGATCGTCCTTGAGCGGGCAGAGCGGATCGGCGGCCAGACGCGGCTGGCGGGCGCGGCGCCCGGGCACGAGGAGCTGGCGCGGACGCTGGCCGCCAACTACGAGATGCTGCTCGACCGCGGCGGCGTCGAGCTGCGCCTCGGCGCGGAGGCCGACCCGGCGGCGATCGCCGCCCTGTCCCCGGACCTCGTCGTCCTCGCGACCGGCGCCCGTCCCTACGCGGCGGCCCCCGACCTCGGCGACGTCAAGGTCCTCCAGGCATGGGACGTCCTCGCCGGGGCGCGGCCCGGGGGACGCGTCCTGGTCGCCGACTGGGGCGGCGAGCCGACCGGCCTCGACACCGCCGAGCTCCTCGCCGCCGCGGGGCGCGAGGTGACGCTCATCACCGCCGCCCCGATGCCCGGCTTCTCCGTCCACCAGTACGCCCGCCACCAGTACCTGGCGCGCCTGGAGCGGGCGGGGGTGAGGATCGCCTCGGGCCTGGAGCTCGACTCGGCGACCGGCGGCGAGGTCCGCTGCCGCAGCATCTTCGCCTCGGAGCGCAAGACCACCTTCGCCGTCGACGCGGTGGTCCTCTCGCTCGGCCGCGTCCCCGAGGACCGGCTCGGGGCGGCGCTGCGGTCCGCCGGGGTCCCTTATGTGAGCGCCGGCGACTGCCGCTCGCCGCGCGGCCTCGAGGAGGCGATCCTCGAGGGGACGCTGGCGGTGCGGTCGGCCGCGGTCAGCCCGTCGGCGCTCAGCCCGACTCCCTGACGCGAGCGCCGGAGTCGAGGGCGTCCGGCAGGCCCTCGAGCCAGTCGAGGCGGTCGCGCAGCTGGCGCAGCTCGAGGTCGAGCAGCGAGGGGCCGAGGCCGCCGGCGGCCTCGGGGGGAGCGATCCGGCGGAGCTCCTCGAGCGCGGCGATGCGTTCGGTGACGCGCTCGGCGTGGCGGTCGAGCTTGGCCCGCAGCGCGGCGGCGGGGAGGTGGCCGGCGAAGAGGAGCTTGACCAGCGGGTGGGCGACGAAGAGCGCGTGGATCGGCGCCTCGTCCTCGTCCTCCTCAGAGCGCAGCCAGCGCCGGAACTCGCGCCGCCCGGCGGGCGTGACCGAGTAGACGCGGCGCGGCCGCCCGGCGTGGCCCGGTCGCTCGGCGGCCTTCACCAGCTTCTCGGCCTCGAGCTTGGCGAGCAAGGGGTAGAGGATGCCGTCGTTGACGAGCCGGTCGCGGGGGACCCCGGGCGAGAGTCGGTGCTTGAGCGAGTACGCGTGGTCAGGCCGGTCGACCAGGAGGCCGAGGATCACGTGCCGAAGCGCCATACCTAGATTCTAGTTATCCTCCCGTCCATGGACCACCTTGCCTCCCTCCCCGCCGGCATCGACGTCGACCGCCGCGGCCCGGTCGTCGTCGTGACCATGAGCCGCGGCGAGAACCGGTTCCATCCGGAGCTGCTGAGCGGACTGGAGTCGATCCTCGACGCGATCGAGGCCGACGACGCCCCCGCCGCGCTGGCGCTCACCGGCAGCGGCAAGTTCTTCTCCAACGGCCTCGACCTCGAGTACATGGGATCGCATCCCGACGAGGCAGAGGCGATCCTCGCCCGCGTCCACTCCCTGTTCGGCCGCGTCCTCGCCCTCGACGTCCCCACCGTCGCCGCGATCAACGGCCACGCCTTCGCCGCGGGCGCGATGCTCGCCCTCTCCTTCGACCTCGCCCTGATGCGCGCCGACCGCGGCTACTTCTGCCTCCCCGAGGCCGACCTCGGCCTCCCCTTCACCCCACCGATGAACGCCCTCCTCACCGCCCGCCTCAGCCCACCGGCCGCCCACCGCGCGATGGTCACCGCCCACCGCTTCACCGCCCCCGAAGCCCTCACCGCCGGCATCGTCACCGACCTCGCCCCCGAGGAAGACCTCCTGGACCGCGCCGTGACCCTCGCCACCGACCTCGCCGGCAAACCGCGCCAAGGCATCGCCGCGATCAAGCGCGGCATGTATGGGAGCGTGATCGACGCCCTGGTCCCGCCGACTCCGTAGTGCCCCGAGCTGGATTCGAACCAGCGGCCCATCCCTAGGAGAGGAGATTTGCCAAGGCGGATCGTCGAATTTCTACCTGCATCTGGCTCTGCGCCACGACCGGGTATCGGACATAAACCGCCACGAGGCGACACTAACCGACGGATCTGGGCCACCCTGCCGGTGCTCCGGAGGACGGACAGCCGCCTCATAGAAGCGGAGATGGAGTTTCCTCGACCCGCCTTCGCGCCTCGGCGCACTCTCCCTCGAGGGTCGATCGGCGGCTTGCCGATGTAGCTGACGATGATGTGGCGGTAGCGGCTCTCGAGGTCTGGATGCTGTGCCCCGCCATCGCCGCCTGTGGATGCAGGTTCATGCCCGCCGGCCTCATCACCAGGGTGGAGTGGAGGGCCATCGAGATCGCGGTGTGGCGGCCGTCGTAGAGTTTCATCGTTGCGAGGCCGGGCGGAGCGTCGGGCGCCCGCGCGGCGAATCGCCCCGCGCCGGCACCCAGACCCTGTCCACCCACCGGTTGTAGAAGTTCTTGGTCCAGGCGAGCGGAATCCGTTGCCCTCCTCCTCGCGGCCACCCCCAGACGGGTCCGCCCTCGCCGAGCGCCTGGAAGATCAGTCGGTCCGACGGCTGGGGGCCGAAGCGCGACTCGAGCGCGCTGCGGTAGCGGAGGAGACGGTCGCGGGCGTTCGGCAGGTGAAGCGCGAGGTTAGCCGGCAGTCACCATGTCGCCGGCGGGGTGATCCCTGCGTGCTCCTGTGAACTGTTATGTCGGCCTTTGTCCCTGGGGCATACCATCCCGTCCGTGGCAGCGACCATCCCCGTCGAGCTTCACGATCTTCTTCGCGGCTCTGATCTCGAGAGTCCGACCCTTGCCTTCGCGGAGAAATGCGAGGAGATCCTCAAAGACAACAAGCTTCCATTTTTCCCGGCGTACACCGATCACGGCAGTCAGCACGTCCAAGGAGTCATGGAATCAGTCGTTCGTCTGATTCCGGGAAACGTGCTGGAGGGTGAGTTGCTGTCACCGCCGGATGGTGCTCTGATCGTCGCGGCTTGTTACCTACACGACCTCGCCATGCATCTCAGGGCGCCGAGCTTCGTGGCGTTGATCTCCGACGGTACCGACTTCACTCCACTGCCGTGGTTCGACGAACCGCAGCGAAGTCGACCCCCGGATCTTCCGTGGCCCGAGACCTGGCAAGACTTCCGCAAGAAGGCGAAGCGTTTTTCCGAGTCCGATTTCGAGCGACTGCTCGGCCCGGGGTTTGCCGAAGCGCCATCCATTGCATGGGGCGACAAGGACCTGGCGCCCGAGACCTGGACGCAAGCCGACTATCTACTGGTCGGCGAGTTCCTCCGACGTCATCACGCACGACTGGCCCATGAGATCGCCCACTACGGTCTTCCGGATATTCCATCCACCGAGTTCCCGGCGCTCAAGGACCTGATGCCGACGTTGGCGGACCACATCGGCTCGACGGCACGATCACACAACGAAGATCTGCGCGTGGCGTTCGACTATCTGGAGCACAAGGCCCCGGGGGATCTTCGCCCCGATGGCGCTGTCGTCCACTATGCGATGGGACTTCTCCGAGTCGCCGACTATCTCCAGATCGAGGCAGGCCGTGCGACCCCACTCCTCCTGCACCTTCGTCGCCCGCAGAGTCCCCTGAGCATCGACGAGTGGAAGAAGCACCAAGCCGTCAGCGGCATCTCGTGGGACACGAAAGACCCGAGGGCGGCGCGGGTCACGATCACGCCCGCTCACACGTTGCGTATCCACCTGCAACTTCGGGAGCTATTGGAAGCGCTGCAGCGAGAAGTCGACGTGACGACGGCCGTCCTGCGGGAAACCTATGGAGCGTCAACTCTTGCTGCTCTGACGTTGACTCTTGAGCGTGTGAACTCCAATCTCGATGAACCGGCCCTGCACCGCGAGCTCGCCTTCGTCCCGGTGACTGCTCGTCTGCGGAGTGCTGAGGATCTCTTTCGTCTGGTCGTCGGTGACCTGTATGGTCAGGAGCCCGCCGTGGCCGGGCGCGAGCTACTGCAGAATGCCATCGACGCGGTCCGGGAATTGGCGCGCCGGTCGGAGCGGCTCGGAACCGATCCGCCTGGCGACCTCCGCGACCTAGGTGCCGAGGTGCTCGTCGAAGTCAGGCAGTTGGAGGGTGGTCGCGGCGTCCTCACGGTTGCGGACCGGGGCGTCGGGATGACCCCCGAGACCATCGTCTCTAGTTTCCTCGCCGCCGGTAGTAGCTTCAGGGAATCGTTCGAGGAGGACGAAAGCCAGACCGAGGTGGCTGCTGTCCGTTGGATGAAGGCGGGTCGTTTCGGTATCGGGGTGCTTGCATCCTTCCTTCTGGGAACCGAAGTCCGAGTGGCCACCAGGCATGCTGGTGCGCAGCGCGGAGTGACCTTCGCGGTAACGATGGACGACGACCTGGTGGAGATGAACTGGACCTCGGATCTACCGATCGGTACCGAACTTTCCATCCCTTTTCGCGTTGACACCCTGCCTCTGCCATTTGGATGGGAAGGAGACTACGAAGAACGCTACACGTACTTCCTAGAGCAAATTGCCATCCATTACCAGATTAGCGACCCTGAGGTGAAGTTCATCTTTCGCAATTCATCAGGCACCATCACGCCCGTGGATCGGGTCGCCGAGGTCCCCCTTCCGGGGGATGAGCTGCCCTTCACTTGGAGGTCTCTTGAGGTTCCCGATCTGGATGCCGTGTTCTGGAGCCTCCCGCGAAAGGATTTCGTCCTCGATGGATTCGTCCCCTCTGGGGAGTTCGGCAACCGAATCGCTCACAACGGCTTCGTCATCCGAAAGCCGGCCGATGACTCGATGGCCGAGGCATACGAATGGGCCGCCCCGGCGATGACGCGACTCCTGCGATGCCCGAGCATCGCGGCCTTCGACACCCTGAATCGGCTGGGCATCTCATTGAATCGGTACGAACTGGCCAGCCGGACCTTGGACTTCGAGGACATCCTTTTGCGGTCGATCGGCAGGGACGTCGTGGCTCATGCCATCACCTCGGGGACCGACCGCTTCCCTCTCTCATATCAATGGGGTCTCAGCCCGATATCCGACGGGACTAGGTTCCTGCCGTTGATGCCTGCACTGTGCGACAGATATCTGGATGGCGCACTTCTCGTCTTTTGGACCCCGGACTCGAGCGTCATGTTACATTCGCAGTCATTTCTCGAGATCGTCTTGGACGCCGCCGGATGGGATGAGTTGCCCTTCCGTGTCGAGTTGAAGATCGACGAGTTCGTGGAAGACGACGATCTACAGATAGCGGCCGGCGAAGACCTCGAAGAGGACGATCCCGACCATGAGCGGATCGAGGTGCACACCCTTCGATCGACGCTCAGCTTGGCGAGGCTTCTGCGATGCAACCCGGTCGGAGCGGTGTTCAAGTCGGAGGCTGGTCTGACCACCAAACTCAAGATCGAAAGCTCGCACCCTGATGTGATGTCGTCGCTGACCGAGGCCGCGGACGAGATTCACCAGCTCGGCTTGGAACCCCCCTTCGGGCTAGCCGTTCTGAGACCTGGTGAGGGTACGTCGTCGGCGCGAGACGAACCTCTTGCCGAGGCATGGATTGAGATCATCGGGGGAATGCTGGAGCGGGCTCCCGACGCTCGGCTCGAGCGAGAGGATCAAGTCGCGGACGACCATGGCGACCTGATGCCTCTTCTTCGGTCCTGGGAGCGCTATCGGGAGCTGCCGGGCTGGGACGACGAGTCGTCGCCAGCCTAGGGGCGCGGCCGCTGCGCCGCGCCGAGCTTCGTCCAGATCCGCCGGATCGCTGCGATGTCGCGATCGTCGAGCGGATCGAAGATGTGCTCCTGGACCGCCTCCTGCGGGGGGGTCGATCGCCTCGTCGGCCATCTCCCCGCCGGCCGCGGTGAGCTGACGAGCGAGATGCGGCCGTCCGGCCTTGGCCCGAGCCCTCCACATCCGCGAAGACTCCCCCGCCTCGCTCCACCCTCCTCCAGGTGAGCCTGCACGAGCGCTGGCGCGAGACGCCCGAGGGTACCCGCGCCTCGCCCGAGCCCTTCTCCTCACCGTGAACGACATCGCTTCGAACGACCGGCCTATCCCTTCGGGAGGGGAATGGCCTGCGATCATGATTTGACTCTGCAGGCCGAATCACCGCGGTCCCGATGGAGGGGTGGTCCAGGCTTGAGACGGGTTGGTCCAGATCCGGCCCCGGAAGCGGAGTCAGACGAACTCAGGAATTTGGCTCTGCAGGCCGGTCCGACAGTGCCCCGAGCTGGATTCGAACCAGCGGCCTATCCCTTAGGAGGGGATCGCTCTATCCAGCTGAGCTATCGGGGCTCGGGCGGAATTGTGGCTTATGGCGCCGATCTGTGACTAAGAAGTTGCTTTGTGCGCGCCACAAGTGCGTGTTTTGGAGGCAAGGTGGAGTGCATGAGAGCGAACCACCTGAGAGACGTGTCCGCCACTCGGTTTAATGTGGTCGACATGTCCAAGATGATCCAGATAAGAAACGTGCCGGACGAGATGCACCGGATGTTGAAGGCGCGGGCCGCCGCGGAGGGGATCTCCCTCTCGGACCTGATCAAGCGCGAACTCGGCGCGACGTCGGGGTTGCTGAGCTTCGAGGAACTCGACGCTCGGGTCAAGGCGCGCGGGCGCTCGAAAGGGACGTCGGCCGAAACCGTCCGCTACATCCGCGAAGCGCGAGGTGACTGATGAACGTCGTCGATGCCTCGGTCCTGGTCGAATACCTGACCGGGGGAGAGTTCGTGGAGGAGGCGCGGGGCGCGATCGGGCGGGAGCGCTGGGCTTGGGCTCCCGCCCTGGTCGATGCCGAGGTCGGGAACGCGCTGCGGCGACAGGTGCGGGCCAAGGTGCTCACGGCTCGCAAGGCGCACGCCGCGCTTGACGACCTGTTCGAGATGCGGCTCCAGCGAGTCGAGCATCGCTTCCTGGTCGAGCGCGCCTGGCAGTTGCGTGAGAACGTCAGCTTCTACGACGGTCTCTACGTCGCGCTCGCCGAGGCAGCGGGTGCGCCGCTGCTGACCTTCGACAAGAAGCTCACGCGCGCGTCGGGCCTGCGCACGGAGGTCGAGCTCATCGTGCCGGTCTAACCCGCCGGCGCGGTGTCCTCGTCCTCGGGCTCGGCGTAGAGGCTCTCGGAGGCGAGCTCCAGTGCGCGACGACTCCAGAGCTTGACCTCCATGAAGACGTCGTCGCCGTAGGCCTCGAGCGCGTCGAGGGCGATCAGCGTGAAGCGGTCGCGATTGATCTCTTCCTGGTCGACGGTCTCGTTGTCGAGCTCGGCGGTGGCGGCGACGGCACCGCGGACGAGGGGGCGTCCCCAGACCAGGGTGACCGCGCCGGCGCGACCGTTCTCACCGCGCCAGCGGCCGATCACGTCGTCGTTGAGGTCGATGTTCCAGTCCGGGTTGTCCTCGGCGAGGACGTCGGTGAAGTCGGCGGTGGCGCGGAAGTCGGTCGGGTCGCCCTCCCCGATCGGCAGCGCGTAGGAGACGTGGCCGAAGAGCTCGAGCGTGCCCTCCTCGCTCTCGGTCCGCGCCGAGCAGGGGATCCAGACGCGGCCGCCCCAGGCGCGCTCCGGGAACCAGTCGACCTCCTCCGGCACCGCCGCCCCGGCGGGCAGGTCGCCGATCGCCTCGACCGCGCTGACGAAGCCCTCGCGCAGGCGCGCGGCGAAGCGGCCGCCGGCGATGGCCTCCTGACTCGTGTCGGCGATGAAGCGGGGGATCGGCCGCGGGTTCGGTGCCACGGCCGCGGACCCTACACCCCGCGGGTGAGTTCGCAGTTATCCGCGAATAGCGCGGATAACTGCGAACTCAAGTCGGGGCCGGTGCGCCTGAGGGTCAGGCGGCCTGGGGGACCGCCTCGGGACGGCCGCGCAGCAGGGTGACCGCGGCCGCCGCACCCAGCAGGCAGAGCCCCGCGCCGATGAGGAAGGCGAGCCGGTAGCCGCCGGTCAGCGCACCGAGCTGCGTCGTCCCGCCGCCGAGCAGGTCGTTGGTGCGGGAGGTAGCCAGGGTCGTCAGCACCGCCAGGCCGAGCGTGCCACCGACCATGCGCGAGGTGTTGACGACCCCGGAGGCGAGCCCGTTCTGCGCGGCCGGCACGCCTTTGACCGCGACGATCGTCGCCGGCACCAGCGACCAGCCGCCGCCGAGCGTGACCAGGACTCCACCCGGGAGGATCGCCACCTCGTAGGCGCTGCTCGCCTGCACCGTGGCGAGGACCAGGAAGCCGATCATCGAGACGACCATGCCGAGCGTCAGCGTGGCCCGCACCCCGAGCCGCGCCACCAGTTTCGGCGCGGTGGCCGAGCCGGCGAAGAAGCACAGCGTCAGCGGTAGGAAGGAGATGCCGGCGACCAGCGCGTCCTCGGCCTTCACTTCCTGCAGGAAGAGCGAGACGAAGTACCACATGGCGAACGTTGCCGCGTAGAGCAGGGCGACGATCAGGTTGGCGGCGCGCAGGGCAGGCATCTTGAAGACCCCGAGCGGGATCAGCGGGTCGGCCGCGAGCTTGCCCTCGACCAAGGCGAAGAGGCCGAGCAGGACGATCCCGAGCGCCAGCGGCACCAGCACGCCGAGCGAGGCCCAGCCGAGCGTGTCGGTGCGGACGATGCCGTAGACGACCGCGGTGAGGCCGGCGCTGATCAGCACCGCGCCGGGGACGTCGAGCTTGCGCTCGTGGGCGACGGCGCCCTGCACCGGGATCAGGCGGCGGCCGGCGAGCAGCACGGCGAGGCCGACCGGCACGTTGATGACGAAGACGGCGGGCCAGTCGAAGGCCTGGGTGAGCGCGCCACCGAGCAGCGCCCCGGCGGCACCGCCGATGCCGCCCATCGCCGCCCAGAGGCCGAGGGCGCGATTGCGCTCGGCGCCCTCGGCGAAGGAGCTGGTGACGATCGCGAGGCTGGCGGCGGAGATGACGGCGGCGCCGAAGCCCTGGATCGCGCGGGCGCCGACCAGGACGCCCTGGCCGTCGGCCACCGCGCAGCCGAGCGAGGCCGCGGCGAAGAGGCCGACGCCGACGAGGAAGACCTGCCGGCGGGGAAGGAGGTCGGTGGCGCGCCCGGCCAGCATCAGGAAGCCGGCGAAGGTCAGCGTGTAGGCGTTGACGACCCACTGCAGTCCGGTGTCGGAGAAGCCGAGCGAGGTACGGATCTCCGGCAGCGCGACATTGACGATCGAGATGTCGAGGATCACCATGAACTGCGCGAGGCAGATGGTGAGAAGAAGTGCGTCTTTCTGGAGTCTCTTCATAGTTCGACGATCACCGTACCACAAAGTTCGATGATCGTCGTATCATTTAGGACATGACCTTAGAACGTCCCGACCGCGACGAGATCGACCTCTCCGCCGTCCTGCACGCGCTGAGCGATCCGCAGCGCCGCCGCATCGTCGCCGAACTGGCCGCCAGCGAAGTGCCGCGCCCCTGCGGCAGTTTCGCCCCCGCGATCACCAAATCGACCCGCACCCACCACTTCCGAGTCCTCCGCGAGGCGGGCCTGGTCGAGCAGTGGAAGGAGGGCACGAGCAAGATGAGCCGCTTGCGCCGCGACGATATTGATGCGCGCTACCCCGGCTTGCTGGATTCGGTGCTGGAGTCGACGCCGGTGGGGTAGGGATTGGGGTCGGCGCGGGACGGGCGGGGGTCCGGGGCGCTTGCGGCCGTCCGAGATGGTCCTGGGCTCCTCATGGGGGTCCTGGCAGGCTGTGACCCCCATGAGGAGCCCAGGACGTGAGGCTTGCGTGGGAGAGGTGTCACAGGGACGTCGCGAAGTCGGACTTCCGTGAGGATCAGATCGGAGAGCCTCCACACATCGGCCCGATCCGTGACGAAGATGCCGGGAACGTCACACTTTCCGGCCCTGGAACGCCCTCCTCGGGCCGGAAATCAAGGGTCGATAACGCGCTGCGTGATTTAGGGCCCCTATAGGGGGGTCGATACACGCAGCGCGTAGGTCGGTGTTGCACAACACGGGAGGAAGACCGGAGTTCCCGGCATCTCCGTGACGACGTCTGACTCCCGTCACGGATCCGTGCCACTCCCGACGCACTCCCGTGACGCTCCCGCGCGCCTCCCTCCATGCTTTTCATACCCGCCACTCTCGCCACGGCCACAGCCTGCCCGGGCCGTGGCGAGAGTGGCGCGCCCCTTCCCCGGGCGCCAGCTTGCGGGGCCTGAGCCCTTCCGGGCGCTGGCCTGCGGGTCACGGGCTTCCCGGGCGCCAGCTTGTGGGGTCCCGTCCCTTCCCCCCGGGCGAGTTCGCACTTCTCCGCGCTATCCGCGGGTTACTGCGAACTCGCCGTTAGGCGGGCCGGCTCAGAGGCATTCGCGGAGGTCGGCGGCGGCCTGCTCGGGGGGGTAGATGTTGATGTCGACGCCGGTGCCTAGCTCGAAGCCGGCCTTGATCGTCAGGCGGGGGGCGATGTCGACGTGCCAGTGGAACTGCTCGGCGCCGCGGGGGGCGGTGCGGATCCAGAGGTTCAGCTCCGGCGGGGCGTCGAAGCGCTTTGCCAGCAGGCGCAGGGCGGTGGCGAGCATCGCCGCGCCGACCGTGTCGTCCTCGAACTTGGCGACCTCGCGGCGGGGGATCACGCGCAGCTCGAAGGGGGAGCCTGAGGCCCAAGGGCAGATGAGGGCCGCCTCGTCGTCGATCGCCACCAGGCGGTCTTTGCGGCGCACCTCCTCGATCAGCACGTCGGCGAGGAGGCCCGCGCCGGCGGTCCGTTCGGCGTAGGCACCGGCCCGCTCGCGCTCGCGGGCGATCGCCGCCGGAACGAACGGCAGGGCGTAGAGCTGGGCGTGGGTGTGCTCGAGCGAGGCGCCCGCGCCGCCGCCCTCGTTGACGATCAGCTGCAGGCAGGAGGCATCGCGGTGGGCGCGCATGCGCTCGCGCCAGGTGGCGACCGCGTCGGCGAACTCGGTGTCGTCCAGCTCGGCCATCGCGGTGACGTGGCGCGGCGAGTTGATCAGCACCTCGTGCGCCCCGGTCGCCGGCCGGGCACTGAAGAGGTCCGGTTCGCCGGCGCGCCGCGAGGTCAGGAGCGGATCGCCGCTGGAGGCGAACGAGCCCGCTTCGGCCTCCGGGCTGCCGCCGGTTCCCGCCCCCTCGGGCGCGCCGAGCGCCGGGTAGAGGTTCGGCACCACCCGCGTCCGCCAGCCGGGCGTGTCGGGCGCGCGCCCCTCCGCGCCCAGCGCGAAGAGCTCCGGCGGCGTGTCCCCCTCGTGCCCCTCGCAGAACGGGCACCCCTCGGGCCCCTTCGGCTCGGAGCGCTGCGCCGTGAAGTTGTCCGGCCGCGCGGCGCGGCCCGGGGCGAGGATCGTCCTCAGCCCGCTCAGCTGATCGATGCGGATCTCGGGGGAGCTCAGGAGCGGGAGGGTGGCAGATCGGTGTCGGCGGGCGCGTCGTCCTCGGGCGGGGTGACGCCGGGCGCCGGCCGGGCGCCGCCGCCGGGAGCGGGCCTCGCGCCACCGCCCGGCGCCGGCGTCGCCTCGTCCGCGGGCGGCACGACCGGATCCGGGTCGTCCTCGGGCGGCAGCCCGGAGCCTTCGACCCCCGGCACCGGCTCGCCGCCGCGCGGCGGCGCCGGCGGCCGCGGTTTGGCTTTGCTGCCACCCGCGTTGTGGTCGCTGCGCCCGATGAACGGCTCGAGCACGTCCATCGGCAGCGGGAAGACGACCGTCGTGTTCTGGTTCGACCCGATTTCCAGCAGCGTCTGCAGGTAGCGCAGCTGCAGCGAGGCCGGGTTGGTGCTGATGATGTCGGCCGCGTCGGTGAGCTTCTGCGCCGCCTGGAACTCGCCCTCGGAGTTGATGATCTTCGCCCGCCGCTCGCGCTCGGCCTCCGCCTGGCGCGCCATCGCCCGCTGCATCTGGTCGGGGATCTCGACGTCCTTGATCTCCACCGCGGTCACCTTCACGCCCCACGGCTCGGTCGATTCGTCGATGATCTTCTGCAGGTCTTCGTTCAACCGCTCGCGATCGGCCAGCAGCTGGTCGAGCTCCGCCTTGCCGAGCACCGAGCGCAGCGCCGTCTGTGCGATCTGCGAGGTGGCGACCAGGTAGTTCTCGACCTCCACCACCGCCCGGTTCTGGTCGACCACCCGGAAGTAGGCGACCGCGTTGACCCGGCAGGGCACGTTGTCGCGGGTGATCACCTCCTGTGGCGGGACGTTCAGCGTCACCGTCCGCAGGTCGACCTTGACCATCCGGTCGATCAGCGGGATCAGCAGGATCAGCCCCGGCCCCTTGGTCGCGATCAGCCGGCCGAGCCGGAAGATCACCCCGCGCTCGTACTCGCGCAGGACCCGCACCGACAGCCCCAGCGCGATCAGCGCGAAGAGCACGATGACCACGAGGATTCCGACCACTACCGCCATTCAGCTTCCCCTTCGTTCGGATCCTTGGACCGTTTCCACGGTGACCGGTCGCACCACGAGCGTCAGCCCGTCGACCGCCTCAACCTTGACTCTATCCCCGGGGCGCGCCGGCGAAACCCCGTCGGCAAGCCGCGCCGCCCACAGCGTGCCGCGCATGAAGACCTGCCCGGTCGGGTCGATCGTCGAGCGCGCCTCCGCCTCGCCGCCGACCATTTCCTCGGTCCCCGCCCGTTTCGGCAGGTGCATCGTGCTGCGGATCACTTTGCGGCTGATGTAGAGGAAGCTGACCGCGGAGAGGATCGCCAGCGTGATCAGGGCGGCGCCGATGTACTCGGCCGCGCTGTCGGAGGACTCGAGCGCGAGGATCCCGCCGACCACCAGCCCGGCGATCCCGAGCGCCGCCAGGAGGCCGCCCGTCGGCAGCAGCAGCTCCGCCGCCAACAGCCCGATCCCGATCAGGGCGATGATGGCGAACGCTTCCATGCCTCAGATTATGCGCCCCCGAGCGCGTAGCGCTTGATGTCTTCTTCGAGTTCGGAGTCGTGCGCGTACTGGCCGAGCTTCACGTAGACAAGCTTGCCGCCGCGGTCGTAGAAGGCGGTGTCGGGCGGGCCGGGCGCCTTGTAGGACTGGGCGACTTCGAAGTCGGGGTCGTAGTAGCTCGGGTAGGGGACCGGGTGGTCGGCCAGCCAGATTTCGGCTTCCTTTTCGGAGTCTTCGGAGTCGATGCCGATGAAGGCGACCTGCTTGCCCCATTTCGCCGCGGCTTCCTGGAACATCGGGAACTCGAAGCGGCAGGGGCCGCACCAGGAGGCCCAGACGTTGGCGACGACCGGGTAGCCGAGCGAGGCGACCCGCTTCTCGAACGCGGCCTTCCCGCCGGGCAGGATCTCGTTCGCTTCGTCGTAGAGCTTCGCCAGCGGCGCGGGCGCGCCGGCCAGCGCTTTCGCGTAGTCAGGATGCGTCGTGTCGCCCCCCGAGGAGGAGCCGCAACCGACCGCCATGACAGCCAGCGCGAGGGCCGCCGACAGGGCGAGCGCGAGTTTGATCCACCGTCGCATCCGCTCCTTGATTACAATACGGGGACGTTCGGTTCGCGGTCCGCGGACCTCTTTGAGTTCTCGGGGAGACGGAGACCCGGCTTCCCGCAGCCCTCGTTCATCGTTGCCCGAGGCCGTCCTCCAGTTGCGGCCGGGCAGACACGCAAAGCCTTCTATGGCCAACACCACCGACGTTGCCGCTGGCGCGGCAGTCCCATCTAGCGCCGATATCGAGCGTGCGTCCTCCTTCGCGCGCGAGCCCTTCCTGCAGGACGGGGAGGGACCCGAGGCGCTCGCCCCGGGCACCGCCCGCCGGCAGGCGCTCGACGCCGCGCTGGCCGAGCTCGCCGCGGGCGCCGAGGAGCCCTCGGTCGAGTGGCGGCGCAACTTCTCGCTGCTGCTCGGGCTGGAGCGCTTCCTCGCCGACGAACCGCCGACCCTGCGCGACGGCGCCGAGCTCTCGCCGCACCAGGTCGACGCACTCTCCGGGACGCTGGCCGAGCTGATGACCCAGCAGCAGGTCGGCTCCGCCGAGGCGGGGGTCGAGCTCGACGACGACGAAGCGGGCCTCGACGAGCCCGACACCGCCGAAGCCGCGGAAGGCGCCGCGGAAGGCGCCGAGGAAGACGAAGCGCCCGACGAGGCCGAGGACGAGGAGCCCCAGGACTGGACCGAAACGACGCCCACGGACGACGAAGACGAGGTCGTCGAGGAGGCCCCCGACGACCCGGGCGCGGCGCGTCGCTTCTGGTTCGAGCACGCGACCGGCGCCGGCAAGACCGTCGCCGCGGTCGGCTTCATCGAGGCGACCCGCACCGGCGGCGTCCTCATCCTCACCCACCGCCGCAACCTGGTCGACCAGTTCATCGGCGAGATCTCCGACCGCGGCTATAAAGAGCGCCTGCGCCCGCCGCTGCTCGGCAACCGCGACGACGCCGAAGGCCCGGTCACCGTGGAGACCTATCAGTGGTTCGTCCGCAACCACAAGAAAGTGTCGGACGCCTACTCGGTCGTCATCTGCGACGAGGCGCACACCGCGCTGGGCGAGAAAACCAGTGCCTGCATCCGCGCCTGGCCCGGCCCCGTCTTCATCGGCATGACCGCGACCGGCGCGCTGATCGCCCGCCACGTCGCCGACCTCTTCCCGACCCAGACCTCGCGCTTCGACCTCGCGCAGGCGGCCCGGCGCGGCGTCATCTCGCCGCTGCGCTGCCTGCGCATCCCCCCCGGCCCGGGGGTGCGGACGATCGCCAAGGTACCGCTGCGCAAAGGCGAGGTCGACCAGGACTTCGACCAGGAGGAGCTGGCCGCGCTGCTCGACCAGGGCCCGTTCAACTTCGCGATCGCCGACCTCTACAAGTCGCGCTTCCGCAAGACGCCGGGCGTCGTCTACACGGCGGGCGTCCGCCACGCCTACAACGTCGCCGAGGCGTTCCGCGCGGTCGGCATCAACGCCCAGGCGGTCTCCGGCGAGACGCCGAAGCGCGAACTCGCCGACATCCTCGCCGGCTTCGAACGCGGCGACGTCGACGTGCTCTGCAACGCGCAGCTGCTCGCCGAGGGCTGGAACAGCCCGCGGGCGACGATCTGCATGCACCTGGCGCCGACCGCCTCGCGGCGGATCTACCAGCAGCGGGTCGGCCGCGTCACCCGGCGCGCGCCGGGCAAGGAGGCGGGCCTGGTCATCGACTTCGTCCACCCGGCGACGACCCACGACGAGACGATCGTCACCCTGCACAGCCTGCTTGACCGTGACGTCTACCGCGGCGGCGCGATCGTCGTCGGCCCGGTGCGCCGCGGCCGCGGCCGCAAGGTGCGGGTGGAGCGGCGGATCGTCCCGGTCTCCGACGTCGAGGAGAAACGGATGGAGGTGCTCGAACGGGAGATCTGGCGGATCGCGGTCGAGAACCTCGACTATCCCGAGCAGCACGCCTGGGCGGCGCTCGCCGGGGCGCGGGTCAACACGCAGGGCTGGCGGCGCGCCCGCGCGATGCTGCAGAACGACCGCACCAAGGAGCTCCGCCGTCGCTTCCTGCTGACCTGCGTGCAGCGCAACCGCAACGCGCAGCTGCGGCTGAAAGCGCTGGGGGAGATTGCCGACCTCGGCGACCCCGACGCCTTCGACGACGCGATCGACATCGTCGGCACCTGGAGCCGCGAGGACAAGCGGGCGGGGACCAAGACGATGCTGCAGGCGCTGATCGACAAGCGGATCGGGCGGCGCGACCAGGCGCAGGCGTGGGTCTGGCGCCTCGCCGGCTACACGCGCGAACTGCACGAGGAGTACGCGGTGCAGCGCTGGCCGGAGACGAAGCGGCTGCTGGGCCTGCTGGTGAACTCGAGTGGGCGGGCGCACGGCCGCAACGCGCGCCGGCTCGTCCACGCGGCGCGCAAACAGGACCGCCGCCTGGCGGTGGCACTGCTTGCCGCCGCGGTGTCGCACACGCCGGAGGGCGAGGAGGTCCTGCGCGGGGCGCGCATGCGGATGGCCCGGAAACCGAGCGCGGTCGCCCGCGAGCTGCTGCGGAACTTCCCCAAAGGCGGCAAGCGCCGGCGCAAGCGCAAGCGCGGTGGGAACGGCAACGGCGGCGGCAACGGGAACGGCGAGAACGGAGGCGGCAAGGCACCGGAGGCGGTGGAGGCGGAGGTCTCGACCAACGGCGGCGACCCGGAGGAGAAGCCCAAGCGCCGCTCGCGCCGCCGTAAGGCGAAAGAGGTGGAGGCCGAGGTAGGGACGGAGTCCGCTCCTGAGACGGAGGCTGCCGCCGAGCCGGAGACCGCCCCCGAGGTAGAGGTCGCTCCCGACCCGGAGCCGACCCCCGAAGACGAGGCGCCGAAGAAACCCGCCAAACGCAAAGCGGCGAAACCGAAAGCCGCGAAAGCCAAAGCCGACAAAGCCGACAAAGCGAAACCGGCGAAAGCCAAAGCCGCGAAATCGAAAACGGCCAAGCCGGCCAAGCCGGCCAAAAACGGGAAACCGGCGAAAAAAGCCAAAGCCGCGAAAGAGAAAGCCGCCAAACCGAAAGCGGCGGCGAAACGCAAACGGAAACCGAAAGCCGCCGCGGCCGACGGCTCAAAATCCGGTCAGATGAACATCCCCGGCGCCGAGGGCGACCCGGTCGCCGTCGGCGAGTCGGACGAGTAGGTAACCGCGCTCGTCGACCCCGTCGGCGACCCCGCTCCCCTGTTCCCAGCTGACCTCGCGCCCGCGCAGCGCGTCCCGCTCCCGCCAAGCTCCGAGCACCTCCTCCGCGTCGGCGTCGAGCCAAACCGCAAGCCGCCCACTCAGCCCCTTCGCCGCCCCCTCCGCCCAGCTGTTCCTTATGGTCCCCACAGGACCATAAGGAACAGCGGAAGAGGGGTCGAAGAGGGAGGTGGCGCGGTCGCGGAGCTCCTCGGGGAACTCGTCGGCGGCGATCGTGAGGTTCAGGCCGACGCCGAGCACCGCCCAGCCGTCCTGGGGGCGCGCCTCGATCAGGATCCCGGCCAGCTTGCGGCCGTCGAGGTGGATGTCGTTCGGCCACTTCACCTTGCACTCGACGCCCGGCCGCAGCGCCTCGGCGGTCTCGCAGACCGCGAGCGCGACGGCAAGGGGCAGCACTGAGTGGCGCGGCTCGATGGGCCGCAGCACCGCCGAGTAGAGGAGCGCCGAGCCGGGCGGCGCGGTCCACGTCCGCCCCTGTCGTCCCCGCCCCGCCGTCTGCTCGGCCGCGGTGACCACGGTCCCGTGCGGCGCCCCCGCCGCGGCAAGCTCACGCGCGACCGTGTTCGTCGACCCGACGCGGCGGAAGTGCCGATGGGGTGTGCCGAAGGTCAATTCGTCGCGGCGTCGGCGAGCAGCGCGGCGAGGAGGCCGTCGACGTCGTGGCGATCGGCTTCGACCGCGACCTCGAGCCCGGCCTCGCGCGCCGTGGCGCTGGTGACCGGGCCGATCGAGACGATCCGCGCCCGCGTCGGGAAGCGGTCGCCGAGCGCCTCGGTCAGGTTCGTCACGGTCGAGGACGAGGTGAAGGTGACGTAGTCGGCGTCCTGGGCCGCGGCGACGGCGGCCTCGTCGGGCGCCTCGCGCACCGTCTCATATAAGGCGACGACGTCGACCGCGCCGCCGCGCTCGCGCAGCGCGTCGGGGAGGACGTCGCGGGCTTCGGCCGCGCGGGCGACCAGCACGCGCTTGCCCTCGACGTCGACCTCGGTCAGCGCCTCGACCAGCGACTCGGCGACGAAGCGCTCCGGGACGACGTCGGCGGCGATGCCGCGGGCGGCGAGCGCGCGGGCGGTGCCGGGGCCGATCGCCGCGACCGTCGCGCCGGCCAGCGCGCGGGCGTCGCGCCCGGCCTCCGCGAGCGCCTCGAAGAGCAACCTGACTCCGTTCGGGCTGGTCAGGCAGATGAGGTCGTAGTCACGGATCGCGGTCGCGCCGTCCCGCACCTCGGCGCTCTCGATCAACGACTCGATCCGGATCGCCGGCAGCTCGACCACGTTCGCGCCGAGGCCGCGCAGCGTCTTCGCCAGGCCGCTCGCCTGGGCGCGCGCCCGGGTCACGACGACGGTGCGCCCGTGCAGCGGCCGCCGCTCCAGCCAGGCCAGCGCCTCGCGCCGCGCCGCGACCGCGCCGATCACGATCAGCGCCGGCGCCCCGATGCCCTCGCGCTCGACCGCCGCGGCGATCGTCCCGAGCGTCGCGGTCACGGTCCGCTGCCCCGCCCAGGTGCCGCGTTCGATCGCCGCCGCGGGCTCCTCGGCAGCGCGCCCGGCGGCGATCAGCGCCGCCGCGTTCTCGCCCAGCCGTTTGACCCCCATGTAGAAGACGAGCGTGCCGGGGAAGGCGGCGAGGGCGTCCCAGTCGAGCGCCGTCTCGGCCTTCTCCGGGTCCTCGTGGCCGGTGATGAAGGCGACCGCGGAGGCGTCGTCGCGGTGGGTCACCGGGATGCCCGCGTAGGCGGTCGCCGCGACCCCGGCGGTGACGCCGGGCACGACCTCGAACTCGACCCCGGCCTCGTGCAGCGCTTCGCCCTCCTCGCCGCCGCGGCCGAAGACGAAGGGGTCGCCGCCCTTCAGCCGCACCACGCTGCGCCCGGCCTTGGCCGACTCGATCAGCCGCACGCCGATCTCCGCCTGCGGCACCGAGGGCACCCCCGGCTGCTTGCCGACGTAGACCAGCTCCGCGTCCTCCCGCGCCCCGTCGAGCGCCCCCGGCGGGATCAGCCGGTCGTAATAGATCGCGTCAGCGTCAGCGATCAGCGCCAGCGACCGAGCCGTCATCAGCCCCGGGTCTCCCGGCCCGGCCCCGACCAGGTAAACGACCCCCCGCCGCGTCACACCCACGTCACAGGCCTCCGTCGACGGGCCGAAAACCTGTCCATATGTCCGGTTTTCGGCCCATCGACCGCGGGGGGTTGAGGATTACGCATTGGAGTCGGCCATTTGTGCGGCGCGGGCCAGGAGCTCGGCGGCGCCGGCGCCGAGCAGGCGTTTGGCGAGCTCGTGGCCGGCGGCCTCGGGGTCCTCGGGGTCGCCGTCGAGCTCGTCGCGGATCCACTCGCCGCCGTCCGGGAGGCCGACGAAGGCGCCGACCCGCAGGAGCGCGCCGTCGCACGTGGCGCGGACGCCGATCGGGGTCGAGCAGTCGGCCTCGAGGCGGGTGAAGCAGGCGCGCTCGGCGCGCAGCTCGGCGAGGGCCTGCGCGTCGCCGATCGCCCGCACCGCCGCCGCGGTCTCCTCGTCGCCCGAGCGCACCTGCAGCGCCAGCGCGCCTTGGCCCGCCGCCGGGACCATCCGGTCCTCCGGCACGCGGAAGCCGATCTCCGCCTCGCGGCCCAACCGCCGCAGCCCGGCGGCGGCGAGGACGATCGCGTCGTAGTCGCCCTCGGCCAGCTTGCGCAGGCGGGTGTCGACGTTGCCGTTCAGGTCGAGCACCCGCAGGTCCGGCCGCGTCGCCAGCAGTTGCGCCCGCCGCCGCAGGCTCACGGTCCCGACCCGCGCGCCCTCCGGAGCGTCCTCGAGCGAGGCCCCCGCGCCGATCCAGGCGTCGGCCGGGTCCTCGCGCGGCGGCACCGCGGCGATCTCGAGGCCCTCGACCTCCTCGCCCGGCAGGTCCTTCGCCGAGTGCACGCCGATGTCGGCGCGGCCGTCCAGGAGCGCCCCCTCGACCGCCCGCACGAAGCGCGATTTGTCGCCCGGCGCTCCGTCGGAGGAGACCTCGACCAGCTCGGCGCCGCCGAGCAGGTCGGCGACCGTCCCCGCCTGGGTCAGCGCAAGTTGGCTACCGCGGGTGGCGATGCGCAGGGCCAAGCACCTCAGCCTTGATGACCGGGACGGCGCAGCTCGGTGACCTTGCCCGCCGCGTCCGCCTCGGACTCGACCTCGGTCTCGATGTCGAGCCCGAACAGCTCGCGCAGCGCGCTCACGTACTGGTAGGCGTCGTCCGACCCCGCGGCGCGGCGGATCTGTCGGGTCGGCTCGTGCAGGATCCGCGAGGCGATCGCCTTCGCCATCAGCTCCATCCGCTCGCGGTCGGCCTCGCCGAGGCCCTCCCAGCGGTTCTCGTTCTCGGCCAGCACCCGCCGCACGACCTCGTCGCCGTGCTCGCGCAGCGCGGTGATCGTCGGCACCACCTCCAGCGAGGCGACCCAGCGCTGGAAGCGGTCGAGCTCGGCCTCGATGATCCGTTCCGCCCGCGTCGCCTCCGCTTCGCGCACGCCCGCGTTGCGTTCGACGATCTGCTGGACGTCGTCGATGTCGTAGACGCTCACCCCGGAGATCTCGCGGCACTCGGGCTCGATGTCGCGCGGCACGGCGATGTCGATCAGGAGCAGCGGCCGCGCTTCCCGCTCCGCCATCACCTGTTCCAGCCCGTCGCGCTCGATGATGTGGTGCGGCGAGTTGGTGGTGGAGACGGCGACGTCGACCTGGGTCAGCTGCTCGGGCAGGCTCTCGAAGCGGATCGCCTCGCCGTCGAAGCGCTGGGCGAGGCCGAGCGCGCGGTCGTGATGGCGGTTGGCGACGAAGACGGTCTGGACGCCGCGGGCGACCAGGGCCTGGGCGACGAGTTCGGCGGTGCCGCCCGCGCCGATCATCAGCACGGTGCGCTCGGAGAGGTCGCCGAGGGCGCGCTGCGCGACCTCGACCGCCACCGAGGGGATCGAGACGCCGCGCTCGCCGATCGCGGTCTCGTTGCGGGCCCGGCCGCCCGCCGCCAGCGCCCCGCGGAAGAGGCGGTTGAGGATCGGCCCGGTGGCGCCCTCGACCAGCGCCAGCTCGTACGCGCGTTTGACCTGGCCCTGGATCTCGGCCTCGCCGACGATCATCGAGTCGAGCCCGGCCGTCACCCGCAGCAGGTGCCGCGAGGCATCGACGCCGCGCAGCGAGTAGAGGTGGCCGAGCAGCTCGGTCGGCCGGATGCCGGCCTTGCGGGTGAGCACGCCGAGCGCCTCGGACTCCGCCTCGACCGGGTCGGAGACGACCAGGTAGAGCTCGGTCCGGTTGCAGGTGGAGATCGCCGCGGCCTCCTCGATCGTCCCCGCTTCGGTCAGCTCGCGCAGCGCCGCGACGGCGCGCCCCTCGGTCAGCGAGAGGCGCTCGCGGAGCTCCAGCGGCGCCGTCTTGTGGGAGACGCCCAGGGCGAGGATCTCGCTCAAGACTTGACCTCCGCGTGCTCCGTCTCCCCGGCGTCGGCTTTGCGCTGCTCGGCGACCTCGGCGACTTCGCGCAGGCCGCGCTCGATGCCCGCCAGTTTCCGCGCCATGATCCCGACGTAGATCAGCAGCAGCACCACGAAGACGATGTAGGCGCCGGCGACGTACTTGCCGCCGACGTCGTTGGGGATCGCCGGGGCGGCGACGATCCAGCCGTACAGCGTGTCGACCATCTAGTGGACCTCCGGGGCGATTCGGGAAGTGGGCGGGCCGGTCGGTGCGTCGAGGGCGCGGCGCAGGCGCTTCAGCTGGCCGTGGGCGCTCTTCGCCGAGAGCTCGAACTTGACCAGCGTCGTCCAGAGCAGCGCCATCGAGGCGATCGAGCAGAGGAAGGTGAGCATCATCGAGCCGGGCAGGCCGCCTTCGGCGGTGGCGAAGACGCGCGGGTGGACGAGCGACGCCGACATCCGCACGGCGAGGAAGTTCAGCGGCACGAAGGCGCCCGCGGTGACCGCGAAGACCGAGGCGTAGCGCGCCTGGCGCTGGCGATCCTCGATCGCGTAGCGGAAGGGGTAGTAGGTCGCGTAGAGCAGGAAGACGATCAGGAAGCTGACCAGCGTCGGTTCGTTCCAGACCCACCAGTGGCCCCAGGAGCCCTTCGCCCAGATCGAGCCGGTGATCAGCGCACCGCAGGCGTAGATGACCGAGATGTGGATCGAGACGTAGGAGTAGGCGTCGTAGCGCGGGTCGTCGCGGCGCAGGTGGAGGATCGCGAAGATGCCGCCGACGATGAAGCCGCAGAGCGAGGTGATCGCCAGCGGCACGTGCAGGTAGAAGATCTTCTGCAGGAAGCCCTGGTCGGCTTCGATCGGGGCGTAGAAGAAGACCAGCGAAAGGGTGATCGCGAACGCCACGGGGGTCGCGATCGAGAGGGGTCTGAGTCCTTTGCCGTACATGCTGGGATCGACGCCCATATCACCGGGCGCGGCGGATCAATCCTCGAGCAGGAAGTCGAATACCGCGTAGCCCAGCAGGGCGAAGATCAGATCGTATAGACCCAGCACCATCAGCCAGGTTCCGAAGCGGTGGTAGGTGACTCCGCCCAGCAGCATCAGGGGTTCCGTGGCGGCCGTGGCGGCGATCATCAGCGGCACCACGAGCGGCAGCAGGACCAGCGGCACGAGCAGGTCGCGGGCCCGCGAGTTGACCGCCATCGAGGAGATCAGCGTGCCCGCCGAGGCGAGGCCGATGTCGGCGAGCAGGAGGACGAGGATCAGCGGCGGCAGGGCGGCGGCGCTGTTGAGGAAGAAGACGGCGAAGATCGGCACCGCGATGATCTCCAGCGCCACCAGGTAGATGATCAGCGCCGCGACCTTGGCGGTGAAGAGGACGCTGCGGTCGATCGGCGCGAGGCGGATCGCGTCGAAGCCGCCCTCCTCGCGCTCGGCGACGAAGAGGCGGTTGATGCCGAGCACCGCGGCGAAGAGCAGCGTCGCCCAGAGCACCCCGGCGGCGAGCGAGCCGGAGAGGCTGGTGCGGTTGAGGCCGAAGCGGAAGATCACGAACGAGGTGACCGCGAAGAGCGCCATCGCCGGGAGCGACTGCAGGGTGCGGAGCTCGGCCCGCAGGTCCTTGCCGAGGATCGCGGCGAAGGCGGTGCGCGAGGGGGTCACGAGACGGCCGCCGGCTCGTCGACGTCGAGGCGCAGCACCTGGTCGGCCTCCGGCAGGTGGCGCTCCGGGTCGTGGGTGACGACGACGCGCGTGTGGCCGAGCCCGGGGCCGATCAGCGTGCGGGCGATCTCGCGCCCCTCGATGTCGAGGTTCGAGTCCGGCTCGTCGAGCAGCAGCAGCTCCGGCTCGTGCAGCACGCAACGGCAGATCGCGAGCCGCTGGCGCATCCCGGCGGAGAACTCGAACGTCCGCTCGTCGCCCCGGTGCGACAGCTTCACCGCCTCCAGCAGCTCCTCGATCCGCGCCTCGGCCCGCGCACCGGTGATCCCATGCAGCTTGGCGTGGAACCGCAGGTTCTCGCGCCCCGACAGGTCGCGATAGAGCAGCGGCTCGTGCCCGAGATAGCCGATCCGCCCGCGCAGCTTCCACGCCTCGTCGGGCAGCTTGCAGCCGAGCACCCGCACCTCGCCCCCGGTCGGCCGCAACAGCGTCGCAAGAATCCGCAACAACGTCGTCTTCCCCGCGCCGTTGGGACCGAGGACGACCAACGAGTCCCCGGCCGCGGTCTCGAGGCTGAGGTCCTCGAGCGCCGCCCGTTCCCCATAGACCCGCCGCAGCCCGACGAGCCGAATCGCCGGCTCCGCACCTTTCTGGTCATCGGCCACCCGCTGATTCTGTCGATTCGGCGGGCGGGAGGGGATGGGGGGCTGTGAGCTGGCGCCCGGAAGGGTCCGTGATCCCGCAAGCTGTCGCCCGGGGAAGGTCGCGCCCCTCTCGCCACGGCCCGGGCAGGCTGTGGCCGTGGCGAGAGGGGCGGGTGTATGGAAGGTGTGGAGGGACACCGGCGGGAGGGTGACGAGAGGGCGTCGGGAGTGGCACGGATCCGTGACGAGAGTCAGACCTCGTCACGGAGATGCCGAGAACTCCACGCTTCCTCCCGTGTTGTGCAACACCGACCTACGCGCTGCTTGTATTGACCGTGCTATAGGGGCCCTAAATCACGCAGCGCGTTCCGGGCTCTCTATTTCCAGCCCGAAAAGGGCCTCTGGGGGCCGGAAAGTGTGACGTTCCCGGCATCTTCGTCACGGATCCAGGCGAGGTGTGGAGGCTCCCGGACCGGATCGTCACGTAAGTCCGACTTCCTCACGTCCCTGTGCCGGCTTTCCCACGAACGCCTCACGTCCTGGGCTCCTCATGGGGGTCACAGCCTGCCAGGACCCCCATGAGGAGCCCAGGAC
>Ga0209916_1000605_pt1 | contig 50727 bp, 50 predicted proteins | sample ThiBio_1000_plan_FD_183956 | JGI IMG/M metagenome (GOLD analysis project Ga0209916, IMG submission 183956) | Wastewater bioreactor microbial communities from Cape Town, South Africa - Thiocy_solids_2 (SPAdes) | ecosystem: Engineered > Bioreactor > Thiocyanate-remediating > Anaerobic-Aerobic ... | reverse complement strand
TCGGCTACAACACCTGCCGCGTCGAATACTGGACGCATGCAATCGGCGGCCTGTCGGAAAACGATTTCATCTGCGCAGCGAAAGTCGATGCACTCCTGGACATTTGACGCAGAGGGAATCGTTTCGGCGCAGGCCCACGTGAGCAAAGCGAACGTTAAGGCACTTTGCGCCGGCCGAAGCCAAAACGATTTCATCTGCGCAGCCAAGGTCGACATGCTGTTCGACATCTGACGCATGGCCGCCCTGACTGGCCAGGTCGTCGCCGCGTTCAGCCGCCGCTTCATCGTTGCAACTGCGGCCGGCGAACTGCCTTGCCAGGTCAGGGGCCGTCATCTGCGCGCGGTGTGCGGCGACCGGGTCGAAGTCCGGCGCGACGGCGATGCCGGGGTGATCGAGGCGGTGCTGCCGCGCGCCAGCCTGCTCTACCGTTCCGACGCCTTCAAATCCAAGGCCATCGCCGCCAATGTGACCCAGCTTGCGGTGGTGGTGGCGGCACGGCCGAGTTTTTCGATGGAACTGGTGCAGCGTTGCGTCCTCGCCGCCGAAGACCAGGGCATCGCCAGCCTGCTCGTCCTCAACAAGGCCGACCTGCCGGAAACGCCGGCCGCACGCGCAAGGCTGGAGCTGCTCACCCGCATCGGCTACCCGCTCGTCACCCTGTCGGCGCTGTCCGACGTGACGCCCCTGCAGCCCGCCCTGCACGGCCACAGCACGCTCCTGATCGGACAGTCCGGCATGGGCAAGTCGACCCTCATCAATGCACTGTTTCCGGGCGCCGATGCGGTGACCGCCGAGTACTCCGAAGCGCTCGACAGCGGCCGCCATACGACCACCCACGCCCGCCTGCACCGGCTGGATGCCGTTTCCACGGTGATCGACTCGCCCGGCCTGCAGGAATTCGCCCTGCAGCACCTGGATGCCGGCGCGCTGGCGCGCGCCTTCGTCGAATTCCGGCCCTATCTCGGGCAGTGCCGTTTCCGCGACTGCAAGCACGAGGTCGAGCCGGGCTGCCGGCTCCAGGAGGCGGCCGCCGCGGGCGCGATCGACCCGGCACGGCTCCAGTTGTTCCGCAGCCTGCGCCGCCTGCAGCAGAACGCCGCCCAGCGCCTATAAAACAGGCATGACCGGAAAAACGAGGAGAGCGCCGTGAAATCTGTCCTGGCTCTGTCAATGCTGTTGTGGCTGGGTGCGATTGCGCCGGCGCAGGCAGCCGGCAAATGGGTGGCCACCCCCTATGCCCCTCCCAAGGTCATGTTCGAGTTCTACCTGGACGATCCGCAAAAAATCGGCAGCGCGCTGTACTGGGTGCGTTCGCTGATGAATCCGCTGCTGGAAGCGCCTTACAACTACTCGCCCGAAGACATGAACATCGTGGTGGTCATCCACGGCACCGAAGTCGTGACGGTGGCGACGAAGAACGAGGCGAAATATCAGGAAGCGGTCGAGCGCATGCGTTACTACGCCGACCTCGGCGTGTCGTTCAAGGTGTGCGGCCAGGCGGCCGAAGATTTCGGCTATGCGGTGGCGGACTTCCAGGACTTCATCGAAGTGGTGCCCAACGGCATCGTCGAGCTGGCGCACTGGCAGCAGCAGGGCTATGCGCTGATCGTGCCGAAAATACTGGAGAAGACCATCGACATCGAGTCGATCCGCTGATCGGCTCGACAGGCCGCCTTACTCTGGCCAGTGCTTGATGTAGCGCTTCAGCAAGCTGTTCTCGAAATTGGCTTCCTTGAGGCAGGCGCGCGCCACGTCGTGGAAGGAAATGATGCCAAGCAGCCTGTTGCCGTCGAAAATCGGCAGATGGCCGATGTGCGATTTGGTCATCACGTCGCGCGCGTAATCCACCGAGTCGTCGGCATTGGCCACCACCGGCTCGGTCACCATGATGGTGCTGACTTCGGCATCCTTCAGGCCGCCGCCCTGTTTGAGCATGCCCTGCACCACGTCGCGTTCGGTCAGCAGTCCTACCATCTCGCCGTTTTTCAGCACCACCAGCGAACCCACCCCCAAGCCCACCAGCTTGGCGACGGCGCTGGAAACCGGATCGGTCGGCGCGATGCTGTGAATGTCGTCGCTTTTGAGCGTGAGGATTTCGCGAATCTGCATGGTGGTCTCCGGGTCGGCGTGATATAGGCCTAATGATAACAACGGCGGTGCGCGGCAGGCTACGGCCTGACCAGCGCAGCTTCGACCTGCCGGCGCTTTTCGCTGCCGGTCAGCACTTCCACCAGCGCCAGCGCAAAATCCATTGCCGTGCCGGGACCGCGCGAGGTCAGTACCTTGCCGTCCTGCACCACGGCGGCGGTGCTGACGGTCACGCCGGGCAGCGCGTCGAGAAAGCCGGGGTAGCTGGTCGCCTGCTTGCCGTCGAGTACGCCGGCTTCGGCCAGCACCATCGGCGCGGCACAGATGGCGGCGGTGTATTTTCCGGCAGCCGCCATTTTTTTCAGCAGTGCCAGGATGCGCGGATCTTCCTTCAGGTGCGCCGCGCCCGGCATGCCGCCCGGTAGCACCACCATGTCGTAGTCGTCCTGCAAGGCCGCGTCCAGGCTGGCGTCGGGCACCAGCTGCACGCCGCGGCTGGCCTGGACGATGCCGGGCTTGAGGCCCGCCGTCACCACCTCGACGCCGGCGCGGCGCAGCAGATCGATGATCGTGACGGCTTCGAGCTCTTCGCAGCCGTCCGCCAGGGGAACCAGAACCTTGGCCATGCTCGCCTCCTCGTGTCCGAGTTGAAATCCGCGACCGAATACTCAGTCGCGGAAATTCTGATACTGCAGGGGAAAATCGGCAATGCTCTTCCGCACCAGCGCGATGGCGTCCTGCAGCACGTCGCGCTTGGCGCCCGACACGCGCACGCTGTCGCCCTGGATGCTGGCCTGCACCTTGAGCTTGCTGTCCTTGATGCACTTGACGATCTTCTTCGCCAGTTCGGTCTCCACGCCGGTCTTCACCGTCACGCTGCGCTTGACCTTGTTGCCCGAGACTTTTTCGACGCTGCCGATGTCCAGGCATTTGACGTCGACGCTGCGCTTGGCGAGCTTCTGCGCCAGGATGTCCTGCACCTGGTCGAGCTGGAACTCGGTATCGGCGTGCACCGTCAGCACGTAATCGGTCTGCTCGACGCGCGCGTCGGAGCCCTTGAAGTCGAAGCGCGTGGACACTTCCTTGTTGACCTGGTCGACCGCGTTGCGCACTTCCTGCTTGTCGACCTCGGACACGATGTCAAAACTCGGCATGGCGTAAATCCTCCATAAACTCCCTCTCCCCAACCCTGATGGGACTACTAAGCAATCGACTAGGCCCGCAAGCGGGCAAGTCGCTGCATTATCTCCCGCCTGCGGGAGAGGGGGCGAACGTGTCGCTACGCGACGTCGAAACTGAATGACTGCACCGGCAGCCCCGATTCGTCGTGGAACTCGGCCGCCGCCATCACCCCCAGCCGCGCCACCGCCTCGGCGTCGAGCGCGGGCGCGCGATACGCCGCGTACATCGCCCCCAGCGCATACGGGCTGCCGCTGCCGTAGGCGTAAAACTTCGAGAATTCCTGCACCGTGCGGTGCGCCGCCACGCCGAAGATGCCGTGCGGACTGGCGATCAGCACGTCCATGCGGCTGGACTCCAGATCCTCCTCCTTGTCCTCGCCGGTCTGCAGGAAGTAGTGTTCCTTCAGCGCGCCGTGCAGGGTGTTCCACACGCTGAAGATGCTGGCCACCGAATCCAGCTGCGGCGGCTCGTCCAGCGAGGCGAAATAGTCCGCCAGGATCAGCTTGAAGGTGGCCGAGCCGGTGATCGCGACGTAGCTGTCGCCGACGCGGATGATCTTCTCGTGGTTCATCACATAGTCGGCGGATTCCTTGCCGCCGCCCCATTTCGTCAGCGTGTCGGCCGCGATCGCGATGCGGCCTTCCTTCCTGACGACGGTGACGGTGGTCATGGCGAGTCTCAGCCGAAATGGCAGACGTAGTGATACGGCTCGCCTGCGACTTCGATGTCGAAGCTGGAATTGCCGGGGACACTGAACGACTGCCCGGCGCCGTAGGTCTTCCACTCGTTCTCGCCGGCCAGCTTGACGCGGCACGCGCCCGCCACCGTCTCCATGATCTCCGGCGCGCCGGTGTTGAAGGTGAGCGTGGCGGGCAGGATCACGCCGACCGATTTTTTGGTGCCGTCGGCGAACTGCACGGTGTGCGAGACGCACTTGCCGTCGAAATAGACATTGGCCTGCTTGACGACCGCGACATTGTCGAACTGGGACATGCTTATTTTCTCCGTGCGTCGAGTTTGGCGGCAATGCGCATGCGCAGCGCGTTCAACTTGATGAAGCCGCCTGCATCCTTCTGGTCGTAGGCGCCGGCGTCGTCCTCGAAAGTAGCGATGGTCGAGTCGAACAGCGAATCGGTCTTCGAATCGCGGCCAGCGACGATGACGTTGCCCTTGTAGAGCTTGAGGCGAACGCTGCCGTTGACATGCTGCTGGGTATGGTCGATCAGCACCTGCAGCGCGCGGCGCTCCGGGCTCCACCAGTAGCCGTTGTAGATCAACGACGCGTAGCGCGGCATCAGATCGTCTTTCAGATGCGCGACTTCGCGGTCGAGCGTGATCGACTCGATCGCGCGATGCCCCTTCAACAGGATGGTACCGCCCGGGGTTTCGTAGCAGCCGCGCGACTTCATGCCGACGTAGCGGTTTTCCACCAGGTCGAGCCGGCCGATGCCGTGCCTGCCGCCGAGTTCGTTGAGCTTCGCCAGAACTTCATGCGCGCGCATGCTCTGGCCGTCGATCGCGACGACGTCGCCTTTCGCGTAGGTCAGTTCGATGTATTCAGCCGCATCCGGCGCCTTCTCGGGCGACACGGTCCAGCGCCACATGTCCTCCTCGGCCTCGGCGTTGGGGTCTTCGAGGTGGCGGCCTTCGTAGGAGATGTGCAGCAGGTTGGCGTCCATCGAGTACGGCGAGCCGCCCTGGCGGTGCTTCATGTCGATGGGGATGCCGTGGGTCTCGGCGTAGGCGAGCAGCTTCTCGCGGCTCAAAAGGTCCCACTCGCGCCACGGCGCGATCACCTTGACGTCGGGCTTCAGCGCGTAGGCACCGAGTTCGAAGCGCACCTGGTCGTTGCCCTTGCCGGTAGCGCCGTGGCAGATTGCGTCGGCGCCGGTTTCGTTGACGATCTCGATCAGGCGCTTGGCGATCAGCGGGCGCGCGATCGAGGTGCCGAGCAGGTATTCTCCTTCGTACACGGTGTTGGCGCGAAACATCGGGAAAACGAAGTCGCGCACGAATTCCTCGCGCAGGTCGTCGATGTAGATCTGCTCCGGCTTGATGCCGAACTGCAACGCCTTCTGCCGCGCCGGTTCGAGTTCCTCGCCCTGGCCGAGGTCGGCGGTGAAGGTGACGACTTCGCATTGATAGGTGTCCTGCAGCCATTTCAGGATGACCGAGGTGTCGAGGCCGCCGGAGTAGGCGAGTACTACTTTCTTGATGTCGCTCATGGTGTATGTATTCAGTGGGTGGAGCCGGATTGGTTCTTGTCGATGATTTCGACCCGGCCGGGAAAGCCGCCGATCTTCAGGATGTCGAGGTTGGTGGCGAGACTGGCCTTTTCGATCTCGATGCCGACCACGCGGCCGTCCTCCGACAGGTTGAGCACGATGCCCTCGTGCGCTTCCCACGCCTGCGCGGGGTTCTCGGGGCTGATTTCGACATAGAGCGAGTCCATGTCCTTGAAGTAGGCGATGTTCACGATTCGATTTTTCCCAGCAACAGATATTCCATCAGCGCCTTCTGCACGTGCAGGCGGTTCTCCGCCTCGTCCCACACCACCGACTGCGGGCCGTCGATCACCTCGGCGGTGACCTCCTCGCCGCGGTGCGCCGGCAGGCAGTGCATGAAGACCGCATCGGGTTTCGCCACCGCCATCATGTCGGCGTCGACCTGCCAGTCGGCGAAGTCCTTCAGGCGTTCCTCGTTCTCGGCCTCCCAGCCCATGCTGGTCCACACGTCGGTGGTCACCAGGTCGGCGCCGCGGCAGGCATCCATCGGGTCGGCGAAGCTCTCGAAGTGGTCGGTGCCGTACAGATTGGCGCGCTCGGGCTCGACCTCGTAGCCGGGCGGGGTCGACACGTGCACGTTGAAGCCGAGCACTTCGGCGGCCTGCAGCCAGGTGTTGCACATGTTGTTGGAGTCGCCGATCCACGCCACGGTCTTGCCCTGGATCGAGCCGCGATGCTCGATGAAGGTGAAGATGTCGGCGAGGATCTGGCACGGGTGGTATTCGTTGGTCAGCCCGTTGATCACCGGCACGCGCGAGTGCGCGGCGAAGCGCTCGATGATGTCCTGCTCGAAGGTGCGGATCATCACGATGTCGACCATGCGCGAAATGACCTCGCCGGCATCCTCCACCGGCTCGCCGCGCCCGAGCTGGGTATCGCGCGTGTTGAGGTAGATCGCCGAGCCGCCGAGCTGATGCATGCCCGCCTCGAACGAGAGCCGGGTGCGGGTCGAACTCTTCTCGAAAATCATCGCCAGCGTGCGATCGACCAGCGGATGGTAGGGCTGGTAGCGCTTGAAACGCGATTTGATCAGCCGCGCGCGCTCGAACAGGTACAGGTGCTCGTCGCGCGCGAGGTCCTTGAATTGCAGGAAATGCCTGAGCATCACGCCGCCTGCTGCAGGTAGCTTTTGACGATGCCGGACAGCGCCGCGACCAGCGCGTCGACCTCGGCGGCGCCGTAAATCAGCGGCGGCACCAGGCGGATGACCGTATCGGCGGTGACGTTGATCAGCACGCCGGCGTCGCGCGCCACGCCGACCAGCTCGCCGCAGGGGCGGTCGAGCTCGATGCCGATCATCATGCCCTCGCCGCGGATGTCGAGCACGCCGTGCACGCCGGTCAGCGCCTGCCGCAGACCGCTGCGGATGGCCTCGCCGCGCACGCGCGCGTTGTCGATCAGCTTCTCTTCCTCGATCGCATCGAGCGTCGCTAGCGCCGCCGCGCACGCCAGCGGATTGCCGCCGAAGGTGGAGCCATGATTGCCCGGCTGGAAAACATCGGCTGCCGCGCCGCGCGCGAGGCAAGCGCCGATCGGCACGCCGGAGCCGAGTCCCTTGGCCAGCGCAATCACGTCCGGCATCACGCCGGAATGCTGGAAGCCGAACCAGGTGCCGGTGCGGCCGACGCCGGTCTGCACTTCGTCGAGCATCAGCAGCCAGCCGTGGGCGTCGCAAATCTGCCGCAATTCGGCGAGGTATTCCGACGGCAGCACGTTGATGCCGCCCTCGCCCTGCACCGTTTCGAGCAGCACCGCGACCACGCTCTTGTTGTGCTCGGCGACATGGCGGATTGCATCCAGGTCGTTGAACGGCACCCGCGCGAAGCCCGTCAGCAGCGGCTCGAATCCGGCCTGGATCTTGCGGCTTCCGGTCGCGGTAAGCGTCGCCATGGTGCGGCCGTGGAACGCCTTTTCCATCACGATGACGGTCGGCACCTCGATCCCCTTGCCGTGGCCGTACAGACGCGCCAGCTTGATCGCCGCCTCGTTGGCCTCGCAGCCCGAATTGCAGAAAAAGGCACGGTCCATGCCCGACAGCGCGCACAGGCGGTCGGCCAGCTCTTCCTGCCGCGGCACGCGATACAGGTTGGACGAATGGATCAGCGCGGCGGCCTGGTCGGCAATCGCCTTCACCAGCTTGGGGTGGGCGTGTCCCAGCCCGTTCACCGCCACGCCGGCGACCGCATCGAGATAGCGCTTGCCCGCTTCATCCCACAGATAGGCGCCTTCGCCACGCACGAACGCAACCGGCTGGCGCGCATAGGTGTTCATCAAATGTGTTGTCATGGCAGTCCTCAACCAGGCTGTCAAAGTAGCTGTTCTTGAAATAGAAAACGGCGGCCTGAGCCGCCGTGCTTGTCATGCAGCGCCTTGATTATAGGCTGAAAAGCGCCGAGTGAGACATCCCGGTCGCCATGAAGAACAGCATCGGAATCGACAGCATGGTGTTGGTGCGCGACGCCAGAAAGGCGACGCGGCGCGCCGTGTTCTTCTCGTCGTCGGTCGCCGGCACCATCCCCAGAATCTTCTTCTGGTTCGGCCAGATCAGCACCCACACATTGAACAGCATGATGGTGCCGAGCCAGGCGCCGATGCCGATCGGCCCCATGCCGTTGCGCAGCAGGAAGGCATCGACGAAATGCGGGCCCAGCAAGGCTGCACCGGCAATCCAGGTCACCACGGCGGCCCAGCGGAAGAACAGCAGGGCGCGCGGCGCGACGTGCTTGGTAATGCCTGCGGCAGTGCCGTCGGCGCCGGCATTTTTCAGGGCCGCCACCTGCACGAAGTTGAAGTAATACAGCAGACCAATCCACATCACACCCGCCATGAAGTGGATCCAGCGGGCCAGTGCAGAAACAATATCGATGTTTTCCATCAGCGCGCCCCTAGCTCAAAAAATTCCTGGCAAAGACAAACAGCACAGCCGTGAGTACGACGCCTGCGATGACGGTGCCCCACAGCGAATCCAGCGGGTTTTTCATGATTCTCCCCTCCATTGATATAGTTGACCGTTTTGGTCGGAAAAGCCGGCGCCAGTATCTTCAAAATGTCGCGATCGCGCAAGCGCCGCCCCATGCCCCCCTCCGACTGCGTGCTAAAATCCGCCAACTCCTTCAGCCGCCCGCCCACTCATGGATGACGCTTCCGCCAACGCCCCCTTCATCATTCGCGGCATCACCGCCAAGGGCACCCGGTTTCGGCCGAGCGACTGGGCCGATCGCCTGGCGGGCGCCTTCGCGGTGATCGATCCCAACAACCGAACCAATTATTCGCCGTACGTGCAACCCACTACGCTGGACGGCATCCGTTGCGTGGTGGTGGACAAAAAACTCAAAACCGCCGATCCCAACGCCTACCGTTTTTTGCAAACCTTCGCCAGCAGCAACGAATTGCTGACCGAAAATGCCGACTGAAGCGGCCGCATCCGGAAATAAAAAACGCCGCAGATGCGGCGTTTTTACTGCACGGCGCCTGGCGCTCAGGCCATGCTCTTGACCGCCAGGGACAGGCGGCTCTTATGACGTGCGGCCTTGTTCTTGTGGACGATCTGCTTGTCGGCGATGCTGTCGATCACGCTCATGGAAGCCTGAAAAACCTGCTGGGCGACGGCCTTGTCGCCGGCCTCGACGGCTTTACGCACTTTCTTGATCGCGGTGCGCAATTCCGAACGCTGGCTCATGTTGCTGTCGCGCTGCGCGCTGGCTTGACGTGCGCGCTTGCGCGCCTGGGCGGAGTTCGCCATGTATTCTGCTCCTAATAATCCCGGCCGGAGGCGGGACAGATTCACCAAAGGCCGCGATTGTACGGGAAACAGCGGCCACAAATCAAGCGGTTTCGTGCGCAAGCGCAATCGACGCGCCTGCGGGCAATTGCAGTTGCAGTTGGCGCGCCCGGCCCGCACAATGCGCGCAAAACGCCGCCATCCATGAATCTCCTCAAAGCCCTCGCTGCGGTCAGCAGCATGACCCTGCTCTCCCGCATCCTGGGGTTCGTGCGCGACACCCTCATCGCCCGCGTGTTCGGCGCCGGACTCCTGACCGACGCCTTCTTCGTCGCCTTCAAGATCCCCAACCTGCTGCGGCGCCTGTTTGCCGAAGGCGCCTTCTCGCAGGCGTTTGTGCCGATCTTCGCGGAATACAAGAACCGCCGGGGCCATGACGCCACCCAGACCCTGGTCAACCAGGTCGCCACCGCGCTGACGCTGGTGCTGGTCGCGGTCGCGCTGCTGGGCATCGTGGGCGCGCCGTGGGTAGCCTATGTCAGCGCACCGGGGTTTCGCGCCGAACCGGAAAAGTTTGCCCTCACCGTCACCCTGCTGCGCATCACGTTTCCCTACATCATCTTCATTTCGCTGGTGGCCCTGGCGGCGGGCATTCTCAACACCTTCAGCAAGTTTTCAGTGCCGGCGTTTGCGCCGGTGCTGCTGAATCTGTCCATGATCGCCGCGACCCTGTGGCTGGCGCCGTATTTCGATCCGCCGGTACTGGCGCTGGGCTGGGGGGTAGCGCTGGGCGGGGTGCTGCAACTGGCGTGGATGCTGCCGCATCTGCTGAAGATCGGCATGTTGCCGCGCCCCGCCCGGCAGTTCGACGACCCTGGCGTGCGGCGGATTCTCAAGCTGATGGCGCCCGCCACGCTGGGGGTGTCGGTGGCGCAGATCAGCCTCTTGATCAACACCGTCTTCGCATCGTTTCTCGCTACCGGCAGCGTATCGTGGCTGTATTACGCCGACCGCCTGATGGAGTTTCCCACCGGCATGCTGGGGGTGGCGCTGGGCACCATCCTGCTGCCCAGTCTGGCCAAGCATTACGCCGACGACTCGCCGGCCGAATACGCCAAGCTGCTCGACTGGGGCTTGCGGCTCACGCTGCTGTTTGCGCTGCCCTCTGCCGCCGCGCTGGCGGTGCTGGCGGTGCCGCTCATCACCACGCTGTTTCATTACGGCGCCTTCAACGCAAACGACGTGGGCATGACGCAGCAGGCGCTGATCGCCTACAGCCTGGGGCTGGTCGGGCTGATCCTGGTCAAGGTGCTGGCGCCCGGATTTTATGCACGGCAGAACATCCGCACCCCGGTCAAGGTCGCCATCTTCACCCTCGTCGCCACCCAGTTGATGAACCTCGCCTTCATCGGCCCGCTCGGCCACGCCGGGCTGGCGCTGGCCATCGGCCTGGGTGCCTGCCTCAACGCCGGACTGCTGTTGCATCTGCTGAAGAAGCAGCAGATTTACCAGCCGCAGCCGGGCTGGACCGGCTACTTCCTGCGCGTGCTGGCGGCGGTTGCGCTGATGGCGGCGATGCTGTTCTACGCCATGGGCGAAGCGCAGTGGTGGCTGGCGGCAGGCTTCCTCGAGCGGCTGCTGCGGCTGTCGCTGCTGGTCGGCGGCGGGATCGCGCTGTATTTTGCCGCGCTGGGGCTGATGGGCTTCCGCCCGCGGCAGTTCGCGCGGCGGGCGGCGAATTGACGGGCCGCTTAATCAGCTAGAATTAGGCCTTTTCGCGCCGGTTCGCCCTACGCTTCAACCCCATGCGCATCACCCACGGTTTCAACGCTCTCGGCACGCCACACGCGGTCACCATCGGCAACTTCGACGGCCTGCACCTCGGACACAAGGCCATGCTCGCCCGCCTGCAGGACGTGGCGCGGACGCGCGGCCTGCCCAGCTGCGTGTTGAGCTTCGAGCCGCATCCGCGCGAGTTCTTTGCGCCCGAGCAGGCGCCCGCGCGCCTGTCCAGCCTGCGGGAAAAGGCCGAATGCCTGCAACAGCTTGGCATCGACCGCTTGCACGTGTTCCGCTTCGACCGCGCATTCTCCGCGCTCACTGCCGAGGCCTTCATCGAACAGGTACTGGGCCGCACGCTGCAGGCGCGTTACGTGCTGGTGGGCGACGATTTCCGCTACGGGGCCAAACGCGCGGGCGATTTCGCGCTGCTCGAAAGCCTTGGCCGGCCGCTCGGTTTCGACGCCGAATTTCTGCCGACGGTCGAAATCGCCGGCGAACGCGCCTCGTCCACCGCGGTGCGCAATGCGCTGGCCGCGGGCCAACTGGAGCATGCTGCGCGCCTGCTGGGCAGGCCCTACAGCATTTCGGGACGCGTGGTGCACGGCGACAAGCTGGGGCGCGACATCGGCTTTCCCACCGCCAACATCCAGCTCCGGCACAACCGGCCGCCGCTGATGGGCATCTTTGCGGTGGAACTGCACGGCCTCAACGGCGCTCCGCTGGCGGGGGTGGCGAGCCTGGGCAAGCGGCCCACCGTCAAAAGCCCGGATGCCGTGCCCGTGCTCGAAGTACATCTGTTCGATTTCAATGCCGACATTTACGGCCGTCGCGTGCGCGTGAGTTTTCTCCACAAGCTGCGCGACGAAGAGAAATATCCCGACCTCGACAGCCTCGTTGCGCAGATCAAGCGCGATGTCGACAACGCCAAACACTATCTGGCCAAGATTTAACCAGAACCGCGCCATGCCCGACTATAAAAGCACCCTCAACCTGCCCGACACCCCCTTCCCGATGCGCGGCGACCTCGCCAAGCGCGAACCCGGCTGGGTCAAAAGCTGGCAGGAGAAAAAACGCTACGAAGCCATCCGCAAGGCTGCGGCCGGGCGGCCGAAATTCATCCTGCACGACGGCCCGCCCTACGCCAACGGCGACATCCACATCGGCCACGCGGTGAACAAGATCCTCAAGGACATCATCGTCAAGGCGAAGACCCTTTCCGGCTTCGACGCGCCCTACGTGCCGGGCTGGGACTGCCACGGCCTGCCGATCGAGCTGCAGGTGGAAAAAACCCACGGCAAGGCCATTCCCCCGGCGCAGTTCCGCGAACTGTGCCGCGCCTACGCTGCGGAACAGATCGAACGGCAGAAAGCCGACTTCATCCGCCTGGGTGTGCTGGGCGACTGGGCGAACCCTTACCGCACGATGGACTTCCAGTTCGAAGCCGAGCAGTTGCGCGTGCTGGGGCAGATCCAGCAGGCGGGCTATCTGTATCAGGGCGCCAAGCCTGTGCACTGGTGCGTCGACTGCGGCTCGGCGCTGGCCGAGGCCGAAGTCGAGTACGAAGACAAGGTTTCGCCGGCGATCGACGTCGGCTTCGCCGTCGCCGACCCTGCCGACCTTGCCAAACGCTTCGACATTGCGGCGATCGACGAGGCGGTGCAGATCGTCATCTGGACCACCACGCCGTGGACGCTGCCGGCCAACCAGGCGGTGGCGCTGCACCCCGATTTCCAGTACGCGCTGGTGCGCACGACCAAGGGCCTCTTGATCCTCGCCGACAGCCTGCGCGAAGCGGCGCTGACGCGCTACGGCCTGAGCGACGGCGCCGCAGTCGTCGCACACACTACCGGCCAGGCGCTCGAAGGCGTGCTGCTGTGGCACCCCTTCCAGCAGCGCCAGGTGCCGGTCATCGTCGGCGAGCACGTCACCGCCGACGCCGGCACCGGCGCCGTGCACACCGCGCCCGGCCACGGTCTCGACGACTACGTGGTCGGCAGCCGCTATGGCTTGAAAGTGGACAATCCGGTCGGCGACGACGGCCGTTTCTACACCAGCGTGCCGCTGGTCGGCGGCATGAGCATCTGGCAGGCGAATCCGCTGATCGTCGAGACGCTGGAGGCCAGCGGTGCCCTGCTGGCGCACGAGAAGCTCTCGCACAGCTACCCGCACTGCTGGCGCCACAAAACACCGATCATTTTCCGCGCGACCCGGCAATGGTTCATCGGGATGGATTCCAGGGGTCAGGAATCAGGAATCAGGAATCAGGGGGGCACGTTGCGTGAGCAGGCAATGGCGGCGGTCGACGCCACGCAGTTCTTCCCCTCGTGGGGCCGTGCGCGGCTGGAGGCGATGATCCGGAACCGCCCCGACTGGTGCGTCTCGCGCCAGCGCAACTGGGGCGTGCCGATGCCCTTCTTCACCCACAAGGAAACCGGCGCACTGCACCCGCGCACCGCCGAGCTGCTGGAAACCGTGGCGCAGCGCGTCGAGGCGGCCGGGATCGAAGCCTGGTTCGCGCTCGACCCGGCCGAGCTGCTGGGCGACGACGCCGCACATTACGACAAGACCGGCCACACCCTCGACGTCTGGTTCGATTCCGGCGTCACCCACGCCTGCGTGCTGAAGCGCCGCCCCGAACTCGCGCATCCGGCCGATCTTTATCTGGAAGGCTCGGACCAGCACCGCGGCTGGTTCCAGTCGTCGCTCCTCACCGGCTGCGCCACCGACGGCCGTGCGCCCTACCAGGCTTTGCTGACCCACGGTTTCGTGGTCGACGGCAAGGGCCACAAGATGAGCAAGTCGAAGGGCAACGTCGTCTCGCCGCAGAAGGTGATGGACCAGTACGGCGCCGACATCCTGCGCTTGTGGGTGGCGACCACCGACTACTCCGGCGAACTCACCATCTCCGACGAGATCCTCAAGCGCGTGGTGGAAGGCTACCGCCGCATTCGCAACACCCTGAAATTCCTGCTCGCCAACCTGTCGGATTTCGACCCCGAGGCACACGCGCTGCCGATGGCGGACTGGCTGGAAATCGACCGCTACGCGCTGGCCATGACGCGCCAGTTGCAGGGCGAACTGCAGGCGCACTACGACGCCCACGAATTCCACTTCATCGTGCAGAAGCTGCAGGGTTTCTGCTCGGAAGACCTCGGCGGCTTCTACCTCGACATCCTGAAGGACCGCCTCTACACCAGCGGCGCCGACAGCCGCGCGCGGCGCGCGGCGCAGAATGCGCTCTATCACCTGACCCATGCGCTCACGCGCTGGATGGCGCCGATCCTGTCGTTCACCGGCGAGGAAGTGTGGACGCAACTGGCGGGCGAGGACAATTCGGTGTTCCTGCATGTCTGGCACGAATTTCCGGACCCCCGCCCTCACCCCAACACTCTACCCCTTCGGGGCACCGAGGTCCCGCAAGCGGGCGAGGGCGCAAACGCTGAGCCCAAACCGATTAACGAGGCCGACCTACTTGAGCGCTGGACCCGCATCCGCGCAGTGCGCGCCGAAGTGCAGAAGGAACTCGAAACCGTGCGCGTCGCCGGCGGCATCGGTTCCTCGCTGCAGGCCGAAGTCATCCTGCACGCCCGCCCCGACACCCGGGCCCTGCTGGCGCCGCTGGGCGACGACCTGCGCTTCGTGCTGATTACCTCGCAGGCACGGATCGTCGCGGCCGACGCCGACCGCGTCGAAGTCACCCCGAGCGCGGCGAAAAAATGCGATCGCTGCTGGCATTATCGCGACGACGTCGACGCCCACGCCGAGCATCCCGGCCTGTGCGGGCGCTGCGTCAGCAACCTCTACGGCGACGGCGAAGCGCGCACGCATGCCTGACGCCGCCGGCCATCGTCGCGTGCGCAGCGATTCGACCGAACAGGCGACGCTGCGACATTGCAACGACCACGCCTTCGGCCCGGGGGCGGACCTCCTGCAAGCGCGCACAATGAAGCCCGACCCGATTAAACTTCTACGCCATGAAATATTTCTCTGACCCCGCACTACGCAAATGGTTGGGCCTCGCCTTCGCCATCATCGTCGTCGACCACCTGACGAAATGGTGGGTGTCCGCCACGCTCGACTACCAGGAATCGATACCGGTGCTGCCGTTCTTTTCGCTGGTTCTGGTGCACAACACCGGCGCGGCGTTCAGCTTCCTCGCCGACGCCGGCGGCTGGCAACGCTGGTTTTTCATCGCGGTGGGCGTCGTCGCCACCGCGATCATCGTGCGCCTGCTGAAGCGCCACGCGCACGAACCGCGGCTGGCGTTTTCGCTGGCGCTGGTGCTCGGCGGCGCGCTCGGCAACGTGATCGACCGCGTGGTGCTGGGGCATGTGGTGGACTTCCTGTATTTCCACTATCGCGGCTTTGCCTGGCCGGCGTTCAACGTGGCGGATTCCGCCATCAGCGTCGGCGCCGCCCTCTTGATCTGGGACAGCCTGCGCGGCAAGCCGGCCGCAGCGGGCCAGCCATGACCGTGCGCAGCGTCGCCCCGGGCGACACCCTCCAGCTCCGCTACGCGCTGCGCCCGCGCGGCGGCGACGATCTCATCTCCAACTTCGACGATGCCGAAGCGGACACGGTGACGCTCGGCGACGGTACCCTGGCGCCGATGCTGGAGCAATGGCTGATCGACCTGGTTCCCGGCGAGCGCCACGTGTTCCTGCTCGATCCCTGGCAGGCCTTCGGCGAAAGCCAGCCCGAACTGATCCAGACCCTGCCCAAAACCGATCTGCCGGCCGATACGGCATTCGAAGTCGATCAACTGGTCGAATTCGCCATGCCCAACGGCCAGACCCTGGCCGGGCACATCCTGGAAATCGGCGACGAGGCGGTGAAGGTCGACTTCAACCATCCGCTCGCCGATCTGTCGATTGAGTTTGAAGTGGAAATCGTACGCATCCTCTGAGACGGGAACCCTCATGACATCCACCATTCTTCTCGCCAACCCGCGCGGTTTCTGTGCCGGGGTCGACCGCGCCATCGCCATCGTCGAGTCGGCGCTTGCAAAATTCGGCGCGCCGATCTACGTCCGCCACGAAGTCGTCCACAACACCTTCGTCGTCAACGACCTCAAGGCCAAGGGTGCGATCTTCGTCGAGGAACTCGACGAGGTGCCTGCCGGCGCCACCGTCATCTTCAGCGCCCACGGCGTATCGAAGGCGGTGCGCGCCGAAGCCGAGGCACGCGGCCTCAACGTTTTCGACGCCACCTGCCCGCTGGTCACCAAGGTGCACGTCGAAGTCAGCAAGATGCACGACAGGGGATACGAGATCGTGATGATCGGCCACAAGGGCCACCCCGAAGTCGAAGGCACGTTGGGGCAGTCGGACAGCGGCATGCACCTGGTGGAAACGCCGGAAGATGTCGCCAGCCTGCACGTCGCCGACCCCGACAAGCTCGCCTACGTCACCCAGACCACGCTGTCGGTCGACGACGCCGCGCGCGTGGTCGGCGCCCTGCGCGCACGCTTCCCCCACATCACCGGACCGAAGAAGGACGACATCTGCTACGCCACGCAGAACCGCCAGGACGCGGTCAAGGCGCTGGCGCCGCAATGCGACGTGGTGATCGTGGTGGGGTCGCCGACCAGCTCCAACTCCAACCGCTTGAGGGAAGTCGCAGAGAACCTGGGCGTGCCCGCGTATATGGTGGACAACGCGTCGGAAATCGATCCGCAGTGGGTGGCAGGAAAGAACAGAGTTGGACTCACCGCCGGCGCCTCGGCACCGGAAATCCTAGTATGCGCCGTCATCGGTCGCCTGAACGAGCTGGGCATCGGCACGGTGATCAACCAGGACGGTACGCAGGAAAAGGTTGCGTTCGCCTTACCAAAAGGCTTGTCACACCAAGGCAACGAATAAGATCCTCCGCCCTCGGCAGATTGGGGTCATCCCGCCGCCCTTCCCAGGCAAGTGCTACTTCGACACGCTCACTCCAAGATTGGTGACGTCCACCTTCTGACCGGAATACACCATACTGGACGGCGAGGGTTTATCACCCGTGAAGGTAATCGTTCCGCTGTATCCGGCGGCGCCGTTGGATACGATGCAGCTATAGGACTTGCCACCGGAAACAATCGTGCAGGATCCGGACGTTGCGGTAACACCGGTAAGTTTTCCCCCGCCGCTTGACGTGACCGAACCGCTGATCTGAACCGTGGGTCCGTATACCGTCACGTCGCCAGCAACCTGAGCCGTGGTCACCACGCCGAATGCCTGGCTGTCAGAACTAAAGTTATAGCCCGAAGCCGAGGACGAGTAGGTGAGGGTGACATTGCTGCCGCTAGTAACGGGACAGGAATAGGCCAGTTCATTGCCGCCGGTAAATGTATCCACGTTGCACGTGGCACCGCTTACCTGAAGCGTGCTGAAATTCGCACTCGTGTTGGCGCGGATGAACTTCCCGCTGATCGAGAGGCTGCTGGACGAGCCCGGCAGGGTGACCGAAATCGAGTCGCTCAGGGCTCCGCCGTTGTCATAGGGACCGATACCATAGCTAGGGCTGGCATAATTGATACCGCCCGTCACGCCGGTGTTGTGTAGGCGGGACGTCGCCGTGATCGACGGTATCTCGCTACCCGAGGCGAGCGCAGTGACCTTACCGCGACTGTAGCTGTTGTAATAGCCGCTGCTGACATCGGCGATGTTCACGATGGTTTGACTCGTCACCGCAGCCTTGGTCGGCATGTCACTCGACCAGTCGCTCAGCAGGGTCAGGTTGACCTCGTAGAATGGCACGATATTAAGCCAGTCATCGTCAGCTGCGATCAATGCAACAAGATGGGCGTAATAATCCGAATCTAGGACCGTCGGGGCGTCGACCTGATAGACGCGATCCACGTAAACGGCCCGGCTGAGCAGTTGCTTGATCTGCCCTACGGAGCTGAAAGAGATGCCGCGGCCGCTAAGCGCGGGGACGCTAGTTGGACCATTACCCGAGTCAGTACGGATGGTGTTTTCCACCGCTGCCACGATCACATCCACATAGGCATCCAGGTTGCTCGGCGTTTGCAGATAATCGTACGGCACGACCGTCATCTTGACTTGGCGCCAGTCCTGCCACACCCGCCAGAACCCGTCGACACGCTTGAAGCGGCAGGATTCCAGATACGCACCACTGCTGACCGCGGCATAACCAAGTGCGGGGTTCTTTTTAGCGCTGTTGCAGCCACTGGTATCCCCATTCGTACCGGTTACGCATCCTGAATACCAGTAATGCTTGTGGTTGACGGCCACATATTCCGAATCGGGGCGATCCGGATCGTACTTGGTCTGGCTGGCCGCATCGTGGTGATCCCTGCAGCATGCGGTGCAGTGATCTGACTGTCCATTATCTGCCGGCACGCCGACCGTCTTGCTGACCTCATCACCGACTTTGGCTTCCAGTGCGCTGCCATTCCAGATCATGCGCGAGGGCGTACGGCCGGCCCCGCTGCCATCGAATTTGCACTCGCAAGCAACGGTAAGGAATTCCTCTGCCTGCGTCATGTCATAGCCGGCGCCATTGGACACATAGCTGACTGCATCAAAGCTGACTTCAGCGGCAATGCCTTTAGTGCTGACCTCGGGAACAGGTTTGCTGCTTTCCTTGAGTTCGCCGGTACCGGTATTGATCGGCACTGGCACGGCATCCGGCACGCCTATCGGGGTGTAACCGACCTTGGGGATTCGCGTCGAAAACGCACTGGCGGTAGCAAGCGCCAATCTGTAAGGATCCATGGCATAGATGACGCCTTGCAGGCTGACTGACTGAGCATCACCATTGCTGTCCGTCCAGCTAATAGTAACGGTTGCCAGCTTGGCATCTGCATCGACACAATCATCGCTAAATGCCAGGGCCGTGCCCGCAAACTCCTTTGCGCAGGTCACTGCCCATGCGCGTTCGTAGTTATCAGTATAGCCGTCGACCGCTCCGGCTGAGAGAACACCTCCCGTGTCGTCCGCAATAGCGTCGAACGCATCCAGAGTTGCAAAGCTACGCAAGTCATCCAGTTTTTCCTGCGCAAGATTGGCTGCAACGGATCTGGCCTTGACCAAACTCCCGTCCTTCATGGCAACCGCCTGGAATCCGGCCAGTCCGAGCAGCGCCACCCCAAGGATCAATGCGGAAAACATTGCCTCGATCAGGCTGAAGCCGCGTTGATGCTCAAAACCAATTTGTTTTTCAGTGAAGTGGGGCATAACCATCTCCGTTACTGTACGTCCGACCAGCCACCCGGGATACGAGCCAACGCGCGCGCAGAGGGACTATTCTGTATGTTTTCAAGAACATCGCTGTCGTATTCGAGAACGAACCCGCCGTTCAACTGCAAGTCCACGCCGGCGTGGGAAAATACCGCGCCATGCAAATGTGCATTGCCGTTTGCGATGAGTTTCGGAGTACTGCCTGACGGATCAAACATATACAGCAGACCATAGAGATGGCTGCCAGCATTGATGGTGGCATTACCCTGCACAACAAGCAGAACTGGATTGGCGGCAGTCCCGATGTTGCCCGGCGGACTGCAGTCTCCGGTCACCCAAATCAGGCCTGAAGACGCCCCGCTGAGGCCGCCACAATTCGCCACGACCTTCGCTTGGTCCTTGATCGTCTGATATTCAGCTGCGGGCACGCCAAACAGGTATTCAAACAAATCGGGAGGAAAGTTCGGGTCATTCCCGACCAGGTCCGCACCGGTCACCCCTTTCTTACTGAGGGCGTCGGAAGATGGGCAGGCATTGCCGTCAAAATCGCCGATGTGGCAACTCGAAAAGCTTCCGTCGGGCGTAAGCGTGCTGTCCGACCAGGCGGTGACCGGCACGCCAGTGCCGCCGCCGTTGGAATTGGTGATAATGCTGTAATTGCCACTGAGATCAACGTTGCTGGCAGCGGCAAGCGGCGTGCCTACGCTGCCGAGCAGGAGCGGATAGAAATAGGCGCCCTGTTTGAGGCTGGCCGTACTGGTGCCGTCCTCCGATCTGCCGACGGCGACAACGTTGTAGACCAGCCGGCTTCCATCGCCGCTGCCGGGGGTCAGCACGTAAAGATCGAGCGCTCCCGCATCCGGCTGAGTGCTCAGATTTGTAATATTGAGATAACTCCAGTTAGCTCGATCAGTTGACCGGACAGGCAAACACCAAACCTCCGTGCCGCAAGTTGTCCAACCGGTATCGGCCGTTCCATCACCATTGGTGTCCAATCCCCCGGCAAGGATGCGCCCACGGTTGGCATTAAGAAAACTCAACCCCTGCTCGGCGCCCGATTCGGCTGCGGCCATTGCCTCGCGGGCACGGAAATCGTTGGCGGCGGAACGGGTGTCCAACACCAGCACGCCAGCGCCGTACAAACCCAACAGGCTCAACAAAACCACGATCATCAAAGTAACGATCAGCGACGCACCACGCTGGCGGGCAGGATGAAAGGATTTATTGGTCATCATGGCTTCGGACTCAATCTGTGGTTACGTACACGGAGGCGTCTCTACGTACACATTGTCGTTACGTACACGAATGGTTTCCTGGAGCGTACGCACCACGCTGGAGTCGGTCTTGAGCTGTCCGGTAATGCTGACCGTGAACTCACGCACTGCAACGAAAAACCCAGGGGTAGAACCGGCGCCACACAACACATCGGGTGAGTTGTCGGTGACGCTGAAGTCGGTGATTTCGACAGTGTCGTCGTCGGTGAGGTTTTCCCACGTACCCCCCGATGTGCAGGTGTTAGAACTTGCACCGGCGGTGCGCGCAGCAACAGCATCAGTGCCGTTGTAGCGGTAACCAAAGTATTCGTTGCTGTCATAGGTTCCGCTAGCATTGGTATCGTAAACTATCAGCAAGCAAGTACCAGAACTTGTCACTGAAGACTCGGGGCGCAGAATGCCCCAGCCGCCAGCAGGCAAGCCATCTTCCACAACCGAGGCAGGCCAGGCCGAGCTGATCGTCACGCTGTAGCTTTTACTGCCACTGTCATAGGCTGTGATGCTGCCCCGATACACGGTGACCACATCCTTGGCGGCGACCGCGTCATATTCCCTGACCGAGTAAACCAACGTCCCGCCCACGGCCTTGGCTCCGATGTCATCAAGGTTGCCTGTGCTGCTAGTCACCGTCACGCTGCCGGTATTGGCGCTCAAAGCCAGCGGGTGGACAAGGCTGACACGAAGGATGTCCGCTGCCGGATCCCAACTTGTTGCCCGCTTCAGGTCGCGTGAAAGCATGGACATTACCTGGCGCAATTCCTGATCCAGGCGGGTCATTTTGATGTTGTCGTTGCTGCGTGCCATCGAGGTCGTCAGCAAACTCAGCGCAGCAGCCACAACGATCAGGCCGACCGCAATACCTATCATGAGTTCAACCAGGCCGAAACCGGATTGCCGTCCAGCACGCATCATCACGAACATACTGGGTACCCTCCGACATTGCCGCTGCCACTGGGCGAACAGAGCCGGATTCGGCCCGTTCCAGCAACAACCACGCGAACCTGCAACCCATCTGCGGATTGAACTTGAGCGTTTCCGCTATTGGCGGCTCCCCGCAGGGAAGTAAAAGAGAACATCGCTCCATCAGCCGGGCTGGTCAAAGTAACGCTCTTAAAGTCGCCGCCCCGAACTAGACGGTCTACGCTATCGATCTGGCACGAGCCGGCGATGGTGCAATCGCACGTGTTAGCCATGGTCATACCTGCACACCAACCTGAACTGGATGTCTTAAATACCGTACGCACCGTTGCATTCCGCTTGATCGCTTCACTTTTGGCATTGATGAGAAATGCGCTGACCGTATCGGCAGCCCGTTTGACACGGTATCGATCAAAAAAGGAATTGAAGGACGGCACGGCAATCGTGGCCAGGATGCCGAGAATGGCAATGGTCACCATCATTTCAACCAGGGTAAAGCCTTTTGATGCACGAATAGAGGTCATGAGCCGAGCCTCATTTCTTCCAGCAATCCGCAGGGCCTTTACCGCCGCTTTGATCAAGCGTCAGCGGGGTGCACGCAGCATCGCCAGTCGACTGTGCACCCTGGGCGGCGGCATTGATAGTGTAGGCACTGGCAGTGGTGCCGGTAATCGAGTAGCTGTAATAGGCATTGTTGTCAGTGAACCCGGCATTAGCCAGTGACGTAGTGTAGCTATTGTTGTTGGCTCGCCACTTCTCCATTCCGAGTTGGATCTTCAGCATGTCGGATTGCGCATCGGTACGCCGGGCCTGAATCATGTACTGGGTGTAGCTGGGATAGGCGATGCCAGCCAAGATGCCAATGATCGCCACGGTGATCATCAGTTCAATCAGGGTGAATCCGTTTTGTCTGCCCGACTTCATGTCTCTTCCCTTTTATATGTCCTGAATCCTAATCGGCGTGAAAGCAAGCTGCTACGCTTGACCGATGATTGGTATCTTTTGGCGAATAGACGGTGGCTACCCCCACTCGCGGCAGTGCGCTAACCGGTTATTACGGCGCATGGCCCTGTTTCTGTAGCCGGGAGGGCAGTGCCGGCATGACGAGCCCGGGTAATCCCCCTAGAATTGCGCGATGAAGAGAATCTTTATTTGCCTGATCAAAGGGGCAGCAACTTGACCGGACATACGCTGGTGGTGGGCGCTGGGGTATCCGGCCTGAGCGTGGCGCTGGCCTTGTTGCAACGCGGTCACCGGGTCACAGTACTGGAACGCGGTGCCGTCGGCAGCGAGTCGTCATGGGCCGGTGGCGGAATTCTCTCGCCGTTGTTGCCGTGGGATTACCCTGAGCCGGTATCCGCGCTGGCCTTGCATTCAATGGCATGCTATGCGGACTGGGTGGCGGGTATCGAGGCGATATCGGGGCGAGATACGGAATTCTGGCGTTGCGGAATGCTGGCGCTGGATGTCGCCGCGCCGGATCCGGCGCTGGCATGGTGTGCCGTGCATGGCTTAGCCGCGCAGCGGGGATGCCCTCCATCCGTGTTGCTGCCGGCCGGTCTGGCTGCCCGCGCGCCGGTCTGGCTACCCGGCGTGGCGCAGGTGCGCAACCCACGCCTGGTGGCGGCTTTGCGCGCGACGGTGGTGCAGTTGGGCGGGATGATACACGAACAGTGCCCGGCCATGGGGGTGTTGACGCAGGGCGGACGGGTGACAGCGGTGCGGACCAAGACAGACACCTTCCCGGCCGACAGCGTGGTGCTGGCCACCGGGGCATGGTCCGGCCTGGCGCTGGACGGGCTGACAGCCACCCCGCACATCCGCCCCATCCGCGGCCAGATGCTGCTGTTCAAGCTGGAGCCTGGTGTGCTCGACACGATCCTCTACCGCAACGGGCTGTATCTGATTCCGCGCCGCGACGGCCATGTGCTGGTCGGCAGCACGCTGGAGGACGCCGGCTTCGACAAGACGACCGACGCCGCCACGCGCGCGCGCCTGCACGCCGAGGCGGCCGGACTGCTGCCCGTCTTGAGCGCGATGCAGCCGGTGCGGCACTGGGCGGGGCTGCGTCCGGGTTCCCCCGGCAACATCCCGGTGATCGACCGCCATCCCGATTTCGACAATGTGTTCGTCAACAGCGGGCATTTTCGCTATGGCGTGACGCTGGCGCCGGCGTCGGCGGAACTGCTCGTCGACCTGATGGAGGGCCGCGAGCCCGCTCTCGATCCGGCGCCGTATGGCTGGCAGGCAGCGCTTGCGCGAGCCTGGTAATGCGGCAAGACGGCGGCGCTGCGCTAGAATCGACTTAGCGCCCCAGCCGGGGTTGACCCATTCAGGATATGACCATGAAGCACGCGGTGATGGCCGGACTCAGCGAAGCGGACTACCTTGAAGGCGAACGCACCAGCCAGGTCCGGCACGAATACGTGTCCGGTGAGGTGTTTGCCATGGCGGGCGGCAGCAAGGCGCACAACATCATCTCTGGCAACGTTTTTTCCTTGCTTCGCAACGCCCTGCGCGGCAGCGGCTGCCAGACGTTTATCGCCGACATGCGTGTGCATGTCGCTGCGCAATCAAGCTATTACTACCCCGATGTCGTCGTCACCTGCGCACCCGGCGACCTGGCAAGCGACGCGCCCAAAGACCATCTCGATTTCCCCGTCCTGATTGTCGAAGTGCTCTCACCCACCACCGAGGCAATCGACCGGCGCGAGAAAATGCTTGCCTATCGCCATATCGAAAATCTGCACGAATACGTGCTCATCGACCAGGAACGGCGCTGGGTGGAAGTGTATCGGCGCACCGAATCGGGTTGGGTCGCGGATCTGTACTCGCCGGAAGACGTGATCACGCTGGACACGGCCAAACTGAATGTCGGCATGGGCGACGTGTACGACGGCAGCGGCGTTGCCTGAACCGAAAAAAAGAAAGACTATGTCACGGTTGCTTGTTGAATCGGCAGTGCGCTGGCCTTGAACGTCGATGTACTCGTCTCCGCCGATACGCAACGGAGCCAGACCGCTACCCGCGCAGGCTTGTGGGCAGCGCCTGTGTAGCTCAACCCATCCGCGCCACTCGCTTCATTTCATGCCAAATCAATAGGATAATCAGCGCATCGCTCCACCCGCTGACCCACCATGTCACAAGCCCACGTCCATTCGCCGATCGATGAAACCGACTACCTGCGCCGCGAGGCAGCCGCGGCCGGCAAACATGAGTTGGTGGACGGCGAAATTTTTGCGATGGCGGGGGCGAGCGAGCGGCACAACCGCATTGCGGGCAACATTTTTTTCCACCTGCGCAGCGCCACCCGCGGCAAGACCTGCCGTGCGTTCATGGCCGACATGAAGCTGCGGCTTGCCAGCGGTGCGACGTATTACTACCCCGACGCGATGCTGGTGTGCGACCCGGCGGACGACCACCCGATCTACAAGCAGTCGCCCTGCCTCATCGCAGAAGTGCTGTCTCCCGCCACGGCCAGTATTGACGTGCGCGAGAAATCAGCGGCCTATCGCGGGTTGGCGAGCCTGCGCTATTACCTGCTGGTGGATTCGGAGCGGCTGTGGGCCAAGGTCTATTTTCGCGACGAACACGGCGCCTGGTTCGAACAGGACCTCTCGCCCGAAGACCGGCTCGATGTGGCGTGCGGCGACGCCCGCCTTGCCCTGTCGCTGGACGATTTGTACGAGGACACGGGGCTGCTCGTTGTCTGAGACGGCCGGCCTGCGGTCGCAGGTAGTCTGGGTCGTCAGCGACGGCAAGCCCGGCCACGTCAGCCAAACACTGGGGCTCGCGGAGGCGCTGGCGCGCAGCATCCCGACCGCCATCCATACCCTGCCCGCGCAACCGCCCCTGCGCACCGGCCTTGCCTGGCTGCTGCGACGCCCGCTCGCGCAGGGTCTGCCGGCACCGGACCTCATCCTCGGCGCGGGACACGCCACCCACCTGACGCTGCTGGCGGCACGCCGTACGCGCGGCGGACGCAGCGTGGTGCTGATGAAACCGAGTCTGCCGCGGCGCTGCTTTGATCTGGCCATTCTGCCGCGCCACGATGGTGTCGCAGCCGATGCGCATACGCTGCTGAGCGAAGGGGCACTCAACCGCATCCAGCCAGCGGCGGCACGCGATGCGGGCCGCGGCCTGATCCTGCTCGGCGGCGCATCCAGGCATTTCGACTGGGACAGCGATGCGATTCAGCTGCAGATCAGGAGCATCCTCGCGCGCACGCCCGACACGCAGTGGACGCTGACCACCTCGCGCCGCACTCCAGCGGGTTTTCTGGAGGCGTTGCCGCCCTTCCCCAACCTGAGCGTGACACCCCACACCGCCACCTCGCCCGAGTGGCTGCCCGCGCAGCTGGCCCGCTGCGGCACGGCGTGGGTGACGCCCGACAGCGCCTCGATGGTGTACGAAGCCTTGACCGCAGGCGCCGAGGTCGGCGTGTTCGATCTGCCGGTCAACCCGAGAAGCCGCGTCGGCCGGGCGATTGCAGAACTCGCCGACGCGCAGCGCATTACCCGCTTCGTCAACTGGTGCGCCCATGGCGCCCTCCACCCCAATTTGCACCCGCTGGCCGAGGCAGACCGCTGTGCGGCCTGGATACTTGAATGGCTGAAGAATAAATAAAAACGCATGACTGAAAACAAGAAGCTGACCGTACTGCAACTGTTGCCCGCGCTGGAATCGGGCGGGGTCGAACGCGGCACCCTCGAAGTCGCGCAGGCGCTGGTCGAACGCGGCCACCGCGCGCTGGTGATGTCGGCGGGCGGACGGCTGGTCGCGCCGCTGCTTGCATCCGGTGCCGAACACTTCGTCTGGCCGGTCGGGGCCAAGTCATTCAAGACCCTGTTCCTCGTCCGCCGGCTGCGCCGCTTCCTGACCGAACAGAAGGTGGACATCGTCCATGCGCGTTCGCGCGTGCCGGCGTGGATTGCATACCTTGCCTGGCGCGGCATGAACCCGGCCACGCGGCCGCGTTTCGTCACCACGGTGCACGGCATGTACAGCGTCAACCGCTACAGCCGCATCATGACGCGCGGCGAAGCCGTGATCGCTGTGTCCGACACGGTGCGCGATTACATCCTGCGCGAATATCCCGACACGCCGGCGGCACGCATCCAGGTCATCCACCGCGGCGTTGACGCGAACGCGTATCCGCACGGCTGGAAACCCGATCCGGCGTGGCAGAACGCATTTTCGGCGCAGTTCCCCAACGCTGCGGGCAAGCTGATCCTCACCCTGCCCGGCCGCATCACCCGGCTCAAGGGCCATGAAGACTTCATCGAACTGATCGCGCGGCTGAAACGGCGTGGCCTCGGCGTGCACGGCCTGATTGCCGGCGGTGCGTCGGCGTCCAAACAGCGCTATCTGCAAAAGCTCTACTACCGTGTGCGCAGCATGGGGCTGGAAGCCGACATCAGCTTCACCGGCCAGCGCGACGACCTGAAAAACATCCTGGCGATTTCCAGCCTGGTGTTGTCGCTCTCGACCCAGCCCGAATCGTTTGGCCGTACCACGCTGGAGGCGCTGCGGCTGGGCGTGCCGACCGCGGGATACGACCATGGCGGCGTCGGTGAAATCCTGCGCACCCTGTATCCTGCCGGCCTGCTGCCGCTCGACCGCCTCGACGAAGCCTGCCAGCGCATCGCGCAACTGCTGCAACAACCTGCAGCCGTGCCAGCCGGCGATTTTTTCCCGCTGCAAGCCATGCTGGATCAGACGGTGGGGCTATATGAACAGCTTGCGCGCACACCCCGACAAGGCCGGCAGTGATATAAAGCGTCCGGTCAGCCATACGCGGCCAGCATCGCAGACTGTCGCACTGGAAGACAGCAACCCGCGGTTTCTGGCCCAGGCTTGCTCCCCGCGCTCAATATGAAACCCTGAAATGCGAGCCCCTCCGTTACCCGCATCGCCGATGACATCGCTCGGCCCAACCAAAATTGCCGTAGTGGCGTTTTTCTTGCTATTCGTCTTCGCCCTGAGTCTGCCCCCGAAGTGGGCAAGCCTGCACATTGCGGGGCTTGCCCTGGTCGCCTCGGCGGCCTTTGCGCGCCGCGAGGATTGGCGCAGCCCCGCGATGCGAACGTATCTGCTGTGTACCGCACTCTGGCTGATCCCGGTTCTGCTGACCGCCGGCCTGCAATATGCACTGGGCGTCGTTACCGCGCCGGGCTGGCACCTGTTGCCGGCGCTCGTCCTGCGCATGCTCGGGATCGGCCTCGGCATCATTGTGCTTCTCCAGCACGGATGGCTGACCCTGCATTCCGCCATCCTCGCGCTGCTCTGCGCGCTGTCGATCCATGCCGGCGCCGGCTTGATCGACTTTCTCGCCACACCACATGCCAGCCTGACAGCCTGGCGCGAGCTGCGCATCAGCGGGCTCGTGTTCAACCCCAATCCGTTCGGCATGTTCATGGCGCTGACTGCGATTCTTTGCGCCGGACTCCTGCGCAACCCGCCACGCCACCCGTTGCTCTGGGCGCTGTTGATCGCAGCGCTGCTCGGCGTATGGGCATCTGGATCACGCGGCGCGATGCTGACCGCCGCCGCGGGATTCGCAGTGCTGTTCCCTCCCGTCGGCCGAGCGCGACTGCTTGTTTATCTGGGCGCGGCGGCGCTTGCGGTCTTGATTTCAGTGAATGTCACAATGGATGCCAATACGCCGCACAGCGACAATCTACGCATGCAGATCATTTCTTTTACGCTCGAAAAGATTCGCCAGGCGCCGTGGATCGGCTGGGGAATTGGCGCCTACGAGCACCTGCCCGGCCGTGTCGTAAATGCCCCCCACAACATGTGGCTCGACCTGGCCATGAGCAGCGGCTTGGTGGCGCTGGCGGGTGCGTTGGCGTCGACTTCGCTGCTGGCATATCGGCTGTATCGCTGCGGCCATCCGGCAGCGCAGTTGGCGCTCGCCGCGCTTGCCGCCAGCGTGGTGGCCGGATCGCTTGAATATTCCATCCTGGATTCCACGCATTTCCGGGGACTCTGGGTGCTCGTCACGGCAATCGGCTGTTACACGCTGAACGAAGGTCCACTGCACACAACCTGATCTATCCGCTGACACGAAAGGCAGGAAAAACGTACTGCAATGTCTTGGTAAAATACGTACGCTTGAGCACCTTGATGGCGGACCTCAAGCTGTCAAGGCAGCTCAAGGGACCGTGAAAAATGTCTCATTGAAACTGGGCAAGTACAATCCAGCGCAGACTGAAAACAGGTTTGAAGCCACCTTGCTTGCCATGTCTGTCATTGCCACCCGCATAATCCATACCTCCGGAAGGAGCCAGGCTCGATCCATGCAGCACGTAAACGTCCTTTGCCTCAAGTGGGGCACCCGCTACGGCCCGCACTACGTCAACATGCTTTATCGCGGCGTTGGCCGCAACCTGAGCCGGCCGTTCCGGTTTTTCTGCTGCACCGACGATCCCGGCGGGCTCGACGACGGGGTGGAAATCATCCCGTTCCCCGCCAACCCCGGCGTCAAGCGGGGCTGGCCCGACATTCTGGTCAAGCTGGCGATCCTGCAGGACGGTTTTGGCAATTTGCAGGGGCCGACGCTGTTCCTCGACCTGGATGTGGCGATCACCGGGCCGATCGACGGCTTCTTCGACTACAAGCCGGGCGAGTTCTGCATCATCCACAACTGGGTGCACTGGCGTAAGGCCGCGCTGGGGCGGCGCCCGGCAGTCGGCAACTCCTCGGTCTTCCGCTTCGAAGCCGGCAAGTCCAACCATGCCTACGAAACCTTCCTGCGAGAAATGCACCGCGCCGAGGATCGCACGATCTTCAATACCGAGCAGGCCTTTCTGACCTACGCCATGGGCAATCCGCAATGGTGGCCGGAGGAATGGGTCAAAAGCTACAAGTGGAACTGCCGCCCGGCCTTTCCGCTCAACCTGTTCCGCACGCCGCGGCTGCCCGAGGGCTGCCGGATTCTGGTGTTCCATGGCCGCCCCGACCCCGACGAGGCCATCCGTGGCTATCGCGGGCGCAAGCCCCACCACCGTACGCTGCCCGCGCCGTGGATCGCCGATTACTGGAAGCTGTAATGCCGCAGCCCCAGTTCGGCGCCTTCTGGGACACGATCGACGGCGTTCTGGTGGTCAATCTCGACAGCCGCCCCGAGCGCTGGCAGGATGTGCAGGCCAGGACTGCCGGATTCATCCCCGCCGAGAAGCTGCACCGGCTGCCTGCCACGCTGGGCGCGACGCTGCCCGGCTTCGGCGTGCCGCCCTGGTTTCGCGGCCGCCAGCGCGACAAGACATGGGGCGGGCGCGCCGGCTGCGCGCTTTCGCACCGCGCGGCGGTTGCCCACGCCCGCCAACAAGGCTGGCGCACGGTGCTGATCCTGGAAGACGACATCGAACTCGAACCGGCGCTTGCCGACGTGCTGGCAAGCCTGCCGCAGGCGCTGCAAAAAACCGATTGGGACGTCTGCTATCTCGGTTTCACCGATCCGGTTTCGCCTTACCGCACGCTGTCGGAACTGCCGGCCGGCCATCGACTGTGCGCTGTGGCAGGGTGCAATACGGCCCATGCCTATGTACTGAAGGAAAGCACTTTCGATTGGCTGCTGCAACGCTTGCCCGAGGCAGGCGACATCTGGGCCTGGATCAGCCGCCACCGCGCCATCGACCGCTGGTACTACCGCAATCTGGCGCGGCGGTTCGGGGTGTGCGCCGTGTCGCCTGCAATCATCAACCAGCAGGTCGGATTTTCCGACATCACCCAGCGCCAGACCCGTCGCGTGCACAGCACCCGTGTGCCTGATACGCGTTACGGCCTTCTGGCTTACTGGCTGCTCGGCAAGTGGCGCTGGTTGTCGTACCGACTGGCCGAGCCGCGCGACTGGCTGCGCGGGCGCATCAAGCAGGTGCGCGGATTCTGATTGCCATGAATAAGCTGCAAACCGCGACGCCTCGGCTGCGCATCAAATTCCTCGGCAAGTTCAAACCCGGCCGCGACGGCGAAGGCTGGCTGAAATGTTTTCCCGGCAGGCAGCCGCGCTGGGGCAATTGCGACTTCATTTTCGACCGCGACTGCCGCGACTACGACTGGCTGGTGGTCTACGACGACCTGCCTTCGCTGGCCGGCGAGCGCCACCCGTTGTGGGTGGAGGAACTCGCCTGCCCGGCGGAAAACACCCTCTTGATCACGGTTGAGCCGTCCTCGATCAAGACCTACGGCCGAACCTACCTGCGCCAGTTCAACTGGCTGTTGAGCACGCAGGAAGCGTGGGCGACGGGCCGCCACAAGGGCCTGATTTTTCAGCAGCCCGCGCTGATCTGGTTCTACGCCGACAGTTCGCCGCGCGGCGACTACGACACCCTCGTCTCGCACGTCCCGCTGGAGAAGACCGCCGACCTGTCGACGGTCTGCTCCAGCAAGCGGCAGGGGCATACCCTGCACCGCCTGCGCTACGACTTCACCCATGCGCTCAAGGCCCGGCTGCCGTTCATGGAAATCTACGGCCACGGCGTGCGTCCGCTCGCCGACAAGGCCGACGCCCTCGACCCCTACCGCTACCACCTGGCGATCGAAAACCACCTGGGGCCGCACCACTGGACGGAAAAGCTCGCCGACCCCTTCCTCGGCGCCTGCATGCCGGTCTACTACGGCTGCCCCAACGCCGAGGATTATTTCCCGCCGGAAAGCTTCATCCGCATCGACATTGCCGACGTCGATGGCGCCGCCGAGATCATTCGGCGCGCCATCCGCGACAAGCTGTGGGAAAAGCACCTGCCCGCGATTCTGGAAAGCCGCCGCCGCGTGCTGGAGGAATACGGCCCGATTGCCACCGTGGTACGGCTGGTCAACGAAAGACACGTTGCGAATTGCGCCCTGCCCGCGTCGCCCGTCCCTATCCAAAGCCGCCGCCGCCTGCACCGGCAACTGCTGCCGGGGCTGCGCTATGGACTGGAAAAACTCTACGTACGCGCCCGCCGCCGCCTGGCGGGCGACTGAGCACGCTCAGGCCAGCGCCTGACGCAATCTGAACAAATGGCCGCGCGGGAAACTGCGGAAAGCCTTGTGCGAACGCAGCGTCAGCGTCTTCTCGGCACAATCCGGCCGATACAGTTGCTCGGCCCAGTGCGCCGCCCAGGCGAAGGGGTTGTAGACGTTCAGTATGCGATGCCTCGCTTCTGCCAAGGCGGCCTCGCGCCGGGGATCGAGCGGCTGATCCAGCAATTCGGCAATCCGCGCAGCCGCCGCGTCCACGTCGAAGCTGATGGGCGCCACCGCCTCGGCAGGCAGGTAGTCGCCCACATTCGGACAGCCCAGATAAACCGGGTAGCTCCAGCCAAGGCAGGCGTCTGCGAGCTTCTCCGTCCAGTAGTTGGGCAGCACGCTGTTTTCCAGCACCAGGTGGAAGCGGTAAGGCAGGATTCCATCCATCTTGTCGTCCACAGGCTCGAAGCCGCGCCCGAAATGCACCAGGCGGTCGCCCAGGCGCTGCTTCAGGCCTTCGAGCAGGGCAAGCCGCTGGCGCTGGCCTTCGGTCTTGCTGGCATTGGAGCACACCACGGAAATCCGGTTCTGCTTGTCCGGGTACGCCAGGGCAGCCAAATGATCAAAGCCGTAACGGTAACGGTTGCTGCTGCGGTCCAGACCCACATGCCAATTCAGCCCGAGCGCACTGACATGCAGATGCGGATGGGACGACGCTGCATGGCTGTCGACCACATGGCCAAACTGCCGGTAGAAAGATTGTGGATAAAGCTTTTTCGCCAGCGGTTCTCCCGCAATGAAGAGGGTGTTCTCCGGCGCGCAGACGAAGCTGTCGCGCGGGCGCGCATTGCCCAGCACCACGGCAAAATCGGCACGCCCGCCCTCGCCGGGGTTGAAGTCGAAGCGGCAGCGTCCCCATCGCAAGCTGCTCCCGGGTGTCAGCAATTCCATGCCGCCGGGAGCGCAGTCCATGTTGGCGCGTACCAGGAGTTCGCTTTTCATGCTTTCGGCTCCGGCTGGTATTCCGGAACCCATATCTTCAACTGGCGCTTGACCGCCGCCTCATCGTAGGCACCGGGGTGCGCCAGCCAGGTCAGACACTCGGCGTACCAGCCGGCATCGGCTGTCCGCGCCTTCGCCACCCGCAGTTTCGGATGCGGCGTCGGCAGCGTCGACTCGTCATCGGCGAGCAGTTCCTCGTAAAGCTTTTCGCCGGGCCGCAGGCCGGTGTACTCGATGCGGATGCGGTCCTCATCAGCGCCCGAGAGCCGGATCATCAGGCACGCCAGTTCGGCGATCTTCACCGGCTCGCCCATGTCGAGCACGAAAATCTCGCCGCCCTCGCCCATCAGTCCCGCCTGCAGCACCAGCTGCGCGGCCTCGGGAATCGACATGAAAAACCGCGTGATCTCGGGATGCGTCACCGTCACCGGCCCACCCGCTTCGATCTGCTTCTGGAACTTGGGAATCACGCTGCCGGACGAGCCCAGCACGTTGCCGAAGCGCACCGACACGAAGCGCGTGCCGTCCGGCTGCTGCATCGCCTGGCAGGCCATCTCGGCGAGCCGCTTGGTCGCGCCCATCACATTGGTCGGGTTGACCGCCTTGTCGGTGGAGATCATCACGAACTTGCCCACCCCATGCGCCTGCGCCGCCGCCGCGACGACCTGGGTGCCCAGCACGTTGTTCTTCACCGCCTCCCAGGCGTTGCAGCCCTCCATCAAGGGTACGTGCTTGTAAGCCGCCGAGTGGAACACCACGGCAGGCCGATGCTCGGCCATCACCCGGTTCACCCAGACTGCGTCCTTTACATCGCCGATCACCGGTGCAATCTGCAAGCCATGGAAACGGGTCGACAACTCCTCCTCGATTCCATACAGCGCCAGTTCCGACTGCTCGAACAATACCAGTCTCGCAGGCGCAAAACACGCAATCTGGCGACACAGCTCCGAGCCGATCGAGCCCCCCGCGCCGGTCACCATCACCACCCGGCCGGTCAACAACTGATGCAGGCCGCTGTCGTCCAGTTCCACCGGATCGCGTCCCAGCAAGTCGTCCAGTTCGATAGGACGCAAGCTTGACACCGACACCCGGCCAGCCACCAGATCCTCAAGCGAAGGCACGGTCAATACATTCAGCCCGGCTTCGGCACATATCCGGGTAATGCGCTTGCGCACCTCATGCGCGGCCGACGGCAGCGCCAGCACCACATCATCAACCCCCATACTTTGTGCGTAGGCCGCGACATCGCCCAGCGTTCCCAATACCGGAATCCCCTGCACCAGCCGCCCCTGCTTGTCACGGCTGTCGTCCAGCAGACCCACCACATGAAACCCTGACGGATTGCGTGCCAGTTCGCGCAGCAGGAAATCCGCTGCCGATCCGGCGCCGGCCACCAGTACCGGCTTGCTGTCCGGATGCAGGACACTGGTCAGGCGATGTTCTTTCCAGGCGCGATAGGCCATGCGACTGCCGCCCATCAGGATCAGCAACAGCAGCGGGTCGAGAATCAGCACCGAGCGCGGCACTGCCGCACTGACACCGAACAGGATCAACACCAGCGGAATCAGGAGTGCAGCCAGACCGATAGCCTGCACAATGCGCTTGAGATCGGGCAGGCTGGCAAAACGCCAGATGCCGCGGTACAGGCCAAAGCGCCAGAATGCCACCGCCTGCAGCGGCACCACCCAAACCAGCGTGGTCAGCGCCGCTGCCTGGAACTCGGCGGGCATTTCCAGGTTGAAACGCAGCCAGTATGCCCCCAGCCAGGCAACGCACGCAGCCAGAATGTCATGCAGGATAATGCCGACGGTGCGGGGACTAAGGTTCATTCGGAATACGGCGCCAACGCCAATCGACGGCCAGAAAGATCAGGAGATATGCAGCGGCCGACAGTATAAGCAAGCTTGCTGCGCATGGTTCACGAAGCAGGAGCACGAATCCCAGCGCGGCCGCTGCCAGCATCAGCGCATAGGCCGCCAGGGCAAGCTGGCGATGGGTCGCGCCGAGCAGCACAATCCGCTGATAATAATGCGACCGATGCGCCCGCCAGACCTTCTCGCCGCGCAACGCGCGGCGGACGATCGTCACGCTGGCATCGGCGATGAACGGCGAAAACACCAGTAGCGGAAACAGCCACGGCCACACCCCGCCCATCGCCCCCACCATGCCCAATGTGGCCGCCAGAAACCCCAGCGGAATCGAACCCGTGTCACCCATGAAGATCCGGGCGGGAGGGAAATTGAAGCGCAGGAAAGCCAGCGCCGCCGCTGCGATCGCCGCACATAATATAGCCAGCCCCAGCGCATCGCCCAGCCAGGCGGCCAGCGCCAGCGCACCGAAGCCGATGGCGGCCATGCCGCCCGCCAGTCCGTCCGCACCGTCCATGAAGTTGTACAGATTGGTCATCCACACCACCGCCAGCGTGCCTGCCAGCAAGCCCCAGCCGGTCAGACCCAATGACAGCAGGCACATCGCCGCCGCAAGGAAATGCGCCAGCAAGCGCAGTGCCACAGGCAGGCCGCGCGCATCGTCCAGTAGCGACAGCGCAGCCAGCGCGAATGCCCCCAGCGCCGCCGGCAGCGCCGCCTGCAGCAAACCGGCCCCGGCCAGCCACACTGCGGCCACCCCGACCCCGGCCATGATGCCCAGCCCGCCGATGCGCGGCGTCGGCGCCGCATGCAGCGAGCGCTCGTTGGGGTGATCCATCGGCAGGCGCCCGTGTCGCAGCAGCCAGGACAACACCAGCCAGCAAACGGCAAAAGCAGAAAAAGCCGCTCCCCCGTTCATGTTGACAAACCGGCCACTGTTGCCGCCAATCCCGCCTCCATTGAATACGGCGGCGCCCATTCCAGGCGCGACCGGATGCGCGAACTGTCCGCATAAAGCGAACCCGCGAGCCGCCCCACCGCCGCCCGTTTGCCCAGCAGCATGCCGGCCAGTTCCAGCACGCCCGCCGGCACCGCCAGCAATCGCGCCGGCCGGCCCATGGCATGTGCCAGCGCGCGGATCAGCTCCGGCGTCGAAACCGGCCCGCCATCGTCCAGCAGAAACGTCTGTCCGGCGGCGTCCGGGTGTACAACGCACAGCCGGATCGCATCGACGAAGTTGCCCAGAAAAAGCAGGCTGCGGCGGTTGTGGATCGCTCCCAGTGGCAGCGGCCAGCCTCTTTGAACTGCCTGCATCAACTGGAGGAAATTCGCTTTCACCCCCGGCCCGTAAACCAGCGGCGGCCGCAGGACGACGACTTCCAGCCCGGTTTCCCGAGCGATCCGCTGCAGTCCCTGCTCGGCTTCCCATTTTGAAATCGCATAGGGGTCCTGAGGGGCGGGCGCATCGGTTTCCAGGTATGCGGCAGCGCGCCCTTCGCCATTGACCTTGATCGAACTGACGAAGACAAAGCGCCTCACCCCGGCCTGCGCCGCCTGGCGGGCGAGATTCAACGTACCGTCGGTATTCACCTCGCGGAATCCGGCCAGCGGGTCGCTCGCCCTGTCGTCCATTGCATGCACTCGGGCAGCAAGATGAACGACGGCATCGCAGCCGGCCAATGCTGCCCTCCAGTCCGTCGCAGCATTTACAGAGCCGACCACCACAGACTCGACCCCCTTCAACAACGCAGAGGCGATCGCATTCTCGCGCAGCGCGCCTCGCACAGGATGGCGGCGCCGCAGCAGCTCGGCACACAGCGCACGGCCGACAAAACCGCCGGCGCCCGTCACCACGATGCGCCCCATGGGCATCAGTAGCGCACCTCGTTCATCTTGTGAGCGTCATCTCGTTGGCGCACATCAGGTCTTCAGCACACGGCGGTACAAGTCCGCATAGGCCTGCCCCAGAGCCGGCCCGGAAAACAACTGCTCATAGCGTTTCCGGGCCGACTCGCCAAAACGTCGCGCCAGCGCTTCATCCTTCTCCAGGCTCAACATCGCGTCCGCCAGTTCGATCGGGTCTTCCGGGGACACGACCAAACCTGTCTCGTCCTGGGCATTGACGAACGAAGTCCCGGTGCCGATTTCGCACGAGATCATCGGCCGTCCCAGCATCGCGGCCTCCACCAGCACCATGCCGAATGCCTCCGAGCGCAAGTGCGAAGGCAGCACCAGCGCACGGCTATCCCGGATCAGGGCATACTTCTCGGCTTCGCTGACCTGCCCCAGAAAACGCACCTGTCCGGGCCGCATTCCTGCTGCCTGCAATTCCAGCGCGGCGCGTTCCGGCCCCCCGCCGGCCAGGGCGATCGTCACCCCCGCATGCCGCGCGGCTTGCAGCAGAACATGCAGCCCCTTGTAGTAGCGAAACACCCCGATGAACAGAAAATAGCGCCCCGCTACCAAACCGTAACGCTGTGCGACGTCGATGTCCCGCGCCGCCGCCAGCGGCTCGGCGCAAGCGGCCTCATCGATCCCGTTCGGAATCACCCATAAGCGCCCCGAGTCTGCCATCGCGGCCAGCGGCGGGCTGGTGCGCGCATAGGCAGGCGAAGTCGCGACCACGGCCGCCATGTCCCGCATGGTTCGCTGCATGAGCGGCGTGTATAGCCGTCCCAGCCAGCGCTGCCGGACAATGTCCGATTGATAGGTCATGATCGCCGGCGCGGCGGGGCGCGCCGCCAGATGCAGCAGATCGGCGAAAGGCCAGGGAAACTGATAGTGAATCGCATCCGCCCAGCGCGCCAATTCGGCGAAGCGGCTGAAAGCCGCCGGCCCGCCCAGATCGCAGGAAGCCGGCGCGGCCCAGGAACGGCAGCGCACCACGCGCCCCTCCGGCCGCTCGATCACATCAGGATCGGGCCGTGGCGACAGTGTGAAAATCCGCGACTCGACGCCCTCCCGTGCTGTCGCCAGCGCAAGCTGGCGCACCGCCTCCTGCAGGCCGCCTGGCGGGTCGGGAAAATAGGTTCGGTAAACGTGGAGAACTTTCACCCGCCCCGTCCCTCATTCGCGAGTACGCACTGATACACCTGCAGGGTTTCATGCGCACAGCGTTCCCAGGTGAACCGGGCCGCACGGACCCGGCCCGCCTCGGACAACCCAGCCGCCTGCGCGCGATCCTCGACCAAGGCCTGCATGGCCTGCGTCCACGCATCCACATCGGCGGGCTCCAGCAACCGCCCCGCGTTTCCCACCACCTCCGGAAGCGAAGCCCTGTTCGAAGCAATCACCGGCACCCCCGAAGCCATGGCTTCCAGGGGAGGCAAACCAAACCCTTCGTAAATGGAGGGGTACAGAAACAAGGCCGCCCCCGCATGAAGCGCGGGCAGGGACGCCTGCGGCACATACCCCAGCACGCGCACCTGATCGCGGCTGGCCAGCTGGCCGAGAGCCTGCTCCAGCTCCACATTCAGCCACCCCTTCGCGCCGGCGATGACCAGCGGCATATGCGTCCGCAGCGACTCCGGCAAACGCGAATAGGCACGCACAGCCACAATCAGATTCTTGCGCGGCTCCAGCGTGCCAACCGCTAAAAAATAACGGCCGAAAGTCAGTCCATACTGTGCCAGCACCGATGCGCAGGCGTCCGGCGTTCTGGGATGGAAGCGCGCATCCACGCCAAGCAGTACCGTCGTGAGCTTGTCGCTCGCCGCCGGAAAATAATCCAGCAATTCGTCACGCACGAACTCGGAATCCACCAGAATCGCCTGCGCCCGGCGCACGGCGTCGGGCAGCTGGCGCCGGAAATAGCGCACGCTCGCGCCCAGATGGGTCTGCGGCAACCGCAGCGGCGAAACATCGTGCACCGTAATCACGGTCGGCAAGCGGGTGCGGAACGGGAAGAAATTCGGTTCGTGATAGAGATCGAAACCGCCCCGCCGCGCCCCGATGCCAAAACGGGTCTGCCAGACTCCCCTCCGCAGCGCCCGCACCCCCGGCACCCCTCGGCCCAGGCGCCAGGCCGAGTCCAATGCCGGCGCGCGCGCCTCTGCCATCGCCTGCGACCAGCCCAGACCATAAAAGAACGTGATTTCCGGCGCCGTAGCGAGCGCCCTCATGGCAGAAAAAAGCTGCCGCGTATATTGGCCGACCCCGGTCGGGGTCGGCCGCAGGGAAAGGCCATTGACGGTAACACGCATCGGAATCTATCAGAATGCCATTGGCATCGTGGCCGGCAGCCGCACACGACAAAGGGCAGCCTGGTTAGAAAAGCGTAGTGTATCGGCGATAATTATAAGTGTTAAACTTTCCGGTTATGTTTAAAGCAAAATCCTCCGTCCCGCCCAGCGAACTCGGCGAGATCATTCGCGATTTCCGTCAGGTATTTCTTTCCGTCGCCGCCTTCAGTTTCGTGATCAACCTGCTCATGCTCACCCCTGCGGTGTACATGCTGCAGGTCTATGACCGCGTGCTGACCGGACGCAACGAAACCACCCTGCTCATGCTCAGCCTGCTGGTGGTCGGCCTGTTCGCCCTGATGTCGGTGTTCGAATGGGTGCGCTCGCGCATTCTGGTGCGCGCCGGCGCCGCCTTCGACATGCGCCTGAACAACCGCACCTTCGATGCCGCCTTCGAGCACTACCTGCGCCTGAAGGGCGGCAACGCCCAGCAAGCCCTGGGCGACCTGACCAACATCCGGCAATTTCTCTCCGGCAACGGCCTGTTCGCCCTGCTGGATGCGCCATGGACGCCGCTCTTCATCATCGTCATCGCCATCCTCCACCCCTGGCTGGGCCTGTTCGCCCTGTTTGCCGCAGTTCTGCTGCTCGGACTCGCGCTGCTCAACGAGCGCCTGACCTCGCCCATCCTGTCCGAAGCGCAGCAATGGGCCTCGCGCGCCGGAAGCTACGCCGGCAACAACCTGCGCAATGCCGAAGTCATCGAGGCCATGGGCATGTTGCCGGCCTTGCGCCAGCGCTGGTTCGCCCGCCAGTCCAAATTTCTCGCCCTGCAATCCAGAGCCTCCGACGAAGCGGGCTGGGTGACCGGCATCACCAAGTTCGTGCGCCTGACCATGCAGTCGCTGGTTCTCGGCCTGGGCGCCCTGCTGGTGCTGGAAAACGAACTCACCCCCGGCGGCATGATCGCGGCGTCCATCCTGCTCGGCCGTGCGCTCGCGCCGGTCGAACTGGTCATCGGCACCTGGAAACCGTTCGTCGCCGCCCGCGGCGCCTACCAGCGCCTGAACGAATTGCTGGGGCGCTTTCCGCCCCGCCCCGAACGCCTGTCCCTGCCCGCACCGCGCGGCGACATCGCGGTGGAGAACCTGCTCGTCGCCGCGCCCGGCCAGCAAATGGCCATTCTCAGAGGCCTCAATTTCCAGGTTGCGGCCGGCACCTCGGTCGCCGTAATCGGACCCTCCGCCTCCGGCAAATCGACGCTCGCGCGCGCCCTGGTCGGCGTCTGGCCGGCTCTCGCCGGTTGCGTCCGGCTCGACGGCGCCGACATCGCCAAATGGAACCGCGACGAACTGGGCCCCTCGATTGGCTACCTTCCTCAGGACGTGGAACTGTTTGACGGCACCATCGCCGAAAACATCGCCCGTTTCGCCGAGGTCGATTCGGAAAAAGTCATCGATGCCGCCCGCCGCGCCGGCGTGCACGAGATGATCCTGCGCTTCCCCAACGGCTACGACACCCCCATTGGCGAAGGCGGCACCGCCCTCTCCGGCGGCCAGCGCCAGCGCATCGCGCTCGCCCGCGCCCTCTACGGCAACCCCGTTCTGGTCGTGCTCGACGAGCCCAACTCCAACCTCGACGACGCCGGCGAACTGGCCCTGGTTGCCGCCCTGCACGGCATGAAGGCCGACCGCCGCACCGTCTTTCTGATCACCCACCGCCTGAGCGTCATCAAGGAAGTCGATGTCATTCTGGTGCTGCGTGAAGGCGTCATCCAGACCATCGGCCCGCGCGACCAGGTGCTTGCCGCCCTGAGCCAGCAAGCGCAGGCCAGCGTCGCCGACAAAAGCGGTCCCGGCACATGAAAAACCTGAAAAACCTGCTTCCCGCGCGCGCCGCAGCCTCCATCGAAAACGGCCCGCAAACCCTGGACGGCGCCGAGTCGCCGGACGACAACTACCGTCCCGCCATGCGCTTCGGCCTGTGGGCCCTGGCCATCGGTTTCGGCGGATTCCTGCTCTGGGCCGGCCTCGCGCCCCTGGACGAAGGCGTGCCCGCGCACGGCACCGTCATTGCCGAAGGCAAGCGCAAGACCGTCCAGCACCTCTCCGGCGGCGTCGTCGAAGCCATCCTCGTGCGCGAAGGCGAGATCGTGCGCAGCGGCCAGCCGCTGGTGCGGCTCAACGCCAAAGCCGCCCAGGCGCAGCATGCCGCAGCCAGGGCGCAATTCGTGGTCAGCGCTGCCAGCGAAGCACGACTGCACGCCGAGCGCGCCGGCTTGGCAAGCATTTCCTTTCCGAAAGAATTGCTGACGGATCGGGAAGACCCCGAGGTCAAGGAAGCCATGGCCAGCCAGGTGCTGCTGTTCAACAGCCGGCGCGCTGCCCTGCTGGGCGAAGCCGCCGTCCTGCGCGAAAACATCGCTGGCCTGCGGCAGCAGATCGTCGGCCTCGAAGCCCAGGCCGCCGCCAAGAAAACGCAGATGGACCTGCTGCGCGAGCAGGCCGTCAGCCTGCGCGACCTCACCCGCGACGGCTTCTATCCGCGCAACCGCCTGCTGGACACCGAACGGGCACTCGCCGAAACAAGCGGCGAACACGGTGAAATCCTCGCCACCCTCGCCCGCGTCCGCAACCAGATCGCCGAACTGGACCTGCGCATCCTGCAACGCCGCCAGGAGTTCCAGCGCGACGTCGAAACCGAACTCGCCCAGGTCCAGCGCGACACCGGCGCCCTGCGCGAGCGCCTGACCGCGGTCAGCGACGAATTGCAGCGCATTGAAATCCAGGCCCCGGTCGACGGCATGGTCGTCGATCTGCGCGTGCACACGCTGGGCGGCGTCATCGCCCCCGGCGCGCAGCTCATGAACATCGCACCGCTCAACGAACCCATGATCATCGAAGCGCGCGTACCGCCCCACATGATCGACCGGGTGCATGCCGACCTCGGCGTCACCGTCCTGTTCCCGGCCTTCAACGCCTCCACCATCCCCACCGTCGAAGGCCGGGTGCGCACCATCTCGGCCGATCTGGTGCCCGACCCCAACCCGCAGTTGCCGCCGGCCTACCTGGCCCAGATCGAAGTCACGCCGGAAAGCATGAAAAGGCTCGGCGACCGGGTCGTCCGGACCGGAATGCCGGCCGATGTCGTCATCACCACCGGCGAGCGCACCCTCCTGGGCTACCTGCTCAAGCCGCTCGCCGGCCGCATCTCCGTCTCGTTCAAGGAACAGTGACATGAAGCGTGCCGCTCTTCTTTGTCTGTTTCTTGGCGGCTTCTTCAATCTGCCCGCGCTGGCCGAGACGCCCCCGCTGCTCGACTTCGCTGCGGCCTACCGCGAAGCGCTGGCCAATGACGCCACCTTCGCCGCCGCCCGTTCCGCGCAGCAGGCAGGCCGCTATTACGTGCCGCAGGCGCGCGCCGGATTGCTGCCCGCCATCCAGCTTGCCGGCAGCACAGCGCGCAACCAGGCAGAAAACACCACGCCCGACATGCTCGGCAACTCCGCCACGCGCGACATCGACTACACCAGCCAAAGCCACCAGCTCAGCCTGCGCCAGCCCATCTGGCGGCCGGCCAACCTCGCCCAGTATCGTCTGGCCCATGCCCAGGAAGCCTATGCCGAGGCATCGTTCAGCAAAGAATGGCAAGCCCTGGTCGACCGCCTGGCGCAGGCCTATCTCGACACCCTGCTGGCTGAACAGGGCCGCGAGCTTGCACGCGTGCAAAAAGAAGCCCTGGCCGGCCAGCTCGAACAAGCCCGGCGATTTCTTGCCGCAGGCGAAGGCACCCGCACCGATATCGACGAGGCCCAGGCCCGCCATGACCTTGCCGAGTCGCGCCTGATCGAAGCCGAGTACGCAGTGGAAATCGCGCGTCGCGGCCTGCAGGAGCTGCTCGGGCGGCTGCCCGGCCCCCTCGCCCGACTGCGCGACACGCTCCCGCTGACGCTCCCTGACGGGCCGGATGGTGCCGACGCCTGGGTTGAACTGGCCCTCGATCGCAGCCCGGAACTGGCCGCCCAGCGAGCCAATGCCGAAGCCACCCAAAGAGAGGCCGACAAAGCCCGCGCCGGCCACCATCCCACACTCGACCTCATCGCCGGACGCAACCTGAGCGAAAGCGACACCAACAACACCATCGGTTCGCGCTTCGACACCACCTATATCGGCGTGCAATACATGCTCCCCATCTACGGCGGCGGCGGCGTCAGCGCGGGCATCCAGATCGCCCTTGCCAATCAGGAAAAAGCCCGCCAGCAGCACGAAGCCGCCGCGCGCGCCCTCGCCACCCAGGTACGCAAAGCCTACGCCGGCGTCGTCAGCAGCGCCGCCCGCATTCGAGCGCTTGCCCAGGCAGTCCGCTCGGCCGAAAATCTGCTGGAATCGACCAGGCGCGGCTTCCGGGCCGGCGTGCGCACCCAGATCGACATCCTCAACGCCCTGGACCAGCATTACACCGCACAGCGCGACCATCTCACCGCTCGCCACGAGTTCGCGAGAAACTGGCTGCTATTGCAACTCCACACCGGCACCCTGGACGGTGCGCGGCTCGAATCCTTCTCGCACTGGTTCGAAGCGGACCTCGACAGCCCGCCCCAGCTTGCCGGCTAAAATCCCCCCCTGACCCGACACCCGCCAACGATGTTGGACGCGCTCGCCAGCCGGCCATAAAATGGCGGCAGCCTGGAAACGGGACAAGCAATCAAACCCGCAGGGCGCGCATAACGCACCCGACCAAGCGTAGCGGGATCAGCAGGCAAGCCGCAATGCGGCGGCTCGCAAATTCGGCTGGGCCAGGGCGGACTTGACCGCCGCGCAGCAACCGTTCCCATGGCCCGAGAAAGTCCCTCATCGCCGGCTCTCGACAGCCCCCCACCTCAACGACCCACACCCGAACATGCCGCAAATCACCGCCCTCACACCCGAACGCCACGCCCACAAGCGCTGGATGCGTTTCAGCAGCTACGCCTTCGCGCGCGACCGCGCCGTAGCGCCCCTGGTCGGCGCCGAACTGGCCCGAGCCGCCCTCAGCCTGCCCGTCGTTTTCCTGCAGCAGGACGAAACCTGGCTCCCCTTCGCGCTCCTGGGCCTGGCTCCGGACACCAACCTGATGGTGTCAGCCGACGGCCGCTGGCTGGCCGCTTATGTGCCCGCCGCCCTGCGCGGCTACCCCTTCCAGCTGGCGCGCGCGCAAGACGAGCAGTGGGTGTTGTGCGTCGACGAATCGAGCGAACTCGTCGGCGACGGCCCCGCAGGCGAAGCCTTCTTCGACGCCGACAAGCAGGCCACCCCGGCCGTCAAAGAAATACTCGACTTTCTCGGCAAGGTCGCACACAACCACGAGGCCACGGCGAAAGCCTGCACCGCGCTGGCGCGCCACGGCTGCCTGCAGCCCTGCCTGATCACCGTCCCGACCGACGCCGGCAGCAAGCAGATCAGCGGCCTGTACCAACTCGACGAAAGCGCCCTCAATCAACTCGACGATGCCGCATTCCTCGAACTGCGCCACCTCGGCGCCCTTCCCATCGCCTACCTGCAGACACTGTCCCTACAGCACCTGCCCCGTCTCGCCGAACTTGCCGAAGCCCGGAGCCGAACCGTGCCGCCGGAGCGCAACGGCGACATCGACCTGTCCTTCCTCGATCGGGGCGGCACGCTGAAGTTCGATAATTTTTAGTGGTCTGCTTCCGAAATAGCCTGAAGGATGGAACGGATGGATTTTTTCGGGAAATCGGGGGAAATCGGGGACACCCATTAGTCGGCTGGGAAATTGGGGACGGCTGGGGAATTGGGGACAGGGGAATTGGGGACAGACCACGATTTCGAGTTTATAAACCGTGGTCTGTCCCCTGTTGTTGTTCTGTTTCTCGGTTTACACAACTAGCGCTTCAAATCGCGGTAGAAGTTCTCGTGGGGGCCGACGGATTCGAGAAAGATCAGCTGGACGGCGTCATCGCGGGTGTAACCCAGTAGGTACAGCTGGCCAAGGCAGCGGAACTTGTAGACCCACAGCTGCGAGAGATCGCCTTTCTTCTTCTCGCCGATATCAGGGTCTTGGGCGACGGCCTCAACGGCTGCATCTACCTCGGCTACGGCGTTGTCGTGCAGCTTCTTGTAGATGCGAGCAAAGCGTCGGGTTTGTCGAACATCCCAGCTCATACCTTGGCTGCCGAGCGAGGAACGAAGACGGTGCTGTCCTCACGCGGCTCCGCCATGCTCATCAGGCTCTCGGCAATGAATGAGGCCGGTAGATCCGGGTTGTCGAGCGCGGCTCGACCCACCTTGGCCCAGAACTCCACCTGGCCCTGCACGGTGCGGAACTCGGCTTTGGCTGCAGTGCGTGCGGCATTGACCAAGCTCTCATCGATACGCACGGACACGGTGCTCATCGCAATCTCCACTGAAATCGATTGACTACAATTGTAGTCAAGCGCTGCGCTGCGGTCAAACGATCTGCATGAATTATTGGGGTCAGACCCCAATAATTCCGACTCCAATAATTCCGACTAGATATGCCGCGCCAAATCCATGCTGTCATGCAGCACGCGTAATACATCGATGTAACGATCTTCGATTGGACGAAAGACGATGAAGTGCCGGCCGCGACGTCCCTGTCGAGCGACGTGAAGAACGAAGATTCCGGCCAAAATATCATCACGCCGCTTTGCGCCGATGACCTCCGGCCCCTGCAACAGCACTTCCAGAGCCAGGGGCAGGATTTCAGCATAGACCTCGGCCTGCTGCACGCTGAACTGGTCCGCGGTCCAGGCGAGGATATCGGTGATGTCCTGCTCCGCCTGGCGGGTAAGACGCACGGTCCATGTCGGCATCAATGGGATGATTTGGCGTGTTCAGCCAACGAGGCGATATGCGTGCGCAGCGCGGCAGCCGAATCCAGCATCGTATAACGGCCCGCCTCAATGTCCGCCACGCCCACAGCTACAGCCTCACGAAAGGCTTGCAGGCGGGTGGCTTGTTCCAAGTCGCGCTGCTGAATCAAACGCAGCCCTTCGCGCAGCACCTCGCTGGCATTCTGGTAGCGACCCGAAGTTACCAGTTGTTCGACGAACTGGGCCTGATGGTCTGTAAGGACAACATTACGCGTCGGCATGGCGAGCTCCCGAGAGAAACATTGGCATATCCTGCCAACAAGGCTGCTAAAGGTCAACCGCCAAAAGGGAGCCCTTTAATGAGGGTTTTTTTGGGGACAGACCACGTTTTTCATCCTCCAAGCGATCGCCTGACGCAGGCTCCGACGCCTTGCGCGGACGCCCGGATTTCCCTGCAGTCACACGCCGCCCCAAGACAGCGGCCATTTGCTCGGCAAACCGTGGGCTGCCCAGCGCATAGTTGCCATTGGCCGCCGCCCGGATCTGATCGACCAGACCCGGCTCCAGTTCAAAACGGAACAATTCCCGATAAGCCGCCTCGCGGCCAACCCTATCCTGCCCCAGCCCAAGGTACACCTCATGGGGCACAACCAGAGGGTTTTCTTCTCCCTGCGCATTCGCCCGATAGCTCGACCAGCGGTACTCCGCCGGATGCTCCAGCATCCCGGCGCGCACCGGATTGAGTTCGATATAACGCTGGCATGCCAGCAGATAATCCTCGGCCTGCGTGAGACAAGAGCGATAACGCCCTTCCCATAGCGTGCCGCTGCGTCGGTACGTCCGATTGAAATACTGCACATAACGCTGTCCCAGCGCCTTCATCAACGCGCCCGGCGCCTCGGCTCGGCTCGAACTCACCAGCAGATGCACATGGTTGGTCATCAACACATAAGCATGGACGCGGCAGCTTGTCTTGTCCGCGTATTCCTGCAACCAGTCGAGATAAAAACGGTAATCCTCATTGGCCACAAAACAAGGCTGGCGGTTATTGCCACGCTGGATGATATGCAGCGGCACTTCGGGCAGGGATAAGCGCGGGCGACGGGGCATGGCGGCTCCAACAGGCAAAAAACTGCCGCAGTTTAACAGAAAACCGTGGTCTGTCCCCTATTCCCTCATGCTCAACCCCTGCGACTTTTGTTGCCGGGGTTTTTACGTTCTGCAGAAGCAAAAAAACCGCCCCGAGGTTTCCCAAGGGGCGGTTTCTGTTTCGGCTGAGCCGCTACCTTGCGGCAGGGGCTTTCTCCTGGTGGGAGATTAGAACACGTACAGTGTGCCAGCCGTGGCGTTGACCACATCCAGACCGTTCAGACCAGTGACGCCGGTCAGCTCGATCAGTACGTCAGCGCCGGCACCATCGGTGCCGCCTTCAGCGAAGATGTAGGACTTGCCAACGTACTCGAAGACAGCTGCTTCGTTCAGGTCGATCAGGGCCTGAGCAAAGGTGACAGCTTGGTCCAGAGTTGCCGGACCAGCACCCTTGAAGGTGATCTTACCGTCCTTGACCGACGCGTCTGCGGTACCAGTGGTGTCGTCGACAGCTTGGATCGCGTTCGCCAGCTTGAACACGTCGTAGTTGCTGATGGCAGTCAGGTCTTCAGCAGAACCCTTCTCAACGCCAACGACCTTACGGTGGGCACCGATGATCGTTGCCACATCAACTGCAACGCCCGTTTGAACGGTGATAACGTCATCACCCGAGCCCAGGGACAGCGTACCGGTGGCCTTGACGTTGTCGAGGGTAGTCACCAGGCCACCCGTCATGGCAGAGGCGTTGATCTCGATGTCGTTGGTCGAACCGTTCAGATTCAGATCAGCAGCTTCAAACTTCAACAGCTGGTCACCAGAAATGGTGATGGTCTTGAGAGTGGACTTGGCATCGGTTGCGCTCACGTCATCGGTAGCAAACTTGATGACGTTAGTCGCATTGGTACCGCCAGAAACCACTTCCAGGGCCGTTGCCTTGACAGCGGTCAGGGTGACCGTTTGGTCATTCAGGTTCGCGCCGTTTTGGACGTAGCCAGAATTCACGTCGAACACGGCCTTCAGGGAAGTCGCATTCGAAGCCACAGCCTTCAGGTTGGTGTCGTTCTGGGCCGTGGTGCTAGTCTTGTCAGCATCCAGAGTGACAGTCAGGGCACCAGCAGTCTTTTGCGTCAGCGTCAGAGCGTTGGTGGTCATGTCGCCAGTGGCGCGGAAGCCTACGCCAGCACCAACGTTGGTCAGCACAGCAGTGCCACCGACATCAGCCGAAGCAACGAACTCGGTCACGGTGTTCTTAGCAGCCAGGATTTCAACGTCCAGGGTCTTGCCCAGAGCAGCAGCGTCGAAGGTTTCGAAGTTGCTGAAAGCACCGATGTTGGCAGCACCCACCATGCTCAGCAGCAGGGTGTCGACACCGTCACCAGCGTTGATCACGTCGGTTGCGGAAACTGCACCTGCGCCCTTGAATGTGTCATTGCCTGCACCCAGATTCACGGTCAGGATGCCAGAGCCGTCAGCGGTCAGCGTAACGGTGTCGTTGCCTTCGCCAGCCTCAACATTGGTCGTACCAGTGCCGGAGGTGTTGATCGTGAGAGTGTCGTTGCCAGCGCCGGTTTCCAGCACAGCAGACACTGCTTCGTTCACCGTCGCAGTGGCCGGATCGTCCTTCAGGGTTGCGGTCGCAATGGTCACGGTGTCAGCACCAGCGCCGGTCTTGATCGCGGCCAGAGAGCCTGCAGTGCCGCCAGTGACAGTGCCAGCAAAGGTGATACCACCAGCGCTTGCGGAAGCGTCCAGGGTACGAACGTCCTTGGTGCCAGCGCTGCCAGCATTTTCAGTCACGGTCAGGGTCGTGGCGACGGCGGTGTTCACCGACAGGCTTTCCACATCCTTACCAGCCGTCACGTTCAGGCCCAGCGAGGCAGCAGCAGCGGTGGTGCTGGTAGCGGCGCCTTGGACGGTGGGTGCTGCAGCAGTAACAGTAACGTCAGCACCGGTACCAGCGGAGGTAACACTGAAGTCAGCAGTCACAACGTCCGTAACAGTACCAACGGTCTTCTTAGTAAAGGTAACAGTGCCGTCACCGTTTGCAGCGGCAACCCAAGTCGCTGCGGCCTTACCGTTATAGTAAGTTGCATAAGCAGCTGCAACTTGAATGGCACTATGGCCCGCGGTTGCGGTGAACACATCAGCACCAGTCAGACCATCAAATGCAATCGTGTCAGCATCAACAGCTGCAGAGAATGTAGCAGTGAAGACTTCCTTTGCACCCAGAGAAGCAGTGGTCTTCTGAGCCAAGGTACCTGAAACGGTCACGCCAGCAACAGCAGCGCCATCGACGTCGATGTCAGCACGGTTTTCGACAGTGGTAGCGGTCGTTTGGGCATCACCCTTCACGCCGTCCAGAGCGATCGTGACGGTCGTGGCAGCGTCAGCAGCAGATACGTCCAGGTCAGCAGCAATAGTAGCTTCGACTGACTTGAAGCCGGCAGTGGTGGTAGCGGCCAGCTTCGAAACATCGGCCGCGTTCGTGCCATGTTGCCACAGTTGGGTCACGCCTTCGAACTTGGAGGCATCACCCAGCGCAGCGGCAGCAGCGGTGTTGTAGACGTTAACAATTTCAACGTTCTTGACGGTGGCAGCAGTCGGGAACGTGGCGTTCTCCGTGCCGGTGGTGTAAATGTTCAGGGTGTCAGTGCCAGCACCGCCGTCGATGGCGTCAAAGCCGCTCAGCGTGGTCTTGGCGGCGCCAGTTGCATCAACTGCTTGGGCATTGATGGTGTCGTTGCCAGACGTACCAGCGAAGGTATCCACACCAGCAGTGAGCATGAAGGTCTGCCCAGCCACCCCGCCGCCGGCAACCACGCCAGCCACCGTCGTATCCAGGCTCGCCAGCGCAGCGGTCAGGGTGGAGGTGTCGCCCGTCGAAGCGGCAACGATGTTGGCCATGGCGGCGCGTGCGGCTTCGGCGGCCGCCTGGCCGCTGTAGCCCACCACTTCGCCGGTGGTGTCGAGCGCATCGGTGAAGGCGGCGCTGTAATCGGTGCGCATTTGCAGCGTGGTGACGTCGCGGCCGAGGGCGTCTTCCTGGATGCTCATGACCAGGGTGCCGATGGTCTCGCGGCCGGAAACGATTTCGTTGGACCAGTAGAGCAGGCCGTTCACATCGGCTTCGCGGCCGAGCAGATTGACGTAGACCTGGGCAACCTGCTGCGCGACGGTCATGCCGGCGTATTGATTGGTGAACTCGGCGCTGGCGGCAAAACCGGCCTTGGCAGCTTCGAGCGTCTGGGACTGCCAGTATGCCAGGCCGACCGGGTCGGCGGGACGGCCGTAGTAACCCAGATAAAGCTGCTGAACCTGCAATGTTGTAAGAGCCATTGTGGACCTCCGAATAGTGGATAAAAATCTAGCTGTTTTGCATTCCGCGCCAGGCGAAATCACCGCGCATCATACACAAGTAAAACCACGGGCCACGAACAATCCGCTGCCTGCAAGGGCCGGTGGAGCTATTCGCTGGGCTTATCTTAGTGAATGTTTCGGACAGCGGTGTGACGCACGTCACATTTTTCGTTTCGGCGGCGAGCAAGGAACATCTGTTACTTTTTTGCCACAAGCGCGGCCGCGCGGGCGCGGGCGAGACCGCAGTTTTGCGCAGCGCGCGGGCATCATCGCACGATTCGGTATTTAATTTGAGGCTATTCAAGTGCGGCGCGATTCCAGCCGTAACAATCAGGGGCCGGCGGGTTTGCCGAGACGGCACGGCCGGGACAGGAGACCGAAACATGAACAAGGATGGGCTGAGACGGCTACTTTTTGCGGCAGGCATGCTGTGGGCGCTGGCGGGCTGGGCGCGCGACGGCTCGGACTGGGCGCTGGAAGTGCTGTTCGTGTCGGGCGGGGCCAGCTGGTCCGCCGGCGATGCGGCGCCGCGCGCGCTGACGCAGGGAACCCGGCTGCCGGCCGGGGCGCGCATCGAGACGGGGGCGGACGGCCACGCCTATTTCGCCACGGTCGACAAGGGTTTTTTGGCGCTGCGCCCGGGGTCGGCGCTGCGGGTGGCGCATTATGTGGCGGCGCCGGCGAGCGCGGCGGCGATCCGGCTGGAACTGGAACGCGGGGTGGCGCGGATCATTTCGGGCACGGCGGCGAAGGCGCGGCCGGATCGCTTCCGCCTGGAAACGCCGGCGGCGGCGATCGGGGTGCGGGGAACGGATTTTTCGGTGCGCAGCGACGATGCGCTGACCCAGGTCGCGGTGCGCGCAGGCGGGGTGGTGGTCAGCCCGTTGGCCGGCGCCTGCCGGGCCGGCGGCCTGGGGCCGTGCGAGGGGCCGTTGGCGGCCGAGCTGTTTGCCCGCGATGGCGGGTTGATTCTCGAGGTGCGGCGCGGCAGCGACGAGGTGCTGCGGCGGG
>Ga0209916_1000594_pt1 | contig 52171 bp, 35 predicted proteins | sample ThiBio_1000_plan_FD_183956 | JGI IMG/M metagenome (GOLD analysis project Ga0209916, IMG submission 183956) | Wastewater bioreactor microbial communities from Cape Town, South Africa - Thiocy_solids_2 (SPAdes) | ecosystem: Engineered > Bioreactor > Thiocyanate-remediating > Anaerobic-Aerobic ... | reverse complement strand
ATTCCATTGTGTTCATTGATCAGACCCTTCCTTCGTCAGGGTGACAGGCGGTGGGTTGTTGGTTGGGCTTTATTGCAAATGCCCGGCAGTGCTACTACTGTTTGTCATGCTGAGGCAGGAAGCATCTAAAGGAACGAAGCATCTGTGCACTACATTCCATTGTGTTCATTGATCAGATCCTTCCTTTGTCAGGGTGACAGGCGGAGGGTTGTTGGTTGGGCTTTATTGCAATGCCCGGCAGTGCTACTACCGTTTGTCATGCTGAGGCAGGAAGCATCTGTGCACTACATTCCATTGTGTTCATTGATCAGATCCTTCCTTCGTCAGGGTGACAGGCGGAGGGTTGTTGGTTGGGCTTTATTGCAATGCCCGGCAGCGCTACTACTGTTTGTCATGCTGAGGAACGAAGCATCTAAAGGAACAAAGCATCTGTGCACCATATTCCATTGTGTTCATTGATCAGACCCTTCCTTCGTCAGGGTGACAGGCGGTGGGTTGTTGGTTGGGCTTTATTGCAAATGCCCGGCAGTGCTACTACTGTTTGTCATGCTGAGGAACGAAGCATCTAAAGGAACGAAGCATCTGTGCACTACATTCCATTGTGTTCATTGATCAGACCCTTCCTTCGTCAGGGTGACAGGCGGAGGGTTGTTGGTTGGGCTTTATTAAATGCGCAACATTTTGTATGCCCTGGATACGGTATCCGTGTTTCATAATCAATAACTTTAGGACTTGTAATGCAAACCGGGGAAAATGGAACAGATCAAAAAATACTTTGAAAGCATAGCCCAACTTACAGACAAAGACTGGCAGTTCTTTTCTTCCCGGCTTAACCGGGAGGAATTTCCCAAACGCCATCTGCTTTTGAAAGCCGGTAAAACAGAAAACCATCTTTCCTTTATAGAAAAGGGCATCATACGTTTCTATATGCCAAAGGAAGAAAATGATCTGACTTTTTATTTTGCTTTCGCCAACGAATTTGTAAGTGGCTATGATTCTTTTCTCACACAAACACCATCGGTTTATCATATTGAAACGCTTACAGCCACTACGCTGTGGCGTATAACGTATAACGACCTCCAGGAAGTTTACCGGCAAACAGAAATTGGAAATTTTATTGGAAGGGATGCAGGTGAGCATTTATACTTAGATAGTTTTAAAAGAGAGCTTTCGTTACTAAGTGATACGGCAGAACAACGGTATTTAAAGTTGTTTACAGAACAACCCCGCTTAATCCGGGATATCCCGTTAAAATACATCGCCTCTTATATTGGTGTTACGCCGCAGGCATTGAGCCGGATCCGCAAGCGAATTTATTAACCCGGGTTCATTGTTTCCTGAGAACGGGTTACAGAGCTTTGCAGGAAAAAGATATGGAAGTCGGAATTACTTTGCTCACGGTATTTGTTTTATCATTATTTATTATAAAGCTTACCCGTAAAACATACAGGTTCGCTCTGTCGGCCAGGATTGCCATGTCGTCAATGCTGGTGCTTACAGCTATGGGCCATTTTATGTTCACCAAAGGCATGGTGATGATGATGCCCCCATTCATTCCCTTCAAAACGGAACTGGTGTACTTTACAGGATTTGTGGAAATAGCGGCGGCGATGGGCCTGCTATTACCGGGGCTCCGGGTATTGACCGGCTGGCTACTGATTGTTTTTTTTATTTTAATACTCCCGGTAAACATCTATGCCGCAATGCATCAGGTAGATATGGTAACGGCAACATTTAGCGGGGATGGGTTACATTATTTGTGGTACAGGATACCGTTGCAACTTTTTTTTATTGGATGGATATACCTTTCAGCCATAAAAGCAAAGAACCCGCGCCTGTTAAGCATAACCAGCAATATGCAAATTTTTAAAAAGAATAAATAAAAACCTGGGCATCGCTCATAAAGTGCCAGGGTTTTACTTTGATGATCCAGCGATACTTAGCAAAATCCCTGAATGGAGGAGAACCATTAAATTAATAGGCGCTGCGAATTAATAACCAACAGATCACTCAATAAATACGCGAAATACTAAAAAATATTGCAGGTTACCGTACAATCAGCTATTTTTCGGAGTTGAAAGCCCTATGATGCATTTCTTTCAGACTTAATACAGCTGTAATTTTGATAACGATGAGTTATATCCGAAGCGTGTGTATTGTGATAGGCTTCTTGCTTTTTTTCGTTCCGGCACATGCACAATTACCAGAGTATCATCTGCAGATATTTGATTATCCGATCGGTATTCGTTCCGATGCCATAACATCTATGGACAAGGATCAAAAGGGGATGCTTTGGATCTTGTACCGGTCGCAGGTACAAAGCTTCGATGGAAAAGAAGTGCAAAACTTCCGGCCTTCTCCCAGGGTGAACAGTATGCTTTGCGATAAGAAAGGCCATATTTGGGTTTGCTCGGATAAAGAGGTTTTTCTCTTTTCAGAAAAAACAGGAACCTTTAATCCGGTAGCAATTGAAGGCGGAACAAAAGGACTTAAAATGGGGACTGTTACCGAATTGCCGGATGGGAATATCTGGCTGCTTACCAATAAGGGGTTTTTTCAGTTCAACCATACCGCGCAACGGTTTGCTATAGTTGAAAGTTTACCACAGTTGGCTGCTGATCTGCGGACTGACATTTGTGTGCTGTACAAAAATGTATTGTTCGTGCACAATGATGAGTTTATTTATCGCTATCATTTTAAAACTGGTAAAACCGACAGCGTAGCCGGGGGACACATTTATGGTATCTACCCCGTGAGTGAAGACAGTGCGCTTGTGAGCACCAGGTATTCTATGGCTCAATGGTACGAGTTTTCAACAAAAAAAATTACCACCGCAACGCTTGGTAATGGTATGTTGGGTTCTTTTAGTTTAAGAAGTATGGCAGCCATTTCGCCTTCCCGTTTTTTAGTGGCTTCTTCTGATGGCATATTTGAATACGATGCAGTAAAAAAACAATTTTTAAAGCAAAACTTTTTTCTGAATGGAAGAAAGGTGGCTACCAATGAATATGCCAGTTTTATTTTTTACGATGGAACGGAAGGATATGCATGGATAGCTACAACAGATGGAATTGCCCGTTTCGCTTTCAGGAACCAGCCAATGGGGCTGATTAAGATAAGGCAGATGAACGATGAAATATCTGCCAATATTAATGATGTACGAAAGATTGTACAGGATGAAAAAGGCGATTTGTGGGTGGCTACCGGCTATGGTTTTGCATGCTGGAAAAAAAGCGAAAGCAAATGGGTGCTTTTTCCCCCTGCAAAGAATGATAACAGCAGGCTAAGCCATGAGTCTGTGAGAGGAATGGTGTATGATGGAAGGTACCTGATACTTGGCCCCACTAATAAAGGGTTGTGGTTGTTTGATGTTAAAACACAAAAGTACAGGCGGCCGGAATATGACACATATGAAACCCGGCAGATAAGCGAAAGAGATTTTGTAAATGATATTATAACGCTTCTCAACGGCGATCATATTATTGTTGCACGGGACGCTGTATATGTGCTGGATGGAAAAACATACCGGTTACGCAGGCTTAATCATCCGGCAATTCGGAATGCATCTGCGAGCTTTTGCGCCCAGGGAACGGATGGAATAGTATGGATTGCAACCACAACGGGTGTGTATTGCTTTGATTCATCGCTGAATTACCTGTTAGAAGTACAAGACGATTTTATAAGCAACGTAATTACCCATGGCTTCAGCGGTTTTATAATGCAGGATAACGGACTGTTGTTTTCAAGTACCAAAGGTCTGTACATACTCCATTATAACAACGGAAAAGTAAGCAGTAAAAAATTTACTACTGTTTTCGACAATATAGGTTTATATACCGTTTACCAGGACAGGAACGGGATAATTTGGGCCAGCTCCGAAAATGGTATTTACCGGTTTGATCCCCATACTTCAAAATTGAATCTTTTTGACCGGTCGGATAATATCCAGGGCTATGGATTTAACAGCAACAGCTGGTTCAGGGACAGGGATGGAATACTGTATTTCGGAGGACTGAATGGCATCAATTACTGGCAGCCCGAAACGTTCTCGGCGCCTTACCAGTCGTTCGAAGCATATATCAGCAAAGCAAGGATTGGCAATATGGACTATTCCATGTATGCTTTTGATACTTTGGGTCCCGTCAATTATTCAGACAGGTCAATGGGGGTAGTATTTGCAGCAGTATACTTCAATAACCCAGAAAAAGTAAGATACCGCTACAAATTAAACGGGCTGGATACCGAATGGAAAGAAATTGGCAATGGTAATATTGTGCGCTTTTCGTCACTGGCACCCGGAAAATATGTTGTTGAAATGGAAGCGAGCCTGAACCAGGTTGACTGGAAAAAAGCAAACAACACACTGGCTTTCCAGATACTAAACCCTTTCTGGATGACCTGGTGGTTTATTGCATTGTGTGTTTTGCTGGTGGCAGCAATAGTAGCGAGGGTGATTTTAAACCACAGACGTAAAATAAACATTCATAAAAATGAGCTTGAAGCCGCGCAGGCAATCAATTATTTTTCATCCAGCATTTATGAAACAAATGATATAGGCGCTATCCTGCGCGACATTGTTAAAAATGCCATAAGCAGGCTTCACTTTGAAGATTGTATTATTTATGCTACGGACAAGATGCAGAATGTATTAAGACAAAAAGCGGCGTACAGAACGGCCGTTGCTGCAATTCAGCCCATTGAGATAACAACAGGAAAGGGAATTGCCGCCGCTGTAGCTGCAGAAGGCCGGGCAGAAATTGTTTATGATACAACCAAAGATCCCCGTTATAAAGATAATGGCGGTGCTTGTTTTTCGGAGATTGCCGTTCCCATTATTACCGATGATAAAGTATGGGGGGTTATATATTGCGGACATTCTAAAAAAGGATTTTTTAGGCAAAAACATTTGTCTATCCTTACCACCATTGCTTCACTTTGCGCCAACAAAATTATAAAAACAAAAGCCGATAGTGAAAAGGCCAGAACCGAATCTGTTTTAATGGATACAAGGCAAAAAATGGCAGATGCTGAAATGCAGGCCTTAAGGGCTCAAATGAATCCTCATTTTATTTTTAACTGTCTTAATTCCATTAATCGCTACATTGTAAAAAGCGACCAGGCAACGGCATCGTTGTACCTTACCAGGTTTGCCCGTCTTATACGACTGATACTGGATAATTCCAATAACAAGTCTATTACATTGGCCAGTGAACTTGAAGCATTAAGACTATATATTGAAATGGAAAGTATCCGGTTTGAAAAAAAATTCACCTGTGATATCAGTTTTACAGACGAGGTGTACCCGGAAAGCATTTACGTGCCGCCGCTGATTATACAGCCGTATGTTGAAAATGCCATCTGGCACGGGCTTCTACATAAAACAACGGAAGGCTATTTATCTGTTCACATCAGCCGTAAAGGAAATGATATACTTCAATGTATCATTGAGGATAACGGAGTGGGAAGAGAGATAGCAAAGGAATTGAAAAGTAAAACGGCATCTTCAAGAAAATCGCTGGGTATGCAACTCACGGAAAACCGGCTGGTATTGTTGAGCCGCCAGGCTGGGTTTGATGCTTCTGTTGGTATAGAAGATATGAAAGATGAGCATGGCAAAGCACTGGGAACAAAAGTGATCCTGAATATTCCGGTAGATGAAACTTAAAAAATATCTGACATGATAAAATGTGTGCTGGTAGATGATGAGACAAATGCGCTTGAAATGATGGAATGGCTGCTCAAAACCTATTGCCCGCAGGCGGAGGTCGTAGCCATGTGCAATACGGCTGAAAAGGGTATTGAAGCCATTCAAAGGCATAAGCCCGATGTGGTGTTCCTTGATATTGAAATGCCCCGGATGAATGGGTTTGATATGCTGGAGCAGGTTAAAAATTTATCTTTTGAGGTAGTGTTTTGTACTGCCTACGACCAGTTTGCTATCAAAGCGTTTAAGTATGCCGCGCTCAATTATTTATTAAAGCCGGTTGACCCCGATGATCTTAAAGCCACTATACACAGGGTAGAAGAAAAGAAAGCTATCCCGAGCAGGGAACAGTTTGCCCTTTTGCTGCAGCATATTAACCAGTCTCCAAAATCAACTCCTTCCCGTATTGCGCTTACGGCCGGCGACGGATTGATATTTGTAGCTACGGGAGAGATCATTTATTGCAAGGCCGAAAGCAATTATACGAATGTAGTACTCACGGGTGGCCGAAAGATTATGGTATCCAGAGTGCTCAAAGAATTAGACGAAACCTTGAACGGTGCTGATTTTTATCGCGTACACAGTTCCTTCCTCATCAATATCAATCATGTAAAAAAGTTTATCCGGGGCGAGGGAGGATATATTGTTATGGCTAATGACGACAACATTACGCTTTCCCGCAGCCGCCGGCAGGAGTTTATGGAGCTTTTCTCCAGATTTTGACCAAATCAAAGAAAACGATACCCGTTTTTCTGCTAATTACACGGAGAATAATACCGATTACTAAAAAGAACGACAAACCCTCTTTGCTTTCAAAATAGCATGATACATTTGTTGAGGTTTTTCATAGGATATTGGATTTTAAAAGCGGGGTGCATTTTTATGCTGCCCCTTTTTTATGCCTTTTTTAGTCTTATTGCCGGGTAAAGACGGGGCACAGCGCAAAGCAGGGCAATGCTAGGTGGTTCTAAGGATGAGTAGAAAAAATAATATGAAGGATGTTCTATAGCCAAATCCAATATACAGTGCTGTGCTAAAACGTAAAACACTTCTTTGACCTTTATCCTTTCACTTTTCACGATATCTATAGTCCACAACAACGCCATTTACACTCATTTTCTCCCCTTCATAACTGATTTTACCTCCGGTGGGCACACTAACGATCAGGGCTGCCTGCTGCGCAGGAAGTTTTATTTGTACGGAAGATGAAACATTTCGGGCAATAAACTGTGCCGACACGGTATTGTACAGATCAACACTTTTGCCCTTCTCTATGTTTATTAAAACCAGTTTATCTTCGGCATAGGGATTATAGTATAAATAAGAGGGATAAGCCTTATCGTGATAAAAATCTGTGGCCAGCACATTTAATTGTAAAATGCCGGGAACATTGGTAGCACGGATGATACTGCCGAATATACCCGCATGGGCGCTTCCATAAATGCTGAACTGTGATTCCTGCGGATTTTTGCCGGGCACCCATAGCGGTCCATCGCCCTGCGCAACAGGCGCAGGTATATTTTCGTGCTGCGGGTAAGATGATTTGCGGATCATGCCTTCATACCCGATTACGCCCTTGGTAACATCGGCCAGTTGCGGAATGGTTTCATGCTCATCGGGCATATACTGAGGATAAAAAAATCTTGCAGCATTGGCGGCATTTAACATCCACTTGCCAATAGCGTTTGCATACGACTGATCATAGCGCACCAACGGTACCAGGGGCCATGCCGCATCATAAGTATTCATTAAAAAACCATAGCCTCCATGGTCAACGGTACTGCCCACAATACCGGATATATCAATGCCATTCCAACTGCCTGTTAAAACGCCCCAGCCTTCCCTGCAAAGGGGAGTGCCATCGAAGGTCCAGCCCAGCATTTTATTTACATCATACTGCTTTCCCTGTTCTGCATTTATTCTTGCAGATAAATAGGCGCCAAAAGGCATCAGCAGTTCGTAGGTGGGGTTTAACGATTGGGATTGCAATGCTTTCAATGCATTCATCGCCCCTTTTAAATAGCGTTCATCACCAAATTTTTTATATGCGGCGTATAATACCCATGCATGCCCCGCCGCTGCATCTGGTTGTGCACAGATATTGTTTTTCATGGGCATCATTTTGTCATAATCGAAATAAGACCAGTTATAATTCCCGTTCAGAATGGAATCGGCTGCGTAAAATTTTTCTGCAATGCGCTTTGCTATTGCTGTAAACCCCGGTTCGTTGGAATACTGATCATAAATGGCATAGAACAGCACATTGGGATATACATCGTACCACCAGTCACGGCCGTATCCTCCACCAAGGAGCGCCACTTCGGGGCAGGTGTTGTTCATCATAATATCCCAACCGGTTTCTTTGTTGAAATAATTTTTCAGCATGCCCACATAATTGAGGCCATGCTGATCGTGCTTATCAATACCCACCAATGTGGCGCTCATAACAGCGCCCATTGTTGCCAGCGCTTCATGAAACATGCCTTTGTTGTTGGCCGGTCCCTGCCGCACATCACCTACAGCCGTATATAAGCCAACCACCGTTTGAGGAAAATTCTTTTCGCTGCTGTCTTTCCATACTAACGGCCAAAATTTGCCTTTGGCATTAAAATCATATACTGTGCTGTCAAATTTCAGCGCCAGTTTTTGATAATCTATAATTTCAAGGGGCTGTGGCAGATCGGCCATCTGGTTAACACGCTGAATATCCTGCTGCTTAACGGGTAAGCCGCCGGGCTGTTTGCAGGAGATAAACAAAAAGCAGATGAAAATAATTTTATAAAGGCTATCCATAATAATTTCAACTTTTCTGTATGTAATCTACTGCTTTCTTTCCTTTTGCTAATGCTGTAATTGGGTGCATTTACCTTCGGTGAGAAAGTTCGGATTGTCGCACTGCTTTGCTTCGTGTGGGCGGTGACGACTAAAGAGCAGGCAGGGAAGGATGTGCTCAATAGTGAACAGAACGGAATCTGGTGCACAGATGCTTTCTTCGTCAGCCCCGCAATTCTGCGGGGTAAACTATGACAAACAGTAGTAACGGTGCTGAGCACCTGCAACCAGGCCCAATCAACAACGCAACGCCTGTCACACTGACGTAGGAAGGGTCTATCTCCGTACCAATCAATTCATTGCGTGGAGATCGTAACTCTTTCGGTGAAACAAATCCGGCGGAGGCCATTTGTCATACAATTCATTATTCAGGAATTTCATCTCCGGATTAAATGTTTTGATTAGACCTATTTTCTTCTGCCGGAGCCATCCTTTTATTTGACAAATTGAAATACACCCGCGCAATTGTCATACACTCCTTTTCATTATTTTTCTTCGATGATAGTGGTCCCTTATGTTTAACCCGATGCTTAGTGCAAAGCTCAGCAGGAAAATGATCAATGTGCAGTTCTCTGTAAGCTTTGGGTTTAAATCGGCTCCTGTTAATTTGAGAATGAGAAAATGGATATAAGAATTAGAATGATCGTGATAGCCCAGTTTTTCCCGCACGCCCCAGTGCCAGTCCGTACAGATGCAATATCCCCAGCCGTACCAAATGCCGAGTATAAACCAGGAAAAGGCAGTGAGTGAAAGGGTGATCAAATGCAGTTTCCGGGTACGTGGAAAAACCCAGCCAGTCATATTAAACAGGGTAAATATGGTATGAAATACAAAGAAGAAGATATTGAGGAAAAGGTACCACATGCGGTTGTTACAATTGGCATAAGCCGGGGAAATTATATCCCTGATCAAATATAGTAGATTGGGGTGGGAGTAGGGCAATGCTTTTATTCCTATGGTGGTCTTCCTATAGCTCCGCAGCCATTGTGTGCCTGGGTATAGCACCAGGCATCATTGACAACGGGAATAAATGAAAGGGCAATAGCGCTATTAGATGTTGGGAAATCAAATTCGCCACGGCGGAACTTCGAAGACTATTCATACCATTCAAATAAATATTTTTCATTGCACTCTACTTCAAATTTTTTTAAAAATCCCATATATTCTTACCTGAATGTTTTCTTTTTGTGGTGCTCCTGCTGATTGAGAATGTAGTTATATACTTTGTCAATATGTGAATGTGAATAAGAAAATGCACCGTATCCTTCCTGCCATGCAAATTTGCCCTTAATAAATTTGTGATCATTAATAAAATTCGATGAATTATTCTTGATATCTCTTACTAAATCAGCTATTGCCATAGCGGGACGCAAGCCTACAAAAGCATGTATATGATCAGGCATGCCATTAACAATAATGGATTTTTGATCTTTTCCTTTAATGATACCGGCTATATATTTATGCAAATCAGCACTCCAATTGTTAGCAATTAAATTCTCTCTGCCTTTAACAGCAAAAACGATCTGAATATATATCTGAGAAAATGTACCTGGCATGGTAGCAGGTTTAGGTTATGAAATGCCACCCCTTCGGGGTTTAATAAATCCTAATTTACTAAATCCTATAATAATATCAGCCCTACGGGCTTTCCAGTATCAAAAAAAATCTTTTCGCAGTAATCGTTTCTGGGAACCCCGAAGGGGTAAAATGATTATAGGCATTGTATAATGCAATAGAACCCCAAAGGGGTGATAGATGTGAATTATGCGATACATGAGCAAGATAAATGGTATAAGGCACAGGTCTGACAAAGCGGTGGAACCATGGTTGCGAGACCTGCGCCTGGATGGAACATTGATTTTACAGTGGGTAAAGTTCTATTCAAACACCAACTGTATTTCTTCTGTGTAAGGGAGTACGAGGTCCATGTCGTCAATGGCGGTATACTGATACCAGTCGGAATAGTGGATTCCCCGTATTTCTTCTACATACAAACCTTCAATATTGTAGAGAATATACTCAAAAATGTTATCTCTTCTCTCGCCAAGTATCACGGCGCTTTTAACAATGAGTTCGAGCTTTTGAACTTCAGGAAGTGCGGAAAATTGAGCTACGGTTAAGGACATAAGATATGGTTTTTTAGGATGAATGGATTCCTCAAAGTAAATGCATTTGGTCGCCTCAGAAAATAGAATATTATGCCTTTGTTTTGTAATGAAAATACGACAAATCGCTGATCTTCTGTATTTTTACGATTGTCTATGCGGAATATCGCTTCAACCTCTCAGGCTTCATTCCGTCCGAACGCCTGCCTGACCAGATTCGGGCAGGGTGTTCAGCCTCGCCTGAGTGGCATAGTCGCCTGCCTGGATGGCTCCAGTTGGACGGGTGCAGGCGCACTATCATCTCTCACCATACTCCCTTTCACACCTCTCATGTCGCATTACCGGACCGTGTTTTCCAGCACAACAACAGATGGTCCCGTAAGCAACCATTTTTTACCCAGCCCGGTGGTATCGCCCTGCGGAATAAAGTATACGAAAGAACCCAGAACAAGATCAATATCGCCGTCGGCGTCCATGTCGCCGGCATCCATTACGATCCATCTTCCCTTGGGGGCTTCGGGAAATGAATAGTCGTTAAATTTTAGATTTCCCTTATTTTTTAAATAGATAAAACTTTCTTCCGGATAGCGGAGATAGTCGGGGAAAAAAGAAATAGCAGCTATATCCAGGTCGCCATCCAGGTCATAATCACGTACCATCGCTTTATACGCGCCATTCATCTGGTAGAAATAAGATTGTATAAAGTTGGATTTCCCGTCATTCAAAAAAATATAAATGCCGTGGTAATTCTTTAATACCGGTGTTTTATCGGCATTGTCGCCACAAACATATACGATATCATCAAAACCATCTTTGTTAAAATCTGCCAGTTCAATATACTGGGATCCGTTGAGGGGCAAAAAGGTTAGCAGCCGTTTCTCTTTAAATTTACCCGACCCCTGGTTTTCATACAAGAATACACCCTCATCTCCCTGCGCCATGAGCACATAAATATCGGGTAACCCGTCGTTATTGGCATCTTTGATAATGGCAGAGACTGCACCGGGTTTGTTTCGCAGGACTCTTTTGTTGTATCCTCCTTTGCCATTGTTTTCGTACCATGACAATTGTCCGGTTTGGTTACCAAATTCGCAGGTCACAATATCTTCAAATCCATCTTTGTTCAAATCGCCGTAGGCGATACATACCGGCCGCTGTAAATTGGGAATGACGGTGTTTGCTGGTTTATATCCCGGCTGCGATCCGTTTTTCACCCATCGTTGCAGGGCTCCTCCGGGAGCATCGGTTGGAAAAATTCCGTTCCCGGTGGTGGTAAGGTACAGCCCGTTTGGCTTTTCATCAAACTGAACAGGCGTTGATGGCAGCGCTATGCTATAGTCTTCTTTGAGATCGGGAGTTAAAAAGGTTAAAATATTGCGCCTGCCTTTCCCGTCACTGTATACAATACCCCGGTTATCGGGAAGAATTTTAACCATCGTGGTCAGCGAAGGGCGATGAGAGAAAGCAGTCTCTTTGTATTTGAAATGACCCAGCCTCATCCGGATCGGATTTTTGCGAAGCGGGGCCGCAATGGTATCCGGTGCATACTCCACGAAGTACTGTTCTATTTTATGCCAGTCTTCTTTAGCCAGCACCGGCGTTTCGGGATAAATATTCGCATCGCGTACAATATTTCCGCTTATGCCGGCATCAAACAAACTGTCGGGCCTGATTCCATTATTGTATATGCCCATTCTAAAACCCATTGCCGGAAGCACATCTTCCTTCCAGATGGTTTTTGTTAATAATTCGGGGTTCACAAAAGCATGACAACTGCTGCAGTGCGTTACGGCCAGTTCCCTGCCGGAGAGCCCGGAAATGGGTGGTTCTTCAGTTTGGGTTGCATCATTTTGTTTTTTAGCCGTACATGAAACAAGCAGGAACAATGAAATGTAAAATGGGGTCAGTGGTCTCATATAAATTACAAATACCGAAACGGATGTTGAATAAAAATAAGGATTAAGTTCAGTTTGATGCTGAAATTTATAAAAACCTGCCGGATAGTGTTGCTTTCATTAAAAATGATACTTGTGTTTTGCCGGTTTCCTGTATTTTTATCGGTCTTGTAGCAATATGAATTTAAAGTAACTATATGAAAGGACTTTCTTTAAAAATCGTGCAGTCGTTTTTTTTAGTATGTATATCATTGTACGGATCGGGTCAGGTGAAAACAATCAGGATTATTGTGCCGGAAGGGGCTTCTGCAGTAATGGAGAACGCGGCAAGAATCCTGAAAGCCCAGATAACCCGCAGAGCTAATGTTGTTATCGTAAAAGACAGCAGTGCGCAACTTACAATAGAACTGGTTAACGAAGCCGGAGGCCCTGCCGAATCGTACAGGATCTCGGATAAGACAAAAACGCATATTCAAATAGCGGGAGCGGATGGACCGGCGCTTTTGTATGGTGCAGGTAAATTGCTGCGCAGTTCCCGGTATGGCAGAAATGGTTTTATACCCGGAACCTGGCGCGGCACTGCTTCGCCGGATGGTAAAATAAGAGGAATATACTTTGCTACGCATTTCAATAATTTTTACGAGGCGGCACCTGTTGAAGACGTACAGCAATACGTAGAGGAACTGGCGTTGTGGGGCATTAATCAGCTTGTGATTCATTTTGCCAATTGGCAGCATACTTCTTTTTACGATGTGGAGGCGCAAAAAACGCTGACGCGATTCCGGCAGATCATGGGTATGGCAAAGGCCTGTGGAATGAAAGTGGGCTTGCTACAAGTGCCTAATCAGGGTTTTAAGTTTACAAAAAATGAATTTTTGAACAGTCCCGTTCCTGATGAATTGGGCAGGAGAGGACACTTTGGTGTTAACCTGAACCCATCAAATGTGCAGGCAAACAAATTACTAAGGGAGAACTGGGCTTATTTATTGGATCAGTTCAAAGATATCGGATTAGACCTTATGGTTTTCTGGCCTTACGATGAGGGTGGATGCGGCTGTGATCAATGCTGGCCGTGGGGCGCACGGGGCTATCCAAAATTATGTAAAGAACTTGCTGGTATTACCGAACAAAAATTTCCAGGCATCAGCATCGTGCTGTCTACCTGGATGTATGATACGCCACCTGCCGGCGAGTGGGAAGGGTTAACAAATTTTTTGAGCAAAGGAAACCACTGGCTTCACTATGTGATGGCCGATTCTCATGAAGACTTTCCAGGGTATCCGCTAAGGAAAGGTGTGCCGGGAAACCTTCCCCTGTTAAACTTTCCGGAAATCAGCATGTGGGGACAGGGACCCTGGGGTGGATACGGGGCTAACCCGCTTGCCGGCCGCCTGCAGCGGCTATGGAATCAAACGGAGGGTAAAGTATCTGGTGGCTTTCCTTATTCAGAAGGGATTTACGAAGATTTGAATAAGGTAATTTGTGCTCAGCTTTACTGGGATGGCGACCGGCAGACAGCTGATATCGTGAAAGAGTACATTGCTTATGAATATTCTCCGGAGGTAGTGAACGATGTAAGCCGGGCCATTGAAATTCTTGAAGCCAATCACAACCGCAAACAAATTAAGGCTGATGCGGTTGAAGCTTTAAACCTTCTGCAACAGGCATCGCTCCAATTAACCGCACAAACAGTTAAATCATGGCGTTGGCGCATATTGTACCTGAGAGCTTTGATTGACCGTGAAATGTATGAACGTGGCGGAAAACTGGAAGGAGAAGTATTGAAGGCCGCTTTTAATGAACTAACAGAAATTTATTATGCGCAAAATGCACATTCAATGCCCATACACCCCCCGGTAATAAAATAGTGTTCTTTTTTTTATCGATAGGGGATGGGTGGTAAGTCAATTACTCACTATCTTTTAAGTGCCCAGGACTGGATGCGTTATAGGTGTAGTCAACCTATTTCAAAAAGAGACAGAACCAAAAGTTGACGAACGGTTTACGTCCAGATTTTCCCAACTTGCGTGTTGTACGCTGCATTTCTATAGATAGTTATTCTTTGTAAAACTAGAAAGAATCCAATTTGAAATTTTTTTAGCGGAACGACTCTTGCTGGGATCGTTGTGAACTTTTAATGAGGCTTTCCAAAAATCTCTTTTTTCCTGATTGTTTTCATATAATACGATTATAAATTCTCCTTCGTAATTCAATTTGTTTTGTCTAGTGGAAGGTATTATTTGATTCTTTTCCCGATATAAAATACATAACCATAATACGATTTGTATTTCCTAAATAACGCCATTTCATATTGCTGATAGGCTATAAATTGTTTTGCGGATTCATTGCCTTTAAACTTTTTCAGAAAGGACTCTTGCATTTGGGGTTGCTGAGCATAATAGTCTGTCCAACATTTTTCGGGGACAACAAAAGTAGCAACCGGAAGATATCCTGCTTTTTGCATTTGAGCAACCTTGTTTGAAATTGTGTCTATTTCGGGATAGGCTTTTTGCCAAAAATACTGAATTTCGGCGGGGCGCTCTTCGGTAAACCAGGTATTTTCTGTAACTGCGATATATCCTCCCTGTTTCAGAAATTTTCGCCACTCGTTTAATCCACGTTCAAATCCAATGTTATAAATCGCACCTTCCGACCAAATCAAGTCCAATTCTGCTTCTTGAAACGGAAGATTTTCCATATTGCCGACAACACCTTTCACTCTATCCTGAAGATTTTGGTTTTGGGCTTTTTTGTTTAATTGGTTGATATAATTAGCGCATAAATCAACACCGATGATATCACACGATGTGTTTTGTCCTAATACCATTGTTTGACTACCTGTTCCGCAACCAATATCGGCAATTTTAGATTTTTCGGTAAGACCCTCTATAAAACTCAATGCTTTGAGTGTTATTTCGGGACTCCCTGGTCCTTGCCGATCTGTGTTTGAAAAGTATTCACGAATAATATTCAAGTCAAATTCCCAGATTGTTTCTTTTTTTGGGTTCACATCAGTCTTATTTAATATTATTCCCTTTTAATTCGCAGGTGCGTTACCTGCTTGCCACTAACGGTAAAGGTATTGGCTATGGTGGATCATTTGAAAAATGGCTGCACACCATTTGCAAATGCCTGATAGAATTACAAATCTTGAGTTTATAACCGTCAGCCCCACTATTGCCAAAACGATGATAGCCGTTCGTTGTTGCCTTGCTATATATAAGTTATTATGCTTTTTTAGTTTCAGCCATCAATTTTTTAATCATACTTATTTGTCCTCTATGGTATATCTCATCTTCTATCATATGAAAAAGTATCCAAGCCATGTTACATGTAGAACCATAGTCCTTACTTTCAAATGTTTTATTAAAGTCTTCAAAATTTACATGTTTTAATGATTCAACTAATTTTTGCCTTGATACAGATAGTTCATGCATGTAGCTGTCTATTTCTTTTCCCGTAATAAGTGATGGAATATGAACACCCATATCCAATGCAGGTGTCAATTCAGTGTTTTCCGCAACCGTCAATTCTCTATTTTCTATATAAACGATTCTGAAAAAATGTTCAATGGCTGAAATATGCAACAGTAAAGCTCCAATCGTATTCCAACCTGCTTTATATTGCCAATCTAATTCAACAGATGAAAAGTTCCGAACTGTCAACAGGGTGGTAGTTCTCGTGTCATTCAAAATACTATATAAGTACTCAATAGAATGGTCTTGTTCATGATCAAAGTTGATGTAAAATTCTCGTTTAGTATTAAATTCCATTTTATTGATGAATTGTGGCATACAAACACTGCTAACGGTAAAGCATTTGAGTTTGTGGCGGAATTTGGAAAACGGCACGCCGGGAGTAAATGCCGAATAAAGATATTAAAAGTTCATTGTTAAAGCCCGAAATCTACAACTTAGCGTGGCCTGAATTATGGGAGGAGGTCCGGCTCATCGCCTACGCTGAACATTTTTGACCGAATCAGGGGAATTGAAATCTGGTTTAAAACGTGCGCCTTTTGCATTTTTTGGCTGAAGTCCGGGTGATTCTTTAAGGTCTTCCAAAAATTGGAGCCTTTTCCACGTTTAAAATCCGGTAATTTTTTTAATTGTTCGCTGATCATAAAATTTGAATTTTTGGGGTGAAAAATGATTGTGAGAAAATTTAAGTTGCAACTATTTTCTTTTTCATGTTCTGTAAAAATGATTTCTTCATAAACGCTTTTTGATGAAGGGAATGGAAGGCTTCATACTATGGTTTTTCTGATGTTGTAAAATGAATGTAGAGCTGATATTCCGGAAGTTTGTTGTGATTGTTTTTTCGGCAGTGTTTTTTTCATTTGTGGAAGAAGACTGGAAAAATAATGTTTGAAATTATACCCTTTGAGTGGCTGCATTTACCAAACGACCGGTGGATATTTCCTTTCCAATGGAAGTCCGTTCAAAAAATGCTAAATGGCGGTAGAATTATTGAATCTAACCAAGTAATTTTGAGATAACAGTAAGTTTATGAAAAGAGGATTCTTTCATATCATTCTTTGTCTCATCCTTTCAGAATTTGCTTTTGCCCAACAATACGATGAATCGTCTTTTAAACATTTTACTATAGAGGACGGCTTGTCCGATAACCTGATTACAAGTATTGAACAGGACGATGCAGGAAACATCTGGATCGCTACTGAAGCGGGCCTCAACTTTTATGATGGCAACGCTATACAAAAGATCCCTTCTATGCTGCAGGGAGCCAGGATTCCGGCCAATATCAGGAAACTGAAGCTTTTTCCATCTGGTCAATTGGCGTTGATAACATTGGAAGGTATGATTCTGCTCGATACTAAAAGTTACACCAGTAAAAAATATTTGGTAAGCGAGAACACCCCATTCTCTATTTATCAAAATAAGGGATGGGATGCTGTATCATTGCCAGACCGATCAGTGGCACTCACCACGGCGTCAGGATTTTATTTGTTCACTGCTTCTGGCAAGCTGATATTCAGGCATGACGCTTATCATCCAAATGATTTTGGTAAAGGAAAAATACCTTATGGCAGGGAGATCTTTCCTCTCGATGATGATTTATATCTCGTTCTCTTTGAAGATTATGGCGTTGCTGTATTTGATCATACCAACAAACAATATATCGAAAAAAAGAAAGGGGAGAAGAAATGGGATTTTTTTACACTTGGGTTTCAGCCAGGAATGAAAGATTGGATTACCAAATTCCAGATAGATGCCGACAGATTTTTTTGCATTGAAAAAGATGTGGATTCTGTTTTTTATTATCACCATCGTTCACAGAAAATCATTAGGAGCAAATTGCCTTTCCACACAGCCGAAGTATTAAATTGGGCTTCGAAGATCACAATGATTTCCGACACTTCATTCGTGATCAATGGTGGCAATGATGGTTTCTGGTTATTTCATTTCGATCCAAAAAGTGGAAGGATAACCGGGGATGGGAAAAAACATATGCGAGGTTATCAGATTAACTGCATTTTTCGTGACAAGGAAAATCGCCTTTGGATAGGAACGTCGGTAGGACTTTTTCAGCAAAAATTATTTCCTTCTGCCATAAAAACAATTTCATTTACACCGGAAATGCTGAAGGATCCGGTTCAAAAGGAAATCTCTTCTGTCTATCGTTATAAAGACCGCTTATACGTAGGCCGTTTCGCCCGTCAGTCAGGCCTGATGATTCTGGATACTGCTACGATGCAGCCTTTGGCGAATCTAAGTTTTTATGGAAACAACAGCCAATTCAATGAAGTTATATCTATTCAAATGTATCACGAAGACACCTTATGGCTTGGTACGTTTGGTGGATTGATCTGGTTTGACACGAATTCAAATCGTTATGGAAAAGTTTCGTTGGGGCAATCATCCCCGTCCCGTCTAAATGTGTTGTCGCCCGTTGGGAAGGATGGAAATGCATGGCTTCTTCGGTACGGGTCGAATGTAGTGGCGCGGTACGATCCTGCAAATAGAAAGATTGTTCATTATTCGGGTGATACGAAACCTCATCAGCCTTTGCCCCGGGTAAATGCTGTTGCTTATGATGCCTCAGGTGATGCGTGGATCAGTGGCCAGGGCCTTACCCGGATTGTAATGAGCCCGGTGATTCGAGTTCAGGGTTGTAAATGATTATGGCGATGAAAAGATCAGGAAGTTGAATTTTGAAATATCACCTCCCTTCTGGAAAACAAATTGGTTTTTGTTCGCTTTAATTTTCCTGGGAATGATAGGACTTTCAGCAATTTATTTCCTGCGCATCCGGAAAATAAGACGACAGAATGAGGTAGATAAAAAACTTGCTGAAATGGAGATGAAAGCCTTGCACGCGCAAATGAATCCTCACTTCGTATTTAATTGCCTGAACAGTATTCGTGAAATGATACTGGATAATGAAAATGAACAGGCATCGTTATACCTGAGCAAGTTTGCAGCCTTGATACGAATTACCTTAAACCAATCCGTAAAGAATTTTGCCAGCCTGAAGGATACAATTGAATATCTGAAGAGATATGTAGAAATGGAGTTTATTAGATGGAATCATTTTACGTACAGCATTTCCGTGGAAGAAGGATTGCCGGTTGAAGAGATCATGATTCCTCCGATGCTGATCCAACCCTTTATTGAAAATGCCATCAGACATAGCGCGTTCCCGGGAAATAGTGTGGCCATTGATATTGTCTTTTCACAAAAAGAAGGAAAACTGTTTTGTCTTGTAGAAGATAACGGAAAAGGAATCAAGGCATCTCTTGCTGCGAAACAGTACCAGCACAAATCCGTGGGGATTGAAAATGTAAAACAGCGAATGGCCCTGATCAATGAGAAATACAAAATGCAGGGAAGACTGAATATTATGGATAGATCAGATATTCCCGGAAACAATCAAACAGGCACCAGGGTTGAAATTTATTTACCATTCCCGACAAAAAGCGATATATGGAAAACATGACCGCAATTATCATTGATGATGAGGTAAGAGGTATCAATGCGATGAAAAAATTATTGCAGATCAATTGTCCGGATGTTAGGGTCATTGCTACTTTTAATGATCCGGTTCAGGCGCTTGAAATGTTGTCTGTTTCTGCGCCGGATATTATTTTCCTCGATATTGTCATGCCAGAAATGAATGGACTTGAATTACTCAAGGCATTAAGAGATATTTCTTCTGAAGTAATTTTTATAACAGCCCACAATCAATATATGATTGACGCATTCCACTTTAGCGCATTGGATTATTTGTTGAAGCCTGTGGAAGATAATTTATTGATAGATGCCATTGCCCGGGCAAGGAAAAGAATTCAATTGAAGGCCGGGAATAAAAATGTTGAAACATTTGTGTACAACTTAGGCCAGCAAAATAATTCTCAAAAACAAAAGTTGTGCATTCCTACCCAGAAGGGTTTTCAGGTCGTAAGCCTTGAAGATATTTTATACATGACCTCTACCGGCAATTATTCCAATATTTACTTTTTGAATAATAAAAGTGAATGTACCACCAAACCCATCAATGAATATGAAATTTTATTGCACGACGTGGGGTTTGTAAGGATTCATAAATCGTGCATAGTAAACATCATGCATGTAAGGGAATACCGGCGTGGTGAAGGAGGCGTAGTTCGGCTGACGAACGGACAAGAGATGGAGGTGTCAAGGCGAAAGAAGGATCTGCTTATAACCAAAATAAGAGAGCATTTTAAATACTAGATACAGCTAATTTTTCGGGCTTTCCTGACCTGTGGGAAATTCCCATGAGATAGCACTACCTCTCTGATCAACCGGTAAATCTGGTTTCTTTACCATTTGAGGCGGAGGCACCGCCGTTAATGAAATGGCGGTTATAACACCTATCCTTATTGGTTAAGTTTGAGTAAACAATAAAAAAGGGATTATAAATAAATACTTTTTATTGGTTTAATCCGCTTCCCCTTTAAACACACCTGAAAAAATCCAACTATTTTTTTGTGTATACAGAATAACTTATTGAATTGTTATTGACAATCCGTTTTTGCTGATTTGAAGAAAATGCTGATGAAGAGGGCTTCATAAAAATACCTGGATCCCTGATCACTCTACCACCCTCATAAAGGGACTAAATGACTTTGAAAAAAGTATTGATTTAATGAGTTTCAAATGTGTTGAAATATAAAACAAAAAGATATGAAAAAAATCTTTACTAAGAAAGCCTTGCTAATTATACTCTTGCTTTCCGCTTTTTCAAGTTATGCACAGGTGCAGGAGGCATGGGTAAAAACTAACCTGAACTATAACATCTATTCTTCAGAACCCGAATTGGTTTTAGACGCTAATGGTAATATCATTTCAGGTGTCAACGGCTGGGATTTTGCACCGGACCGGGCAGGCCAGGTTTCAGTTTTTACCCTCAACAAGCACACGCCGACCGGCAATTTGGTTTTTAAAGTCGCAAAATCACCAGAGACATATTATCAATCGCTAACAGGAATGACGGTAGATGGAGGCGGGAATATTTACTGTGCAGTAAGAGAGAGTTGGACGATAGACCCTGTTCATGCCGTGAATGGCGCACGGATTGCTGTTTATAAGTATAGCCCAACCGGCAGTGTTGTCTGGAAAAAAACTTATAGAGAAGGAGACATAAGCAGTCCCACAGCCATTGCAATTGACCCTGCAGGTAATGTGTATATCACAGGGTATACAATACCCATCGGTACGCTGGGCGCATTGCCCGATTATATGACCGTTAAATGGAACAACTCCGGCGACTTTCAATGGGCCAGAAAATATGACGGCGCAAGTCCCGGGGAGGGATTTAATGCCGCAAGAGCAATCATTGCAGATGGGTCAGGTAATGTGTATATTACCGGGCAGAGCCAGCGCGACGGACAATTGGGGTATGCCACTATCAAGTATAATGCGGCGGGAACGGAGTTGTGGGCTGTGCGCTATACGGGATTATCGGCAGAGAATGATAACGCATTGGCCATCACCCGCGATGTCAGCGGTTTTATTTATGTGACCGGAACGAGCGATGGTACAGCCGGAGGAACCATGGCCACAATCAAATACAATAGTGATGGTGCCCAAATTTGGGTGGCAAGGGAAGGCAGCGATGGTGCAGAAGGTCGTGCTATCAAAGTGGACCAGTTTAGCAATGTTTTTGTTGCCGGCAATGGCAGCTCTGGTACAATGGCATTAGTGAAATACAATTTTGCAGGCTCAAAACAATGGGCTTTTACAAAACCTGGGAAAGGCCATGCTCTCGATCTTGATGATCTTGGAAATGCCTATGTTTCAGGTACCATCCGCGATAGTGCGGGCTTGGTAAAACTCAACAGCAGCGGAGTGCCGCAATGGACAAAAACTTACTGGAGCCGGTACTTGCCGGGTATTATGAACCCGGTAAAAGTTGCAGAACTTGGGAATACCTATACTATCAGATTTAGTTCGCTTAAACTAAATGGAAATGCGGAACCATATTATGAAGCCGATCTCATAAAGTTTACACAATGCAGCATCATCTGCCCTGAAGATATGATCGTCAATACCTCTCCGGGACAATGTACAGGAGTTGTAAATTATACAGTAAGCATAACAGGAGAATGTGGCAGCAACATTGCATACAGCCAGCCTTCAGGTACAGCCCTTCCTGTAGGAACTACTATTGTGGCTGTAGCAGATATTGTATCGGGAGAACAATGTTCATTCCGTGTCACAGTCAGAGATGCCGAATTACCTCAGGCAAAGTGTAAAAATATTACGCTAACACTCGATGCAACCGGCAACACAAGCCTTAGCGCCGCACAGTTGGATAACGGCTCTACCGACAACTGTGGTATTCAATCGATGTCGGCCAGTAAAACAGCTTTCACCTGCGCCGACATTGGTGCCAATTCCGTCACGTTTACAGTAACTGATGTAAATGGCAATACCAACTCTTGTACTGCCACGGTTACCGTGCAGGATAATACACCACCCACAGCGCTTTGTAAAAATGCAACAGTTTATTTGGATGCTTTAGGCAATGGAGTTATTACAACTGCTGATATTGATAATGGTTCTACCGATGCTTGCGGAGCAGTAGCGCTCAGCCTTAGCAGGACATCGTTCACCTGTGCAGATAAAGGAACAAGTTCAGTTACTTTAACAGCAACCGATTCTAGTGGCAACTCAGCCAATTGTAATGCTACAGTAACTGTTGTGGATACCCTTCCTCCAATCATTTCCAATATGACCATAAGTAAATCTGTCTTAAGTCCGCCTAATCATAAAATGGTTGATATATCACTGGATTATACTGTAACAGATAATTGCGGAGCAACAACGACGGTAACATGTACCAGCGATGAGCCGGAAACAGGCTTGAGTAGTGGTGACATCGGACCCGACATCGTTAAGATAGACGACAAGCACTGGCAGCTACGTGCAGAAAGAGATGGCAAAGGGGATGGTAGGGTATATACCTTTCTCATTACCGCTACCGACGGATCAGAAAATACCAGCACATCTACATTAACGGTTGTCGTAGCACACAATATTGCATCGCCTCATTCAGGTGCTGCAGTTAAGGTGGGTAGCACCGTTAATTTTGCAGGCAGCTTCTGGGATGTAGCCGGTAATAAACATGCAGCGCAATGGCTAATTGATGATAAAACTGTGGTAAAAGGTGTGGTATCAGAACCATCCGGCATGAAGAATGGAACAGTAACAGGCTCTTATAAGTTTACAACCCCCGGTGTGTATAAACTTCAGATGAACATTACCGATCAGAAAGGTATAACTACTACTACCAATACCAACGGTGATCTTCAGGCAACTGTAGTCGTGTATGATCCTAATGGCGGCCATACCTTCGGTGGTGGTTATTACACCTCTCCTGCAGGTGCTTTGAAAAACAGCCCGGCTACTGGTGGTGATGTAAGCTATGGGTTCACAGCGAACTATTTTAAAAACGCCACCTATCCCAAAGGCGAAACACAGTTTAATTTTCAATTGGGCGATTTTGAATTCAATGCCTTGAACTTTGATTATCTCGTTATCTCCGGCGCCAAAGCCCAGTTTAAAGGCACAGGAAAAATCACCGGCGACCAGGGAGGCTATGCTTTTATCATGACTGTTATTGATGGACAACTGGACCGCAGCGGTGTAGATAAAGTAAGGATGAAGATCTTCAACAAAAATACCGGCGCTGTTATTTATGACAACCAGCCGGGCGCCGGGGATACTGATGATCCCGTAATGCCCGTAGGGGAAAACAGTATAGTGACCGTTAGCTCCAGCACAACGATGTATAGGACAACTGACCCGGCATCTGTAGGGAATCTTACATCGCCTTTACTTGAAATAAATGTCTATCCAAATCCTGCCAGTTCCTATTTTAACCTGAAAGTTCAAAGTCCTAACCATAAGGACAAGATCATAATGCAGGTAACAGACGTTTATGGCAGGTTGATAGAAACAAGGATAATTGCTCCTGGTCAAAACATCACTATAGGACAAAACTATATTCCGGGGGCTTATTTTGTCAGGATTGTGCAGGGCAAAGAACAAAAACAGGCAAAGCTGATTAAGTTGAATTAATAAACAGTAAAAGAAGAGAGACTGACTTACTTCTGGCAGGCAGTCTCTCTTTGTCTTTATCAGAAGGATGTTGTTTTATCTTCCTATTCGTCCTTCATTACTTCAACTAAATATTTACAAAAGAGACAAATAATTGGATATTCACTTTGAGGTTGTTGAGTGTGATGCCGTCGTCTGGTCTCCGACCAACCATATTCATTTGAACTGGCAACCATTAGTTGGTTTTACTCCTTCAGATGTTCAGGCTTCTTTTATGAAATATACTGCTCAGCAGCTGAAACGTTCTCTTATTAAAAATGATGCGGAAGCATTTGGTAATTTTAAAGTAAATAAATATGATCGTGAATACCAAATATGGAAAAGGGAGCCATTGAGTATAGAATTGATTTCTGTTGATTTGTTCAAACAAAAATTAGAATATATACATTATAATCCTGTTAAAGCAGGATTATGTGAGAAGCCGGAAGATTATTATTATTCATCAGCAAGGTTTTATATTGATGGAATGAATAGCTTTGAAATGTTGACGCATTTCACCGGTAACTAAGAAAATGCTATCTGCCTGATGCCGTTGGTCAGGAGACCAGACGGCGGCGTTCATTCGCAGAGTTGGCAATCTGTGAGGGTAGGAACACCGACATAGGTTAAAAAGTTCCGAACTGTCAACAGGGTGGTAGTTCTCGTGTCATTCAAAATACCATATAAGTACTCAATAGAATGGTCTTGTTCATGATCAAAGTTGATGTAAAATTCTCGTTTAGTATTAAATTCCATTTTATTGATGAATTGTGGCATACAAACACTGCTAACGGTAAAGTATTTGAGTTTGTAGCGGAATTTGGAAAACGGCACGCCGGGAACAAATGCCGAATAAAGATATTAAAAGTTCATTGTTGATTTAGGATTTCCATCTCTCAAGGTAGTATTTAGTTCTTTGTGTAAACAGTTTTAAGTAACTGTATAGGAGTTAACCACCCGTGCAGGTGGAGCGAAGTGAGGCGGAGCGTAGCGGAGCCGAACGAAGCGGAACCTGCACGGGACGGCGGCGAAATTTTGCCCCGCTTTTTGTTAACTTTAAATACAGTTTTATGGACAATCAATCAAATCTCCCCAAGGACTTCTTCAGGCAGTTTAAAAGTAAAGAAGACTTTCAATCATTCTTCAGTGAACTCTACAAACAGGGAGTAGAGGAAATGCTCAAGGGTGAACTTGATGAACATCTGGGCTATGAAAAGCACAGTAAGGATGGGCACAACAGCGGCAACAGCCGCAATGGGTCTTACTCCAAAAGGATAAAGACAGAATCCCTCGGCAACTTGGTACTTAATATTCCCCGGGACCGCAATAGCGAGTTTGAGCCTCAGTTGATCCCCAAAGGTTCGCGTATGAGCGATAAGCTCGAAGAATCCATTGTCGGTATGTATAGTCGGGGGATGACCACTTCGGATATCTCCCAGCAAGTCAAAGAAGTGTATGGAGTGGATGTCAGTGAGGGTACGGTCTCTAACGTAACCAACCGTATTATTGAGCATGTGAAAGAATGGCAGAACCGACCATTGGAAGCCGTTTATTTTACTGTTTGGATGGATGGCATTGTGCTGAAAGTAAAGCAGAATGGTAAGTACATCAACAAGTGTATTTACCTGGTAATCGGACTGAGGCAAGATGGCTTAAAAGAAGTACTTGGCATGTGGATGGCGGAAACAGAATCAGCCTCCTTCTGGATGGGCGTGCTGACAGACCTAGCTGCTGTTTTATCCAACGTAACTCAATAGATACTCTTCATTTTCTTTTGCAGTTTTGAAAATTGATTTCAGATTTTCAAATTCGATTGTCATGTGTCTTACGTTAAAAGCAATGTTTTCTTCAGTTTGATCATTCCAAATGCCTCCTGGGTAAATGTCGTGTCTATTCAATTCGTTTTGGTCAAAATTCTTTTGAAATTTGTCAACTGAAATTGTTTCTAACAGTTCATAAATCTCAGAAACTTTAGTCGGTTCGTTATAATAAATTGGCTGTCGTTCTAAGTTGGTATCGTCTGGCAAATTTGCAAGATCAATTTTTGAGAAGTCTATTTCTTCTCCAATGAATGTCTTTGGGCAAAATATTAATTCAATTAACTCTTTGCTTTCTTTGTCAAGTCCCTTTGACAAAATGAATTGAAGACCGTCAAATGATTTTTCAAATATTTCATAGCCTTTTGTTATTTTAAAAGGTCCCAAGTCGTTTGGATTGTCTACAATTTTTGAAAAGTCAGATTTGTCTATACGATAAAGGGTTGCACTTTGTCCCATAATTAAGCGGCTGTTCTGTCTTGTTTAACCCATTTTTATATAACCTAATAACCAACTGATGCTTAGTCCAACAAAAAATAGTCCTCCCAGCATCATAATTATGGAAACAATATAGTTGAATCCCTTTTCATTTTGTAGAACAAATTTTTGGGGGTCGTCAGGGTCATATAAAATAGGAATAGATTGGTCAATTAAATTTTTATATGTCCTTATTATACTAAAATCTGTTGAAGCATAAACAAATGGCTGTTCTCTGACAAGTTCTCCTGTCATAGAAGTAAACTCAATTAGAGGTGTCTTATGTCCGTCACTATCCGATTGATATTCGATTATATTACCTGTCCATTCAATTCCTTTCTTTGCGATTTTTATTTGAAATGTTATTGCTGTAAACCCCACATATGATAGCAGTGTCCCAAGAATTAGAAAACATAAGGCTGGTTTAATAAACATACATAACCCAAACGTCACAACAATACCTATCCAATATTTCTTTATTAAATCCATCAGTTAAAGTCAAGATTTGTGAATTAGCAGTAAGTGTCAATTTACAATAGCCGCCAACGCGTAGATTTATGCTATAATACGTCGCTGGTAAAAAAAATCTGGTATTGAAAATGAATTGGTTAGCATTATACATTCTATATTGTTATTGGAACAATCCGTCTTGCCATTCTACCTCATTTTTCCTCCATAAATCATCAAACCACTGATAATGTTCACCAAATGCTTTTCCCCATGTAAAAACTTGATAATATATTATCCCGCGAATTGAAAAGTGTAATATTCTGATCAATTTTTATTCAATCAGCAATTAAACCTGGCAGGGGTGTTCACATGCTTTCGCCGGCTCAGCCACAGAGTTTGGTGAGGACAAGGTTGAAAAACTAGTCTACAAGTTATAGATTAACAGGTTTGAAAGCAAGACTATTTAGTAATAATGGCTATTTATTTAGTATTTGGCAGATAACAGGGATGATTTTGCATAGCGGGCGCTTCATGGTGCTGATATACTAAGTAAGTTGATTACCAAAGCTAATCCCGCGCACATATATCTCGGAAATTTTCTGTAGCATTTCTTTCAAGATTCCAATACCGGCCACGTTAGTCACTGAGGTATCAGTTTATTAGCGCCATCAGCTTCGGAAGTTTGCATACCCTGCCTACAGGCACCTCCACCTGGAATCGCTCTTTTATTTTATCGAGGATTGCTTTTGCTATGGGATGGAGAGTAAGTATAACCGGTTCTCCCTTTTGTATCAGACTGGCCTTGAGCGTGTCCGTCTCCATATCGCACCAGTTGAGGGATTTAACATCCACCAACCTTAACCCCGTGTAGCAGCAAAAAATAAAAGCCTCCCGCACCTGCTCGTTCAGGCAGGGGGTTTTTAATAAGCTAAGGTATTCGGTTGCCTACAGGTGCTGTTTTAATTTAGGCTTTTTACCTGCATTTGCTTTTATTTCATCCTCGGGTTCCATCCAAAATAGCCCTGTTTGGTGACCGCCCGGAGCATACGCCTGAATTCTGAAAACCAATTCATGGGTGTATCCCCGTTAAAATCATCCAATAAATAGTGCCTACCTAAGGCAAAGTTCTTCCGTAACTTCTCCGGAATTTGCTGTTTTTTCCTGAATGTTTTTAAAATGGTTGAAGCTAATGTGGAGGTGCCGTTTTCCGGTTCGTATATTATTTGTAAAAACCTCCTCAAAAAAATCCAGGAAGTTTTGTTTGTACCGATGAGCGGGGATATAACCCATTCCAATGGATTGACGATCTAAAATAAGCTGAGACCGCTTGAGTTCCAGCATGGCCAATACCTCTTTATTATGATTTTTTTCTACCTGGGATTTGGGGTGCGCGTAGGTAAAAATGCCTGCGCTCATTCTATCACTTGAACCACGACCCCATATAAACCGGTAGTAAATTTTCTTTCCGTTGGCAGATAGACTTTCCTCTATAATCATAGTAATTTTGTTTATTGGGCTATGCCACAAACAAGACACCAAAAGTGTGGGAACAGCTGTGGGTGATTTAAGGGAACAAAAGAGTGAAAATAAGCGGAAAAAAGCGGCAAAAAAAGCGTGATAAAAATTAGAAACCCCTAAAAATCAACGATTTAAAGGGGTTTCCCGGTGCCCAAGACTGGATTCGAACCAGCACGCCGTTTCCAGCGCTACCACCTCAAAGTAGTGCGTCTACCAGTTTCGCCACCTGGGCATCCGCTTGCTTTTGAAGTGGTTGCAAATGTAAGGATTTTTGGAATATTCAACCCTGCCGGTATACATTATTCAAACCGGATGGAGCGGAATTTTTTAAATTCATGAAAAGACCGCTCTACCGGCGACCACGACCATTTGATCATGTTGCCGCTGTCATAATCCAGCCGGCAAAAATTGGCATTCCATATCGTACCGCTTTTTGGCGGTACATTGCTTAAAGGGCTAAGCAGCGCGTAAGGAAAAAATAATTCTGCGCTCCAGGAATGGATAGCCGCGCCGGCTTGCATTTTGCCTCCCTCTATATACACGTTCTTCTTTACTTTTCTATCTCCGGTATAATGCCAGGGTGTCCAGCCATATGCGCCACCCTTTAAATTGGGAATTAGCAATACAAGCTCTTTGTTTAACGGGCTGATCTCGTATTCAAAATATAAGGGTGTTGAAGGATCCGGATGAAAGAACACTTCAAATACATCGGCATTAAAAAGATTATCGAAGTCGTTTTCAAAGGTGCTGGTAATTTTTTCGTCTTCACCGCTGAACAACACATAGATACCCTTTGCGGAGTAGAGGATTTTATACTTTGTTTCATACTGTTTGCCCTTATCCAGTTGCTTAAGAGTTACCCAGTTTGTTTTTTGCCACTCCGCATTTTCTCCTTTGCCGGTTATAACAAAATCGGTGCAACGTTTTACCTGTAACGGATCAGTGCCACCCGCCGGGCCTTGTGCCCATACGCTACAGCAGGAAAAAATGTACAGGAATAAAGTATATGGTTTCATAAAACATATTTGAGATTAATATCCGCGGCAGAAAAGTTTGTTGGTGCACAGGTTAGGATTTTTGCTGCTTGTTAAAAGCTGATCGCCGGCAGCCTTCGGATCCATCTGCGGTCTGAACTCCTTTGCCGGATGCCGCCCCACATGCTCACATTTGCATATTTGCACATTTCTACATTCATTTGCAGTCTGACGCACCTTCGTCGCGTGCCGACCGCTACATTTTCAAATAATCAGTGCCTTCCCGTTTCTCTTCCTTCCCAGCCGGTTTTGCCTTTTTCAATATACAATTCGGTAACGCTTTTGGATACCCGGTCGTCCACTTCCTCTACCAGTTGAATGCGCAACGGATGGGTCAACTTTTTTTGCCAGTTCAATACAGGGGCATAGGGTTGAGCGCCTTTTTGGGTTTCATACAGCAGGTAGGCCCATTTTTCTGTAAAGAAATTGCCTTTCATTACAGGGATCATTTGCTGCATATTGGAAGAAAGGAAACTCAATGATAATGCCCTGGCCCAGTAAATCCACGGCCCCCCGGTGATGTAAAAGAACGGGTTTAGCAATCTTGTCCTGTTTTCCAGTCCCGCGTTGGAATAATTGAGTTGTATGCCGGCAAAGCCCACACCGGTTTCTTTGTTGTAAAAACTGATCCACGGCACATCGTCCTGCATTTTTACATCGGTAAGGTCGGGCATTTTGGTTACATCGTATTCAATAACCGAATCGCGTATCACATCGTACCAGGCGGCGTGCGTGATGAGTTCACGTTTAAAAACAATTTCAGCATTGCGCAGGGCAAGACTTTGCACCGTTTCATTGATCCGTAAATTGGTGGTGCTGATGAAATACGGTTTGCCGGGAAAAAACTCATACCTAACGGAAGCGTCTACCTGCGGAATTTCACGCAAATTTCCCCATACATCACTAAAGGCAATGACCGGCCCGGTTAAAGATTGCACATGCTGCGGCGGATCCCAGTCTGAGGTATGCGTCCACGGTACGGGCGGAGTGTATATTTCAGGGTTCCAGTGAATGGCCCCGTTGGTTTCTTTGCGGTGATAAAAAGGAAACTGGGGCTTGCTTTTCAAAGTAAGCTGGTCAAAGTGACCTGATTTGGGATGCAATGCAACCGACAGGTATTCATTGTCTATTTGCAAACCGGGCGCTTCTCCCTGCACCCGCAGGTCTGTAGTATACATTTTCACCATGGCATCTTTGTTATCATAAAACACAAAAAATACCCGGCTGCTCCTGGCGGGCACATCGGCTAAAAAGGCCACACGTGCCGTTACTGTAGGCATCCATACCGGCACATCGCGGGTAGGTTTGCCGTTATTATCCGGCGCCAGGTTATCTTCAACCAGATATTCCTGTATATCGTATACCTGCGACGGAACTTCGGTAACGTTGTGCGTTTGCGGATCAAAAGCCGCCACCCGTATCTCTCTTTTCAGATCGTGCACTTCGTCGGGGTAAAAGGGGAGAAGTACTTCCACCGGCTCGGCCTTCCTGTCTACACCCGCCGTTTCACTCAGTACCACCGATTTGTATTTTTTCCAGGCAGTATCATATACAGCCGCTGCGGCAGGCGCTGTTATTTTTTTACTAACGGTGAGCAGTACGTCATTTTTAGCATGTTGTAGGTTTTTTTTCATACGTACCGTTAGCTTCACATCGTATTGTTCGCCGGGGTTCCATTTTACCCAGCCGATAACAGAAGGGTTAACATATAAAATATTATCCTGCGAAAGCCCGGAGCCGGACGGCGGACGGTTGGTAAGGTGCGGATGGTTGAGATCGCCCAAATCGTGTTCCGGGCGAAGATCCGTGTATCTCAACGTTTTTCCGTTCACCGCCATTTCCACTTCAATCATAGATGAAGAAGGCAGATTGAGATCGGCCTTAATATGATAATAAGGAATAGCGGGATTGGGATAATGGAGTTCAAGATTCGTAAGTTTCAATGCCTGTGCATTTGCCGTGGCAGATGTACCAGGCAAAAAAGCAATGGTTGCTATCAGTTTGAGCAGTAAGCGTTTCATTGGTTTGAATAATTATCGTTCGGTTATTAAATTTCTTTTTCTTAATGCTTTCACACTTTCTTCCCATCCTCCGCCGGCGCCCCAGAGATAGTATGTAAAATACATGGTTGTTTTTTGAATGATGGGCAACCAGGGCTGAAACTCCGTATAATAATAATGCGATTCCCCATTGCTGGGATGGTTCATCCACATGTGTAAAAATAAAGGTTGCGTAACAGGGTACGCACCAACAAAACCGATGTCTTCTTTGGTATCATACCCTGCATTCCATCCTTCTTTTAAGTTGATCACCCTTCCAAAATATTCTTCCGGCCGCATTCGTATATGCAGCATGCTGTCTTTATCAGGAGCAATAAAAATATCTTCCGTTCCATGTGCTTTTCCCAGTTCCAGGATAGGCTGCGGTCCTATTACGTTTGCTTCGGGGTTGATAAAGTTCAAAGCGAAGCGTACTTCCAGCAAAGGCGAGTTACCATATAGTGTAAAGGTTTTCTGCAGCCTGTTCCCAAAATAATCAGCCGTCATTATTACCTGCACATAATCGCCTTCCTTTTTAACCAGCTTCGCGTCGTATACCTGGTGTGTTTCCATGCTGGCCTGTCCAAGAAAATCTTCAAATCCGCCGTAAGGATAAAAACCATATTTCCTGAAGGGACGCTTATCATCTTCCGGTTTTTCGGGCCACAGTTTAAAAAGCACATTGTCTTTTCTGCTCTTCACGATATACTCAATTACGCGGGCTCCGGTTGCAAGGAGGGTTACCTGTACGCTGTCATTTTCCAACCGGTATTCTTTTACACCATCCGCATTCAGGTCAAGTTCGTAGGCATATGCGCGCCCCTCTTTTTTGCCTACGCCCAACTGGCTGGTATAAGCTACACCTAATGCAGATGTTTTAACATCGTAATCCCCGGAAGGCAATTTCAAATCAAAAACGATTTGCTGCCAGGTTCCGGCAGGCGTGTTTATTTTTTGGGTTGCGGAAAAAACGGCTTTACCGGTTTTGCCTTTTTCAAACGCCTGTACCTGTACCGGGAATGAAGCCTCCGATGAAAAATTATGTACTGTTACCGGGTATTGAACTACAGGTGCATGGCCATACAATAAACGGTTTACCGAAATGGCAGGAGGCAGGTCCAGCACGGCAAGCGTTGATTTTGTTTTATTGTTCCATTTGTATTGTATGGCAATAGGATTGGTTTTATCCATACCCGTAGCCCTGGGTCGTATTTTAAAAGTAATGGTTTTAGTGCTGTTCGGCGGTAAGGCAATGGCTGAGGCAGCAGGGGATTGGTCCCATGTAATTTCGGGCGGCAGTTCAATGTTAAGCGTACCCGATACGGTACGATCATAGTGGTTGGAAAGCATTACACTCAGCGTATAGCCTTCGGTGTTAGCTTTCAGGTCAATCCGGTCGCCAAAATATTCTTCCGGAAAAACCCTGTCTAATAAAAGCATTTGCAGTGCGTTTCTAAAGCCGGCCGGCCCCATCATTTTACCTTCTTCCAGCACAGCCACCGCTCTTCTCTGTAAAATGGCCTCCCACATTTTTTCCCTGGTAAAGTTTTCTCCTTTTTTTACAAACAATACCATACTGGATAGCGCGTCGCCGATCAGCGGGCCGGTTGTGGATATAAAAGGAACGTTTTCATTGTCAATCTGCTCTTTGTTGCCGGCGCTGGCTATATAGCCATCATAATGAAAGGCGTCGCTTTGCGGTGCATATACCGGGCGAAAAACGTAGCCGTTTTTTTTCTGTGCATATTTGATCCATGCGTCCCTGCCGCCCATATCCTGCACCTGCAATCCTGCGTAATCGCTGCACCCGTATATGGGCGAGAAGCCAACATCCGTAACAATGGGCGCGCCGGATTTTTCAATCCATCCTTCCAGTTCGTCTTTCATCAAAAAATCCATATACCCGTCAAATACAAACCAATCGTTCCCTTCATTCATTCCTTTTCCTATCACTTCCAGCGGGTGACCGGGCGTGCAGGTTACACTTTTCAATAAGGTTTCAGCGCCGAACCATCCTTTATGTAAATCGTATTGCTGTACAATGCTGATTGTATTGGCGATAAGCGCTTTTAAACGGTTGGTTGATGCTTTGTTTTGTCCGGAAACAACAAATATCTTCCTGTTGTCTTTTTCAAGATAAAATGCGTTGACCTTTTGAAAATTTTTTGCATTGTACTGGTGGCTTTTTAATTTTTCACCCCAGGCCGTGTCGTCGGGGAATGACTTGTTTAAATTTTCCGCCACGCTGTAAACCGAATCAATAAAGATCAGCACATTTCCGAGTGCTATGGCCTGGTCGGTTTGGGTGGCGGAAGGATTTTCAAGCGTAGTGTAATTGGAAGCGAGCAGGCCATGCATAAACCCTTCCTGCATCCATAGCCCGGGTACATGCAGTTCTTCTGCAATATCAATCTTGCTTTGAATAATGGTGGATGATGCGTCGGGGACGCTCATTTTAAACAGGTTGCCGTAGCGTACCCATTTTTTATAATCATCGCGCCAGTGATTGGTATAACCGTTAAACTGAACTTTGTTTACAACGGCATGCTGTTGAGGCTGGAAAGAAGGATTATAGAGGTAGCCACCCAATTGCTGGGCTGTAGCGGTGTAACCAATGATATTACACAAAATAACAAATACCGGTAAGCGTAATAGTAGATTTCTCATAACGTAAACCTGTTTAGGATGGTGACTGCATACAAGGCATAGCACAATCATATTGAGCCCTGGTTCATAAAGTTATTGTTTCTCTTTTACTTTTCTATCTGTACTGTTCTTAATTCGAGCAGGTTTAAACTGTTGGGCCTAAAATCTTTTATATAGGGATGGATGAGCCTGATCACCATATCGTACCACAAAGGAACAATGGGCGCATAGGCAACAATCATTTTATCCATTTGCCTGTACATATGGTTACGTATGGAATCGTTTTCTTCCAGGAGCGCTTTTTCATACAATTTGTCGTATGCCCCATTTTTATAACGGGTATAGTTGGGCGGCGCGGGATTTTTGCCATAAAACACGCTGAGGTAATTTTCGGCATCCGGGTAATCGGCCATCCAGCTACCCCGGAAGAACAGGGCCTGTGATTTAGCGGTTTGCTCAAGCAATAAACTTTTTTGCACCACTTCTACCTGCACCTTTACGCCAATATCTTCCAATTGTTTGGCTACAAAGCTTCCCAGTTCGGCATAAACAGGAATGGTCAGCAATTTGATTTCAGGTAAACCCTTTCCATCAGCAAAGCCTGCTTCCTTCAGTAAATACCTTGCCCTGGCAACATCATAATAATATCCTTTCACTTGTGAGCTGTCGTATGCAGGCAGCCCCGCCGGTATAAACCCGCTTTGCGCAGGTGTGCCCAGGGAATTGCGCAGGTACATGATCATCTTTTGTCTGTCGAATCCATAATTGATCGCCTGGCGCACAGCTTTTATTTTAAGCGGATGATTTTTCACCAGTTCATTCGCAGTATCGGCCAAAATACCCAGGTATTCGGTATTTAAAAAACTATGTTTGCTCAACACAACTTTTCCCTTCCACTCTTTTCTGAGTTCACCCTTTTTGGTGAGCACTTCATCTTTAAAGGATGCATCAATATCATTGATAAAATCGAGGCGACCCTGGGTGAACTCAAGAAATTCAGTGGCTTTGTTGTCTAAAAAAGAAACCTTAATGCCATCTAAGTATGGCAGGCGGTTACCCACGCTGTCGCGCTCAAAATACTTTTCATTTTTTGCCAGCAGCAATACCTGCCCTTCTTCCCAGCGTGTAAACCGGAATGGCCCTGTGCCACAGGGATTGCGGCGAAAATCCGTTCCATATTTTTCTATTGCTTCATGGGGTACAACAGAACAGTACTGCATACTGAGAATGCCCAGTATAGGATGAAAGGGGCGGATGAGCTTTAATTGAAAAGTAGTATCATTTAATGCTGCAAACCCATCGGTAGCATCTATCCTGTTGTTAAATATCCAGGCGCCGGGTGAAGCGGTATTTGTATTGATGATGCGCTGCAGGCTGTAGACAACATCGGCTGCAATCATCTTACGGCCTTTGCCACCGGCAAAAGCGGCGTTGTCGTGGAAGTAAACATCGTCGCGTAAAATAAAAGTATAGATAAGCCTGTCACCGGACACGGCCCATCGCTTGCACAAAGAAGGTTTGATGTGCAGGTTTTCGTCTACTTCCACCAACGTATTGAACAACTGGTGTACGCCCCACATGATTGCCTGGTTTTTGGCAAAAGCAGGGTCAAGGGAGCTGATGCCTTCGGGCTGATTATAATGAAATATTTTTTTATCGCGGTCTTTTCTGCCTGCGCAGGAAACCAGCATACAGCCTGATGCTATGATAGTGAGAAGCCTTATAATAACCAACCACTTACTTACCACATACCGCTTACCACTTACCACGTACCACTTACTACTTACCACTTTGTACATCTTCATTAATGTAAATTAAACTTCATAGTTCATAAAACGTCCTAAATTTAGCTTTTAAAATAAGCCGGCGTGAAAAAAATACTATATCGCTTTATTCTTTCACTTTTGATCTTTCACTTCTTATCGTTATCGTTCACCTCCCTGGCACAACCGCTGCATCAAAAGCAGGGGTTTACCCATGCCGATACTTTGCGTGGAAGTATAACGCCGGAGCGGGCGTGGTGGAATGTTACGCATTACGATTTGCATGTAAATTTCGATTTTAACAAAAGAAGTATTGCCGGGTATAATGTCATCTCCTATAAAATAGTATCGGCTCCTGCGAAAGAAATGCAGATAGACCTGCAGTTGGGATTAGAAATTGACAGTGTACTATACAATAATGAAAGCCTTTCTTTCCGCAGGGAAGAGAACGCTTATTTTATTACTGTACCGGCTGCTCACAATGAGCAGAAAATAAACAATGTTACGGTGTATTATCATGGCATTCCACGCCCCGCACTGCGCCCGCCATGGGACGGGGGAATGATCTGGAGCAAAGACGAGAAGGGCAATCCCTGGATCAGCGTGGCCTGCCAGGGACTGGGCGCCAGTGTATGGTATCCCTGCAAAGATCACCAAAGCGATGAGCCCGACAGCGCTGCTTTAAGCATGACGGTACCGGACACACTAACGGCAATAGCCAATGGCAGATTAAGAAGTGAAATAAAAAACGGGGATGGTACCGCCACTTACACATGGGCGGTCACCAGTCCTATCAACAATTACAACATCACTCCCTATATTGGAAAATATGCACACTGGCATGAAGATTATGATGGTGAAAAGGGAAAGTTGGATTGTGATTTCTGGGTGATGGAGTACAATTTGGAGAAAGCGAAGCTGCAATTTAAACAGGTTATGCAGATGCTGCATTGCTTTGAGCATTGGTTTGGGCCTTATCCCTTTTATGAAGACGGCTATAAATTGATAGAAGCACCGCATCTTGGAATGGAGCATCAAAGCGCAGTAGCTTATGGCAATGGATTTGCCAACGGATATAAAGGAACAGATCTTTCCGGAACAGGATGGGGATTGAAATGGGATTTCATTATCGTGCATGAAAGCGGCCATGAATGGTTTGGTAATAATATTTCCACCAAAGATGTGGCCGATATGTGGGTGCACGAAGGGTTTACCAATTACTCCGAAACGATTTTTACAGATTGCGAATATGGTACGGAAGCGGGCAATGATTACGTTATAGGAACAAGAAAAAATATCCAGAATGATAAACCCATTGAAGGTCCTTATGGCGTTAACCAGGAAGGGTCGGGCGATATGTATTACAAGGGTGGCAACCTGGTGCATATGATCCGGCAGATCATAAACAATGATTCATCATTCAGGATGCTGCTTCGTGGCATGAATGAAACTTTTTACCATCAAACGGTTACCGGGAAGCAAATAGAAGAATACATCAGTAAAACATCCGGTATTGATTTTTCGAAAGTGTTTGACCAATATGTGCGAACAATACAAATACCGGTGCTGGAATATAAAGTAAATGGCAATAAGCTCAGCTATCGCTGGACAGATTGTGTAAGAGGATTTAATATGCCCTTGAAAATAAATTTTGGCGGCGAAAAGTGGATCAGTCCAGTAGAAAAATGGAAGACACTGAAGATAAAAAAAGGAGAGAAAGCAGCGTTTAGTGCAGACAGAAATTTTTATATAACAACAAAGCAATTGTAATACAATTAACATCACAAAAAACAGCATACACGGGAAAGGAGGAGGCTAAGTTTCTGAAATTCTACCTGCTTTTCAGGGAAACGGCTGCAGCAGTTTGTTCATCTACTACCCGGCCCGCGTTGATAAATCTTTTATGCCAGTAATTGTCGTTCAAGTTACTGATCATTACTCCACCTGAGGTTGAGGCATGTACGAATTGATTATCCAGCAGGTAAATGCCCACATGGCTCACACCACGTCCGCGGGTGTTAAAAAAAACAAGGTCCCCCTCCCGGAGTTTGTCCTCATCCACAACAGCGCTGAATGCTTTTTGCTCACTGGCGGTTCGCGGAATTTGCAGTCCGTAAATTACCGACACCAATGTTTGTGTAAAGGCAGAACAATCTACTCCTTTTTGTGTAGAACCTCCCATACGGTAAGGCGTGCCCCACCAGCTTTCAATAAATTTGTACAGATCCCTGTTCGACAGGCGCTCTACTTCCACATTCATTTTTATGGCATACTTGAACTGCAGCGGGCCGCCCTGTTCAATATTAAAAGCAGGGAACATATATAGCTGGGATGATCTGTAATTTTCCGGCATGTGTGGAATCTCTTCATCGTTGCGCCTGGTGGATGAAGACGGATCACTGCCAATAGCAATATCATTAAGGAACTGTGGAGAAGAATGCTGTGGGTTATCACGGGAAGCCCCATGCGAAGACCTGGATGTGGATTTTAAGCTGCTGCAACTGCTGCCAACAAAAGCAATTCCAGCAAGAAATAGAAGATAACGCAAAACCGTTCAATTTTTAATTTCGCAAAATAACACACAAAAACCAGACCAGCAAGTTATCCGTAATGTGAAAAGTGTGAAAATATGAAAATGTGGACAATGCAAAGCCAAATGTCGGTTCAACTTTACGAAATTTGCCCAATGAGCCAATTTTCCCATCTTCACGTTCACACACAATATTCATTACTGGACGGCGCCGCATCCATCAGCAGCTTGTACCAAAAGGCAATTAAAGATGAAATGCCGGCCCTGGCCATTACCGATCACGGTAATATGTTTGGTGTATTTGCTTTTGTGGCCGAAGCCTATAAGCACAAGGTAAATCCCGATGATAAAAAAAGTCCTTTAAAAGTAAAACCTGTTGTGGGTTGCGAATTTTACATTACAGAAACCCGGCACCGCAAAGTATTTTCAAAGGAAGAAAAAGACCCGCGCCATCACCAGATTTTATTGGCCAAAAACGAAACCGGGTACCGCAATCTTATTAAACTCACTTCGCTGGGATTTATTGAAGGCATGTACAGCAAATATCCGCGTATTGATAAAGAGCTTATTCATAAATACCATGAGGGACTCATTGCCACAACCTGCTGCCTCGGGGCCCTGGTGCCGCAAACCATTTTAAAGAAAGGAGAGGAGGAAGGGGAAAATGAATTCAAATGGTGGCTGAATATTTTTCAGCAGGATTATTATGTGGAACTGCAACGGCACGGGATACCCGAACAGGAAAAAGTAAATACCATATTGCTGAAATATGCAAAAAAATACAATGTTAAGGTTATTGCTTCCAACGATTCGCATTATGTAGACCAGAAAGATTTTAATGCACATGATATCCTGCTGTGCATCAACACCGGTGAAAAGCAGGCTACACCGGCTTTGCGTGAATTTTCGGATGACGATATCGCTATAAAAAACAAACGGTTTGCCTTTCCGAACGACCAGTTTTATTTTAAGACTACGCAGGAAATGAAACAGGTATTTCACGATTTGCCCGACGCAATATACAATACCGGAGAAATCGTGGATAAGGTAGAACTGCTCGACCTGAAGCGGGATATTCTTCTTCCCAACTTTCCTATACCAAAAGAATTTCAGGTACATGCCGATAATAACCTTAACCAGTGGGAATACCTGAAACATATTACTTATGAGGGTGCACATAAACGATATGACCCCCTAACCCCTGAAATAGAAGAACGACTCAACTTTGAACTGTTCACCATCAAGTCTATGGGATTTGCCGGCTACTTCCTGATCGTGAGTGACTTTATTAAGGCAGGCCGTGATATTGGCGTTTTTGTTGGGCCCGGCCGTGGTTCGGCAGCAGGCTCTGTGGTGGCTTATTGCATAGGTATTACCAATATTGATCCTATAAAATACAACCTTCTGTTTGAACGATTTCTTAATCCCGACCGTAAAAGCATGCCCGATATTGATACTGATTTTGATGATGAAGGCAGGCAGAAAGTAATTGATTATGTTGTTGGCAAATATGGAAAAAACCAGGTAGCACAGATCATTACCTATGGTACCATGGCCGCCAAAATGAGCATTAAAGATGTGGCAAGAGTAATGGATCTCCCTTTGGCCGATTCGAATGCATTGGCCAAACTGGTTCCTGAACGCCCTGGTATTTCGCTGAAGCGGGTTTTGCATGCACCACTCAACGCCAAAGAAGGGGAGAAGTCGCTGGAAGAAAAGGAGGGATTGTCGGCAGATGATCTTGAAAATGTTAAGAGATTGCGCCAGTTCTATGATGGCAGCGATATGCATTCAAAGGTGCTGCATGAGGCCGAGATATTAGAGGGATCTGTACGCAATACAGGCATACATGCGGCGGGCATTATTATAGCGCCTAAAGATTTAATGGAATTATTGCCTGTGGCCGTAGCCAAAGATTCTGATCTGTGGGTTACACAAATTGAGGGAAGCGTAATTGAGGAAGCCGGTGTAATTAAGATGGACTTTCTGGGGTTAAAAACACTGAGCATTCTTAAAACAGCATTGCAGCTCATCAAACAAAATCACGGGCTTGAAATTGACCTTGATACGATTCCGTTAGATGACGAAAAAACATACCAGTTGTACCAGCGTGGCGATACCAACGGAACCTTCCAGTTTGAAAGCGTGGGCATGCAAAAATACCTGCGTGAACTGAAGCCGGACAAGTTCGGCGACCTTATTGCGATGAACGCTCTGTACCGTCCGGGCCCACTGGCTTATATTCCCAATTTTATTGATCGCAAACACGGGCGTGAACCCATTACCTATGATCTGCCGGAAATGGAGGAAATTTTATCGGATACCTATGGTATTACCGTATACCAGGAACAGGTGATGCTGCTCTCTCAAAAGCTGGGTGGGTTTAGCAAAGGAGATGCGGATGTGCTGCGCAAGGCCATGGGGAAAAAACAAAAATCGGTGCTGGATAAAATGAAGGCGCAGTTCATTAAAGGTGCTACCGCAAAAGGACACGATGCCAAAGTGCTGGAAAAAGTGTGGACAGACTGGGAAGCTTTTGCACAATATGCATTCAATAAATCACATTCTACCTGTTATGCTTTTGTAGCCTATCAAACCGCTTATTTAAAAGCGCATTATCCACCGGAATATATGGCGGCGGTATTGAACCATGCCGGTGCTATTGAAAAAATAACCTTCTTCATGGAAGAATGCAAGCGCATGGGATTGAAAGTGCTTGGACCCGATATTAATGAATCGCAAAAAGGTTTTGCGGTTAATGCAAAAGGTGAAATACGTTTTGGGCTGGGAGGCTTGAAAGGAGTAGGAGAGGCGGCTATAGAAGGAATCATTGAAGAAAGAAAAAAAGGTCATTATAAATCAATATTCGATCTGGTAAAACGGGTTAACCAGCGGATGGTAAATAAAAAATCGCTGGAATGCCTGGCTTATTCGGGCGCATTCGATTGTTTCTCCGATATACACAGGGCACAATACTTTTATATCCCGCAGGGAGATACTTCCACGGGGCTGGAGAAGATCATCAAATTCGGGAACATCTACCAGAGCCAGTCAGTGAATACCACCAACACCCTGTTTGGCGATCTGCAGATGCCGGATATAATGCCTCCGAAATTGCCCGATTGCGCACCCTGGACACTAACAGAATGGCTGGATCATGAAAAGAGTATTACAGGCATTTTTTTAAGCGGCCATCCTTTGGATCATTTCAGGTTTGAAATGAAACATTATGGAATTACTACCATTTCGGAGTTTATAGAATTTAAAGAAACCTTGCTGATCCATCCCAATCCTTTCCGGCAATTCCGGATAGCAGGATTGGTTTCAGATGCACAGCACCGCATTACACGCAACGGAAAACAATTTGGTGTTTTTTCCATAGAAGATTATTCCGGTAAAACCGAACTGGCACTTTTTGGAGAAGATTATGTGCGTTTCAAAGATCACTTCAATCTGGGCAATGTACTTTTTGCCACGGGAAATTTTAAAGCGCGGTGGAACAGTACAACCGATTTTGAATTTAAGCTGAGTAGTGTAATGCTGCTGGAAACTGTGAAAAGGTTGTTAACGCGGCAATTACAGATAGAGCTGCATCCCAAACTGTTAAAAGAGGAGATGGTAGCCTTTATAGATCATAATGTAAAGACATTTCCCGGCAAATCGGGCATCAAGTTTATATTGTCAGAACCGAGGCTTAACTGGAAAGTGAGCATGTACACATTAGAAAAAAGCTTTGAAATGAATGACGAAATGGCTGCTTTCCTTGAAACCAATCCTGATATAGAAGTGAAAGTGACCAGTTTAGAAAAATGATGAAAAGCCAAATTGTCTAATGCACATGTGTGGATAATGACATAACAGCTTATTTGGCGCAATGGACTTAAATTTGCATGCTTATTGTATCAGTAGAAACAGATCAATAAACATAAATTATAAATAAAATTACGTTACTATGGCACTTGAATTTACAGACACAAACTTCCAGGAAAAGGTTTTGGATTCAGATAAACTTTCTGTTGTTGATTTTTGGGCAGAATGGTGTGGTCCATGCCGCGCAATTGGTCCGGTTATCGAAGAATTGAGTAAAGAATATAATGGAAAGATAAATGTTGGCAAAGTGAATGTAGACCATAACCCGCAATTGTCAATCAATTATGGGGTTACTTCTATTCCTGCTATTCTATTTGTAAAGGGTGGTAAGGTAGTAGATAAATTAGTAGGGGCACAGCCTAAAGCCAATTTCGTTAAGAAAATAGAACAACATATTGGATAGTATTTTTTAGTGTGAGCTTTTAAGAGCAGGTGGCGACGCCTGCTTTTTTTTTGCCTTTTTTTGCTTTTTCTGATTTTCCCAAAGATGAGTTCATCTTACACCCCTTACGAAACAAAAAGTTTAATGGTTTATTGCGTTTATTGAGACCGCGGGTAATGCCCCGAACTTTTCCACATTGTTGTATATTGCTGCATAAAATATTAGCACCAAAACGGCTCAATGTCATCGCAGCTTGAAAATATCAGCAGGGGAACATTAGGAATGATCTTTCTAGTCCTTGTATGTTATCTGCTCAGCAACAACAAAAGAGCCATTAACTGGAAGTTGGTTGGTATGGGTATTTTTGCCCAGTTGATGTTTGCCATGGGGGTGCTCAATACAAAAATTGCCGGGCAGCCTGTTTTCTGGGTGTTTTTTGGAATCATTTTATCGTATATTATCATCAACAGGATAATAAGGGTAAAAAAAAGCAATACGATCATTGCTTTAGGTAAACTGAGCATTGTGCTGGCTATAGCCTGGCAATGCATTTTCTTTTTCGGGTTGATCAGGAGCAATACATTTGCCAATAGTGGGTTGGCTGTTTTGCTCAGTATTGTTGTACTCGCTTTTATTATTAAATGGCTCGCTTCCCGCAGTATTGAAATATTGAAATGGTCGGTTTTGTGTTCGCTGGTCATACTTACCATTTCTATCTATACAAAGGTTTGTAACCCGGATATTTTCAAGATTATTTTACAAAATATTTCTTACGCTTTTGTAGAGCTCATCAACCTTAGCCATAAGGGCACGGAGTTTTTGTTTGGCAGCCTGGCAAGCGACAAACAAAGCTGGGGCTATATATTCGCTGTGCAGGTGTTGCCGAATATCATCTTTTTTGCAGCACTTTCTTCCATCCTGTATTACTTAGGCATCTTACAAAAAATAGTATATGTATTTGCTTACCTGTTAAACAAAATGAATATTTCCGGGGCCGAAAGTTTATCTACGGCCGCGAATATTTTCCTGGGGCAAACGGAAGCGCCGCTGATGATCCGTCCCTACCTCGAAAAAATGACGCGCAGTGAAATGCTGTGCATTATGATAGGAGGGATGGCCAATACGGCCGGCAGTGTATTAGCGGCCTACGTGGGCTTCCTTGGCGGGGATGACGTAGCGCAGCAGCATTATTTTGCCCTGCACATGCTCAGCCAGTCTATTATGAGCGCCCCGGCGGCAATCGTTTGTTCAAAGATCCTTTTTCCCCAGCCCGATAACTCGCTGATCACAAAAGATATTACTGTACCTAAGGAGAAATTAGGAGATAATTTTTTAGATGCCATTTCCATAGGAACAACAGATGGATTAAAGCTGGCTGTAAATGTGGGCGCTATGCTGGTTGTATTTACTGCTATGATGTGGGTGGCAAATGCATTGCTGGGCTGGGTGGGAGGCATTACACATCTTAATGAAGAGATCATGGAGGTTACAGGGGGGCGGTATGAAGCGCTTTCGTTGAATATGCTGCTGGGCTATATTTTTGCACCGGTTGCCTGGCTGATAGGCGTGGCAAAAGCAGATATGGTTGCTATCGGCCAGTTGCTGGGTGAAAAAACGATCCTGAACGAATTTTACGCCTATGTTTCTCTTGCCGAAATGAAGCAAAACAATGTGATCGCCGATCCCAAATCATTGCTCATTGCAACCTACGCGCTTTGTGGCTTTGCCAATTTCGCATCTATAGGTATACAGATCGGGGGCATCAGCCAGTTGGCGCCCAACCAGCGCAGGAACCTTACCGAACTGGGAATAAAAGCATTGATAGGAGGAACCATTGCCTGCCTGATGTGCGGTTGTATAGCGGGGATGTTGTTTAGCAATGAATAGGAATTGTCTATATTTTAAGGTCGGCTCATTCAAACCAAATGGCTGTAAAATACGTATAGTTTGACAAGGTTACGCTATATTTTTTCTGCTTAAATAATGCAAAATTGAGGAAAGCGATTTTTTTATCCGCACTTGCAATACATTTGGAAAATGTATTATTAAATTTTTCTTTTGTGAACGCCATTTTTTTGTTACGTTTTATTGCAGTTAGCCTGTGTTTCTGCATTGCTTCAAATGCTTTTGCACAAAACCAGCCAGTTCGGCCGGTGCGTTGTGTTACAGGTTCAGTAATGGAAAAATATTTTCAGAAATACCCGCGGGATAAAGCGGTTTTCGACCAAAACCAACTGGTATTCCAACAAAAATATGAAGCGGTAAGGCGGGCAAAAAAAGACAATCCTGCTCAGCAGCGTTTAAACGCCATCGTTACCATACCCGTTATAGTACATATTGTAATGGATAACCCGGCTATAGTAACAGACGAACAGGTTCAGAGCCAGTTGGATGTGCTGAACGCCGATTATGCCGGTGAAAATGCGGATTCAGTGAAGATCCCGGCTGCGTTCAAACCATTTTTTGGCAAAGGCAATATTCGTTTTTGTCTGGCACAGCGCAACGCTTCCAATGAACCTGTAAACGGTATTTTGAGGATCACTTCTTCCACTACATCGGTTCCCGGTGATAACGACCCCATCAAGTATGCCTCAATGGGCGGTTCAGACGCATGGAATGTTAACAAATACCTGAATATTTGGGTATGTAAAATGACCGACAGCAATGACCTGGGCTATTCATTTATGCCCGGTTTGCCCGGACTTGCGTCATCGGATATCGGCCTGGTAAATGCCTATCATGCATTTGGAACCATCGGGTCGGCGGCGGCGCCTTTCAACAAGGGCCGTACTGCCACCCATGAAATTGGCCACTTCTTTAATCTTTGGCATACCTGGGGTTCCAACGAATGCGTGAAATCCTGCTCCGATTCTGATTTCGTGGATGACACTCCTAACCAGGATGCATGTACTTATGGCACGCCAGTTTTCCCGCAAACAGATGCCTGTACCAATACAACCCCCGGTATAATGTTCATGAATTTTATGGATTATGTGGATGATGCGGCGATGTGCCTGTTTACGGCAGGACAGGCCGATCGCATGGAAACTGCATTAAGCACTTTTCCGGATCGTATGCAACTGATGGGTTCAAATGGTTGTGTGCCACCCGTGTTGTATAATAATGATGTAAAGGCGCTCGCTGTAGTATCACCTTCAAACGCCAGTATCTATTGCGCTGCAAGCATAATCCCACGGTTAACCATCCGCAACCTTGGGGCCTTGACGTTAACCAGTGTTCGTCTCAATGTAGTTGTAGATGGAGGTGAGCCTGTTGTTACCAATATTACCCTCAGTCTTCCTTCTTTGCAGGAAACAAACCTGTTGGGTAATGCCATTACAGCCGTTGCGGGTCATCATTCTGTAAAAATATTTACTACACTTCCCAATGGTGTGGCTGACCAGCAGCCGTTTAATGATACGGTAACCATGGTGTTTTCAGTTGTTGGCAATGCGAATGAACCATTGGTGAATGGTTTTGAATCTGCCGCGTTCCCGCCACAGGGCTGGGGTATAGCCAATAACAGCGACGTTATAGAATACAATCCTGTGCGGGTAACCAATGTTGCACATTCCGGCACTGCATCTGTAAAATTTGATAACTACAATTACCAGTTATTCGGAAAAAGAACTATGCTGGTTACGCCGCAACTGGCTATACCCCTCACTGCCGATTCGGTTAAAATTGCTTTCTGGCGGGCGGCTGCACAATACAGCAGCATCAATTCCGATACCCTTGAAATTTTATTTTCCGCCGATTGCGGACAAACCTTTACACCGGTGTATAAAAAAGGAGGGGCAGATTTAAAAACACGTCCCGATTTTACAACGACTGAATACATTCCCACAGCCGCTGAATGGGTAGCGGATACCGCCGATATCAGCGCTTTTGTAAAAGGAAGATATGATAACATTATCGTGCAGTTCCGCAACATTAATGGTTATGGCAACAATGTGTATATAGACGACATCAATATTTATGCCCGCAGCCTGCCGGGGCGCCTGAAAGAACAAGGCTATCTTATTGCGCCCAATCCCACTACCGGGTTACTAACCATACAGCATTACCCCGCTTCCTCCACATTAAGAGGTGTAGCGGTGTACAGCAGCACCGGGCAGTTGGTGTGGAAGGCGCAATATAGCGCTTCCACTGCACTGAATTATATTCCCATTAATTTAAGCCATGCGGCTTCGGGCGTATACATTGTACAATTGGTATATACCGATAAAACGATAACACAGAAAGTGCTGAAGATGAATTAAGAGAATTTCATTTGCGGGACAAAGACCCGGAAGAAGGTATAGAGTGCGAAATCCGGTTCTGTGCTTATCTCCTATTTAATAACCTCTATTGCCCTGATTCCTGTGGCTGCGTATTTAGAAGCCACTAAATTTTTTAGTTTCAACATTTTTTTAACCTGCGCGACGTTCAACCGGGCTTTTGCTAATCCAACAATTTAACATCCTCGTCGTCTTCCAGCAATTCAATTTCCGTTAATAACGCCTGCGGCATGGGTTTACTGGTTGTGGCCTCCAGTTGTTTGATTTTTTCGAGCCTGCCAATAATGGTATCTCCTCTTTTTTTGCCATCCTTCAGTTTATTCATGGCGTCGTCATAGGTATCGGAAGTGTCTTTTAGTTTTGCCTTGATTTTTAGCATGTCTTCGGCAAAGCCCACAAATTTATCGTATAAAGCGCCGCATTGCTTAAATATTCCTTCCACGTTCTTTACCTGGTTTTCTTTTTGCCAGATGATCTTCACTACTTTAAGTGTAGCGATCAATGTGGTAGGGGTAATCAAAACGATCTTTCGTTTTAAAGCATTATTGATCACTTCCGGACTTTGATTTATAGCCAGCGTTAACGCGGGTTCCACAGGCATGAACATAAATACATAGTCGGGTGTGGTTAGCCCGGCAAGCGACTGGTAGGTTTTATCGGCCAGTTTTTCTATATGATCGTTCACACTTCTGAGATGCTGTTTTAAATAGGTTTTCTTCTCATCCGGGTCAGAAGCATTGAAGTAATTAACGTATGCCGTTAACGAAACCTTGCTGTCTATGATCAGGTGTTTGCCGTTGGGAAGGTTCAAAATAAAATCGGGCTTCCGGTTTATTTCCGCATCGGTATCCCTGTACATTTCTTCCCTGGTATAGTCAACGTACTTTTGCAGTCCTTCAGCTTCTAATATCATATTCAGCCGGTCTTCGCCCCAGTTGCCCTGCATTTTTACCTCCGATCTTAATGCGGAGGTTAAATTTTTTGCATCATCGCTCAGTTGCGTATTCAATTGCTGCAGCAGTTCCAATTCCTTTTTCAGGGAGGTAATATCATGAATGTCTTCTTTGCGCGTAGCTTCTACTTTTTCTTTAAACGCCTTAAGGTCATTTTTAAAAGGGTCAATAACAAACGACAGCTCTTTTTTATTTTCCTGCACAAACTCGGCCTTTTTTTCTTTCATAATATCTGTGGCCAGGTTCCTGAACTGTTCTTTTGAAAGAGTGTGGAGCGATTCAATTTCGGTTTTAAAAAGGATGAGCTTTTCATTTAGGTGTTCCTCCTTTTGTTGCAGTTCGGTAAGCTTTGTATTTAAAGCAAGGATCGTTTGTTCTTTTTCGCTTAATGATGTTTCGGCCGAATACAATTTGCGGCTAACGAGATCAAAGCTTTCCCTGGCAACATGGTTTTTTTCGATTTCCGCTTTGGATAGTTTTTGTTCCGATTCAGCAGTTAACCTTACAATGGTTTCCTGCTGTGCTGCAGCGTCTTCCTGTTTTTTGGCGAGTTCTGTTTTGGCAGCAGTTAAATGTTCATTTACCGATGCGTACAATGCTTTGGATACATATTGCTGGTTCAGTTCTTCCTTGCTAATACGTTTGGCATGGTCAACCTGCAGTTCGGTGAACTGTTGCCGGAGATTTTCAAAATCGGGTTTGGGAATATAATCCTTCCCCAGCACAGATTTGAATACGTAATATCCAATCCATCCACCTATGAGCAATCCGGCTAACGCGTATATAAGTGGTTCCATTATAAAGTTGATTCAGGGCTCAAATATACGATTTGCTAAATTATTGAGCAAAACCTGTTAGGTCTGCCCGGGAGGAAAACTGCGCTGCAGACCTAACAGGTTTTGACATTGCTAATGTATCCTGTCGCCCCTTACTTCGGCGCCTTGCATTACTTCGGCTTCATAACTCAACCATTCCGCCCAGCGCTTTCTCACTTTTTCCTTGTCTATATAGGTTTCTGCAAGATCAATGAACAAAGTATAGTGCCCCGCCTCGCTTTCCATAAAACGACGGTAGAATTTGCGCAGGTAAGCATCGCCCAATCCTTCACTCAGCCGCTTGAAACGTTCGCAGCTTCTTGCTTCTATGAGGGCCATAGTGAGCAGTTGATCTAAAAACCGTTCTTCCGGACTGCCACCTTTTTTCTGAAATTCAAGCAGCTTGTTTACATATATGTCTTTGCGTTGTTTGCCCAAAGCCAGTCCGCGTTTCTGCAGTTCAGCCAATACCAGTCTGAAATGTCCCCATTCTTCCGTAACAATGGGGGATAGATCGGTAACTAATTTTTCCTTATCGGAATAACGCTGAATAAGGGTTATACAGGTAGTGGCTGCTTTTTGCTCGCAATAAGCATGATCGGTAAGTATATCTTCGAGACTTATGCTGGCAAGATCAACCCACCGCGGATCGGTAGGCAGTTGCAGACCCAGAATATTTCTTACATCAGCTTCATTCATAAGATAAAAGTAAGAGATTTGAAATTTAAAACCTGCCCGTCCGGCACGTGGGTTTGAGATTTGAGGTGCTCAAACGGATTCAATAATTGAAGTGGTAGAACCCATTATCCGGAATTGTTCTAATGCACCGCCCTTCTTCATCGTGTGGAGAGGGGAAGGGGTGAGGTAAATATTTTAGCGATTTTCGCCCCAACCCTGTAATTTTAAACCATGAGAGTTGCCTTTTTCTGTATTTCATTTGTAATAACCATTTTACTGATTGTTGGCCTGGGTACCCGCACCTGGCTGCCGGTTCCCCTGGGCAGCTTTTTAAGCCCTCAGCATGGTGTATGGCAAAATGCGGAACCCCTGGGGCAGGATTTTAACGATGAACTTCGATTTCCGCAGCTTAAAGGAAAATCTACCGTATATATTGATGATCGTTTGGTGCCCCATATTGTTTCAGATAATGATAATGATGCCTCTTTTATACAGGGATACCTGCATGCCCGTTTCCGTTTATGGCAGATGGAATTTCAAACCTATGCAGCAGCAGGCCGCATAAGTGAGATCGTGGGAGACGAGGCGTTAAACTACGATAAAGGCAGAAGGAGGCTGGGAATGGTATACGCAGCGGAAAATATGCTGAAGGAAATGGAGGCCAACCCTATTACCAAAGGGCTGGTAGATAACTATACAGCGGGCGTAAACGCATATATTGCATCATTGCCCCAAAGCCGGCTACCCGTTGAGTATAAATTATTAGGTTACAAGCCCGAAAAATGGAACAATCTTAAAACCGCACTCTTTGTGAAACAAATGGCCGAAACCCTATCCGGCTATTCGGAAGATCTGGCTTTAACAAAGGCTAAAACTTTTTTTAGCGATGAAGCATTGCGTCTTCTTTTTCCACAGGTAGCCGATTCACTCGATCCTATTATTCCCAAAGGAACGGTTTTTCCGGCGCCAACAGTAATACCTGCCGCGCCTGAATTGTCCGACTCTTTGTATCTCAATAAAAGTAAAATTACCGGCGCATTGCAGGAAATCGAAAAGCCCGATCCGGACAATGGCAGCAACAACTGGGCGGTAAGCGGATCGCGAACACAGAGCGGCGCCCCTATACTTTGCAATGATCCGCATCTTGATCTTTCTTTTCCATCCATCTGGTATGAGATGCAGGTAACCACACCCACCATGAATGCCTACGGCGTAAGCTTTCCGGGTGCACCGGGCATTATTATAGGATTCAACGACAGTATTGCTTTCGGCTTCACCAGTGCAGAAAGAGATGTGATGGATTATTATGCTGTTCGGTTTAAAGATGAAACCAAAACACAGTATTGGTTCGACAGTAGCTGGAAGAACAGCAATCTGAGAATAGAAGAAATCAAAGTGAAAGGTATGCCTGCGGTGTATGATACGGTAGCGTATTCCATCTTTGGGCCTGTTGCATACGACAACAGTTATCCTTCCGCCGATGAGCCGGGCACTGCCCTTGCCATACACTGGAAAGCGCATGATCCTTCGAATGAATTGCTAATGTGGTATTATTTGAACCGTGCCAACAATTATGAGGATTATAAAAATGCCCTGCAATATTTCACCAATCCTGCGCACAACGTGGTTTTCGCATCCAAATCGGGCGATATCGCCATCTGGCACCAGGGTGTTTTACCCGCCCGCTGGAACCGGCAGGGCCTATATGTTATGCCGGGAGAAGACAGCAGTTACATGTGGCAGGGATTTATTCCAATGGAAGAAAACCCTCATATCCTCAACCCCGAAAGAGGATTCGTGAGCAGTGCCAACCAGCGTCCGGCCGACAGTACTTATCCTTATTTTATTCCCGGTTATTACGATCTGTACAGGGGTATAGCTGTTAACCGGAATTTGAATACTATGCATGCCGTTACAGCAAACGATATGATGAAGCTGCAAAACGACAATTACAATGTATTCGCGGAAACTGCAAGACCCTTACTGCTCAAATATATCAGGGATAGTTTGTTGAACGAAAATGAAAAGAAATATCTGGATATTGTAAGCGGCTGGTCGCTGTACAACAATATCAATGAAAGGGGCGCCACTATTTTTAAGCTGTGGTACGATAATCTTGGAAAGCTGGTATGGGAAGATGAATTTGAAAAAGCCGGTGTCACAACACTGCGTCCTTCCGAAAAAACATTAACGGAAGCTTTGCTGCGTGACACAGCTTTTAAATACATTGACAATATCAATACGCCTGAACATGAAACCATTGCAGATGTAGTAACAAGCGCGTATAAGCAGGCTGCAAAAACTGCTGATTCGCTCAGTGCCATCAACCAGCTAACCTGGGGCGCCAATAAAAACACATCTATCTATCATTTGCTGGGCGCCACTATGATGCCTTTTGCCAGAACGGGTTTGCCTGTAGGCGGTGGGGCGCATATTATTAATGCCATGCAGCACAATCACGGTCCCAGTTGGCGAATGGTAATTGAGCTAACAAGCGAAACAGAGGCTCATGTAATATATCCCGGCGGGCAATCGGGTAATCCCGGCAGCCCTTATTACGATTCGTTCGTGGATAAATGGGCGGCAGGCGAATACTACAAAGCATGGTTCATGAAGAGAGGCGAACAGGAAGGAGATAAATTAGTGTGGAAAATGGAGTTTGGGGGAGGATAGTGAAGGGTGAAAGGTCTCATGTATAAGAAAGGGTCCTGTAAAAGTGTAAATTGAAGGTTGAATAAAGACATTCAATCACTTTAAAAACAGAGACCCATGACACAAGTTAGGCAATTAGATTTTAGCGGTAC